>ERZ772945.50-NODE-50-length-85498-cov-9.219936_pt1 | contig 85498 bp, 68 predicted proteins | sample MGYA00511681_ERZ772945 | MGnify/ENA primary metagenome ERZ772945 (study PRJEB29015, sample SAMEA2737943) | human oral metagenome | biome: human oral; feature: human-associated habitat; material: dental | place: China | collected 2143 ...
GAGTATATGTCGAATGCCATGACACTTTTCAGCCTGCAAAATGAGCTATAGGTCGGCCTTTCCCTGTTTCTGAAGATGCTCGACAGATGCCATTTTGACGAGCAGCTCGTGAAAAGCGGCATTCCATCCCAAGGCTCCAACAGAGGGTACAACCCCGTACAGATCATACTTGGATTGTTTGCAGGAGTCTGGTACGGTGCGAGTCGCTTCGGACACCTTGATATTGTCCGATACGACACTGCCCTTTGCAATCTTTTGGGATGGAATCGCGGAGCTGACCACAGGGCATACCAGCGTTATCTCAACAAGTTCTCACAGGCGACCAACCAGCGTGTGTTCAGCGAGTTGTTCAGTTGGTTCTTTTCTGAGTTGGTGTTTGACAACTACACGCTTGACTTCGATTCCATGGTCATGGTCCGTGAGGGCAGTCAGGAAGGAGCAGCCAAGGGGTATAACCCGAAGCGTCCGGGCAGGCCCTCTCATCATCTGCTCCTGGCCTTCGTGTCGGACGTCCGGATGATAGCCAACTACTGGCTGCGCCCCGGCAACACCTCTGCCAGCACCAACTACCTGTCCTTTCTGGAAGACGCGCTGTCACGGCTTCAAGACAAGAGAGTGGGGCTCATCCGCATGGACAGCGGTTTCTTTTCGGGGAACATACTCGGGTATCTGGAGCAGAGGCAGTTGAGCTACATCATAGCCTGCCGGCTCAACAACCACATCAAGTACATCCTGACGCATGAGAGGACATGGGTGGAGGTGGCAGATGGTTTGGAAATAGAGGAAACCACTTACCAAGCGGAGCATTGGGACAGTCCGAGGCGTATCGTCATGATAAGGTAGGAGGTTGAGAAGCGGCCTAAGGCAGCGGGCAAGCAGGTCAGAGAGCTCGAGCTTTTTGAGGATGAGCAGGATTTCGGGAAATACAGATACAGCTGCTTCGTCACGAATCTTGCATTGCCTGCCAAGATTGTATATGACTCGTACCGGGGCAGGGCCGACTCCGAGAATAGGATCAAGGAGCTCAAGTACGATTTCTCGATAGACGACTTCGTGTCGCACAACTTCTGGGCAACGGAGGCCTGTGGTAATTTCATCATCATGGCATACAACTTCATGTCCCTGTTTCGTCATGCCTTGATTAACTCGGACAAAAAGAAGTTTCTCAAGACAATCCGGTACGAACTGATTTCCACTCCCGCATATCTGGGGAAAAAGAAAGACAAGCACATCCTATACGCGAGTTCGGGATAAGAAAATTGCTTAAAAAGTTGGTAATCTCGCTGTTGTTTCGTAGCTTTATAGCTATGAACCAGTAACTTATAAAACAAATATAGCGATGATTACCAATGACAAAGTTATAAAAATATTCTGTATTATCGATGAGTTCGACAAAAATTTGGATGGTGAGCTGAAGAAAAACCTGCGTTTACCTAACCAGGATGGTAATGGGAAACGTTACAGAAATCGTAAAGGAAAGCTTTCCGAAAGTGAAATTATGACGATTCTTATATGCTATCATTTCGGTACCTATCGCAGTATTATCAGAATTGTATCCGCGGCTGCTTCCACAAAGAGTTCCCCAATGCGGTATCCTATAATCGCTTTGTAGAGCTCATGCCTCGTATATTCTGCAAAATGATGCTCTTCATGAAGCTCTATGCTTTCGGCAAGTGTACGCGGATAAAGTTCATCGATAGCACAATAATCTCCGTATGTCACAACGTAAGAAGGTATTTCAATAAAGTCTTTTCGGGGTTCGCCAAGAACGGAAAAGGGACGATGGGCTGGTGTCATGGCTTCAAACTTCACCTGCTTTGCAATGATTCAGGCGAAGTAATCACATTCTGTCTTACCGGAGCCAACGTGGATGACAGGGATAGCAGGGTGTGGAATGTATTTACAAAGGTGCTCTATGGAAAGGTCTTTGCTGACAGAGGATATATTAAGCAAGAACTCTTCGAAAGTTTATTCAGTCAAGGTATTCTGGGCTCGTTCATGGCCTAAAGGCTAAAATGAAGAACAAGCTGATGCCCATGTGGGATAAGATAATGTTAAGAAAACGCTATGTCATCGAGTGCATCAATGAACTCTTGAAGAATAAAGCTAACCTCGTACACTCGTGACACCGCTCAATACACAACTTCATCATGAATCTATGTTCTGCCCTAACAGCCTATTGCTTTTTTGATAACAAACCTGAGGCACTACCTGTTTATGTCGAAAAATCAAAGCCGTTAGAACTAAGTGTTGTATACGAATCTTACCCCGAACTCGCGTATATAAAGGTGATTCCGCAAGGATTTATGTGTGGTTTAAGTTTTACCGGACAGCAATAAATTTAAATCTTCAGTTAAAAAGAGGGTCATTCCACCACCTTCAGCGGTGCTTCCCAGCCCATGATGTGGGCTATTTGGGGAATGAGCGACATGGCTACCTTGCGTTGTCCGCGGTAGTTGGGATGCCAAGAGGCGCCATAATCGGTGGCATCGTCGATGATATTGTTCATCGAATGGCTCACAAACACGTGGCCATCCGCGGCTGTTTCGCGTTCCAAGAGGTCTAAAGCCAACTGCAAATAGCGCGAAGCCGACTGCGGACGAATGCAGAAAACGGGCACGTTGCCATAATGGGTGCGCAGGCTTTGGAGCAGCTTTTTATACTGCGAGACATAGGCTTCGGGCGACGGAATGGCCAAGGGCGAGAAGTCGTTGGTGCCCAAATTGACCACCACTAATTGGGGTTTGTAGGCCGAAAAGTCGTAGCGTGGCGCCTCATCGGCATCGAAAAGACGATCGTGTTTGTCGAACATGTTGCCCTCGGATTGCGCTTTCGGCGCGCCATAGTTACGCAGAATGCCGCGCCCACTGTGGGCAACAAGGGCATAATCGGCATCGAAATAGCGTGCGATGATGCAGGCGTAGGCTTGGTTACAATTCTCGGTTTCCAACGTAAACGGCTCGTCATGGCTTGTGCCTTCGGTGCCATAACCGCAGGTATAGGAGTCACCATAGAACTCGATGAAACGCTGTTTGCGTGGCGATTTGCGCAACTGTTCGTCATTGTTGAGCAAGAAACCATGGATGGTTGTGCGCCCATGTTCGCCCTCAGTGCATTGTTGTAGGCGCAGGGTGTGCCAGCCTTTGCCGAGCCCTTCGGCCAAAACAATGCGGTGGGGCTGCGTGCCTTGCAACAAAATCTTGCGCACCAACCGGCCGTCAATCATCACATTATGATAGGTTTTGCCTTGTACCGAGGCCTGCATAGCGATGCTACTGCCCGAGAATTGCGTTTCTAAATAGGTGCCTACCCAATTATAACTGACGCTGCCATCGGCCAAAGTCTGGGTGCGTCCGACATAGGCCACGTTGGATTGCCACAGCCGTTGCTTGCTAAATGATGTGGCAAAGGCACTGAAAACAGGCAGCAAGAGTGCCAAAAGTAATCCGTATTTCTGTTTCATGTTGTTGGATATAGCGCGGAATGAATGTGCTTTTGAGGGCCTCACCGGCGGCTATGTTTCGTTTTAAACGTTAGGAATTTAAGTAATGCACGGCAAAATTAAGCAATTATTTATGATTTCGTGCGCCTTCGTTCCATTATTTTTTAACGGCCACGCATTTTACTTTCTTTTTCGATGTCAAGCGCATGGCCACAGGCTTCATCGTCCCTCTGTGGACAAAAACAGTCGAAACACCCCTGGAGTCTCGGCTATTTTTCTCAAAAATGAGCGAAACACCCATAGGTTTTCGACTGTTTTTCTCAAAAATGAGCGAAACACCCCCGGTTCTCAGCTATTTTTTTCAAAAACAAACGAGACGCCCCCGGTTCTCAATCGTTTTTCATAAAAACGAGTGAAAACACCCTGTGGTTTCGCGTATTTTTATCAAAAACGGGCGAGAACACCCTGTGGTTTCATCCATTTTCAGTAAAAACAGGTGAGCACGCCCTGTGGTTTCGGGTGTTTTCTGCCCACGGGCGCTGGCTACCTGCTGTGGTCTGGCGACTGAAAAGAAGTGCTGTCACGCTCTGTCTTGTGCTCCATCGGCACGAAAAAAGGTCTATCCACCTTGCCGATGGATAGACCTTTTGGAGTTTTATTGCTTGAAGTTTAGAGCTGTGGGCCGGCAGCAACGAGTGCTTTACCAGCTTCATTGGTCTCGTACTTCTTGAAGTTCTTGATGAAACGAGCAGCCAAGTCCTTTGCCTTCTCTTCCCATTGTGCTGCGTTAGCATAGGTGTCGCGAGGATCAAGGATATCGGTTGCAACACCTTCTAACTTCGTAGGAACAGTGAAGTTGAAGTAAGGAATCTGCTTGGTTGGTGCATTATCGATAGAATGATTGAGGATAGCATCGATAATTCCACGTGTATCGCGGATAGAGATGCGCTTGCCAGTACCATTCCAACCGGTGTTCACTAAGTAAGCTTTTGCACCGCTCTTCTGCATCTTCTTCACCAATTCTTCAGCATATTTGGTTGGGTGAAGTTCCAAGAAAGCTTGACCGAAGCAAGCAGAGAAGGTTGGTGTAGGCTCGGTGATGCCGCGCTCTGTACCGGCTAATTTAGCGGTAAAGCCCGAGAGGAAGTAGTATTTTGTTTGCTCTGCATTCAAAATAGATACTGGGGGCAATACACCAAAGGCGTCAGCCGACAAGAAGATGACTTGCTTTGCAGCCGGACCTTGTGACAAGGGGCGCTGGATGTTCTTGATGTGATAGATAGGATAAGAAACGCGGGTGTTCTCGGTTACGCTCTTATCTGCGAAATCAATCTTGCCATTTGCGTCAACAGTGACGTTCTCGAGCAATGCATCGCGGGTGATAGCACCATAGATATCGGGCTCAGATTCCTTGTCAAGGTTGATTACTTTCGCATAGCAACCGCCCTCATAGTTGAATACTCCCTTGTCATCCCAGCCGTGTTCGTCGTCGCCAATGAGCTTACGTTTCGGATCGGTTGACAGCGTTGTCTTACCAGTTCCTGAGAGACCGAAGAAGATAGCAGTATTCTCGCCGTTCATATCGGTGTTGGCCGAGCAGTGCATCGAAGCCATACCCTTCAATGGCAAGAAGTAGTTCATCATCGAGAACATGCCCTTCTTCATCTCACCACCATACCAAGTGTTGATGATTACCTGCTCTTTTGAGGTTACGTTGAACATCACACAGGTCTCAGAGTGCAAGCCAAGCTCTTTCCAATTCTCAACCTTTGCCTTCGAAGCATTGTAAACAATGAAGTCGGGTTCTTGGTCAAAGTCAGCTTCATCCTTTGGACGAATGAACATGTTTGTAACGAAATGTGCCTGCCAAGCCACCTCAACAATGAAGCGAATCTTCATACGTGTGTCCTTGTGTGTGCCGCAGAAACCATCAACAACAAACAAACGCTTGTTTGAAAGCTCTTTCTTGGCAATCTCTTTCACAGCTGCCCAAGCCTCTTTTGTGGCGCGATGGTTGTCGTTATGATATTCTTCTGAGTCCCACCAAATCGTGTTATGCGAGGTCTCATCATCTACAATAAACTTGTCTTTAGGCGAACGTCCGGTGTAAATACCCGTCTTCACGTTGATTGCGCCAAGCTCGGTTTCTTGGCCTACTTCATAACCTTGGAGACCTTCTTTGGTCTCTTCGTTGAACAATACTTCATAAGAAGGATTGTAAAGCACTTCAGTTGTTCCGGTAATACCGTACTTTTCGAGTACTGATTTGTCAAACTTTGCCATTTTGTAATAATGTATTTAAGTTGTGAAAATAATTTTGTTATCGCAATGTTTTGTTATTCTGACCGCAAAGTTAGAAAAAAAATATATAATCATAAAGCACAAAGGCATGAAAAATGGGGGTAGCTTTTCCCTTTTAGGTTAAAGATTTTAAAAAACAAGAGGGGCTCAAGACATTTGCAAAACAGACTTTGCAAAAGCATAGGGAAATAGCTAACTTTGCAAAAATTATTATCAAGCACCGATGAAAATAATCAATTTATCCGAGCAAAACAGCATCATCAACCAGTATATGGCTGAGATTCGCGATGCAGAATATCAGAAAAATCGGCTCCTTTTTCGCAATAACATCATGCGCATTGGCGAGTTTGAGGCGTTCGAACTCTCCAAAACGCTGGCCTATGAGCCCAAGGAAGTGACCACACCCTTAGGCGTTTCCACCGTGAATGTACCCACCGACAAGATTGTTTTGGCCACCATTTTCCGCGCCGGGCTCCCCTTTCACAATGGGTTTCTCAACGTTTTCGACCACGCTGGCAATGCTTTTGTCAGCGCTTATCGTGAATATAAGGATGCCGCACATCACGAAGTGGGCATCCATATCGAATATTTAGCCACGCCCAGCATCGACGAAAAAAATCTCATTATCGCCGACCCTATGCTGGCTACAGGCGGCAGCATGGAATTGGGCTACAAGGCTTTTCTCACGAAAGGCACACCGAAACAAATCCATGTGTGCTGCGTTATTGCCTCACCCGAAGGCATTGAACACATCAAAAAGACGTTTCCCAACGAGAAAACCACCATCTGGTGTGCGGCCATCGACCCCGGTATGAACGAGCATAAATACATCGTTCCGGGCTTTGGTGATGCAGGTGATTTGTGCTATGGCGGCAAACTGTGACGCAATCGCTACTAAATTATCAAGTAATTGCAACTGAATTGCGTGGTAATCGCATGCAAATTGCCAAGCAAAAGCATGCAGATTGTCGGGCAATTTACAGGATAGGGCGTGGCAACCTCCATCCCATGCCTTTATCATCTTGACCGGGCGGCAAGATGACAGGAGCCGCAGAGGGTGACGGTCTCTACCCCTTTCAACCGCGATAGAGGCTGCTTTGCAACGGTTTGTGGTGCATAGGGCCGATGAAGTTGCACCACCATGAGCCCATGATGGCGTAGCCTTTGCCGTCGGTGCATGACACAGACGTGGCACATCGGTTCTTGATGGGCATTGCAATCGTTGGGACAGCTTGTTTTTCGGTGCGGCGTTTCATTTCCGTAGCGTTTTATTTTGAAAGTCTTTCCTTTTTCAGTACCTTTGCAACAGCAAATGTTTCCGCAGGGCAGAGGACTTGAATTGGCGCAGGCCAGCGCCCCTATCAGGACGCGGAAACGTTGATTTTGAGGAACGAAAAAGAATATAGAGACAAGAAAAAAGGCATGGAACAGAACTTTTTAATTTACAATACACTCACCCGTCGCAAAGAGTTGTTTAAGCCCTTGCATGCTCCCCACGTGGGGATGTATGTGTGTGGGCCGACGGTTTATGGCGACCCCCACTTGGGACATGCACGCCCTGCCATCACCTTTGATGTGCTTTTCCGCTATCTTAAGCACCAAGGTTATCAGGTACGTTATGTGCGTAACATCACCGATGTGGGGCATTTGGAACACGATGCCGACGAGGGTGACGACAAGATTGAAAAGAAAGCTCGTTTAGAGCAATTGGAACCGATGGAGATTGCGCAGTTCTATACCAACCGTTATCACGATGCGATGGACGCTTTGAATGTGCTTCGCCCCTCGATTGAGCCGCATGCCACAGGGCATGTCATCGAACAAGAGGAGTTGGTGCAGCAGATTTTAGACAATGGCTACGCCTATGAAAGCCATGGGAGCGTTTACTTTGATGTTGTGAAATATGATAAAGATCATCGCTATGGCGTGCTTTCGGGGCGCAATCTTCACGATATTATCAACCATTCGCGCGAACTTCAGGGCGTGGGTGAGAAGCACAACCAGGCCGATTTCGCTTTATGGAAGCGCGCTTCGGCTGAACATATCATGCGATGGCCCAGCCCTTGGAGCATGGGGTTCCCCGGATGGCACTGCGAATGCACGGCCATGGGGCGCAAATATTTGGGCGACCATTTCGACATTCATGGCGGAGGCATGGACCTTATCTTCCCCCATCATGAGTGCGAGATAGCACAAGCTGTGGCGAGTCAAGGCGAACCGATGGTGAAATATTGGATGCACAACAACATGATTACCATCAATGGGCAGAAAATGGGTAAGAGTTTGGGCAATTTCATCACGCTCGAACAGTTTTTTACCGGAGCACATGAGAGCCTTTCGCAGGCCTATTCGCCCATGACCATCCGCTTCTTTATCCTCTCAGCCCACTATCGTGGGACGGTGGATTTCAGCAATGATGCTCTGCAAGCCGCGCAAAAGGGTTATGAAAAGTTGATGAATGCCTACGACGATTTGGCGCGTGTGCCGGTGGCTTCGGCATGCAATGAGACGACGAAGACCTTTGTTTCGGCGTTGAAACAGCGTTGCTATGACGCAATGAACGACGACCTTCAGACGCCGTTGGTCATCAGTTATCTTTTCGAAGCGGCCCACCTGGTGAACAATCTCTTGGCCCATCAGGCCACCATCTGTGCCGATTGCTTGGCCGAACTCAAAGCCACTTTCGAGCTGTTTGCATTTGACTTGTTGGGCTTGAAGGCAGAAAAGGGCAACAACAACGATGCGCGCGAGCAGGCTTTTGGCGAGGTTGTCGACATGGTTCTTGATCTTCGTGCCAAGGCTAAGGCCGATAAAGACTGGGCAACGAGCGACAAAATCCGCGATGCTTTAGCCAATGCGGGCTTCGAAGTGAAAGATACGAAGGACGGGGTGACGTGGAAATTGAATCGATAACCCACACGATAAATGGAGCAACTCAGCCGAGCTGCTCCATTTTTTTAGGCACGTGCACAGAAGGCTCACCTGCTTTTCTGTGACGAGGGGGCGTTATGTCGGCGCTATCCGTTGGTTGATGCTTGGCGACAGGCGCCCGATTTACAAACATACCATCCCCTTTTGGGCTTGCCTTCCCTGCATATCCTCCCCTCTTGTGACCTTCTTTCGTCGGCAATCCCAGGCAGATGAAAGTGCAACCGCGGCGGAAGTGGGCCACGCTATTGCATTCATTGTAAATTGAAAATAGGGGAGATACACATTCAATTGCCATTTGTCACAAGTTAAGAATATCAAGAGGGATTACTTCTTATCATCTATATAAAATACAAAAAGCGTGCTACATCGTCTCCGTTGAAGACTTCGTAGCACGCTTCTCACTTTATTTTTAGATGTGGAATGTTATGTCAAAGATGGCTTTTTTATGGCCTTACTTCTCAAAACACTTTGTACATCATCCATATTACTATTCTATTTTGCTGAGTTCAAACCCACCATTGCTCTTCTCTTGGAAGGTAATGGTAAGTTCTTCTGTAGAACTTTTTACAACTTTTTTAAGTTCGTTGCATTCAATATTCTCAATAAAGATAACCGTGCCTCCACAAAAAGTCTCTTTAGATTCCTTTGCCTTGTCAGAGATACCCAATCGCCAGTTGACTTTTACATCGAAATGTTGTTTCCCAACTCGCAAAAAAGCTGTAGAAGAACTCGTATATGAAATTACCTTTCCATTATCAATCATTGATGACCTTTGAGGAAGATTGGGGTACAATGTAAAAAAGGTGTTGCCCATACTATCGTGTCCTAAATCAATTGGGAGACCACTTTTTGAAAGACTTCCAGTTGCAGAAATACCTTTATCTGCCAACAACTGACTATAATTGAAAACGCCACCCTCTTTACTATTGATCTTAATTTTAATAGTATTATTCGTTGGTGTAACGACTATCGGCTGATAAATAGCATCTCCTTGATTGTTACACGAGGGTAAAACCATAGCGCCCAATAGGATAAGTAGCGCTGATAAAAATTTAGTAATCATTGTGGTAAATGTTTTAAAAATTGGATTTGTTATATTAATTGCAAACTTATAGAAAAGATAATAGATATGCAAATTTAGATTATTAAAAAGTTTATTGTTGTTTTTTTTAACAAAAGGTGTTTCGACTGCAAATGTCTTTTTAATTATATTTGAGTCAAAAGATGGATGATAGGTGAGGAACTTTCTCTAAAATGGTTAATATACACTTAATACAAAATGGGCTTTTGGGAAATAATTCTGTATTGATTATCAAATAGTTATGACTTTTCGACACTTTTTTTGCTTATACTTTTTTGATGAAAGATACAGCCCTTTGCGTTTTTTGCTAATTTTGTGGTTACCAAACTTAAATGTCTATTTTTGATGTTTTTAGCTATGTATACTAAGAAAGTAAAAGCAGGGTCACTGTTGTTGGGCATCGTTGCCTTGATAGGACTCGGTGGATGTAACACCGTTGAGGACGGAAGTTACACAGAACCTATTCGGCTCTATGAGAAGATAGGTGGGAAATGGGTGTTGAATTCGATGGTACAAACGGACGAAAGTAATGCGAAAACCATGACTTTGACCAATCTGTTGGATTTTGATACCTTTGTAATTCATTTCGATTGTGACGCCACGGGTGCCCCGTCGGCTTTCACTATTGACGGCGATGCCCCCGCGTTGCTGCCCGTGAAAGGCACATGGACACTCGACAGTCCGTTCTATAAGTCGGATGGTGAGGCGGTAAATCTCACGCTAAAGGGCAGTGATGCTTCGAAACAACTCACGATTTCGAGCGTGCCCGGTGCGACTAAAACGTTGGCTTTTAAGCTCATTCGTAAAGTGAACGATAAACCTTTTGTGTCGTATAGTTATCATTTAACGCAGGCCGAATAAGTAAAAAGCATGTGATTTCCACCTTATATATATAGGAGGAGATCGTCTAAACAACAATTAAACAACGCAACATGAAAAAATTAAACTATTATATCGTGACCTTGTTGGGGCTGCTATGTCCCCTCATGACGTGGGCAGAAGAAACCGATTTGGGCGTTCCTAAGGTGTGGACTGTGCCTGCTGTGTTTACTTGTGATGAGGAAGTGACGTTTTATTACGACATGACCGATGTGCAATTTCCCGAGGGAGTGGACCTTTATTTGTGGGCATGGACGCCCACAGAGCCTGATGCTGGCAACGGAGGAAACTCTTCTGCGTTTGCCAAACTAACCTATTTGGGCAACAACATCTATTGTAAAAAGATGATACCCACGCAGTATTTTCATACCAATAAAGCCGCCTTTGAGTCGGATGATTGGCCGGGTTTCTGGTCGAGGTTGAAGACAAAGGATGGCAGTAAGTGGAGTTCTGTGTTCCAAGCCCCTGATAGTCGTTCGGAATTTAAAGCGTTCAAAGAGAGCGGAAAAGGCTTTATGTTCTACTCAGGTCGCAAATCTAAAGGCTTTACAGAGAAGTTTATGTTGGACGAACCATTGACCGTTCTCTTCAATCCCGACGTGTATAAGTTGGGCGGACGCACGCTAACTGAGTTGGCAACAGATGCCGATTTTGTGCAGTTTGGTGTGCATTCGGGTCTTAATAACTGGGCCATTATGCAGTCACTTGACGTGTGGCGGCCCGCTTGTTTGCAAAAGGTTGAAGTGAAAAAGCTGTCGAATGGGCTGTATGCTTGGCAGGTAGGCGTGCCCGTTGACTACTATTCTACCAACCCACAGGACGATGGTTCGCTCAAGAATACCGACTTGGCCGACCCCGATAAGCGTGCGGCTTTTGAGCTGGACAACATGACTTATCTGGTTGTAAAGGTGGTTAAAGATGGTGCAGGTGCCAATCAATGGGGCGTGAACAGTGGCGATCAGCTGCAAAAAGCAGGTCAGGCTGTGCCCTATCCCGACCCCGTTTTCTCGCTCTTCCCCACGCGTATCTCGCAAGAAGACATCCTGACCATCACACGGGAATATAATGAACGCACGGCGGGTGACCTTACTTATACCCTCATTGCTGGCGGAAAAACCATCACAGGTGTGATGGAAGGTGTGCGCGATAAGCGGCAGGCTACGGTGAATTTGCAAAAGGAATTGAAGGGCATTAGCGCCACACAGTTGCAGCTTGTGGTGAAGAATGCGCATGGGGTGACCCTTGTTGACACAACCATTCCTTTGCTTACCCCCGACAAATAATTTATAAACAATGGGATTACCCCATGAAGTAACATCATACTGAAACCCTATGAAATATATTCAAACAATCAAAATACAGCACATAGTGGCAACCCTGATGCTGCTGTTCGTGAGCCAATGGGCGCAAGCACAGTCGTTTACAGCCACCGGAACCGTTTTAGACGCTCAGCAAGAGCCCTTGATTGGGGCCAATGTGAAAGTGGTTAATGGCGCCGGAGGCAGCGTAACTGATATGGATGGGCACTTTAAAGTGGTGTGTCCGGCAGGCACTTTGCTCGACATATCCTACGTAGGTTATGTCACACAGCGTGTGAAAGCCGGAAAAGACATGCACATTACGTTGGTGGAAGACGCCAAGACCTTGGCCGAAACAACCGTCGTTGGCGTGGGATATGGCACGATGCGCAAGAGCGATCTCACAGGAGCTATTGCGTCGGTCAACGCAAAAGACATGCGAAAAGGTGTCATTACGAGCACCGAACAACTGCTGCAAGGCAAGGTAGCAGGGCTCTCTGTTGTGCAGAGTAGCGGTGCTCCTGAGGCCGGATCGAGCCTGCGTTTACGTGGTGGAACATCGCTTTCGGCCAGCAATGGCCCATTGGTTGTGGTGGATGGTATCGCCGGAGTGGACTTCAACTCGGTGCAACCCTCTGAGATTGTCAGCATGGATATTCTCAAAGATGCTTCGGCTTCGGCCATTTATGGCAGCAGAGGAGCCAACGGAGTCATCATCATTACCACCAATCGGCAGAGCGATCGCGAGCAAACCAGCGTGCAATACAACGGCTATGTGGGCTTTGCTTCGGTGGCAAAACATTTAGATTTGCTCTCGGCCAATCAGTGGCGCGCCTACGTTAGAGAGCGAAATGTGACCACAGCTCTTGATTATGGCGCCTCAACCGATTGGCAAAAGGAGTTGGAACGCACGGCCATTTCGCATGGACACAACATTCTTTTCTCGAGTAGCAAGCAGCATAGCGGCTATCGTGCGTCGGTGACTTATGCCAACAACCAGGGCGTTATTCAGCGCAATAACATGAATCGTTTGGCCGGATCTCTCACGGCTTATCAGACCGCTTGGCAGGGAAGGTTGCGCTTTGACGAAGGGATTAATGCGAACTTCGACCGTTGGCATCCTATAGACACGCGCATTTTTGAGCGCATGACCAACCTACAACCCACCTTTCCCGTGTTTAATCCCGACGGTTCATACGCGCAATTAAACGGCACAAACACCGAAAATCCCGTGGAGTTGAACACCAATCGCACCGACGATAAGAAGCGTCATCGCTTCTTAGGCTACTTGAAAGCCGAACTAACCCTGCTCGAAGGCTTGAAAGCTACCACCAACATGTCCTACGAACAGAATGCCGTTTTGGGCGGATTGTATAAGCCTACGTATGCCAGAATGGAGGGACAAGGCGAGAAAGGATGGGGACAACGCACTTATGGTGACTACACTAACCGCCAAATAGAGGCCTATCTCACCTACGATCGCTTCTTTGGAAAAGACCATCATCTTAATCTTATGGGTGGCTATTCCTACCTGAATAATGTGAATGAAGGCTTTGGTTCCACGCGAAGTGGTTTCGATACGAATGCCTTTGGCTATAACAATTTGGCCTCGGGCACCGATTATCGGCAGACCGATGTCTATTCTTATAAGACCGAGGCCACGTTGGTTTCGTTCTTCGGTCGCGTCAATTATGGTTTTATGAACCGCTACATGCTCACGGCAACGCTGCGTCGTGACGGGTCAAGTCGGTTTGGAGACAACCACAAATGGGGCACGTTCCCCTCGGTTTCAGTGGCATGGCGTGTCAGCGATGAGCCGTTTATGCAAGCCACTTCGGGCTGGTTGGAGAACCTGAAGGTGCGCTTTGGCTTTGGCGTTACGGGCAATCAGAATGGCATTGGCGAGTATAAGAGCCTGTCGATACTATCGGCTTCGGGTGCCGCTTATTACGATCCTACCAGCAAAACCTGGAAGAATGCCTACACACAAGCGCAGAATGCCAACCCCGATTTGAAGTGGGAGAGCACCAAACAATGGAACTTAGGCATCGATTTCGTGCTCTTTAGCCACCTGACGGGTACGTTAGAACTCTATCATAAGAAGACTTCTGACCTGCTTTGGACCTATCCTGTGCCGCAACCTCCCTATTTAGTGGGCACCATGTTGGCTAATGTTGGCGACTTGGTGAACAAGGGAGTGGAGCTCACTTTGGGTGCGAATATCCTTAAGAACAAAGACTTTTCGCTCGATGCCAATATGAGTTTGTCGTATAATCATCAAAAAATTACCAAACTATCCAACGACCAATATCAAGCCGTTGGGTTGCAAGCCGGCTCACTTCACAACCTAAGAGGCATGTCAAACCGCTATTCTCAGGTCATCAAAGAGGGCTATGCGGCCGGCACTTTCTGGGGACCTCACTGCGAAGGCATTGATGAAAACGGCAAATATATCCTCGAAAAGGATGCCGACGGCAACGTGGTAAATCGCTATTTAGGGTCGGCTCAACCCAAATGGAACATGGGTTTATCTGTCAATGCCACGTGGAAAGATTTCGATGCAACGCTCTCCGGCTACGGCATGTTTGGGCAAAAGGTGCTTAATTGCACACGCATGGCCATGTATGACCCCACGCGTTTCCCCTCACAAAATGTGTTAGACGACTTCATGACAAGCGGCATCACCGATAATCCCACCTTTAGTGACTACTTCATCGAGCAGGGTTCGTTCTTCCGTTTGCAGGCCATCACCTTAGGTTATAGTCTGCCTCGCCCTGAAAAGTTGGGGCTTTCGCGCCTCCGTTTCTATGTAACCGGCGAAAATCTCTTCTGCATAACGGGCTACAAAGGCATCGACCCTGAGGTGTCAGTTCCCGACAATGTGCTCGACGCTCCGGGCATAGACTTCTTTAATTCTTATCCGCGTCCGCGCACTTTCTCGGTGGGTGTGAACATTGGTTTCTAAGCAAGTTGCATGTTAATAAGTAAAAACAATGAAAACAAAATATATTCTTTCAATAGGCATGTTGGTGGGTTCGGCCCTCACTTCATGCACCGATCTCAACGAACGGCTTTACGATAAAGTCTCGATGAATGATTATGGCAAGAACCAAAGTGAAGTGTCTACCATCGTAGGTGGTGCATACGCCACCCTGAGAGGTTATGGTTCGGGCACGCAAGAGGGCAATGGTGTGAATTGTTATCCCACGTGTGAGTATGTGTTTTTCACCACAGAATGCGCCAGTGACGAAGCATGTATCCCCACAAGAGGCACCGATTGGTATGACGGTGGGCGCTATCAGCAGTTGCAAATGCACACGTGGGACGCCAATAATACTGGCGTTTTGTCGCTTTGGCGCTACAACTTTACCGGTGTAACAAAGATCAACGGCATGATTTATCAGGTGGAACAGAGCACACTTTCGGCTGAACAGAAGAAGGTGGTTGAGGCCGAACTCCGCGGACTTCGCGCCTATTACTACTACAATCTGCTCGACAATTTCGGCAATGTGCCCATCAGCACCGACTTCACCGACAAGGCTTTGCCGGCCAATTCGTCGCGAAAAGAGGTGTTCAACTTTGTCGAACAAGAGCTTAAAGCCGTGATACTTTTGTTGCCGTCGGGCATTCAATACAGCAAGTTTACGCAGAATGTGGCCTACACTTTGTTGGCACGTTTATATCTCAATGCCGAGGTTTACACGGGCACTCCACGCTGGCAAGACTGCTTAAATGCGTGTGACAAGGTGAAGGGATTTTCGTTAACGTCCAATTATAAGGCGTCGTTTGCCATTAAGAATGAAGACTCGCCCGAGATTATCTTTGCCATTCCCTACGACCATAAGCAAGGAACGGTGGGCAATTATTTGGCATCCATGACCTATCATTACAACCAAAAATTGGCTTTCGACCCCGCAGGAAAGTATCAATGGTGCGGCAATGGCATCTGTGCGCAGCCCGGTTTGTATTCGTCTTTCGAGGCCAACGACGTGCGACGCAACTGTTTACTCATCGGACAACAGTACAATGCAGCCACGGGTGCGCCGGTGTCGATGGACAATGGTGACCCCTTAAACTATACCGAAACGATTGGAGACTTCACCAAGGCGGCGCAAAACGAGGGCGCGCGGCTTGACAAATATGAGTGGAGCCCCAACGATCAGTGGGAAAGAGACAACGATTGGGTGCTCATGCGCTATGCAGAAGTGCTCATGATGCAGGCCGAAGCCAACTTCCGTTTGGGCTACATGCAGAACGCTCTCGATGCGATAAACGCCATCAGGCATCGTGCAGGGCTCAACGATTTGGCCACGCTCACCCTCGATGATTTAGACAAAGAGTGGCGACATGAGTTTGTTTTCGAAGGCCTTCGCCGCACCACCAACATTCGTTTTGGCGATTTCTTCAAGGCATGGTGGGCCAAACCGGCCGAGGCAGACAAGCATACGGCCCTCTTTCCCATCCCACATGACGAGTTGGCCAAGAACAGTAATCTGAAACAAAATCCTGGTTATTAGTAGTAGTTTATAGGAAATCGGGCGTGGATGGGCATGCGAAATGTCCATCCATCGCCACATTTTTCTTGCGAAAGGGATGTTTTGAAAACGACAGAAACAGCCCAACAACACAAAAATCATTAACATTTATGGCAAATATGAATAAATATATCGTACCTTTGTTGCTCTATTGTGGCCTGCTGATTTGGAGCGGTTGTGAAGAAAGCTATCCTTCGGCTCCTAAAAAAACAGCAGAGATTGCCGACCAAACTGCGGCAAATTATCCTGTAAAGAAGGCCAATTTGATGAGCATTTACGTGCATTTTATGCCGTGGTTTGAAACCAATACGAGCAATGGCACGCAGTGGGGCTATCATTGGACAATGAAAAATTGCAACCCCGATGTGGTGGATGCCACGGGAAAACGGCAGATAGCGTCGCACTATTACCCCCTGACAGGCCCCTATGCTTCGGGCGATGCGGCCATTTTAGACTATCAATGTCTGCTCATGAAATATGCCGGTGTTGACGGTGTGATGGTCGATTGGTATGGAGTGAACAGCGATAATGCGGTGGCTAAGCATAAAAGCAACACCGAAGCCTTGGCAAAAGCCATTGCAAGGGCGGGACTGAAGCTGGCCATTGTCTATGAAGACCGTGCGCTCGATGGCACGAAAGACTACATGGAACAACTGCGCGAGGATTTGCGTTACCTGTCGAAAACGTTCTTCCACCGCGATTACTATGTGAAAATCGATGGCAAACCGCTGCTGATGATCTTCGGTCCGGTGCAGGTAAAACGTGGAAAAGACTGGTACAGAGCCTTTGCCATTCTAAAGGATAAGCCCGTGTTTCTGTGTCTGAACGGTCATGCGCAATATGCCAACAATGGCGGCTACACCAATAGTGAGGGCGAATATACGTGGGTAAATCCGGCACCCGACTACTCGGTGGCGCAGCATTTTAAATATTATATCGGTGGGGCGATGCCCGGTTTCCACGACTATTATCAGGAAGGTGGTGCAGGAACGGGTTATACTACCTACGATGCCGAGAACGGAGCGCTCTTCAATCGTCAGCTCAATGCGGCCAAATCGGCCGGGCTAAAATGGCTGCAAGTGAGCACATGGAACGATTATGGCGAAGGAACAACCATCGAACCCACGCGCGAATATGGTTATAAATACCTCGTAGCGCTGCAAAAATTTGCCGGCGTTGCCTATCAAGAGGCCGATTTAGCACTGATTTATCGCTGGTATGAACTGCGTCGAAGCAAACCCAACGACCCGCGTGTGCAGGCGGCTTATCAAGCACTTGCGCGCTTGGAAGTAGACAAAGCACGCGAGATTTTAAAGTAGAAGGAAGATGAAATTATTCAAATTACTCTTTTTGTCGGTTGCCTTGGCACTGGTTAGTGTGGCGAGTGGCAAGACGGTAGCAAAGGTGTCATCGCCCGATGGCACCCTCATCTTAACCGCAGGGATTAATCCTCACGGGCAACCCTATTACGAATTGCAGCGCGGCAAACGCCTGCTCATCCGGCCCTCGCTGTTGGGTTTGCAGCTCAAGGATGGTGCGTTGGACGAAGATTTCCGCGTTCTTGGCTTCACACGTGCCACGAAAGATGAGACATGGCAGCAGCCTTGGGGCGAAGAAACCAGCGTGCGCAACCATTATAACGAGCTCACCATGCAGCTCAAGCAGCGCGCCGGGCAAGGTCGTTTGCTCACCATTGTCTTCCGCATTTTCAACGATGGCATCGGTTTTCGCTATGTTTTCCCGCGTCAACCGCAGCTCACCGACTTCGTTATCATGAACGAAGAGACGCAGTTTGCCTTTCCTTTCGATGCGCAAACCTGGTCGATTCCCACCGAAGGCACCCATTATTATGAAGCTTTGTGGACGGCATCGCCGCTCAGTAAGAAGCCAATGGTGTCGACACCCATCACGATGGAGGTGGACGACAGCCTCTATATGGTGGTTCACGAGGCCAATCTCACCGACTATGCCGCGCTCAATCTTCAGCCTATCGCAAGCCAACAAGGCGGCATCACGGTGCAATCGAAGCTCGTTCCCTGGCAAAATGGTGCCTTGGTCTATGCCAAAGCACCCTTTGTTTCGCCTTGGCGCACGGTGATTGTGGCACACAATTTGGCAGAAGTGGCCGCATCCCGGCTCATGTTAAATCTCAATGAACCTTGTAAAATCGGCGACACTTCGTGGTTGGAGACGGGAAAATATGTCGGTATTTGGTGGGGCATGCACATGAACACCATGACATGGTCGCAAGGAAACAAGCATGGAGCAACCACCGAAAACACCAAGAAATATATCGACTTTGCCGCACGCCACGGCATGAAAGGTGTGCTGGTTGAAGGCTGGAACTATGGTTGGGATGGCGATTGGGGCAAAGAAGGCGACAAATTCTCGTTCACTAAGCCCTATCCCGACTACGATTTTGTCGGCCTGCAACGCTATGCTTTGTCGAAAGGGGTGCGCCTCGTGGCTCACAATGAGACGGGAGGTGCGGCCAAAAACTATGAGCAACAGCTCGACAGTGCCTTTGCCTTGTATCAGCGCATGGGCATCAAAGTGGTGAAGACAGGCTATGTAAACGATTGGCTCGACAACGCAGAATTACAGCATTCTCAGTATGGTGTGCGCCACTATCGCAAGGTGATTGAGACGGCAGCCAAGCATCATCTCATGATCATCAACCATGAACCCGTGATGCCTACCGGCCTGCAACGTACCTATCCCAACCTGGTTTCGGGCGAAGGTGCGCGCGGACAAGAGTATAATGCGTGGTCGGCCGATGGCGGAAATCCCCCTTCTCATCTCTGCATCCTGCCCTTTACGCGCATCCTTGCCGGCCCACTTGACTTCACTCCCGGCATCTTTCGCATTGAAGGGCGTGTGCATCCGCAGACCCATCCACAAACCACTTTGGCCAAACAGCTTGCGGCTTACGTGGTGATTTATGCGCCATGGCAGATGGCGGCCGACGAAATTGAGAACTATCAAGGGCAACCTGCCTTCAAATTCATTGAGGAAGTGCCCACCAACTGGCAGCAATCGCGTGTGTTGATGGCTAAATTGGGGCAATATGTGGTCACAGCTCGCAAAGATCGCGACAGCGAAAACTGGTATGTTGGCGGCATGACCAACGAGCAAGCGCGCGACCTCACGCTGCATTTCGATTTCCTCGACAAGGGCATGCGCTACAAAGCCATCATCTATCGCGATGGAGACGGCGCCACTTATCAAGGTAACCCCTACCCCTTAGCCATCGATCAGCAGCTCGTTTCCACCGAAACACTCCTGCCTATTCATTTGGCAAAGGGCGGCGGATTTGCCATTCAGCTCATCAAGCAATAACGCATTCTCACACACGGCCACACCACTTTCGCTCCGGCTACACGGGTAGCGCATGAAAATACATCATAGTCGGCGAGAGCATGTGGGCAGAAAGTAGGGACGCACCCGTGGTCTTGAAATCTGCATGTGGCCGTTTTTCCCCCTTTCCTTGTGCACACAACAACTTCTTTCTCTTGTGTGTAGGGGCAGATTTCTCAGGATCTCCGGCGATAAAAGATGTGGAATGTTGGAATAGTAACGCTATCTTTGCAACATAGAATACAAGGAGGATTTTAACGTATGGCACAACCGATTAAGGAAACCCCGATACTCTTTGGCAAAGATGCGAAAGCGTTTGAACAGTGCATGAGAAGGCGTAGGCAAGAAACGCCCGAACAAAAAGCTGAGCGTTTGGCCGACTATCACGCGGCTTTGCGCATGATGACACTGTGATTTGACAATGAATCATCGCCAAAGAGCATTTAAAATGAGTTCTATCTGCACGTTGAGCCACCATCAGGGATTAATGAAAGGCGTGGGCAGCTAAGCACATGCTGCTCGCAAAACCGATGAACAGCACCACGATGGCTTGTGCATCCCACCGCTTTAAGAAGCAATAGGCGCCGGCATAGCTGCTCGCTTGCATCAGCAAGGCTTGCATAATGGCGTAGTGAAGAGGATCCATATTGGCCAAGTTTTCGAGACTTGGATGGAATGCAATGTCGTTAATGATGGTGATTACTAATCCTATGTCCAAAGGATAGAGCGCCAACAGCCGCTTTTTCAGGGCTACATGGCGGAACAGGATGAAATAGGCCACGAGCAAGGCGAGGTGGGCTATGGCGAAAATATAAAATGTTTCCATTTGAATTGAGTTAGTTTAAAAGGTGCAATCCATGTGCTTCAACTGCCGTTTTCCTTATTTCGCGAATAGCACGGCGCTCATTAACATGAAAGCAAAAGTGGTGCAAACCACAACCGTCGCACTGCTTTTCCATCCCCGACGATAGCAATAGGCGGCAGAAAACGCACCGGCAAGGGTGATGATGTTGAGGAGCAGAAAGGGTATGCCCAGCCCAAATGCAAATGCCACCAGTAGGTCATCACCTGAAAGGAGCGCAGCAACGAACAGCACAATCAGCTGAAACAGAACCGGACTCAGCGAAACGAGCTGCTCCTTAGTGGTTAAATGGTGGAAAAACCATAGAAAAATGAACAGCGGAAAGAAGTTGATGAGGAGAAAAAAGAGTAGAACTGCCATGCGGGAATGAATAAATGTTAGGATTGCAAACCTACCAAAAATTCCGTTACATCCCACTCCTTGTTTCTTAAAAATAACTTTTTTTCACGCAAAAGAGTCCCCTCGTGTGCTCCCATTGGCACCATGTTGTTAACTCGGAAACGGTGTTATTGCATGCGTGAAGTGCTCCATTCATCGCCCATGCAAGGCGTGTTGATGGATGATGTGATGCAAGGAGGGCTGCGGGCAACATGCACTTCATTGCCTAAGCGTGCAGGCTTCGGTTGGGTAGAGAAGAAAAAAGAGGTGGTAACAATGTGCGACCACCCCGGTAACGCTGCCTATCTATAAAATAGGTATAGTGCGTGTGCGACGAAATATGCACCACCTTGCACGCATTATCCGTTGCGATTAATGGATAATCTGCGTCGATTTCTGTTGCAATTCAACGCCCTATGCGTCATGTTTCGCGGCTTGCACCTGGCGCATCACGCGCAACCAGTTCTCGCCCCAAATCTTTTTGATGTCGGTTTTCGAGAACCGTTGCCGCAAAAGGGCGGTGGTGAAGTTGATGAGTTCCGACGCATCGGCCAGCCCTTTGATGCCGCCATCGCCGTCGAAATCGGTGCCAAGGCCCACGTGGTCGATACCCATCACGTCGATAGCATGGTTCAAATGGGCCATGGCATCGCGGATGTCGGCCTCACCTTCCTTGCGCAAAAAGCCGTGATAGAGCGTGATTTGCGCTACACCGCCCGCCTGAGCGAGCGCCTTTAACTGTGCGTCGGTGAGGTTACGCGGCACATCGCACAGCGCTTTGCAGTTGCTGTGGCTGCACACAATGGGCGTTTGGCTGATGGAAAGGGCATCGAAGAAACTCGTTTCGGCACCGTGACTGAGGTCGACCATCACGCCCAATCGGTTCATTTCGCCTATCACCTGCTCGCCAAAAGCACTCACACCGCCATGCGTTTGTGTGCCTCTTGCACTGTCGCAAATCGCGTTGTCGCCGTTGTGACACAGCGTGATATAAACGATTCCGCGTTGCGCAAAGTGGGCAATGTTGCGAATATCGTCTTCAATAGCCAGCCCGTTTTCAATGCCGAGCATGATGCTTTTCTTGCCCATCGCCTTGTTTTCGTAGAGCTGTTGGGGCGTTTTGGCCAAGGCAACATAGTCACTCTCGTGCGCCACGATGGCCTCTATTTGGTCGAAAATGCTGTCGGCATACTGGCGAGGCGACATGCCTTCGGGCAGTTCTCCGGGCTTAGGATGCTGCGGAAGATAGGCCACCATGGTCACGGCGTCTTGCTTTCCGTCGGTCATCTTGTGCAAATCGTAGAGCACCTTGGGGTCTCTTTGCTCAAAATGCACGCCCTGCGGGAAGAACATCGGTGTGTCACAATGGCTGTCAAGCGTGAGGATTTCGCGGTGAAGTGCCTTGGCAGCCTTGAACTCCCGGCTGCGTTGCGTGAGCCATTCAAACAGTTTCAGTCCCTCGTCGCCCATCCATTCGGGATGCCATTGCACGCCCATGAGCGCCTTTTGCTCGGTGCTTTCCACCGCTTCAATCACACCATCGGGTGCCGTGGCTACGACATGGAGATGCGAACCGCAGTCTTTCACCGCTTGATGGTGAAAACTATTGATAAAAGTTTCCTGTCCATAAAGGCCATATAGGGTGCTGCCTTCGGTGATGGTCACGCTGTGTGTGGCCTCCGAACGCGGTGCGTCCTGACTGTGTTTGAGGAGCGTTTTGAGGTCTTGCACTAAGTTTCCGCCCAAGGCAATGGCCATGGTTTGCACGCCACGACAGATGCCTAAGATGGGGATTTGGCGGTTGAAAGCCAAACGAGTGAGCAGCAGTTCGGGCAAATCGCGTGTGGAATTGATGGTATGCAGCTCTTTTTCAGGCTGTTCGCCATACCATAATGGGTTGTAATCGGCACCGCCCGTGAGCACCAATCCGTCGATTCCTTCGAGCATGTTAATCAACACTTCGGCATCATCCACTGGCGGAAGCACCATGGGAACGCCGCCTGCACGCACAATCTGATCGCAATATACGCGCCGAAGTGTGAGGTCGATGTCGGCCGTGTTGGCCGAAATGCCAATCAAAGGGCGCGGCTTGGCCTCGGGAAAATGGCCATAGATGGCATCGAGCTGCGCCTGAAGCTGAAAGGATTTGTTCATGTCTCGAATGTTTATGAAAAAATATTACTTTCCGTTCTCCATGTGAATGGGGAGTTCACGCTGTATGCTTGCCTCCAAATTCACGAGCGTTTCGGTTGAAACAACGCCCGCAATGGCTTGCACCTGCGTGTTGAGTAGTGCCATGAGGTGGGCATTGTCGCGCGCATAGAGCTTCAATAACATGGCGTAACGACCTGTGACGCAGTGGCATTCTACCACCTCTGGAATGGCTTTTAGGCCTTCAACCACCTGGTGATAGAGCTTTCCATGCTCCAAATGCACGCCCACATAGGCATAAAGCGGATAGCCCAAACGGGTGGGATTGATGTCGAAACCGCTGCCCATAAACACGTTGTTGTCGATGAGACGCTGCACACGTTGATGCACAGCAGCACGCGAAACACCACATCTTGCTGCAATTTCCTTGAAAGGAACGCGCGCATTGTCTGATAAAATACGTAAAATCTTACGGTCGAGTTGATCTATTTTTTCCATTTTTTTCTCTTCCTCTTGTTTCATGTTGTTTATTTTTTCCATTCTTTGGGGCACATTCGTATGGCACTCAGCCCTTATTTTTAGGGCAAAGCCATGCACCTATGTTAGGTTATTGGCCATCTTTCGGCACGCTGGCTCTTCCTTTTTTGAAAACCTTATGGGCCTTATCGTGCTTTCAAAAAGAAAGGAAAAGTTACGCAATGAACGGCCTTGTTGTTGCGAAGCGTAGATTTTGAAATGCGCCTTAAGCAGAGCAAATGTAAGGATTATAATTGAATTATGCAATAAAAAACAACGTTTATGTACTTTTTAAGCACTTTTTTCCACGAAAAAGGCAATGATGGTCCCTGAAAAGGGCTGCGCATGAGTGGAAATCTATCGCGTTTTTGTTTTCAAAACATGCGTAACTGTTTCTCCATCTCTGTGCCTTTCCCTCGAAAAATGTGTTGTTTTTGCACGTTGAACCCTCGAAAAATGTGTAAAAACAGTGTGATTATCCCTCGAAAAATGTGTAAATTTGCAGAAAAGAATAGTTTGGAATGGAACGAAAAGCCTTTCAGTTATTAGCGCAATGGAAAGCGAATGGGCAGCGCAAACCCTTGATTTTGTTGGGCGCACGCCAAGTGGGAAAGACTTGGTTGATGCGTGAGTTTGGTCGCCGGTGCTATTCATCGGTGGCCTATATCAACTGTGATGCCGAACCTTTGGCGCGCAGTCTGTTTGAAGCCGACTACAATCTGCCACGTATGTTGCTGACCATTCAGGCCATCACAGGTGTTTATCCCGAGCCACATCATACGCTGATTATTTTCGATGAGCTGCAGGAAGCACCTCGTGGGCTACATAGTTTGAAATATTTTCAAGAGCAAGCACCCGATTATCATGTGGTGGCGGCGGGTTCGTTGCTGGGCATTACGCTCCAGCAAGGCTATTCTTTTCCTGTGGGGAAGGTGGATATGCTCACGCTCCATCCCATGGATTTCGAAGAATTTCTCATGGCACAAGACGAGGAAGGCTTGCTTCATTTGTTGCAACAAGGCGATTGGTCTGTGGTCAATGGTGTGGCATCGAAGCTGATGGAGCACTTGCGTTATTACTATTATGTGGGAGGAATGCCCGAAGTGGTTGCTGCTTTCACACAGCAGCACGATTTAAAGGTCGTTCGTCAGTTGCAAGAAAACCTCCTCAATGCCTATCGTAATGACATTTCGAAGCATTGTTCTAAGGCCGAGAGTGTGCGCATTGGGCAGGTGTTAGACAGCTTACCCTCGCAGTTGGCCAAGGAAAACAAGAAATTTCTCTATGGCGTTATTCGGCAAGGGGCTCGTGCACGCGAGTATGAGTTGGCTATTCAGTGGCTCATTGATGCAGGGATTGTGCAAAAAGTGAGCCGTGTGAAGGAAGTGCATGCACCGTTAAAATTTTATGAAGATCTCACTGCTTTTAAGCTCTTTCTGCTCGATTGTGGTCTTTTTGCTTGCATGGCAGGCGCGCCTGTGCAGCAGATGATTGTCAACAATGATGTTTTTAAGGAGTTTAAGGGTGCTTTCACCGAGCAGTTTGTATTGCAACAGCTCACGGCGTTGGGGCTACAACCTTATTATTGGAGCAGCACTTCGACACCGGCCGAGATTGATTTTGTGGTGCAAACGCCTCTGCGAACGATACCTATAGAGGTGAAAGCTGAAGAGAATGTGCGTGCAAAATCGTTGAAAACCTATGTTGAGAGGCATCCCGAATACGGGCTTAAAGGCCTGCGTATCAGCATGCTTGGCTATGAAAATCAAACGTGGATGGAGAATATTCCGCTCTATGGCATTCAGAAATATTTTGCGTCGTGCACACCCCAAGCTCCCTTTTCACTCCGCAAAGCGTGTGAGTAGAGTTGCCATGCCGGCGGCGATGGGTGAGTAGCGGCGTGGGGATGGGGCTATGCAGCGGTGCAGAGATAGTGGGTGTAGAGCGCGAAGTTCCAACAAAAGAGGAAGAGGGTGAGGGCGAGAAGGAGCGTGCGGAGCAGACGATGCCAGCGGCGCTGCGTGGCCGTTTGGCGCAACAGGTAGGCGTAGGCGATGGGAATGACGAAGAGCCAATGGGCACCCATGATGTAAACCTCGTTCAACCCGAAGCCCAAGCCCATGTGGATAGCCATGTCGAACGCCCAAAACGAGAGGGCAAGCCACAACAGACGGTGGCGCCGACCCGCCCAAATGCCCCATAGAAACAGCAGTGCCACGAGCCCTTCGACCACGTAGTTGAGGGCGTAACGATAGGGCACAAAGAGCGGACGGGCGCGCAACGTGTCTTGCAAGAGGTGGTCTTCGTGCAGCTGAATCGACTCACCCATGAGATTGTCCACCGTCGACTGCCAGCGCGAAGTGGTGCCGTCGGTCCACTGGGTGAACTCACCTTTGCCCATGGGTTGCCCTTTGTGGCGGTTCCAAGGCTGCTTGTGGTCAGCCACATATTGCTGGTGTGCCTGCCGTTTGATGGCCTGTTGAATGGCGCGTTTGATGGCCGTGGTGTCGGTGAGGTGCGTGGTATCGCGCACGGCCTGTGCGATTTTGGCATGTGCAGCAGCCACCTCGGCCTTGCGTTTTTGGTTTTTGATGTATTGCGAGGGGCGTTCATAATAGTTCCATTCCATGCGTGCCGCACCCCACATCAGCAGCGACGGCAGCACAATGGCCAAGCAGATGTTGGCCGGACGCCAGAATTTTCGGCCGTTGACCCACGCATTGGTCATGAAAATCTTGATGCCGTTGTTGAGCGAGATGCCCGCCGTGACGATGAAAAACAAGATGGTTTGCCACTTGGTGAACGGCTGTCCCTGCTGCATTTTGCGCCCCGCCACCCACAACGTGAGCAGCAACATGAACATCGAAAAGCAGAAATGGTCGGGCACACTCACCGAAACCATGACATAGGCCATGCTCATGAAAAAAGCCGACAGCAGTGAAGCGTCGAGGCGTTGCACCCCAATGACTTGCACCATGAGGCGATAGAGGAACAGGATGCTGTAGAAAGCGCAGAACACCAGCATGCTGCCCACGATGAAAGGAGCCATGTTGAGCCCCGTTATGGCCATGAGTCCCTGGTTGAGTTGGGCAGCAGGAAGCATGAAAAATGCTAACAACGGGTGACGATAAATGTTGTAAGCCTGTTCCCATTGCGACACCACGGCGTAGCTCAGTGGGTCGAATCCCGAGATGTGGAACGTGCGAACGAACAGCTGATGATAGGCTTCGCCCACCTTAGTATATAGGGAAGCGTAGTGGAGGATGACCAAAAGGTTGAGCACCACGGCATAGAGTGCCGCAGCGAGCGCCATTCCTCGTTCGTCTTTCTTGATGCGGAAAATGCCAAAAATATGTTTCATCTTGCCTTTGTTGGCCTGCAAAATTAAGAAAAAGAACCGAGAAACGGCTTTATTTCTCGATGAGACACACGGCATAGGCCGACATGCCTTCCTCGCGACCCGTGAACCCTAAGTGCTCGGTGGTGGTGGCTTTGATGGAGATTTGGTCTTTGTCGATGCCCATCACCTGCGCCAAACACGCACGCATGGCCGGCACATGGGGATTGATTTTGGGTCGTTCGGCGCAAAGGGTCGCGTCGATGTTGCCAATGTGGTAGCCCTTTTCGGCCAGCAGGTCGACGACACCCTTGAGGATGATTTTGCTGTCCATGTTGAGCGTTTTGTCGCTCGTGTCGGGAAAATGATAGCCGATGTCGCGCAGATTGGCTGCGCCAAGGAGGGCGTCGCTGATGGCATGTGTGAGCACATCGGCGTCGCTATGGCCCTGCAAACCCATGCTATGCGGAATTTTGATGCCGCCCAACCACAGGTCGCGGCCTTCAACTAACTGGTGGACATCGAAGCCCATTCCTACTCTTATCATATTGGTTGATTTTGAATGTCGATGAAATTGCACGCGAATCTGCACGAGATTGTGCGGAAAAATGGCGTGGTTTGCGAGGCTATTGCTTTGCTTTTGCTGGGTGAACAATGCGCAAGGGTTGCGGCGCATGCTGCTTTTGTGGGGTGCATCAACCCCATGTGTGGCGCGCATAGCCCTTGTTGCTGCCGCGCAACGAGCGTGACTACCGCCGGAAAAGGTCCTTGATGCCGTCGAAATCGAAGGCCAGCGACAGGCGCAACGTTTGGTCCAAGGGGTTGCTTTTGGCCGTGGCGATGAGATAGGCCGCGTCTAAAGCGATGCCATGGGTTTTGAAACCGGCGCCGAGGGTGAGATATTTTCGGTTGCCTTTGTTGGCACTCTCGTGGTGATAGCCCGCGCGAACGGCAAACTGGTCGTGGTAAACATACTCGCCACCAAGGCTCCATGCCACCTCTTGCAGTTCCTCTTTCAGTCCGCCGGGCGCATCGCCAAAGCTCTTGAAGATGCCGTTGATGCTCGACACATCGTAGTAGTCGCGTTGCAAGCGCTTGTCGAAATCAGCGGGAAGTTCGTTGTCTCGCTGAATGGGGCGTGTGGGAACGAGCAGCTTGTTGGCATCCACGGCCACCGAAAAGCGGTTGTATTCGTCGATGGGCACCATCAAAGCGCCGCCCAAACGCAGGTTGGTGGGGATGAATTCGCTGTTGTCATCGCTGCTGAAATTAATCTTACTGCCGATGTTAGAGATGTTCATGCCCAAGCCTAATTGGCACTCGCGCTGCCCCATCGTGACGTAGTTTTGATAGTAAAGGGCGAGGTCGGCGGCAAAAGCACTGCCGGGCTGGGTGGCATCGCTATAATCATAGGTGAGATCGGAGTGGATATAACGCACGGCAGCTGCGATGGAAAAGCGCTCGCTGAGCATCAAAGCGTAGCCCACATCGAACGACATCTCGTGGGGATGGATGGTGGGAATGGCGCCCGTCGAGCCGCTATGGGGCAGTTCCACCTCGCCCATGTTGAAATAACGTAGCGAGGTTGACACGGCACTGTAGTTGCCGATGCGATAAAATCCCGTGAGGTTGGCCAAATACATGTCGTTGACCAAGCGGCGCAACCACGGTGTATAGTTGAGCGAAACGCCCGCCCGACTGATGTTGAACGGATATTTTGCGGGGTTCCAATATTGCGCATTCACGTCGGGATCGGTGGCTACACCCACGTCACCCATGCCGGCTGCTCGGGCATCGGGGGCGATGGTCTGCGACGTTACGGCCGTGTAGACGGGGTTGAAAATCGTTTCTTTGATGGATTGCGCCGCTATCTGTGGGTTGAAACCGGCCAGCATGAGGGCGGCGAGTATCGTTGTTTTTACTTTCATTGTGTTGCAAATGTGTAATGACATAACGTGTTTGGCGTTTATTTATTGCCCGCAACGAGCAATTTCAGGGTTTTCGTTTCGTGGGTGTTGGCGCCATTGACGAGGCGCACGCGGCAGAGATAGAGCCCCTGTGGCAAGCGACTTCCGCCGTGCATCGTGAGGGGATAGTCGATGGTATAGACGGCGTGGGCGGGTGTGGCCTGCTCGATGTGATGCCACAGGGGGCGACCTACGAGATCGAAGATGCTGATTTCTATCGACAGGGGGGTGCCTATCTGGTCGTGTTCGATGCGGAACTGCGTGTGGTTTCGTGCTGGATTTTCGGACAGCTGCACGCTGATGAGGTGGGGTTCCATGTGGCTGTCGACAACGAAGTCGAGCGTGGTGACCGACGAATTGTTTTGCACATCCCACGCGCGGAACTGCAATCGGTGGCGGCCTTCGCTGAGTTGGGGCAGCTGGAAAGTCACCGTTCCCGAGGTGTAGCTGCCGATGTCGAACTGGAAATGGTCGTTGAGGTTGTAGGTTTGCTGCGGTTCGCCGTCGACAATGAGTGCCAAGTTGTGGCCAATGCCGCTGCCTGTGACGTTGATGCCGTCGCTGTCGTGGAGCGATGCCACGAAGGTGGGCGTGGCGTTCACGCGGTCGCCCGACCGAAAGCCAGGGTGGTTGAGGTAGCAAGTGACGGTGGGTCCGACGCCATCGGTGGGGGGTAGCGCCGAACCGCCTGCGGTGAACTGCTGCGATTGCCCATTCACCGTGAGCCGTTGGCTGTCGTCGGTGGCGAAAAGGGTGATGAGACCTTGCCCGTTGCTGTAGCGAATGTCGCGTGGAACAGCAAAGGTAAAGGCAAATTTTCCGGCGCGAACGCTGTCCGTTCCCGTGAAAATCACCGTCTGACGGTCGGTGTATTGAAAGGCAGTGTCGGCCTCTGTGGGGTCGTTTAAACGGCAAGTCACGCGCTCGGGTGCATCGCGTACCATGAGCGTAGATAAGCCTTTGAATTGCGGTTGCCCGTCGATGTGGCCAGCGATGCGCACCACACTGCCTGCCTTGAGCGTGGGCATTGTGCCGCTGTGGGTCGCTATGCCGGCAATCGAATCGACCACCATTTGCTGTCGAGGCAGGTTTAAACGCAGGGCAGGGTCGCCCAAAAGCGCATATTGCAGCTTGTTGGTTGTGCGGTCTTTGCCCGTGGTAATCATCTCGGCAAGTGCCAACTGGTGGGCCTCTCCGAGGGTGTTGAGGCGGCCGTTGGTGGTGCTCAGCACGTGTTTGAGATAGGCCATGTTGAGCATTTTGTTGTAACGGGCATAGACGGTGCGTGTGGTTCCGAAGAAAGCCACTGCGCCTCCGTGGGCGTTTCGCACGGCCGTTTCGCCCAAGGTGGGTGCCAAACCATCGAAAGGAGCAATGTCACACGAGGCCGTTATCCACAGCGGCAGGTGGCGATGGTTGAAGGTTGCGAAGTCGTTGCGGTTGAGAACGCCCTCGTGGGAGAGCTGCACCTCGGAGCCATGACCGGCATAATCCATGATGAGGGCACCGCGTTGTTGCTGCTCGATGATGGCTTTTCGCACGTCGGGATAGCTGTTTCCCGTGGTCGAGGTCTGGCGTTTGTAGGCGTCCCACATCACCTTTTTCACATAGAGTGCGGGGTGTTGTTGGGCAACAGCGTCGGCAACGTCGTTGGCATCGTCCATATGTAGGTTCTGATTACCGTCATCGCCCATGAAAAGTAAGGTGTTTTGCCATGCGCCGGCATCAGCGTTTTCGGCATAACGAATGGTTTTATCGACCATCGTTCGGGCCTCTTCGGGGGTGGAAACAGGGAAGCGTCCCACGCCAATATCGGGGATATCGTGGGTCTGGAGCGCACCACCTTCGCCGTCATCCAACAGTCCTAAGAAGGTATCGCTCACGTAACATTCGATGGCATTGAACGAGTTTTCGCTCTCGTAGCACAACAAGTAATCGGCGGCCTGCAGCTGCTTCGTGGCCGTTGTGCGCAGCCGATTGTCCCAAAGACAGTCGCCAAAGAGCAGCAAATAGCGGGGGGCATCGGCGGGATTGGTGGCGCGATCGTAGAGCATCTTGAGGTAACGGCGGTAGGCATTCACGTCGGGTGTGCCGCTGGAGAACTCGTTATAGAGCGCATCGGCCGCCACAATCTTGACGCGAAGCCCATCGTGTTGGGCATGAAAGGCTTTTAAGCGTTCGGCTTCGGCCGTGAGTTTGCCCGACGAAGGCACGATGATGACCATGTCAGCAGGACCATCGCCGTGGAGATTTTGCGGTGAAATGGTGCCGGCGATGGTGGGAATGGGGAAGGCGTCGGTGGCTAATTGTGGCGCAGGGAAGGGGGCATTCCAGGTCATCGATACATAGTCCATCCGACAAGGGCCGCCCGAAAGGGTGGTGATGCGCACGCGATCGGTGGGCTGGAGCGTGGGCAACACATAGACACTTTGCGCCTCGTTGCCCGCGTCATAGGCGTGCAGTTGAATGGAAAGTTGGCCGACGGGCTGGTCGTTCACGGCCACTTCGACCACAGATGGAGCACCCGCGCTGACATTTACCGATAGCGTTGCGGCAGTAGCTGCAGGGGGATGGGCAAACGAGAACGTGGCCGTTTGACCGGCAGGGATGGGCGTTTTGTCGTAGAGGTTGCGCCCACCATGGTACCAAGCATAGCTGTCGTCCTCGATAAGCGTGTGGTAATCGTTGGGCGAGGGGTAGAATTGTTGCAGAAAATCGGTTTCGTTCATGGTGCGTGGTGGCGCAGATGACTCGGTAAGAAAGTAGTAACCATAGTCGGAATAGGGGTTGCGTGTGCGGCGAAGTGCCGTGGCATCATCCCACGAAACCGTCCCTTTGGCATAGAAAAGATGGCGCCCCCCCACCACACATTGTGCCACTTCGTGCAGGTCATCGCCCGCAATGAGGTCGGCTTCGTGCAACACTTCGTTTTGCAACCAACCGCCATAACCATAGATATGCACCTTATTTATATCGGTGAACCCTGCCTGACGGATGAGCGATTCGCTGAGTTGATGCACGCCCGTCTCAGCCACTTTGATCTTCACCCAGCGTCCTTGTGCCAGCACAGATTGATGGGTATAGCGGTCGGCAGCAGCCACACGGGTGGACAAAGGGTTGCGTTGAGCGTGGGCAAGCGCACGAGGTTGCGACGTGATGCGCAACATGAAACGCGTCAAAGCGCAATAATGCCCGTCACGATAAGCATAGGGAGGGAACGAAACCACCAACATCGGCTGCTTGCGTTGTACTACCATCGTCTGCTCAACCGTGGGCCATGTGGGTGGCAACGCCGTGGTTATCGCCCGATAAGCCTGCTGCTGTGCCGGCGAAAGGGGTGCAAACTCGGGGTAAACCACCTCCACCTGGTAGGTGGAATCGCGGTAGTTGCCCGACAAAGGCATGGCATACGTGAAGCGCGCCAATGCCGAATCGATGTGTAATTGGGTGGACGAGAGGTGGAAAAAGCGTGAGGAAGCGGCCGCATCCAGCACCAGCATACAGAGCAAAAGTAGGCCTGAACAGCGTTGTATCGTAACTTGTTTTGAACGTTTGAATCGTTTCATGTGCCCCATCGCTTCCTATTTACAGTTAAACGACAGCACTTTTCGTTCGCCAATGAAGCCCTCGAGGTGGTCGTTGATGTGGACGATGTTGGGTGAAACGGGGGCTCCGGTGAAGAGGAGGTCACCTGTTTTGAGGGTGAAAAACTGGCTGATGTAGGCAATGAGGTCGTCGATGTTGTGGCGCATGTCGCCCGAATAGCCCGCTTGCAAGGGCGTGTTGTTGCACGAAAGTGTGAAGGGGAGATTGTGAACGGGTTTGAGTTCGCCCAGCGAAACCCATGTGCCTATGGCGGCACTACCATCAAAGCTCTTGCTCAAGTCCCAGGGCTGGCCGGCCTTTTGTAAGTTTTTTTGCAAGTCTGTAGCGGTGAAATCCACACCAAGGGTGACGGCATCATAATAGCGTGTAGCAAAACGTGGGGCGATGGTCTTGCCCAATCGGCAGATTCTCACTACGAGATGCACGGCAGCAGTGATGGTGCCTAAGTGGTCGGGAATGAAAAAAGGTTTACTGTCTTTGAGCAAAGCCGTGTCGCATTTGGTGAAAAGCACGGGTGCATCTGCCCCTGTTCCATCCCCTTGTTGCGTACATGCCGCAGTGTTATAATTGCCTTCTATGCCAAAAATTTTCATTCCTAATTTCCTTTTTGCGTATCGTTGCCGTGCCCTTTTCGTCTATAGACTGCGCACAGACCAGCCGTTTTGCAAATTTCGGTATATTTTTTTATTCCGCCAAAGAAATGCCTTCTTTTCATTGTGGCTGGCGGAAGAGGAACTACTTAATAGTTTGTAATGAGCAAATGAGTAACTTTTTTGTCATTGCGATTCATGAAACTAACGAGGTATTCTTTGTCAAAAGTACGGATTTGGATGCCTTCTTGATGATAAAGTTGATAGATAAAATCAGTGTATTTGATAATCATCATCCATCTTGCTTTGCACGAATGAAGTAAATAATGAGCCAATCTCATTTGGTCTTCTTGTGTGAAATCATTTTGTGCATACGTGCTAAATTCACTATCGTATGGCGGATCTAAAAATATGAAGTCGTCAGCTTGTGGGGCACTTTGTTGTAAAAATTCTTCAAAATCAAGATTGTAAATTTTTGTTTTATCAAAATGATACAGTAGTTCTTTCGATCGATAGTAGGAAAGTTTTTTTTCCATCGTTTTGTTATTATACGCTATACCGCCATAAGGCACATTGAATTCCCCTTTGCTGCTATAACGGAACATACCGCTATAGGCATAGTTCCGAATGTAGAAAAATAGCGCATTGTGGAGCTTTGGGTTTGTTTTCTTGAGTGAGCTTTGGTTATACAGGTAGCGAAAATCCATGTAGAGCGCACTCTTAATAGCCGTTTCTATATTATCATATAAATCTTTTTCGGGTAGCAGGTGCTTTTGATTTTCTAATTCTCTCATGCGTTTCATCTTCCGAAAGAGATTTTTCTTTAATTCATCTATGAATACAGAAGGTCGCGAAACAAATTCTGTCCCTAAGATTTCGGTGATGGAAGTTGCTCCCTCATGACAGAAATAGTTAATCCACGCCTTTAACATTTCTTCGTCTATGTACTGATTCCGATAGGATATGTAGGTCTCGATGAGTGACCGATTCGCAAGGAAGAATTGTTTGGCCCGTCGCCATGCACCATCAATGGCTGCCACATACGCAAAGAAGGTCTCGTCAGTTGTTGCGATATTTCTATAGAGCGCAATTAACTCTTGAGAGAAATCGTTTATAAAATAGGCTTCGGCCTGAATACCCATGAACACAGAACCGCCGCCAACGAAAGGCTCAAAGAAGCGTTGGAAAGAGGGTAAATGGGGATAAATATATTTTAATTCTTTTTCTTTTCCACCCGGCCATTTTAAAATAGGTGACAGGTTAGATTGCCGATAGCTTGTTGTATCATACCCTTCTTTGTGTTGTTTTGGTGTGGCATACGCGTGTCCAAAGAAAATTTCTAACTGTTGTGTGTAGGCAGAATGTCTCGTTTCAAGTTCGCATACACCACAAGTTTCTTCCTCACTCGGCTTGTCGTATTTTTTCATATTTAATTGTTTCTGCTGTGTTTCTATTACCTTTTCTAATCGTTCTCGTGCAGCTTTAAAATAATCTGCCTCTAATTCTACGCCAATAAATCTACGGTTTAACTCAAGTGCAGCTACACCAGTAGACCCAACTCCCATAAAAGGATCGAAGATAATGTCGCCTTCGCGGGATGCAATCGCTATCATCTTGCGTAGGATGGAAACAGGCTTTTGTGCAGGATGTTTGGGATTATTGAGCCGTTCGGGACGCATACAGATAGGACTCTCAATGAAGTTATGCATCTCTTTTTGAGAGATAAAATGCCACGTATGCTGCTTATTCCAGCAAGTAAAAATGAGCTCACAGCTATTTAAAAAGCCAGCTTTGAAGATTTTTGGCGCGGGGTTTGTTTTGTGCCACACCATAAAATTTGTAGTGTCAAAGCGGTGATCAAGTGCTTGGTGCCAGCGACCTATTTGGTTGTAGGATGTGAAGATGAAGAGATTTCCCGTTGGTTTTAAGATGCGGATAAAATCATCAACCCACTCTTCTGGATTGAAATCCACGTGATCCCATTGTGCAACATCATTGTTCATAGGCGTTCGTCCAGGTAAAGGGATGTTGCCCGTTGAATGCATCCCTATGTTATAGGGTGGGTCGGTAAGTATAAAATCAATGGCAGCATCGGGTATTTTTTTTATAATATCCTTACTGTCACCATGTAAAATACATTTCTTCCAATTGGGATCTTTCATTATTCGTTGGGTAAGTAGGCGCTTTTTATACGGTTTAATGCTTCAATAATGTAGTGCGCATTCTTTCTATATTCGTCTAAAACGATGGTATAGCCATTCTCTGATTTGCAAACTAAGTTCCAAAACTTACTACTAATGAGTAGTTCTTCCTCTGCAAAGAATTGGCGAACCCGTCCTTGCTTCCAAGCTTTTCCTTCACCATAACGATTGTAAGCCGTAGCGAAACAGAGTCTAATATTCATTTCTGTGCCTAAGCTGTTGGCCAAAATACAATATTGTTCTAATAGCGCTTCTTTTTCAGAACGTGCTTTTTTATTGTCTAAATCACCGCCTATCTTGAGCTCTATGAGGTAATGCATACCCGTTTCCGTATCTTTGAGATAGTAATCGCTCTCATGCCGCTTGCTATGCAATGCAGATGAAGTAAGTTTGCTAATGTTTTGGTAATCTTCTACTTGTGGCTTCCTGTGATTTTCTCCCTTGGTGTTTTTATACGATTCCAATAGCTCTGCAATATAGTCTGTTTGCCCTTGGTAGATAAGTCCTTCAACATGTTGTGTAACTTCATAATTTAATGTTGCAATATTAATGGCCATCTTTTCGAGCATATTGCCCAAGCTGCTGTCTAAGGAGCGCGATAATGCCGAATAATATTGAATGTCAGGGCCTAAGGCGGCAATGAAAACATTATGAATTTTCATGTTAATCGTTCCATCTTCATCGTCTAATTCACGAAGATGGCGGTCAGAAAATCCAGATGCATAGGCTTCGATGGCTTGTTTAACAATAGCTCTGATTGCTCGTTCTTTCTCAACGTGTTCTGCCATATTTTGTAATATCTTGGAAAATTTTTGTAAAACTTTAAGTTATTGGCTTGCACCATAAAGCACTAAAGCCTTACAAAAATACTATTTTTATGGTTTTATACGAAAACAACCATCATAAAAAACAATAATAATTTGTATGGGTGCTTATATCAGGGACTTCGAAATTTGGGTTTAAAGTGGTGTCATGTAGAGCATAGGGATAAAAAGAACGCGGACTCAATGCAACGACTGAGTTTGAGTTTGTTTCGTTTGTGTATATAGCGAAACGATATAACTTTGAGCAAAAGCAATGAAAAAGGTGGCAAATGTGGGCCACCTTTTCTTGTTTTTTCGTATGAATTGCCGACTAAAGTCGTAGAGATTGCGAGGCTTACTCGCCGAAAGCGGCAGCTTCGGCGGCTTCGATAATCTCCTCACGGCTTTGCTTTCGGGCGCTGATGTCGCTCAAATCGAAGTCGTCATCGGCGGTTTCGTCGGCCGATGGAGTTGTGCTGTCGGCGCGTTGATCAGCCATCTTGTTGACGTTTTCGGCCGTATCTTCTGCCGTTTTGGCTGTTTTACGAGTTCTTTTGCCAGCTGGTTCGTCGGCTTTTTCGGCATCGTTGACAGGCTGTTCAGCCATGGAGGCTTGCCCTTCTGCCGGCATTTCTTTTGCCTTGTACATGGGCGAACGGCGGCGTCTCTTGCCCTTTGCAGCCGGCTTTTCGGCCGTTTGGGTGTCGTTTGCAGCAGTTTGTGTGTCGTCAGCCGATGCTTCTTGCGTTGCAGGAGCCGTTGTTTCGGGTGCAGACATCATGAAACTCTCGTCGGGTTCGGTAGTGGGCACGTTTTCAACCGGCTCCTCTTCCATCTTCGTGCGGTTGGTTTTGGCTGCGAAGACGGCATCGATGAATTGAGGCTCCTTGCGCAGTTTCTCTAAGGTCAGCTTGCAAGCCATTTGCTGACTCTCCTTTTTGCTGTAGCCTTTTCCGGCACATCCCTCGAGACCTTCGATGACAATCTTATATTGGAACACGGGACTTCCACCCTGATCGGTGGTTTCTGCGATGTTCTCAAAGCTGAGATTGACGCGGTTTTTCTGGCTCCATTCGATGAGTTTGCTCTTGAAATTCACCTCCTTATAGGCCACCTTATCGATGTTTACCAACTGTCCGAGGATGCGTTTCTGCATGAAGCGCATACAGGCTTCATAGCCTTTGTCGAGGTAGATGGCGCCCACCAACGCCTCGAAAGCGTTGCCTCCCATGTAGCTGTTGTGCGAAGAACTGCGGCCATTGCTAAGCACCAAGCGGGTGATGCCCATCTCTTTGGCCAAGCGGTTGAGCGTTTCGCGCTGCACAAGTTTCGAGCGTGTGTTGGTCAGGAAGCCTTCACGCTTGCCCGGAAAGTGCCGATAGACGATGTCACCCACGATGGCATCGAGGATAGCATCGCCGAGAAATTCCAACCGTTCGTTGTTCACCGGACGCCCTTTTGCGTTGCGCCGCATGACACTTTTGTGCATCAGTGCCAGCTTGTAGTAGCTAATATCGTGGGGATAGAAGCCCAAGATGGCGTGTAAAGACGAATAAAGCTCCTTTTCCTTGCGGAAAGGAAGCTTTATTCTATCGATGAGATTACTCAGCATATTTCTTGAAAATCACGCAGCAGTTGTGCCCACCAAAGCCAAAGGTGTTGCTCAAAGCGGCACGCACTTCGCGTTTTTGTGCCTTGTTAAAGGTGAAGTTCATGTTGTAATCCAATGCTTCATCGTTATCACCCTCTTCGTGATTGATGGTCGGTGGCACGATATCATGCTTCACACTGAGCACGCAAGCCATGGCTTCTACCGCACCTGCTGCACCGAGAAGGTGGCCGGTCATGCTCTTGGTTGAGCTGATATTGAGCTTGTAGGCATGGTCGCCAAAGACGTCTTTGATGGCCTTAGCCTCAGAAACATCGCCCACAGGTGTCGACGTTCCGTGCACGTTGATGTAGTCGATATCGGTAGGTTGCAAGCCGGCATCCTCCAAAGCGCGCTGCATCACGAGCTTAGCTCCGAGCCCTTCTGGGTGAGAAGCGGTGATGTGATGGGCATCAGCACTGGCACCTTCGCCTACCATTTCGGCGTAAATCTTAGCGCCACGAGCCTTCGCATGCTCTAACTCTTCGAGGATAAGACAGCCTGCTCCTTCGCCCATCACGAAGCCATCGCGACTCGCACTGAATGGACGGCTCGCATGTTCGGGGTCATCATTGCGGGTAGAGAGGGCGTGCATGGCGTTAAATCCGCCTACACCACACTCGCAGATGGCAGCTTCTGCACCGCCACTGACGATGATATTGGCCTTGCCTAAGCGGATGAGATTAAACGCATCGGCTAAGGCATTGCTCGATGAAGCGCATGCACTTGTCGTGGTATAGTTGGGACCATGGAAGCCATATTGAATGCTAATCTGCCCTGCAGCAATATCAGCTATCATCTTAGGAATGAAGAAAGGGTTGAACTTGGGCCCTTGATCTTCGTGCTGTCCATAATAGGTTACCTCGTCTTGGAACGTCTTGATGCCTCCAATTCCGACACCGAAAATCACGCCAACGCGGTCTAAGTCTTCGGTTTCTACGTCGATATTGGCATCTTTTATGCCCTGCATGGCGCTAATCATAGCCAGCTGACAATAACGATCCATCTTGCGCATTTCCTTGCGATCAATATAATCGGTGACATTCAAATCCTTCACTTCGCACGCGAATTTGGTTTTGAACATCTCGGTATTAAACAGGGTGATGGGCGCCGCACCGCTCTTTCCGGCCAGCAGATTAGCCCATGTTTCTTCGGGATTGTTGCCTACAGGGGTTACAGCTCCCAAGCCTGTTACAACGACTCTTTTTAATTCCATGTGAAATATAAAATATGATTAGGGATTAGGGACCAGTGATTGGGCACACACTTGCGCGGCTACCAATCCTTAATCACTAACCCCTAATCGTATGATTTGCAAAATAAAGCGTTTGCTATGCAATTACTTTGCGTTTTCTTCGATGTACTTAATAGCGTCACCAACGGTCTGGATGGTTTCTGCTTTGTCATCGGGAATAGAGATACCAAACTCTTTTTCGAACTCCATAATCAATTCTACAGTGTCCAAAGAATCAGCACCTAAATCGTTTGTGAAACTTGCTTCGGGCTTTACTTCAGCCTCGTCAACACCAAGTTTGTCTACGATAATCGCCTTTACCTTGCTTTCAATTTCTGACATAATTGTTACTTTTAAAATGTTTAATAAATAATTCCCTAATAAAAAACTGGGTGCAAAGGAACACATTAATTTTCATATTCGCAAATATTTCTATTAAAAAAGCACCCTCTTTTGCACAAACACCCCTAAGTTGTGCAGGTTTTAGGTCGCCTTTTCACTGTTTTTTGCCCCGAAAGCCATTCTCTTTTTGTTCAAAAATGCAAAATCTTATCGACAAATTATATTATTCTAAGTTTTTTAGTAAATTTGCAAAAGCGTTGACTTTGAAACCAATGTTGGCGATAAAAGACATTATTATATATAAAGACATAACACGAAAGTTGAATGAAAAAATTATGCACAATGGCTTTGATGCTCATGGTGAGCATCTTGGTTCAAGCCCAAATACAGAATCCTGCAAAGTTCTCTGTGCAGCTAAAAGCGGGAAAGACCGCCGAAGCGGAGTTGGTATTCACAGGTAAGATTGCAGCCGGTTGGCACGTCTATTCTACTAATTTGCCCGGCGGAGGCCCCACTTCGGCCACTTTTAACGTCGAGAAGCTCGACGGAGTGGAGCTGGTTGGCAAGCTCACGCCACGTGGAAAAGAGATTAAAAACTTTGACAAAACGTTCGAAATGCAGCTGCGTTATTTCGAAAACAGTGTGCAGTTTGTGCAGAAAATACGCTTCACCAAACCACAATATGCGTTGAAAGGCTATTTGGAATATGGTGCTTGCAACGACCAAAGCTGCTTGCCGCCCACGCAAGTCGAAGTGCATGAGCAAGGCAAGAGTCCGGCTTTCGTAGCAAAAAAAAACGCTGAACCCGAGCAAACGGCTGCGATAGCGGCGGCTAAGGCGGGTGAAAAAGGAGGCGATGGTGCGCAGATGGGCATAGATGCAGCTGCATTAACGCCCGCCACACCGGCCAATTTAGCGCAGCAAACCGCAGCCGATAGTTTGGCAACCGCAGCTGTTGCCGGGGAAAAGACACTTTCGGCGGCCGACAAAGCCACGCTGTGGAAGCCCGTTGTCAACGTGCTTCAGCAGCAAAACGGCACCGATGCGAGCGACAGTCAGAGCTGGGGTTACATCTTTTTGATGGGGTTCTTGGGCGGACTGTTGGCACTTTTCACGCCCTGTGTGTGGCCCATCATCCCCATGACGGTGAGCTTTTTCCTGAAACGGGCTAAGGATAACCGGCGCAAAGGCATTCAAGATGCCCTCACCTATGGTGCCTCTATCGTGGTCATCTATTTGGCTTTGGGGCTCATTGTCACGCGTCTTTTCGGCGCTTCGGCCTTGAATGCGCTCTCCACGAGTGCCCTTTTCAACGTCTTTTTCTTCTTGATGCTCGTGGTGTTTGCCGTGAGTTTCTTCGGTTGGTTTGAGATTCGGCTGCCCGATAAATGGGGCAATGCGGTCGATACGAAAGCCTCTTCCACCACAGGCCTGCTTTCAATCTTCCTCATGGCCTTCACGTTGGCCTTGGTAAGTTTCTCGTGTACGGGTCCCATCATCGGCTTTTTGTTGGTCGCTTCGGCCACTTCGGGCTCGCTGATTGGCCCTGCTGTGGGCATGTTTGGCTTTGCATTGGCGTTGGCTTTGCCGTTTACGCTCTTTGCAATGTTCCCCAGTTGGCTCAAGAGCGCACCCAAATCGGGGTCGTGGATGAACACCATTAAGATTGTTCTTGGCTTCATCGAGTTGGCGTTCTCGCTGAAGTTCCTCAGCGTTGCCGACTTAGCTTATGGCTGGCACATCTTAGATCGCGAGGTATTCCTGTCGCTTTGGATTGTGATTTTCGCCGCTTTGGGGCTCTATCTCATTGGCAAACTGAAGTTTCAGAGCGATGCCATCGGGGGCGAAATCGATAAACCCATGCCCGTGCCCTGCATCATGTTGGGGCTGTGTTCGTTGGCCTTTGCCGTTTATTTGGTGCCCGGTTTGTGGGGCGCACCCAACAAAGCCGTGAGCGCTTTCGCACCACCCATGAGCACACAGGATTTTAATTTGAACACAAAAGAGGTGCGTGCCACCTATCATGACTATGAGGCGGGCATGGCAGCTGCTGCAAAAGCCGGCAAACCGGCATTGCTTGACTTCACCGGTTTCGGCTGTGTGAACTGTCGAAAGATGGAAGCTGCCGTGTGGACCGACCCCACTGTGGCCAAGACTTTGCAAGAGGATTACGTGCTCATCTCGCTTTTTGTCGACGACAAGACCCCGCTTCCGCAGGCCATGACGGTGCAAGAAAACGGGCAGACGCGCACGCTGCACACCGTGGGTGATAAGTGGAGTTATCTGCAACGCAGCAAGTTTGGCGCCAATGCCCAACCGTTCTATGTGCCCGTCAACAACGAAGGGCGTCCATTGGTGGGCAGCTATGCTTATAAAGAAGATGTGAAAGCCTATTTAGGTTTCTTGCAACGCGGTCTTGAGGCCTATCGCAAACAGCCATAAAACGTACGAAAATGCTTGACAAAACCATACGCCAGCAACTGCTTTCGCTCATCCAACGCGAGGTAGTGCCTGCGGTTGGGTGCACCGAACCCATGGCTGTTGCGCTCTGTACGGCGCGCACTACCGAACTTTTGGCCTGTCGTCCCGAGAAGATTGAGGTGCTTTTGAGTGCCAACATCCTCAAAAACGCCATGGGAGTGGGCATTCCCGGCACGGGCATGATAGGTCTTCCCATTGCCATTGCCTTAGGGGCTACCATCGGAAAGAGCGCCTATCAGTTGGAAGTGCTGAAGGATTTGACGCCCGAAAGCCTGTCTGAAGGTAAACAATATTTGGAGAAAGTGTGTCTCAACATCAAGCTCAAGGAGGATTGTTGCGACAAACTTTATGTGGAAGTGGCGTGCCAAAAGGGCGACAAGCAGGCCACAGCCATCATTCAACGTGCCCATACCAACTTTGTTTATGAGGCCGTCGGGGGCGAAGTGATGCTCGATAAGCGCATGAAAGGCGGTGAGGAAGAAAGGAATGACGATATAGAACTGAACATGAAGTTGGTGTGGGATTTTGCCACAACAACCCCCATCGACGAGCTGTCGTTCATTCTTCAAACCAAGGAATACAACCTGAAGGCGGCGCGCGAGAGCCGAAAAGGCAACTATGGTCATTGTTTAGGCAAGACGATGGACCGTCCGTTGAGCCACGGCATCTTTGGCAACAGCATCTTTTCGCACATCATTTCGGCCACCGCTTCGGCCTGTGATGCGCGTATGGGCGGTGCTTTAATCCCCGTGATGAGCAATTCGGGCTCGGGCAACCAAGGCATCTGCGCCACCAATCCCGTGGCTGTTTATGCCGAAGAGAACGAGAACACCGAGGAAGAACTCACGCGAGCGCTCATCTTGAGCCACCTCACGGCCATCTATATCAAGCAAAGTCTTGGCAAACTCAGCGCCCTTTGTGGGTGCGTGGTGGCCAGCATCGGCAGCAGTTGTGGCATCACCTATCTCATGGGCGGCAATTATTCGGACGTGTGTCATGCGGTGAAAAACATGATAGCCAACCTCACTGGCATGATTTGTGATGGGGCAAAGCCCAGTTGTTCGCTGAAGATTTGTTCGGGAGTGAGCACCGCTTTGCTCAGCGCTTTGTTGGCACGCGAGGGACGATGTGTCACGTCGGCCGAGGGTATTATCGATGATTGCGTGGATCAGAGCATTCACAACCTCACGAGCATCGGCAAAGAAGCCATGTGCGCCACCGACGATATGGTGCTGAAAATCATGACGCAAAAACGGTCGTGCTAACGCTTTTAGCCTCTGCAGGCGTAGCCGTCAGTATCAGCTACCGCAGCTGTTGATGTCGACTGGCCGTTCCTTTTGCAAATAATCGCTATGCTTTTTCCGCTCAATCTCTTTGCCTTTGCATACTAAAATGGTGTAGATTGCCGGGGTAAAAGCATGCTTTTGCGTGGACTTTCTTCTGCTACTTTCCTAATTCATAGTAGACGAGTTCGGCTGTTTCCACAAAATATTGTACCTTTGCAGGGCGTAGTTGCAGCGGCACGCATCGGCGATTGCCGGCCAGAGGGTGGTGGTGTGCGCGCTGTTTCGCTGCGATGGCTACGAAGGTCTCATAGTTCAATGGATAGAACAAGTCTCTCCTAAAGATTAGATCCGAGTTCGATTCTCGGTGAGACCACTTCCTTTTTCTTTTATTTTCTAACGTTACAGCTACCGCTTATCGTTTATTTCATTTTGGCTTTTCGCGCCATTTCAAATAAACTTTGGGGTAGATGGCAGTAGCCGGTGGGATTTTTGTCGAGATAATCTTGATGGTAGTCTTCGGCGGGATAGAAGTTTTTTAGGGGTGAAACCTCCACTTCCAAGGGCTTGTTGAAGTGTTTTTGCTGTTCGTGCATCACCGCTTCGATGAGGGGTAAATCGGCTTTGTCGGTGTAATAAATGCCTGTGCGGTATTGTGTGCCGCGGTCATTGCCTTGCCGATTGAGCGAGGTGGGGTCGATGGCCTTGAAATAAAGGTCGAGCAGGAAAGGCAGATTGACCACTGAAGGGTCGTATTCCACCTCAACGGTCTCGGCGAATCCGGTTTTGTCGGTGCACACTTCTTCGTAGTTAGGATGCGCTTTGTGTCCGTTGGCATAGCCCACTTGCGTGGCTTTTACGCCTTGAATCTGTTTGAAAAAATGCTCTGTCCCCCAGAAACATCCGCCTGCAAGATAGATGGTTCGCAAGGGATGGAGCAGCTTGAGATAGGCACCATAGCCCGCTTTTGCCATCTCTTGCTCGGGAATGAAGCGCAAAGCGCCGCTGTTGATGCAATAACGTTGTCCGCCTTTTTCGCGTGGTCCATCGTTGAAAACATGTCCCAAATGGGCATCACCCAATTTGCTTCTCACCTCGGTGCGCGTCATGCCATGCGACAAATCGGTGTGCTCTGCAATCAGATCGTTGCTGATGGGGCGCGAAAAGGCAGGCCAACCGCAGCCTGAATCATATTTGTCGGACGAGAGAAACAGCGGCTGTCCGGTGGTGATGTCGACATAGATGCCCGGCCGAAACTCGTGGTCGTAGGCATTGGTAAAGGGATGTTCGGTGGCCGCCTGTTGCGTAATGGCATATTGTTCGGCGGTGAGCATCTTGCGCAACGTGGCATCGTCGCGCTTGATGTATTGGTTGGTATCGTTGATTTCCATACGTTTGATATTGTTTACTACGTTGTTTTGCCCGTTGCTGTTGCAGGCAGAAAGGAGCAGGATGCCCCATAGAAGGAGGTGAAATGTTGTCCTCGCCGCGCAAAAGTTAGCGTGATGACACTTGCTGTTCTTCCCTTGTTGCAGAGAGATAAAAGCGTTTTGCCTCATATTCAAATGCTTCTCTTGTTTTTGTTACTCTATATTCCTATTCAACATTCAGCAGTTCATCAAAAGAAGTTCACTGCATGATGCGTTTTTTCTTTTCTTTATCCATGATGACCTTTCTGACAAATGAGAACGAATTGTGCTGCGAAGATAACGAATGAAGCAACAAGTTCCAAATATAATCTTATCTTTTTATGCTCAAAGCAGCAGCTGGCGTGCAAATTCCCACATCACAATGCCAGCCGTAGTGCTCACGTTGAGGCTGTGTTTGGTGCCCAACTGCGGGATTTCCAAGCAGCCATCGCATAGGTCGACCACACTTTGTTGCACGCCTTTCACCTCGTTTCCCAACACCACGGCATAGCCTTTGGCCGGTGTTTCGGTGTGTAAATTCAACTTTTGCAGCTTGCAACTGCCTTCCACTTGCTCCACCGCGTAGACGAAATAGCCGTTGCGTTGCAGCGTTTCTACCGCTGTTTCGGCCGACGAAAAATATTGCCATGCCACACTATCCTCACCACCTAAAGCCGTTTTATGGATTTCGGTGTGGGGCGGAGTGGCCGTGATGCCGCAGAGATAAAGCGCCTCAATGCGGAAAGCATCGCCCGAACGGAACACGCTTCCCACGTTGTACAGGCTGCGAACATTGTCTAACACCACCACGAGGGGCAGCTTTTGCGCCGCCTTAAACGCCTCAATCGAGAGGCGTGTCATCTCAATGGTTTTGAGCTTTCTCATGCTTCTTGCGCATAGACCAGCGCGTAGGCCTTGATTCTTTTCACCATAGCCAAGAGCCCATTGCTGCGCGTTGGACTGAGATGTTCGCGCAATCCGATGCGATCGATGAAGTAAAGGTCGGCCTCGAGAATTTCTTTTGCCGTGTGATGGCTCAGCACTTGAATGAGCAAGGCGATGATTCCTTTCACAATCAGCGCATCGCTGTCGGCGCGGAACACCAATTCTCCGCCCTCGTTGTCGCATTGAATCCACACGCGACTCTGACAGCCGTCGATGAGATTTTCTTCTGTTTTATACTGTTCGGGCAGCGCTTCGAGCTCATTACCCAAATCGATGAGCAGCTGATAGCGATCCATCCAGTCTGAAAAGCCCTCGAACTCCTCAATCACTTCGTCTTGTATTTCGTTGATAGTCATTACTTTATTTTGATAATTTATGAATTTCTTCTTCGATTTCTTGTAGTACTTCCTGGTTCGCAATCTCTCCTTTTAAACTGTAAACGATAAAGACTTTACCGCCAAATTGCGCTTCAAAGGCCTCGAAATTGGCTTTCATCCGCTCGGATAAAGAGTAGCTCCCAAAGTTGGCATTCGCTGTAATCGGCTTAATTTGAATGCCCAATGCCTTGCCATTTACTCGTGCAATGAAGTCAACATCGCACGCATGGTCAGTTTTGGAATCACTTTCTTCGAATACAACATTAGGAAAATATTTTTGGAGCCCATCGGTCACTACGCTCTTTTCGCGCAAATAACCATCGTAGGTTCTATTCAGTGTAAGATTAAAAATATAGTCTTTACAATCTTGGAGCGTTAATTCTTGAAAGGCTTGTTGCCATTCGGGTATAACGATTTCAGTAATCTTCACATATAATCTCTCACCTAACTCATCCAATGTCAGTGGTGTTATTTTTGTTGAAACCTTACCTTCTGTGGCCGCATGTTCGAAATACCACTGTTCCCACTCTTTGAAACTATTGGGTTGACACTCCCGTATGAGCGCCATGACTGCGCCGACTTTGCTCGGTCGGGAGAGTTGATAAGTTTGGCAAGCATAGTTCAACACTCGTTCTTTCTTTCCAAAGGTTTTAGAATAAGTTTCCATATTATGTTGTTTGATAACTGAGAAATTTTTCTTTATATTTGAAATCCCTAAGCACATCTGTTACAGCTAATTGGCTTTTTATCAAGTGCATATTGAGGAAGGTACGATTTTCTAGATAAAGATAACACATGAGTGTGTCGTCAGCATCATATTTTTCGCTATCAAATCGCAGGTACACCTTATGCCCTTTTGTTTTTTGTGATAAAAAATCAATAGCTAAAATCTGTTTCTCTTCAATGGGTTTAATGCCCAATAGGCGTATCTTTAACCCCGTATTTAAGATGAGTTCGGTCGGCGAAAGCACATTCTTTATGGTGTAATATGTATCATTTTGCCGTGCATTTTTATCGATTTTAGAGCCGAATTGTAAGCTCTTGATATCCACCTTATTATTCATCTTTAATGCATCATGAAAAACATAGGGGAGTTTTTCTATTTTCTCTTTACGACAATAGGGTGTGTTGTCTTGCTCAAAGGCATAGTTGTTTTCTTTGCTAAAGAGCGAATGACCGACATTTAACTTCGTTTGATAGAAGGTCTTAAACTCGCTATTGATTTCATAGCCCATGGAATTACGCCCTGAAATTTGCGCCGCAAGTGCTGTTGTCCCGCTTCCCATGAAAGGGTCGAACACCGTTTCACCGACAAACGAGAACATCTTGATCAAGCGAAGGGGCAGTTCTACAGGAAAAACGGCAATGTGTCCATCTTGTTTAGCTCCAGGAAAAGTCCAGTGACTCTTGAAATATTCGTTCCATTCTTCTTTCGTTAAGATAGAGGCTTCCTTTTGTTCTGTGGTGGGCTTGGGTGCATTTCCTTGTTTCTTGAAGATGAGAATAAATTCATAATCAATCTTGAGGATGCCGTTTCTTGGGTAGGGAAAGCTCCCCATAACAGCGCCACCCCCTGTAGTGTGCATGGTGGTTTGTTTCTGCCAAATGACCGATCCCATATAGTCTAAACCGATATGTTCGCAGAATCGGATAATTTCTGTGCGAATGGGAATGACTTTATAGCGCCCATAATATACCGAACGGGCAAACTGATCGCCGATATTAATGCACAGTCTACAGCCGTCATGCAGGATGCGTGCGCACTCCATCCACACTAAATTAAGGTCATTGATATACGCTTCATAGCTGTCATGAAACCCTATTTGATTGGTGGTGCCATAATCTTTCAACTGCCAATAGGGAGGAGAAGTGACAATAAGATGAACCGATTGGTCGGCCATCTTAGCCATGTTTCGGCTATCACCATTAATCAGCACGTGCTTATTGCCCATCATTTTGCTATTTCGTTTTTCACCAACTTATAGAGTTTATCGCTCGGTCGCACCTTGTCGGGCACGGGAATCGACACGCGTGTGCCCTGTTCGGCAGTGGGAACGGGTTGTAGGTCGTAGCGAATTTCGTCGGCATGCAGATACATCACGCCGGTGGTGGGCCCTGTAATGAGCAGCTTTTCGCCCTGATTGAAGGGGGAAGCCTCTACGGAAATCTCGGCAACGCCCAATTTAGAGAAGTATTTGATGACCTTACCGATGAGCACTTTCTTCTCGGTTGCTACACTGCCATAGTGCTTATTCCACTCACCGAGCGTCTGTCCTTGGTAGTAACCATCCCAAAAACCGCGGTTAAAGACGGTGGCGAGTTGCTCGTCCCACGCATCTTTCTTGGCCTCGGTGAACGTGCCTTCGAGCACACTCCGGATGGCTTCCTTGTAGCTTTTCACCACCGTGTAGACATATTCGGGGCCACGTGCACGACCTTCTATTTTGAAAACGCGCACGCCGGCATCCATCATTTTGTCGATGAAGCGCACGGTTTTCAGGTCTTTCGGACTCATAATATATTGGTTGTCCACCTCTAATTCGTTGCCGGTCTCCTTATCTCGCACCTCATACGAGCGTCGACAAATCTGAATACACTCGCCTCTGTTGGCCGAACGGTTGCTGTTGGCGAGGCTGAGGTAGCATTTTCCGCTCACCGCCATGCACAAAGCGCCGTGGCAAAACATTTCGATGCGGATGGGATTTCCCATGGGACCGCAGATGTGTTGCTGCTCAATGTCCTTGTGAATGGCTTTCACCTGCTCCATATTGAGTTCGCGCGCCAGCACCACAACATCAGCAAAACGGCTGTAGAACTTCAGCGATTCGATGTTCGAGATGTTGAGTTGGGTCGACAGATGCACCTCTTGTCCCACTTCGTTGCAATAGCTCATCACGGCCACATCGCTGGCAATGACGGCCGAGATGCCTGCTGCCTTGGCGGCATCGACAATGGTTTTCATCGTCGTCAGGTCGTTATCATAGATGATGGTGTTCACCGTCAGGTAGCTCTTCATGCCATGTTGGGCACATGTGGCTGCGATTTCGTGCAGATCATCGATGTCAAAATGGTTAGCCGAATGCGACCGCATGTTGAGCTTTCCGATGCCAAAGTAAACCGAGTCGGCACCCGCTTGGATGGCAGCTGCGAGACTTTCGCGCGAGCCCACGGGTGCCATCACTTCGTAATCCGTGATTTTTCCTTTCATGGCTGCAAAATTACTGATTTTCTTTGTAACTTTGTTGGGCATGAAGAAAATTCTTTTTTGCCTCACAATGGGGCTTCTGTGGCTCAGTTCTTGCACACGACCGGTGCAGCGAAAGGCCGAAAAATCGCCGTTTGTCATTGATGTGTTGCTCAAAACAACGCCAGTGAAAGACCAGGGGCGTAGCACGCTTTGCTGGGTTTATGCCATGCTGGCCACCATCGAAACCAACCACCTGATGCAGGGCGACTCGGTGAATCTCAGTCCAAATTACATTGCACGCAGGCTGATGATGGACGAGATGCGCCGCTGTTATCTTGCTCATGGCACTGCGCTGTTGCGCCTTCGGGGCATGGGACCGCGCTTGTTGCATCTCCTTTCGGCCTATGGGGTGGTGCCCTATGATAGCTATTCCACCCTCAAGCCCGTCAATCTCAACGTGCTTGCCCATCGTTTGCAGCGCGCCACGCAGGCCGTTCACGACTTTGCTTCGCTCGATGCGCAGGGCAATCGGTTGCTCGATGAGGCCTTGGGCTATCTGCCTGGTGCCACGGTTCACATGCTCGGCGCCGACTATACGCCGCAGGAGTTCGCCCGAAGTGTGTGTCGTGACGATGAATACCAGGTGTTAACGAGCTTCACCCATCATCCCTTTGGCCAACGTTTTGCCCTCGAAGTGCCCGACAATGTGGCGGGCGACAGTGCGCTCAATGTGCCTCTCGACAAACTGATGGCGTTCATCGTGCAGCGTTTGCAAAGCGGAAGAGCGGTGTTTTGGGAAGGCGATGTGTCGTCAGAAGGTTTCGATTTCGCCGGCGGAGTGGCCGTCCTCACCACGCAACACATCACGCAACAGCAGCGCCAACAGGCTTTCGAGCGCCTCCAAACCACCGACGATCACGCCATGGCACTCGTGGGATTGGCCCACGACCACCGCGGCAACCGCTATTTCATTGCTAAAAACTCGTGGGGCGCCCACAACCGTTTCCATGGTTTTGTCTACCTCAGCGAGGCCTATGTGCGGCTCAACACCACGCTGATTGTGGGGTGATGGGTTGCCCATCGAGTCGTTTTTGTAAGGCGTAATCGTCCCATTCAGCGCCTCACAAGAGCTTTTGTACGCAGCAATAACCCATTCGGCGCATCAGATGGGGGATGGTTCGTGCAGCGATGCAGGTTACTTGAGTGCCCTTATCACGAATCAAAGCTGGACATCACAAGCACGCAGGCGACGGAAAAAATGATGAAAAGCAGCACGAGAGCCGTTTGTTGCCATCCCTTTCGATAGCAATAGGCACCGACGAAAGATGCAGCATGGAATAAAAGAACCTGCAAAAGTGCTCTCCACAAAGCGGTGATGCCGAATAGCTCGGCGGCATTGCGCGTATCAATGGCATAGCCGAAGAGAAACCAAACCGCCTGCACAATGGGTGGATAGAGCGCGAGTAGGCGTTGTTTGAGGGGCAACTTGCGGAACACGATGAGATAGATTGCGAGTAAAATGAAATAGACGATGGCAATGATGAAAATATTTTCCATTTGACTTGATTGAGATAATTGTGGTTTGAAAAACGGCAACGGTGGCATATCTGTTTAGCGCATGAGCATGGAGAGTGCAAGCATAAATGCCAAAACACCGCAAAAAAGCAAGACTCCGGCAGTTTGTTTCCATCCGCGACGATAGCAATAGGCCACCGAACAGGCACCAGCAAAGTTGAGCGTGGTGAGTCCAATGTAGGGGGGTAGAAATCCAAAAGCAAAGACGATGATGATGCCTTCCCTAGCAGTCGCACCGAAAAGGAGGATAAGAAAGAGTTGAATGAGGGGCACTGTGAGCGCGGTGAGTTGCGCTTTACGGTTCAAATCGCGAAACAGCCAAAAGAAAATGGCAAACGGAATGAGGTGCCACAGCACTGTGAAAAGAACGATATTCATGTGTGATGAAATGAATGTTTGGGATGCAAATTTACGAAATTTCCACGGACGTGCAGTTGGTGTTCAGCGTTTATTGCCCTTCTTTTTGGGGAAATACATGCCTTTTTGCTGCTGAATATGCTTCATATTCGTTAGCAAACTCCTTCATTTTAGTTGTTGTTGGCAGCACCGACTTGCACATTTGAGCGGCATAACGAATAGTGATGCCCTTTCTATCCCGTTCGAAATGTTCTGAACCATCCTGACTATCGCTCGCCCCAATCGCCCCGATCGAGCTGGCGATAGCTGATGGCTTCTGAGAGATGGTGGGGCAACACCTGCGCGCTGGCGTCGAGATCGGCGATGGTGCGCGCCACTTTGAGGATGCGACTGTAGGCACGAGCACTCAAACTGAGGCGCTGCATGGCCGTCTTGAGCAGTTCGATTCCCGCGGCATCGGGCTCGGCATACTGATGAATCATGCGCTCGGTCATCTGTGCATTGCAGTGAATGGCTTTGTGGGCGCTGAAGCGTTGGGTCTGAATTTCGCGCGCCTTCATCACCCGTTCGCGGATGGTGGCGCTGGGTTCGCCGGGCGTTGCGCGACTGATGTCGGCAAAAGGCACGGGCGTTATCTCACATTGGATGTCGATGCGGTCGAGCAATGGCCCCGAGATTTTGTTCATGTAGTGCTGAATTTGCCCCGGCGAGCACACGCAATGGTGGGTCGGATCGCCGTAATAGCCGCACGGACAGGGGTTCATGCTGGCCACAAACATGAACGAACAAGGGAACGTGATGTTGTATTTTGCGCGGCTGATGGTTATCATTCTGTCCTCCAATGGCTGCCGCAACACCTCTAAAGTGTGTTTGTTAAACTCGGGCAACTCGTCGCAAAAGAGCACGCCATGATGGGCTAATGAGATTTCACCCGGCATGGGATTGGCGCCACCGCCTACCAAAGCTACCTCGGAAATGGTGTGATGGGGTGCGCGGAAGGGGCGCTGACTGATGAGCGATGTGCCCGAACCTAAGCGCCCGGCGATGCTGTGTATCTGCGTCGTCTCGAGGCTTTCGGCCAAGGTTAGCGGCGGAAGAATGGACGGAAGTCGCTTGGCCATCATCGATTTTCCGCTGCCCGGAGGCCCCAACATGATGAGGTTGTGTCCGCCGGCCGCCGCCACTTCGAGTGCACGTTTCACGCTTTCTTGCCCTTTCACATCGCTGAAATCGAAGTCGAAGTGGCTTTGTTGCTCATAAAACTCCTTGCGGGTGTCGATGACAGTGGGCCGGAAAGCGTCGGGTTGGGTGAGGAATTGCAGCACATCGGCCATTGTTTCCATGCCATAAACGTCGAGGTTGTTCACCACAGCGGCCTCTCTTACGTTGGCTTTGGGCACGATGAGGCCTTTAAATTTCTCGGCTCTTGCTCGGATAGCGATGGGCAATGCGCCTTTGATGGGTTGCAGATGGCCGTCTAAACTCAGCTCACCCACGAGCATATAGTGGTCTAACACGTCGGAATGGAGGTTGCCGTTGGCCGCCAAAAGGGCGATGGCTAAAGGCAAATCAAAGCCACTACCTTCCTTTTTCAGGTCGGCAGGCGCAAGATTTATGGTGATGTCGGCACGCGGAAACTTATAGCCACAGAACAACATTGCTGCGGCAATGCGGTCGCGTCCCTCCTGAACAGCCTTGTCACCCAAGCCGGTCAGATGGTACATCACGCCGGGATGGAGACTCACTTCCACCGTGACGGTGGTCACTTCGAGCCCATTAATGGCTGCACTATAGGTTTTTACTAACATGGAGTGGTGGGGAATAGGGGGGAGTTGGGTGGGGGAATGAATGGTTAGGTGTAGAAGATGAGGGGCGTGGGGCGTAGCAAATGCGCGATGACGTGCCACATCTGCTGGCTGCTTTTGCCGTTTAAGGTGCCGTCTTGGGCAGCAGTTCGTCCACCTTCTTCATCAGTTGTTCGATAGAAAGGCCATGCGCTACGATGCGTCCCCGTTGTAAAACGAGGTTGTCGGGCACGGTGTTTAGGCCGAGCAGTTGCAGCGTTGGACTGTTGAACAGTTGCTGATCGTTCACCGTGGGCCAAGCAATCGACTGACTTTCAAGGCTCCGTCGGCAGTCACTTCGGCTTGCATCGAGGTTAAATCCAACGACTTTCAGCTGGCCATTGGCACGCTGATAGCTGTCGTTGAGGCGGCTGTTCAGCATGTTGTAATCGTAATTCCACGTGGCCCATGTATAGAGAACGGCCACCGGAGCCGTGCGCAATGCCTTCACATCAATGGCTTTCCCGTTGATGTCGCGTGCCGAGAAGTTGGGCAAGGTGCCCTTCTCTAAGGTAGCAAGCGATTTGAGTTGGCCCTGCAACAGGCGCAGATAGCCATATTCGGGCTGTGCCTTGAGCAGCATGTTGATGAGTGAAAGTGCCTTGTTGTAGTTGGCACGGGGCGTCTTAATGAAATATTTCGTCACTAAATAAGCCCCGACAGGCGACTCGGGATGGTCGGCAATGAACTGTGCGGCATAGCGTTCCATCTCGGGAGGTGAAGCATTTGCAATCTGCTGGCGAAACTTATTCATCAGCTCATTGGTCTTGCTTCCCGTCACTTCCAACTCTTTTAAGTGTGAAGCGTCGCCCTTCACATCAACCGATTTGCCGGGTTCGGCGAAGATAGGCTGCTCGGAAAAGTTGGGAAACACCAACATCAAGATACTGGGTTTGGTGCAAGGCATCTCATAAGAGAAGCGCCCTGCCTCCACCTTCACGGTGTCTAAGCCCGCCGAAGCATCGTCTAAGGCATACACATAAAACTCACCTTGGTTGATGTTCGTTAAGCGACCGTCGAAAGAAAAATGCTTCTTGTCGGTGCTACACGATACAAAACCCAAGATGAGCAGTATCAGGATGTAAACTTGTTTCATTAACGAATGTTCGCCAATTCTAAGTCGTTTTCAGCATAGGTGCGCAAAGTGGCATCTTGTTGCAATGCCTGTTGGAGCGCTTGTTGAGCAGCATCGCGCTTTCCTTGACGTGCATAGAGGATGGCTTTCAGATAGCTTGTCATGGCATCGCCCTGCTGAATGGCGTTCAAAGTCTGCTCGGCTGCCATGTAGTTCTTGTTGAGCAACTGTGCCAAAGCCGCGCTGTTGTTGTTGTTAAACAGCTCTTCGGTGGCGTTAGCATAATTGCCTCGTGCGATATTCAATGCGCCTAAAATCTCGTTAAAGCCATTCGCTTCGGTGGCATTGGCAAGATTTTGCTCTGCTTGTGCCACGCGTCCGTGTGTCAAGTCAATATAAGCTTTGTTGGCAAAGGCTTCGGGTGCTTTACTGTTGCAGCGCAAGGCTTGATTCAAATAGCGCTCAGCGGTAGCCTCATCGCCTTTGTTTAAGGCCAAAGCGGCTAAGTTATTATAGGCACGGGAGTCGTTGCTATACAATTGAGTTGTCTTCTTATAAATCGCTTCTTTGGTCGAAACATGATCCTCTAATGCTGCCAAATAGAGCAATTCTTCCAAACTTAGCTTTGTGGGGTCGGCTGCATATTGCTGCTTAATCTGCTCATCGCTGCGCCCAATCACCTGATAATTGATGATCAAACGGCTGCGACGCAACTCAGGGAGAATGCCATCGGCCAACTCTCTGAACCCTTCGCTCATGTTTCTGATTTGCTGTTCGCGCTCTTGTGGGTCTTTATACATCGACAACACGCGCAAAATCACGTCCTTATCCTGGATGTTGCTGGCCTGAACGAGCTTCATAAAGCCTTCCCAGTCTTGCGCGGTATAGTGTGCATCGATGTCGGCTTGCATCTTGTTGCCTTTGAGTTGCTGCTTCACATAGCCCTCACTTACGTTCTGACGCTTGTTGGCTAACTTGTCGTTGAGAGCGTAACCGCCATCAGGAGAAGCATAGGCTTTCACCTCAACATTCTTGATTGCCAAGCCTTCGCGGTCGGCATTGATGCGTTTCAGCATTGCAACAAACTCTTTCACGCTGTTGTTTTTCAACTCATTGCTACGCAAATTGGCTTGGTTAATGAGAAACTTCACATTGGCTTCCTGCTGCTTGTTGAGCACACGTTGGAACGAGTCGAGCGCCAAACAGGCCCCACCTTGACGAATGGTGCGGCGATAAAGCTCGGCGGTGGCAATCACACCATAGCCCACTTTCAATGCAGGCACTTCCACTTTCTTGTTGCCAATGGTTGCATTGAATGCCAAATACATGTCGCTCTTCTGCATCTCGGGCACATAGTTGAAGTTGGCTTTCATCGTGTAGCGACCGCCTAAGCGATAAGAAATCGTGCGATCGTTTCCCATCACCTTCTCGCCTTGGAAGGTTGTGCCTTCACCTCTTGCCACTTGTCCGTTGCCATAATGCAGCTCGGGAATAACCGTTACCGTGGCTTTTTTGTTCATAAACTTCTCGGGAAACTGCCCTTCTATCGTCGCAGGAACCTTTCCTCCAACCACTTCTAACGGCTGTGGACTGACTGAAAAATTATCAGCCGTCAACTTACCTAATTTCGAACACGAAGTTAGTGAGAGAAAGGCGCATGCAGATAGCGTAAGAATAAGGTTTCTGTTCATAATGTATACATCTTTAAAGTGATGTGCCGCGAGCGGGACTCGAACCCGCACAGCCATTTCTGGCCAAGGGATTTTAAGTCCCTCGTGTCTACCAATTCCACCATTGCGGCATCGGATTACTCCTTAGATATTAACAAATCGAGCGGAAAACGGGACTCGAACCCGCGACCCCGACCTTGGCAAGGTCGTGCTCTACCAACTGAGCTATTTCCGCAAACAGTGGTGCAAAGATAAGTCTTATTCATGAAATATCCAAATTTTTTTGGCGTAATTGTGTAAGATTGCTGCGGAGTAGCCACGTAAAACGGGCCACATGAAGGCGCTTATATATAATAAGGTGTAAATGAAAGCACAGTCTTCCTTTGGCCAAAAGGGTGGAAAGGGAGATGCATGGGTTTCTTAAAATTGCTAAATCATGCCCTTTTTTCAGAAGATTGCACTAAATTTGCAATTCATTTGAGATGGAAAAAAGATGAGTTTAACCCATATTGTGCGTAAGGTTTTCGTGCCGCGCCAAAAGCAATTAGAACGTTATGATGATGCCGCAATCGCCTTGCAGCACGATGTTTTAATGCGTTTGGTGGCGCAAGGTGCCAACACTGAATATGGCCGAAAGGTGCAAATGAACCGCGTGGCAACGTATGATGACTTTGCCAAGTCAGTGCCTGTGAACAGCTATGAAGAATTGAAAGCCGACATCGACCGCATGCGTCATGGCGAAAGCAATGTGCTTTGGCCGGGGCGGGTGCGTTTCTTTGCCAAATCGTCGGGCACCACCAACGACAAAAGCAAGTTCATTCCCGTGTCGCACATGGGTTTACATCATATTCATTATGCCGGCGGTTTCGACACCGTGGCCCTCTATCTGCGCAACCATCCCACAAGCAAACTCTTCGATGGGCGCGGCCTTATCCTCGGCGGCAGCCACGCTTCCAACTACAATCGGGTAGGTTCTTTGGTGGGCGACCTCAGTGCTATCTTGATAGAGAATATCAATCCCTTGGCCAATCTCGTGCGGGTGCCGAAGAAACAAACGGCACTGTTGAGCGATTTCGAACTGAAACGCGACCGCATAGCCCACGAATGTCTGCACAAAAATGTCACGAATATCTCGGGCGTGCCGAGCTGGATGCTCAGTGTTTTGGTGCGCGTGATGGAACTTTCGGGCAAGCAACATTTGGAAGAAGTGTGGCCCAATTTGGAAGTGTTTTTTCACGGTGGCATCGCTTTCACGCCCTATCGCTCGCAATACGAGCAGCTCATCACCAGCCCCAACATGCACTATATGGAGACCTACAACGCCAGTGAAGGTTTCTTTGGCATACAGAGCGACCCCGCGGACAAGAGCCTTTTGCTGATGGTCGATTATGATGTATTCTACGAATTCATCCCCATGAGCGAGTTTGGAAGCGAACATCCCACCATCATCCCCTTGGAAGGCGTGCAGACAGGCGTCAACTATGCCATGCTCATCACCACGAGTTGCGGCCTGTGGCGCTATGTCATTGGCGACACCGTGAGCTTTACAAGCACCCAACCCTATAAATTTATCATCACCGGGCGCACCAAATATTTCATCAATGCCTTTGGCGAAGAGCTCATTATGGACAATGCCGAGCAGGGATTGGCCTATGCTTGTGCGCAAACAGGTGCCGAAGTGCGCGAATATACCGCCGCACCCGTGTTTATGAATGAGCAGGCAAAATGCCGCCATCAGTGGCTCATTGAGTTTGCTACGCTGCCCAACTCCATCGCCCATTTTGCCGAACTGTTGGACCAGCAGCTGCAAACCCTCAACAGCGACTACGAGGCTAAGCGCTTTCATGACATCACCTTGCAGCCGTTAGAGGTGATTGTGGCGCGCAAAGGACTGTTTAACGACTGGATGAAAGCCAACGGAAAATTGGGCGGACAACACAAAGTGCCGCGCTTGAGCAACAGCCGAAAGAACATCGAGGCGCTGCTCTCGTTTGACCATTCCAACCTCATGGCGGAGTAGTTCTATAACGTAAGGTATGAAAAAAGCCAATAATTGTTCGATATATCGCAAGCCGTGGCGCTCTCTCACAGCGCTCTTTGCAGTGCTGCTTGTGGCTTGTTTGGTTGCATGTGCACGCATGGGCAACCCCGATGGCGGCTGGTATGACGAGACACCGCCGCACGTTGTGGGTGCAGAACCGGCTGATCAGGGCACCAATGTGAAGCAGCGTAAAATCAGAATCAACTTCAACGAGTTTGTCAAAATCGACAATGCCACCGAGAAAGTGATTGTTTCGCCGCCCCAATTACAGATGCCCGAAATCAAAGCCACGGGTAAAACTATTGAAGTGAAGCTGTTGGACTCGCTCCAACGCAACACCACCTACACCATTGATTTCAGCGATGCCATCAGCGATAATAACGAAGGAAACCCCTTAGGCAACTACACTTACAGTTTCTCTACCGGCGAAACCATCGACACAATGCAGGTGTCGGGCTATGTTGTGGCGGCCGAAAACCTCGAGCCGGTGAAGGGTATTTTGGTGGGTTTGTATGCCAATCTGTCCGACTCGGCCTTTCAAACGCTGCCCATGTTGCGCGTGAGTCGCACCGACAGCCGCGGCCATTTCGTCATCAAAGGCGTGAAATCGGGCACCTATCGCATCTATGCCTTGCAGGATATGGATGGCAACTATCAGTTCAACCAAAAGAGTGAGAAGATTGCTTTCAACCACGACACGCTTCAAACTGCCTATAAAGCCGACGTCAGGCAGGACACCGTGTGGCGCGATTCGCTCCACATTGCCGACATCAAGCGCGTGGGCTACACCCATTTCCTGCCCGATGACATTGCGCTTGCGGCCTTTCAAGAGGTGCAGACCAATCGCTATCTGCTCAGCGTCAACCGCAAAGAGGCCAACCATTTCACGGTGAATTTCAGCTATGGCGACAAGCATTTGCCCACCATCAAAGGGCTGAATTTCAACGCCCACAACGCCTTCATCCCCATTGCCCACGCCAAAAACGACACCATCGACTATTGGTTGCGCGACACGGCCTTGGTGAATCAAGACACGTTGCGCATGGAATTGACCTACATGCGCACCGACTCGCTCGGCCAACTCGTGGCACATACCGACACATTGGAGGTGCTGTCGAAAGTGACCTATGCGCAACGGATGAAGCAAAAGCAAAAGGCTTTTGAGCAATGGCAAAAACAACAGGAGAAAAAGAAAAAGCGCGACGAACCCTATGAGACGGCCTATCCGCCCGAAATGGTGACGATGCAGGCCGACATCTCGAGCGATTTCGCCCCCGATAAAAACGTGTTGTTGCATTTCAACACGCCGTTGGCCACCATCGACACGAGCAAGGTGCACCTCTATACCAAAGTCGACACGCTGTGGTATCGGGCGCGTTATGAACTGAAACCCGTCGCGCGGCGCAACGCTTTGGGGCAGTTGGTGCGCCCCGACTCGCTGAAATATGGCACCGACTATGAGTTGTTGGGCGAGTGGAAGCCCGGACAGGAGTATAGTTTCGAGACCGATAGTTTGGCGTTTGCCGACATCTACGGTGCCATTTCGAAAAAGTTTAAACAGGGATTTAAGGTGAAAACCCTCGACGAATACAGCACGCTGTTCATCACGCTCGCCGGCATGGAGGGCAAAGATTGCGTGGTGTCGCTGCTCGACAAGAGCGACAAGGTGGTGAAAACGGCGCGGGCTGCCGACGGCCGCGCGGAGTTTTTCTATGTCGTCCCCGACACCTATTACCTGCGTTTGTTTGTCGATGACAACCATAATGGCGTGTGGGACACGGGCGATTACGCCACTCAGCGGCAGCCCGAGGCCGTGTATTATTATCCGGGGAAGATAGAATGCAAGGCGAAATGGGATGTGAACGAGACGTGGAACCCCACGGCCGTGCCGCTTTATGCGCAGAAACCCACCGCCATCACGCAGCAGAAGGCCGACAAGCAGAAGACCATTCAGCATCGAAATGCCGAGCGCGCCCGCAGTTTGGGCATTGAATATAAACCCTAAATGAGTGGGCAGCTGCGTCTTTTGGTGGCAGTCCCGGTGCCCAAAGCTGCCGGTTGCAATGCGCAAGGCATGCTTCAGCCGAAGTAAAAGCATGCGAATGGGGTGGCAATCTGCACCATTTTGGCGCACAATCCATGCGTCTTTACGCCGCAAAAGCATGGCTTTTAGGTCGGCACAAAGGAAGAACGAAGAAAAATTGAAGAAAAAGATTAAACATAAAAGGATATGACAACACAGAAAGGAAAAAATAAATTGCCTCGCAAACCCCGCTATGCAGCGTGGCTGCTGGGGGTTGGTTTGGGTCTCATGACCATCACTTTGTCAAGTTTTATGCTGCATACGGCGGCATCTTCAGCCGTGCATGACGCGGGCGACTCACCCTGCAAGTTTCGCAACACCGCCTTTAAATCGGGCGAGTTCCTGTCCTACAACCTCTATTACAACTGGAAATTTGTGTGGGTAAAGGCGGGAACGGCCAGCATGTCGATTGTGCAAAGCCGTTATAAAGGTAAGGATGCCTATCGCGCCAGCTTGATAACACGCGGCAGTAATCGCGTCGACAATGTGTTTGTGTTGCGCGACACGTTGCTCTGTTACAACTCGCTCGACCTTGAACCCCTGTATTTTCGCAAGGGCGCACGCGAGGGAAAACGTTACACAGTGGATGAGGTGTTTTACACTTATGGCAGCGGAAAATGCAATGTGCAGCAACACATGTTGCACAACGACGGCACTAATTCGTGGACGAAACACAGCTATGACGACTGCGTCTACGATATGTTGAGTATCTTTTTGCGGGCACGTTCGTTCAATCCTGCCAACTGGAAAGCGGGATATGTCGTGAATTTCCCCATCGTTGACGGCGATGATCGCAAGCCGGCACAACTGCGTTTCGAAGGAAAAACCACGGTGACGGGCGACAACGACGTGAAATATAACTGTTTACGGCTGTCGTATTTAGAGTTGCAGGACGGCAAATACAAGCGCATTGTCGACTTCTATGTCACCGATGATGCCAACCATGTGCCCGTGCGATTGGACCTTTTCCTGCGCTTTGGTTCGGCAAAAGCGTTCTTGGTGGGTGTGAAAGGCCTCAGAAACTAAGCCAACAGCTGTGCCAGATGCTGCGCTATCAGGGTGCGCATGCCTTCGCTTGCTCCCATCTTTAGCGTGGTGATGGGTCGGTCGTGAGCCGTGTTTACAGGGTTAGGATCGATGAGCACGATGGGCGTTTGGGGCGAACAATAGTGCAAAAGACCTGCTGCCGGGTAGACATTGAGGCTCGTTCCGATGACAATGAAGAGGTCGGCATGCTGCGTTTCGGCGATGGCCGGCTCAATCATCGGCACACTTTCGCCGAAAAACACGATGAAGGGGCGCAGCAAACTGCCGTCCTTGGCACGCGAACCCGGCACCACATCGCTGTTTCCGGGGGTCAGTTCCTCGATACATTGGGCGTTGTAAGGGTCGCGACTCGAGCACACTTTGGCCAATTCGCCATGCAGATGAATCACCTTTTTGCTGCCCGCCCGCTCGTGAAGATTGTCTACATTCTGCGTGATGACCGTCACTTCGTAGTCGTTTTGCAGCGATGCAATGAGGCGATGTCCCTCGTTGGGCACGGCCGTCCATAGCTTTTTGCGCAGCATGTTGTAGAAATTCGTCACCAATTCGGGGTCACGTTCCCACCCTTCATGGGTTGCAATCTGCTCTACAGGATAGTTCTCCCACAAGCCATCACTGCCGCGAAAGGTCTTAAAACCGCTCTCAACCGACATGCCTGCACCCGTTAAAAACACAAGATGTTTCATCATTTGAATGTTGTTTTGTTTTGCTTCGCCGTGGAACAGCAGTCAGGTGGGTTCCAACAGGCTGACCACAAATATAACGAAAAAACGCGGATGGTGTGTCTTTTTTAATAAAATTAAGGTGTTGTTTCTTTTGAATTCTGTTTTATTCTACTACCTTTGCAGCTGAAATTTAGATGTAAAACATTAATCAGCAAAGCGATATTACGCAGATGGATCAATTAAGTTACGCCCTGGGGTTAGGCATTGGGCACCAATTATTGCAAATGAATGCCGAGGGGCTCAACATAGATGACTTCGCACAAGCCATCAAAGATGTGATGACTGGCGGCGAGTTGAAGATGAAAGAGGCTGAAGCACAGCAGATGGTGCAGCAGTTTTTTGCCGAGCAAGAGGCCCTGCAACAGGCTGCAAATGCCGAGAAAGGCAAGGCAGCAAAGGCCGAAGGCGAGCAGTTCTTGGCCGGGAATGCAAAGAAAGAGGGGGTGAAAACCACCGCTTCGGGCTTGCAATACCAGGTGCTTCGCGATGGAAATGGCAAACAACCCAAGGCTACCGACCAGGTGGAATGCCATTATGAAGGCACGTTAATCGATGGAACAAAGTTCGATTCGTCCTACGATCGTGGACAAACGGCCACGTTCCCACTCAATCAAGTGATTGCAGGTTGGACCGAAGGGCTGCAACTCATGCACGAAGGAGCAAAGTATCGTTTCTTCATTCCCTATCAGTTGGCCTACGGAGAGCGTGGCGCCGGTGCCTCGATTCCGCCTTATGCCGCCTTGATTTTCGATGTAGAATTAGTAGCAGTAAAATAAAAATAATCATCAAAATGAAAAAAATTGCTTTCGCAGCTGCCATGTTTGGCATGGCTTTAACATTCGCTTCGTGCGGAAATTCAACTCCTAAAGCCGACTTAAAGAGTGATGTTGACTCCATGAGTTACGCAATGGGAATGGCTCAAACACAAGGTTTGAAGAACTTCTTAGTTGAGAGAATGCAAATCGACACCACCTATATGGACGATTTTATCAAAGGTTTGAACGATGGTGCTAATGCAGGTGACGACAAGAAGCGTGCCGCTTATTATGCTGGTATACAGATAGGTCAGCAGATTTCTAACCAAATGATTAAGGGAATCAATACCGAAGTCTATGGTCAAGACTCTACAAAGAGCATCTCTTTGAAGAACTTTATGGCAGGTTTCATTGCCGGAACAACGGGCAAGACGGGTGCTGTGAAGATGACAATCGAGCAGGCTCAGACCTTGGCTCAGGCTAAAATGATGGCCATTAAGAGCAAGAATATGATGCAACAATATGGCGCTAACAAGACAGCCGGCGAGAAATGGTTGGCTGCTAACGCTAAGAAAGCTGGTGTAAAGACACTTCCTTCGGGCGTACAATATAAGGTTATCAAAGAGGGTAGCGGCGCAATGCCTAAGGATACCTCTACGGTTGTGGTGAACTATGAGGGTAAAACCATCGACGGAAAGGTGTTCGATAGCAGTTATGCACGCAAGGAACCCATCACTTTGAAGGCCAATCAGGTGATTAAAGGATGGACAGAAGCTCTCGTACACATGCCTGCCGGCTCGGTATGGGAAGTGTATATTCCTCAGCAACTGGCTTATGGTGAGCGCGAACAAGGTCAGATTAAGCCTTTCTCTGCCCTCATCTTTAAGATTGAATTGGTGAAAGTGAATGGAAAATAAACAGCAATAATGAAAAAAATATTCATGCTGACGCTCGTCTTTTTGGCGAGCGTTTCCTTTGCAACCCTACAGGCAAAGGAGGGAAAGAAGAAGAAAGGGGTGGTTGAACAGAAAGAGGCTGTGCAGCTTTTAACGCCTAATGACACCCTAAGTTATGTGGCAGGAATGACCGCTACCGAGGGTCTTTTGCCCTATTTGCAGCAGCAATTTGGCGTAGACAGCACCGGAATGGCCGATTTTCTGCGTGGTTTCAACGAGGCACAACAGCATGTTAACGACGCGGCTTTCAAGGCTTATGCGGCCGGAATGCAGATTGCCGAGATGGTGAACAGCCGCATTTTGCCCAACATGCGCCAAGGACTTGAGGGCACAAACGATTCGATTCAGCGTGCCACTTTCATCAAAGGATTTGTCGATGCGTTGCACAACGACACGTTGCTCTTCACACCTCGCAAGGCAGCGCAGAGCTTTATGCAGCACCGTGACCAAGCCATTGCCCGCAAAAATGAAGCCTATAAAAAGGAGAACGAAGTATGGTTGGCCAAAAATGCCAAGAAAGAAGGCTTCAAAACGCTTCCTTCGGGCTTGCAATATAAGGTGCTTGTCGAAGGCAAAGGCGCTGTGCCAAAGGATTCAGACCGTGTGGTTGTGAAATACGAAGGCCGCTTAATCGATGGTACTGTCTTTGATAGCAGCTACCGACGCGATCCACAAACCAACACATTCCGTTGTGATGAAGTGATTAAAGGATGGACACAAGCACTCACGATGATGCCCGTTGGCAGCAAATGGGAGGTGTGCATTCCGCAAGAATTGGCTTATGGTGCGCGACAAGCAGGTCAGATTAAGCCCTATTCTACACTCATCTTCACCGTCGAACTGGTGGATATCGAGAAGAAGAAGTAAGGATATTTCATCACTATAAAATGCACGTTCCACACAGATGGAACGTGCATTTTTTAATCATGTATGGCTCGTTTCCCCAAAATACCGTTGAGATTGCCGCAGAAACAGCCGTGCCCTCTGCAACAAGTCATTAAGGTGCCTTTAGAAAATGATAGAGATAGCGCTAAAAAGCAGTAGAGATTACTGCGAAAAATGGTGGAGATTGCTACGAAAAGTGGTAGCGATTGCTTCAAACAACGGCCGAGGTGACGCTAAAAAGCGGTTGAGCTGGTTACAAAAGGGGGCACGGGTGGGTGTAAGAGGTGCCTGAGATTGCCTGAGAAAGATGGCGTTGTCAGGCGCTATGCCCACAGTCTTTGCCCCATAATCCCCACACAAAAGGTTGGCCCTTGCATCGCAAAGCCAACCTTTTTCTTTTGTTTTCCTGATACAGTTCTTCTTTCCTTACAAGCTATATGTCGTTACTTCCCGCCACCTTCTCGCTTTCTTCTTGTCGAAAAGGTTGGGGCGATGTGGCTTATTGGATAACGCTTCCTGCCACGGCATTGGCCACTTCGGCACGCAAACGCACCACATTGGTTTTGTCAACGGGGTGGACTGCGTTAGTAAGAAGGATGATGGCGAGGTCGTTTTTGGGGTCAATCACAATCGAAGTGCCCGTATATCCCGTGTGACCGAAGGCGGCATCGCTCAGCAAATCGCCTTTGTTCGAGGCATAAGGTGACGACTTGTCCCAACCTAAACAGCGGCCGAAAGCCTCGAAACCCGCAGGAATTTGTTGCATTTTTTCAACCGTTAAGGGGCTTAATATCTGCCGCCCTTGCCACGAACCCCCATTCAACAACATCGCACAGAGCACCGCAACATCTTCGGCATTGCTAAACAAACCCGCATTACCCGATATGCCTCCGTTCATCACCCGCGCCAAAGGGTCGTGCACAATGCCGCAGAGTATCTGACCGTTGGGTTGCTTTTCGGTGGGCGCGATGGGGATATTGTCAGCCTTTTCGCCCCGTTTCATCCAGCGAGGTTTGTCGGTTTCCACCCAAAAACCCTGTTTGTTGGGCGCGCAAGGGATGAAATCCGTGTGGCGCATGTGCAGGGGTTGGAACACATGCTCGGCGCAATAGTCGCGCAAAGACTGTCCCGTTATCTGCTCAACGATATGTTGTAATGTAATGAAATTCAGGCAACTATACTGCATGTCGCACGCTGGTTTCTCGTTTCTACGGCATGTTTCGATGTAATTCATTTGTCGTTCGGCATCCGGGAAGCGCCCCTTCTTTTGCAAATCGGCCACCGGTGCGTAGGCCGGCAGGCCCGAAGTGTGGGTCAAAAGGTGCACGATGCGGATGACAACGCTATCGCCTTTCCCCTCTTTCCAGTTCTGAAAATGGGGCAAATACAGCTGCACAGGGTCGTTCAGACGCAGCTTTCCTTGCTCCAACAGTTGCATGACAGCCATCGTTGTAGCCATCGATTTGGTGCACGAAGCCATGTCAAAGATGGTGTTTTCGGTCATTGGTAGGGGCGAAGGCAGTGTCTGTCGCCGACCGTATGCCTTGAGATAGCCTATCTTTCCATGGCGCACGACGGCCAAAACGGCACCGGGCGTGCGACCTTCTCTGATGGCTTTGTCAATGCAAGCATCTGCGTGTTGCAGCCGATGGGCATCCAATCCCACTGCTTCGGGGGTGGTTTTCTCAATGTTTTGTGCCGACATGACGAAGCCAAACAACAGCCCTGCGAGGACGAAGGCACAGCGTAAAGAATGTAAATAAAAATGTTTCATGCGCGCGTTCCTTTTTTAATGAGCAGACAAAGACCGACGAAGGTGAACAAAGCATTCATCAACAACAGCTCATAGCTGAAGCGATAGCCGTTGAACCACTGCTCCGAATGGCAGTCAATGAAGTAGCAAAGCAGCGGCGAAGCAATGGCTACAAGCGGAATATAGCGGTCGTTGACGGCACGATGGGTGAGCAAGCCGAAGGCAAAGAGGCCGAGAATGGGGCCGTAGGTGTAGCTGGCTAAGGTGTAGACCGCGTCGACAACGCTGGTGTTGTTGAACACGTTGAACACCAAAATCACTACCATCATCGTGACAGCCATACCGATATGCACCCCTTTTCGCGTGCGGGTGGTCTGTTGTTCGTCGTCACTTTTGCGGCCCAACACGTCTAAAGTGAACGAGGTTGTGAGGGCGGTTAAGGCCGATCCTGCCGCATTATAGGCCGAAGCCACCAAGCCAATGATGAACAAAAAGCCCACCACGAGGGGCAGATAGCCACCCGTTGCCACCGCAGGAAAGAGCTTGTCGCCTGTGGCTTCGATGCCTTTGGCTGCAGCAAACTGATAGAGTAGCACGCCCAACATCAGGAAAGCACTCACCACAATCAGCTGCAACACAATGCTCAGTAGCATGTTTTTTTGCGACTCCCTACTGTTTTTGCAACTCAAATTGCGTTGCATCATGTCCTGATCCAAGCCCGTTGTGGCAATCATCGTGAAGATGCCGGCTAAGAATTGCTTCCAGAAATATTGTTTGTCGTTCACATCTTCGAAGTGAAAGGCATGGCTCATGGGGCTCGATGTAATATTTTTTAGTAGGGCAGAAAAACTTAAGTCCATACTATTTGCAATGAAAAAAATACACAAAACCACAGCTGCTATTAAGCAACAAGTCTTCATGGTGTCGGCCCAAAGCACCGATTTCACACCGCCTTCGTGCGTATAGAGCCACACAAAGAACACCGATACCGCCACATTGCAGGCGAAAGGGATGCCCAAAGGCCCGAAAGCCAGGAGCTGAAGGGTGGCACAAACCAAGAACAAACGCACCGCCGCACCGAGCATTTTGGATAGGAAGAAGAACCAAGCGCCAGTGATATAGGACGTTTTACCAAAGCGATTTTGCAGATATTCGTAAACCGAAGTGAGCCCAATGCGATAGAACAGCGGCACAAGCACATAGGCGATGATGCACTGTCCCACGATAAAACCCAACATCAGTTGCAGATAACCGAAGCCACTTTGCGCCACCATGCCCGGCACCGACACAAAGGTGACGCCCGAAATGCTGGCACCTATCATGGCAAAGGCCACCACATACCAGCGCGATTGCCGGTTGCCCGAGAAGAAAGCAGCGTTGGAAGCATTCCTTTTTGCACGGAAAGAAATGTACAAAAGAAAGGCGAAGTAGAGAAAAACAGTTGTTAAGATCAGTATAGGTGTCATGATTTTTTGTTGTATTTACGAGTTAGGATAGAGCAGATAGGGGCGGCGTTGTTGCTTAAAGCGTTCGACATCGTCGTGCCACATCGCCTTGATTTCGGCCGCACTGCACCCCTCTTCAATCATGGTGCGCACGTAATCGACGCCCACAAGCTTCTCAAAAAATGGGGTAAAGAAGGCATCTCCGCGGTTTAAATTGCGATAAGCGTTGATGACATACGATAGGTCGAAACCCGCTTTCTGCACGCTGTCTTCGGGCAGTTGGCTGAGGTCTATGCCCCAACAACGCTCATTTTCCAACGGCGGATGCTTGGCTCCCGGCACACTTCGGGGCGTGAAACTGTGACTATAGCCCACCATTTGCGGATGCCCATATTGCTGAAAGGGCAGCGAAGTGCCGCGACCTAAGCTCACACATGTGCCTTCGAAGAGGCAAATGGCGGGGTAAAGGTAGACGGATTGCATGTTGGGTAGGTTGGGAGAGGGGGCAATCGGCAGGCGATAGCGCGTGGCATGGGTATAGTTTTCGCAAGGGATGACGGTGAGCTTGCACTGTTTTTTGCCGCCCAACCAGCCTTCACCGTTGATCATGCGCGCCAATTCGCCGAGTGTAAGGCCATGCACCACGGGGATAGGCAGTGCTCCAACACCCGAGAAATGCGATGTCTCTAACACAGGACCATCCACATAAAACCCGTTGGGATTGGGGCGATCGAGCAGCAATACGGGCGTTCCCGTGTCGGCACATACCTGCATCAGCCGCAGCATCGCTATATAATAGGTGTAAAATCGCAAGCCCACATCTTGAATGTCAATCACCAAAATGTCGGCTTTTTTCACCACATTTGGGTCGGGCTTGCCGCTCGTTCCCTTGTAAAGCGAATAGATTTTGATGCCCGTTTGTGCGTCTACGCCGTCGTTTACATGCTCACCGGCATCGGCAGTGCCGCGAAATCCGTGTTCGGGGGCTAACACCCCCATGACTTTAATGCCGTGTCCGAGCAGTACATCCAACAGATGTTGCTGACCAATGCAGCTGGTGTGGTTGGCAAAGAGCATCACCTTTTTGCCTTTGAGCAGGGGCAGATAGCGCGCCGTTTGGTCGGCTCCTGTGCGCACATCGTTGCCGTTTGCGGCCCACATTGCACCGCAACAGAAGCCCATGATGAGGAGAAGAACGATTTTTCTCATTACATATTAATTCGAGGTTGTGACAGCAAAGGTAAGATAAATCTTGGAAATAAGCATCATTTTGGCAGTTTTTTCTTTTTGTTTGATGTCAGGAATGGGAAATGAAGTCGCAAAACACCTGTTTTTCTTTGCCGCAATTTCCCTGCCTTGATGGGATTTTCGGCGGCTGGGCACTTCTCTTTCTCACCCATGAGGATAGGGGTTGTCACAGAACGGCAGTCCTTTTGAACAGGCTTTCGACGGACAACAAGGCGGCAGGTGGTGGCCGATGCGCACGTGGAAAGTCGCTTCGGCCCACTAATTGCTATGCTATTGTGGCGCAAAGTGTGCTGTTTTACGCGGTAAAGTGCACCACATTACCGGGCAAAGTGGTGCAAAATGATGGGGCATGGGCGCCAAATGGGTGAAGAGCCCATGGCAAGGGACTTTCTGAAGGGTGCGAAGAAGAAAAATAAGGCAATGGAACGGGGCGTAGGTTTAAACTTACAAAAAAATGTGCAAAGCATTAAATAGAAGTGTTGTTTATCCACCAAAAAATTGTTATCTTTGTGGCATTAAATGTTGAACATTAATAAAAATAGATTTATGAAAATTGAAAAAGTTCATGCAAGAGAGATTCTTGATTCAAGAGGCAACCCTACTGTTGAGGTAGAAGTGACCTTGGAAAATGGTGTAATGGGTCGTGCAAGCGTTCCTTCTGGTGCGTCTACCGGTGAGAACGAGGCCTTGGAATTGCGCGATGGCGACAAGAATCGTTTCGGCGGCAAGGGCGTTTTGAAGGCTGTTGAGAATGTAAACAACATCATTGCTCCTGCATTGAAAGGCAAATGTGTGTTGGAACAACGCGCCATCGACTACCAGATGTTGGCATTGGATGGCACGCCAACTAAGAGCAAACTCGGTGCAAATGCTATCCTTGGTGTTAGCTTGGCTGTGGCACAAACGGCTGCTAAGGCTTTGAATATCCCCTTGTATCGCTACATTGGCGGTGCCAATACCTATGTGTTGCCTGTTCCAATGATGAACATTATCAATGGTGGTGCCCACAGTGATGCACCGATTGCTTTCCAAGAGTTTATGATTCGCCCCGTTGGTGCGGCATCAGAGAAGGAAGCTATCCGCATGGGTGCTGAGGTGTTCCACGCTTTGGCAAAGAACCTTAAAGCACGCGGCTTGTCGACAGCTGTAGGTGATGAAGGTGGTTTTGCACCTAAATTTGATGGCATTGAAGATGCTTTGGATTCTATCATCAAGTCGATTAAGGACGCAGGTTACGAGCCCGGCAAGGACGTTAAGATTGCTATGGACTGCGCAGCCTCTGAATTTGCAGTGCAAGAGAATGGTCAATGGTTCTACGACTATCGTCAGTTGAAGAATGGTATGCCTAAGGATCCCCACGGAAAGAAGCTCACAGCCGACGAGCAGATTGCTTACTTGGAGCAGTTGATTACCAAATATCCTATCGATTCTATTGAGGATGGTTTGGACGAAAACGACTGGGAAAACTGGGTGAAACTCACTGCAAAGATTGGCGATCGCTGCCAGTTGGTGGGCGATGACCTCTTTGTTACCAACGTGAAGTTCCTCGAAAAGGGTATCAAGATGGGTGCCGGTAACGCTATTTTGATTAAGGTAAATCAGATTGGTTCGCTCACTGAGACCCTCGAAGCTATCGAAATGGCACACCGTCACGGCTATACCACGGTAACTTCTCACCGCTCGGGCGAAACAGAAGATACCACTATCGCCGACATTGCCGTTGCAACCAACTCTGGACAGATTAAGACCGGTTCGATGAGCCGCACTGACCGTATGGCGAAATACAACCAATTGATTCGCATTGAAGAAGAATTGGGTTGCACAGCTCGCTATGGTTATACAAAACTGAAATAAAAGAATATTGGTTTTCAGGGGGCTTTTGATGCTTGCTGTGATGAGCTTTGTGGCATTTCTGCCGCAGTGCTGATGGGCAAAGGAGCATCGAAAGCCCTTTTTTTGTGTTGCAAGTGACATCACAAACGGCTCACCCATGCAGCAAAGTGGTTCATTCCCCCGTTACCTTTTTTGTTTATTTCACAAATTATTATTGGGACATGGGTCTTTTTTGCCTATCTTTGTCCCGTTCTAACCTATTATCATTTGCATTAAATCTATTTGTGCATGCAGAAGTATCTATTTGCAATCCTGTTGGGCAGTGTGTCGGTTTCAACCGCTTTCGCACAGCAACCCACGTTCACCGAGTGGCATGATTTGAAGGTGAATGACATTAATCGTTTCACGCCACATACACATTTCTTTGCTTTTGAATCGGAACAAAAGGCGTTACAGAACCAAAAGCAACAGTCGGCTAACTATCTTTCGTTAGAAGGAAAATGGAAATTTAATTGGGTGAAAGATGCCAATCAGCGTCCCACCAATTTCTTTTCGCCCACCTTTAACGATGCCGCTTGGGGCAATATGGTGGTTCCCGGTTGCTGGGAGTTGAATGGTTATGGTGAGCCTATCTATCTGAATGTGGGCTTTCCATGGCGAGGGCATTTCAAAGATAATCCGCCCGAGGTGCCCGAAGTGAATAATCATGTGGGCAGTTATCGCCGCACTTTTACACTACCGGCTGCTTGGAACGGGCGCCAAGTGATAGCCCATTTCGGCTCAGTCACCTCGAATATGTATCTGTGGGTGAATGGTTCGTTTGTCGGTTACACCGAAGATAGCAAGGTAGCGGCCGAATTTGACCTTACAAAATACCTCAAACCCGGAGAAAATCTCATTGCTTTCCAGACCTTTAGATGGTGTGATGGCACCTATAGTGAGGACCAAGATTTCTGGCGATTGAGTGGTGTTGCGCGCGAGTGTTATCTCTATTCGCGCGACAAAAACGTGCATGTTGAAGACATTCGCATCACGCCCGACCTCATTAACAACTATCAAGATGGTGACGCTGTGGTGGCAATGACCGTGAAAGGTAATCCCATTATCGACTTCGAATTGCTCAATGCTGAGGGCATACGCTTGGTGAAAAGCGAGTCGAACTTTAACAAACGCACGCAGGGAAATGCACATTTCGTGTTGCGTAACGTGAAGAAATGGACGGCAGAGACACCTTATTTATATACGCTTGTGGCAACGGTGAAAGACCAAAAGCGGCAAGTGAAGGAGGTCATCACGCAGAAAATAGGGTTCCGCAAGGTGGAAATCAAGGGGCGACAGTTGCTGGTTAATGGCCAACCTGTGCTCATCAAAGGTGCCAATCGACACGAGATGGATCCCGATGGTGGCTATGTTGTGACCCTTGAGCGCATGATTCAGGACATTAAAATCATGAAGAAGCTCAACATCAATGCCGTTAGAACGTGCCATTATCCCGACGATCCACGGTGGTATGACCTATGCGATGAATATGGATTGTATGTCGTTTCCGAGGCCAATCAAGAGAGCCATGGCTTCCAGTATGGTCCTGATTCGAAGCTATTAAATCCGTTGTTTGCGCTGCCCATCATGCAAAGAAACCAGCACAATGTGCGCATGAACTTCAATCATCCCAGCATCATTATTTGGAGTTTGGGCAATGAAAGTAAGAATTGCGACCACTTTGTGAAGGCTTATCAGTGGGTAAAGCAGTTCGATCCTTCACGTCCTGTGCAGTATGAGCAGGCACTTTGGGGGGGCGGAAAGGCCACAGATATCATGTGTCCGATGTACTATCCGGTGGAAAAGTGCGAGCAATATGCAAAAGATCCCAAGAGTGACATGCCGTTGATTCCATGCGAATACAACCACACTATGGGTAACTCAAGCGGTAACTTAGCTGAATATTGGCAGCTTGTTCGCAAATATCCCATCTACCAAGGGGGCTTCATTTGGGACTTTGTTGACCAAGGATTGCATAAGCATCCGCAGTTTAAAGCCGAGCGAACACTGGCTGATTATGAGCAAAAGGCAGCTTCGTTGATGCCCGGAACAGGCCAGCAAGAGGAATATTGTTATGGTGGTGATTATAACAACTATGACCCTTCGGATAATAATTTCAACTGCAATGGCATCATAGGTCCCGATCGTCAGTACAATCCTCATGCGTATGAAGTGGCCTATCAGCACCAAAATATATGGACAACGCCCGTAGACTTGGAGCATGGTAAACTGCAAATTAAGAACGAATATTTCTTCCGTGACCTCAGCAACTACCGTTTAGTGTGGGCCACTTTGAACGAGAAGGGCGAGCAAATGGCTACCGGAAGTGTTGAAACGTTGGATGTTCAGCCACAACAAACCGCTGAGATTCAGTTGCCTATCGACGCACAACGCGACCATTTTGCCTATCTGAATGTCGACTATCAGCTCAAAACGGCCGAGCCTTTGTTAGAGAAAGGCCTTTCGATGGCTCATCAACAATTTGAACTTCCGCATCATTACACGCCTTCAACGCTGACCAATGCAGAGGGCATCAAGTATAAATTGCAGCGCACGCCAAGCCAAATTGTGTTGCAAGGTGGCAATGTCCGCGTGGCCTTCGATGCACAAACGGGTTGGATGACGCAGTATGTTGTCGATGGAACGAATTTCATTGGCGAGCAAGGTGCGCTGAAACCCAACTTCTGGCGTGCTGTAACCGACAACGATATGGGCTTTGGCGCACCCCAGAAGATGGCCGCTTGGCATCACCCCGAATTGAAATTGGAAAGCATTACGCCAGGCATTGTGAAAGGAAAGGACACAAAAGAAGGTGCCATTGTGATGGCTTCCTACGATATGCCGGCAGTGAAAGCTAAACTTTCGCTCACCTATCGTTTGCAAAAGGACGGCACAATCGTCGTCAACATGGCGATGAAGACCGACCCAACAGCCAAGGTAAGCGACATGCTTCGCTTTGGTATGGTGCTGCAAATGCCTTATGAAATGGGCAACATTCAGTATTTCGGGCGCGGTCCTATTGAGAATTATAGCGACCGAAAGCAGTCAGAACGCATCGGCATTTACAGCCAAACGGCCGACAATCAGTTCTATCCTTACATCCGACCACAGGAAACTGGCAGCAAACAAGATGTGCAATGGTGGGATCAAACCAATGCCAATGGTGTCGGTTTGCGCTTCATTCCCCACACAACATCGTTTGGAATGTCGGCACTTCACTATGCTATCGACGACCTTGATGAGGGACTTGAGAAGCATCAGCGCCACAGTTATCAGGTGAAAAAATCGCCCTATACCAACGTTTGCATTGATTATCGTCAGGCAGGTTTGGGCGGAACAAACAGCTGGGGACAGCTTCCTTTGGAGCCTTATCGCATTCATTATGGCGATATGGAGTATGAGTTCAGCATGAGTCCCATTCACAAGTTGGTCGCAATGGAATGAGTTTTTCTTAAGGAAAGGTTTTAGTCATACAATAGTAAGGCGCGCGCTCCGTGATGAAGCGTGCGCCTTTTTTCATTTTTGTGGCATGCCTTTTGGGCTTGTTCGTGGGGAATGATGCTGCAAAATCTGCTTAATCGTCTTGCATACCCATGGCAACACCTTGGCGAATGCGGTCGGCCATGCCGATGCCATCGCGCAGATTACCGCCAATAACAAGGCCTGGATGCGCCTGTTCTATGCGCGCTACGGCGACAAAACGGTCGCCACTCGACAGCTCATATTGCGGAATGGCACGCGCATGACGGAAGAATTGTATCCTATCGGGTTGCACATCATGAGGAAAACCGAGCATCATGGGCAAGGCTTTCATAATGATTTCGCGCAGTTCATCGTCGGTTTTATCCAACATTTCAGCGTGTTTCAACCCTCCAAGGAAGAACGAAAAGAGGGCACCTTGTGCCGGACAACGCTGCGAAAAGCAAGCTGATGGAAAGAGAATGCCCAAGAGTTGTTGCTGTTCGCACGAGGGAATAAGTCCGCCAAAAGCCTTGTTTTCAATGCCATGTGCATCCGAAAAACCCACACTGGCCTGCACAATAGGCGCATAACGCAGCGCAGAAATCGGTGCCATGTCGCTGTCTTTAACAAACGGAAGCATGGCTTTCAGCGCGTAAGCCCCCACCGTTGTGATAACTTTTCGGCAGCGAAGGCTCATCTTTTCGCCCGCTGTGGTGGTGTAATCCACCTGCCATTGGCCATCAACGGGCGTGACAATCACGTTGTTTGCCTGCAAGATGATGTGCTCATGGCCTACAGATTGTGCCAAAGCATCGACCAAATGCTGCAATCCTCCTACCGCAGAAAACACCTTTTTCGTAGCCAATCGGTCGCGATAGCTTTTCTTTTCTTTGCTTTTAGCGATGGCGCCACGAATGAAACTGCCATAGTTTTGCTCTAAGTTATAAAGTTTTGGCAGGGCAAACCGCGTGATGAGCGTGTGGGGATCGCCTGCATAGACGCCCGAAATGAAAGGGTCTACGGCATAATCTAAATAGCTTTTGCCCAATCGTCGCACCACCATTGTCGCTACATCCTCATTGGGATTGGTTCCTTTCGGGCGGAATGGTTCGCGCAAAATGCCCCATTTGTCGCGCCAAGTAAAGAGCGGTGTGCGCAAAGCGGCTATGGGATTAGCGGGTAAAGCATGAAATTTCGTGCCCTTCCAAATCCAACGTTGGCGTGCTTCTTCGTTCGCATTTTCGAGCTGACAACCCCATTTTTCGAGGTCTTGAAATAGCTCTGCCACCTCAGGATAGCTTACAACGCCCGTGTTTGGACCACTCTCAAAGGTAAAATCGCCTTGCTGGTGGGTTTGAATTTGGCCGCCAATGCGGTTCTTTTTCTCCACCACTACGACCGACTTGCCGCGTTTTTTGAGCGTGTGCGCGGTGGTTAAGCCAGTGAGTCCGGCACCGATGACGACAGCATCTATTGGGGATTGCTTCTCGTTTTGCATTGTTTTGGACATGAAAATGTTAGACAGGTTTGGAAAAAAGCCGATGGTTATGGCGCATCATCGGGTCGAAAGCGGCAGCCACATTGCGCACAAAGGGCAGTCCATCGGGTGTGATTTCCACCGAATCGGCATCGAAAGCAATCAAACCATCGGCTTGCAGGGTCTGCAATTCGGCTTCGTTGTAGTGGATAGCCTGCTTGATTTCGTCGACCGAAACATGCAAACGCTGCGCCATGTCGTGCCAGTTGATGGCGTTGTTGCACATGATACATTCAATCACTTCCCGTGTAATGCGCTGCCAAGGCGCTAAGGCGTAGCCCCGTTGGATGGGCATTTGGCCGGCATTCACTTGTGCCATGTAGGCCGAAATATCCTTGGTGTTCTGCGCATAGGCGGCATCCAACTGGCTGATGCCCGACACACCGAAGGCGTAAACCTGCGCGGTGATGCGGCGAGGGCAATAGCCTTGGAAGTTACGATGCAGGGTGTGGCGCTGCAAAGCCACATTCAAATCGTCGTCGGGCAGCACGAAATGGTCCATACCGATGGGCACATAGCCTGCCGATTGCAGCATTTTCGAGGCCTCTTCAAACATCTTTAACTTCTCGGTTTGCAGTGGAAGTCCCGCCTTTTCCAAAATCATTTGCCGCTTGAAAAGGCTTGGAAGGTGGGCGTAACTGAATGTTACTAAGCGATTGGGATGCAGCGAAATGGCCGTTTGGGTGGTCGAAACAAACTCCGTTGTGGTTTGTTTTGGCAGGCCATAGATAAAGTCGAAGTTGACTTTTGCACCGCCTTTGCGCAGAATTTCCATGATGTCGGCCACAGGAAGCAGGCTCGGTCGTCGGTTCACCGTACGCAGAACGTCGGTGTTAAAATCCTGAATGCCGAGGCTAAAGCGGTTAAATCCGCTGTCCAACAGGTATTGCCAATCGTTGGATTCGAGATAACCGGGGTGACATTCGATGGCAATTTCGGGCTTGTCGATGGTTGAAAAGGCCGACAACAGGTGCTCGTTGATGCCACGAATGAGCGGCAACGGCATGGAAGAAGGGCTGCCTCCACCATAATGAATCTGACTGATGCGGCGGTCTTTTCGCAGATGAGGCAGCAGCAAGTCAATCTCTTTGTGCAGCGTTTCAAAATATTCTTCAATGCGTTTGGGCTGTGCCATGGCCACCGAATTGCAGCCACAATAGTGACAAAGATGCCTGCAAAAGGGCACATGGATATAGAAAGAGATGTTGTCGGCTGCGGCATCGTTCGACGTTTCAACGGCTTTCAGATAGCGATGGGCATCGAAAGGCTCAAATTCATTGGCCGTAGGATAGCTCGTATAGCGTGGAACGGGCACATTATATTTCTTGAAAAGCGTTTCGTTCATTGTTGTTTTGATGTCTTATGCATGTGTAAGGTGTAGAGAAAAGAGAGCAAAGCGATGCCACTCTGTACGGCAAACATGCCCGTGTAGCCCGCGTAATGAGCTATTAAACCGGCCACGATGGCAATAAGAATGCCCATGAGGTGGGTGATTACCGTTTGGATAGTGAAGTCGGTTCCCTCACGTCCTGTGCGCACATGTTGCATGGATGAGGTGTAGACCACCACTGTTCCCATGCCGTAACTGCCCCAAAGCACGATGATGGCAGCAGTTAACACGGGGGTAGAAGGGCGGCTCATGGTGAGCCAAACGAAGGTAAGAGTGGCCAAAAACATCACGAAAGCAAAGACGATGCGCATGCGTTTTACCCCCCAACGGCGTACCAACAACCCTGCAGGATAGGCCATGATGAAGGCCGAACCAATGCCCACTATGCCACAAAGAAAGCCAATTTCTTTCATCGAGTAGCCCAAATCGACCATAAATGGTTTAAGCATTGACATGATACCGATGATGCCTGTGTAGTAGAGCACAAGGAAAATGAGCTGTCGGCTGATGCCTTTTTGGGTGAAAAAGTGCCCGAAGTCTCTCCAAGTGGCCCGCTGTTTGCTCTGCCGCTCTTGCTGAAACCGGAGTTTCTTATGCAGCCATAGCGGCACCATGGCGATGAGAACAAACAAACTTAAGCACTGGGTTACGCGGTTCCAACCATAAGAATGGAGCACCATCAAGAGCACTCCGCTGCCCAAAAGACTGCCACCAAAGCTGCCCATCGACTGCATGCTGTTGAGCAATCCGCGTTGATGAGGTGCCGAAGAGCGTATGGCCAAGGCGTCGGTAGCGATGTCTTGTGTGGCCGAAGCGGCCAAAGCAAGGAGGATAAGCACGATGAGCAGGTGGAAGGAAAGGGGCAGGATGATGTGTAAATCGAAGAGGCTTGTTACCAAAATCAACAAGGCATACACGATTTCCGCACCGATAATCGTGCGTTTATAGTCTCTAACCGTTTGGCAATGTCGGTCGATAGCAGGCGACCAAAATACCTTTAAAATCCATGGAAGTTTAATCATTTGCAGCAAGCCAATGAGCGAAAGGGGCACCGTTTGCTCGCGCAAAATGACTTGAAGTGCCGTGGTAAAGAAGCTCATCGGCACGGCTTGGGCCAGATAAAGGCTGAAGAAAGTGGACAGGTAGCCCGCTTTCTGCGAGGAATGTTCGCTGATTTCTTCTTGCTGTTCCATTGTTATGGGTTGAGTTTAAAGAGGATAGAAGTGCCCACCATGAAGGGTTTTCCGCGCTGAGCATACGTGGCAGATGAGGCAAACGCATAGCTCATGTAATGCGTGTTGGTGGTGTTTTTGCTCCACAGTTCCCACGTAAAGCGCCCTTTTGTGGCTGCAATCTTCAGGTTGAGCAGCGCATAGGACGGCTGTTTCAGTTGGTTATCCTCGGTCCAATAAATCTTTCCCGTACCCGTGACTGCGGCATTCAGCATGAGTTTGTCTAAGCCCATGACGTGGAACAGGGTGTAGTTGGCCGCGAAAGCCATGGTCTGTCGGGGCACCATGGGCAGCATGTTGCCCGTGAAATGCACTGTGGTGCTCTTCTCGTAGCGCAGAAACCGGGCATAGGTGTAGCCGTAATTGGCCTGCAATTCTAAGCCTATGAGGGGGCGATAGGTGGCCGAAAGCTCAAAACCTTTGCTGTCAGAATGGCCCGCATTGTTGATGATGTTGCCCAATCCCGGCACGGTTGTGGTGACTTGTTGATGCTTCCAATCGATGTAAAACAGGCTCATCTCAGTTTGAAGTCTACCCTGTAGGAAGCCCAACTTGGCACCAATCTCGTAGTTCCAGTTGTATTCTGGGTCGTAAGCCGGCAGCGTTGTGGTGGTCGAAGTGACGTTGTAACCGCCTGCTTTGTAGCCTCTTGCCACCGAGGCATAGACCATTTTGTCGGTACTCAGTTGCTGGCTGACGGTGAATTTCGGCGTGATTTGGCTGAAATGCGTGTGGTCGTTGAACGCCGCCGTGCGCACAAGGCTGCTCCATCCTGTGGTCAACGTGTATTTGTTGGCTTCATAATCTTGCGCCACACGCTCGTAATCATAGCGCAAACCCACCGCCACGCGCAGCGTTTTTGTCACGTCATAGGCCGACTGATGGTAGAGTGCACCGCCCCAAGTGGGGGTATGATAGAACTTAGGTGTGGCATAATTGGGGGTGAAGAATTGCGTCTCAATGGCGTTGTTAAGCCGTTGGTAGAAGCCAAATGCGCCCACCATCCAGTGGTAGCGGCTGTTGTCTGTGGCCGAACGCAGCGTGAACTCCTGGCTCACGAGCGTTTGTTTCAAGCCCGTTATCGTGAAAAACAGGTCGCGCGGTGTGAAATCTTGGTCAATCTGTTGCTTGTCTTTACTCAGCTGAACCGATGTCTGGCTGTTGAAATGCACCGCATTTCCTTTGTAGAGCCAATTCATTCCTGCCGTGAAAAGATTGCGACGATAGTAGCCGGGACGGTTGTAATTCACGGCATCGGCGGTGTTATCGGTTGCATGATAGTGGCCGTATGGGTAGCCCCCCTGTGTGGAATGATCGAAAAGTGCACTGAGACGCATCGTCCAAAGCGGCGTGGCTTGCCAGACAAGTCCCACTTTGGCGTTGGCGCTTTGCAGGTTGTCGGCTTTCTCTCCCATATAAAGGTTGCGGAGAAAACCATCGTTGTGGTGATAATTGGCCGCCACATTGATGCCCACATGCGACGAAATTTTTTGATAATGGTTCACGCCAAGGCGCAGATCATTGCGCGAGCCATAGCTAATTTTGGCCATGGTGTTTTGATAATCCAACGGCGAATAGGTGTAGAGGTTGATGAGTCCGCCCGTGGAATTGCGTCCATATAGCGTGCCTTGTGGACCGCGAAGTACCTCAATACCGCTGATTCCGGCAATATCCATGTCGACAACCGATCGCTCAAAATAGGGCATTCCGTCGACATATAAACCCACCGATGGCGCGTTGGTTTTTGAGCCTATGCCGCGAATGTAGATGGGGGTGTTTTGGCGTGCGCCATAATCGGCGATGAAAAGATTGGGGAACACACTGTTCATGTCGCGCAGGCCATTGAGCTCATTGCGTTGCAAGAAGGTGCTTCCTGCCACGGATACTGACAAGGGTGCTTTGCTTAAGTTGTCTTGTTTAAAGCCTCTCACCACTACTTCCTCTAAAGTGTGGTGCTGCGCAATCGTTGAATCGGCCGTTTCGGCGAACCCTTTTAAGGGGAGGATAGCGGCGAAAAGGAGGAGCGAATACTTCATTTCTATGTTTTGTTAATATGCAACTGCAAAGTTATGGTTTTTTCTTTTTGTGCACAATCATCATTTATAAGGAGAAAAAGGGGACTTTTGCTGTGGGTAAAGTGGACTGTTTTGTGCGGAAAAGTGGTGTAAATTGCGTGGTAAAGTGTGCGAGATTGTGCTGCAAAATGGCATCAAAAAGTCATCAGCAGATGTGCTTCTTGGAGCCTATCTGCTGATGATGGGTGTTGCGGCTATGGGCAATTAGTGCTGTCTTGTGGCAGCCTTATCCTCTTTTTGTGCATAGGGGCGCAACACTTCTGCCCAAATCTGATAGCCTTTTTTCGACAGATGCAGACCGTCGGTGCTGTTGGTAGGTTCCAATTTCGCCGTTCCGGGCTCCACCATGTGGGGGTAGATGTCGATAAAGGTGAGGCCTTTTGCCTGGCAGTAGGTCTTCAACAGGCGGTTGATGGCAGGGATATCGTTGGTTTTTTCGTTGAGCGTTTTCCAACGTTGAAAGTCTTCATTGATGGGCAAGAGACTTTGAATGTAGAGCGTGGTCTGCGGGGTTTGCCGGCGAAGGGTCTCAATGAGCTGCGTTACGCGGTCGAAAACCTCTTGCGCTGAGAGCTGATGGCTGAGGTCGTTGACGCCACAAAGCAGGAAGATGGCGCGCGGATGATGGGGCGTTATCTGCTGCAGGCGGTGCAACATGCCTTCGGTATCGTCGCCAATGATGCCATAGTTGACCACGTTTTGCGTGTGCAATCGGGCGTTCCAATCGCCGCCATTCTCGGTCAAACTGTTGCCGAGCATCACGATGGAGTGGGCTTTCACGGCAGGATGGGCGTCAAACTCGGCCACGCGTTGCTGGTAGTGTGGGGTGGGTTGAAAGGTTTTTTCCTGCGCTTGTGTGCCACAAGCGGTGAACAAACAGATGGGAGCGAGTAGCAAACGCATGCCTTGCCCTGCCATTTTGGTGATGATGTGTTGAATGGTTGTTTGCATGTCTATGGATAAATAGGATGAATATTCTGTGCGAAAGTAGTAAAAAGTTGCTATTTACAAAAACTTTTTTGGCCTTTAAATGAAAGGATAAGCTGTATTTTGTGTAAGAAATAGAATGTTAAGACGAGGCTCTTTTATAAAAAAATAATTATCTTTGCAGTGGTATAAATCAAAATAACAACACAAAATCGCATGAAATTGAATGCATATTTGAATAAGTGTCTTGCCCTTAGCGTGTACATATCTAAAGAAGTTCACATTTTATAAATGGTGCATTGTGATTTCGGTTGGGGAGGAAAGTGTAATGGATTTTATGTTAATGGTGTGTTTGCACCTTTTGATTCTATAACAGGAGAGCGTAAGGAACAATATAATCGGCATCTCCGCATGGTTACTTATAAACAACAATAGAATATGAAAGCAGTGAAATTCTTGTGGGCAGCAATAGCATTGTTATGCTGCATGGCATGTGATTCTACGCATAATTTAGGCTTACCGCATAAGGTTGAGTTCGATAGAGCAGGGGGAAGTAAGGATTGTTATAGTACGAGTAGCTTCTACGCTATGCATATATGTGATTATAATGGGAATGGAGATAATATTTTCAATAATATGCGAGACTCCATGATTATCGTTACTTGTGATTGGCTGACCGCAAAAACGCCACGGTATAAAATGGGTAAGGTGGAGCTTATTGCTGCACCAAACCCTACGAAAAAGAAACGTGTGCTTTATGTTTATTGTAGTGCTGCAGGAAACGATGAAGCTACTATGAAGGTAGTTCAATATTAGGAAGGAAAGCTATCGCGCGGGTGTAGGCGTAAGAAAGAGAGAAGAGTGTGCGTGCTTTAGTGCCCTTCTCTCTTGTCTTGTGTTGGCTGCAAAGAATGATTCAGCTATAGAATAGGTCGCGATGGCCTATTTCTTTCGGCCGAAATCGGCGGGCACTTCGCCCCATTTCTTCGTCTCCCACTTCAGAATGGGGGTGGTGACGGGATGGGTTTGCAGCCATTTCTCGGCACGTTCCACAATCTGATAGAGCCCTTCGGTTTGCGGATTGCGTGCCAATTTGGTTTTACATTTCTTGTTGTGCACCCACAAAATGGCATTATAGCTGTCCGAATAAACGACGCGTTCAGTATCGTGTTGCTTGTCGAGCAAGGCCAAAGCGTGCACGATGGCTAAGAATTCGCCGATGTTGTTGGTGCCATGCGTGGGGCCGAAATGGAACACTTCGGCACCCGTTTGCAAATCAATCGCCCGGTATTCCATGGGGCCAGGGTTGCCCGAACAGGCTGCATCCACCGCCCAGGCCATGGCTTTCACCTCGGCAGGGAGTGGGAGAACCGTGTCGTTTCGCCAGTCAGGCGGGTTGGGAAGGGTTGACTTTTTGGCCATAAGCGTGCCGAAAGATTACATTCTCTCGGGCACTTCGATGCCCAAAAGCGCCATGCCGTTCTTCAAAATCTTTGCTACATTCTGCGCCAACACCAAGCGAGTGGTCTTCTCTTCGGGCGTATCGGCATTCAAAATGCTATAATCATGATAGAACTGATTGAAGTCTTTTGTCAGCTCATAGCAGTAGTTGGCAATGCCACTGGGGCTATAATCCTTGCCAGCCTGCGCCACGACGGCGGCATATTCATTCATCTTTTGAATGAGTTCAATCTCTTTTTCGTTCAGCGGAGCATGCGCATCGAGCTGCGTAGGTACGTGGATGGCCTCGCTTTCGGCCTTTCTTAGGATGGAACGGATGCGCGCATAGGTGTATTGAATGAATGGCCCTGTGTTGCCATTGAAGTCGATACTCTCCTCTGGATTAAATAACATGTTCTTGCGTGCATCCACTTTCAGGATGAAATATTTCAAGGCTCCGAGACCCACGATGCGTGCAATGCGTTGCTTTTCGTCCTCGCTCATGTCGTGGAATTTGCCCAACTCGTCGCTCATTCGGCGTGCATCGCTGACCATGGTCGCAATGAGTTCGTCGGCATCAACCACAGTTCCTTCGCGGCTTTTCATCTTTCCGTTGGGCAATTCCACCATGCCATAGGAGAAATGCACCAGCTCTTTGCCCCATTTGAAGCCCAATCTGTCGAGCAAAATCGACAGCACTTGAAAGTGATAGTTTTGCTCATTGCCCACCACATAAATCATTTTGTCGATGGGATAGTCCTTAAATCGCATCTCAGCCGTGCCGATGTCCTGCGTCATGTAGACCGAAGTGCCGTCGCTACGCAGCAACAATTTCTGGTCTAAGCCCTCGTTTGTGAGATCGGCCCACACGCTATTATCGTCTTTTCTGAAGAACAGTCCTTTGGAAAGTCCCTCTTCCACCTTCTTCTTTCCTTCGAGATAGGTTTGCGATTCGTAGTAAATCTTGTCGAAACCCACGCCCAAAGCCTTGTAGGTTTCGTCAAATCCGGTGTAAACCCAGTTGTTCATGCGTGCCCAGAGCGCGCGAATTTCGGGGTCGTTCTGCTCCCATTTCACGAGCATCTGGCGTGCTTCTTTCATCAAAGGCGCCTCGTTCTTGGCTTTTTCTGCCGCAGCTTCTTCGCTCATGCCTGCTGCAACATACTCTTTTTGCAGCGCTTCGCACTCTGCTTTGTAATGCTTATCGAAGGCCACATAGAAGTCGCCGATGAGATGATCGCCCTTCTTTCCGGCCTTTTCGGGTGTGATTCCGTCGCCATATTTGAGCCAAGCGAGCATCGATTTGCAGATGTGTATGCCGCGATCATTCACGATATTGGTCTTCACCACGCGGTTTCCGTTGGCTTGCATGATTTGTGCTAACGACCAACCCAAGAGGTTATTGCGCACATGTCCTAAGTGAAGGGGTTTGTTTGTGTTGGGCGAACTGTATTCAATCATCACCAAAGGCGAATGACTGTCGGCCTGTTGCTCGCCAAAATGTGCGTCGAGGTGGATGTCATTCAGCAGACTTACCCATGCTTCGTGTGCCACAACGAGGTTTAAAAAGCCTTTCACCACGTTGAATTTAGCCACGGCTTTGCATGTTTTTTGCAGTGCTTCGCCCATCTCTTGCGCCGTTTCTTCGGGGTTTTTCTTCGATATTTTCAAGAAAGGGAACACCACCAACGTGAGGTTTCCTTCGAAATTACTACGTGTTTTTTGCAGTTGTACGAGTGAAGGTGCCACTTCTTGCCCATAAAGTTCCTTCACAACGCGGATGACGGAACTGCATATTTCGTTCTCAATATTCATAAACTGGGAAATAACAAAATTCGAATTCTGTTGCAAAATTACAATAAAAAGTAGGAAAAGCAAAATAAAAACCTGAGCTTTAGCCCTTATTGGGATGCTATTCTTGTATGTAGAGCGGTGACAAACGAGATGTCCTTTGTTGGCGCACAATGTTCTTTCATAGATGCGTTAGCATTAATCCTTCCGATTCATTTATTTTGTTGTTGTTCATTATAGGGCGAAAGGGATATTTAATCATTGTAAGTAAACTTGCATTTGGGATAGTTTGAGCATCCATAAAAGGTGCCATACCGACCAGTTCTTTGTGTGAGTGTGCCTCCACAGTGCGGACATATCCCAGATTGTATTTTGCGGTTGGTTTTCAATCTGGCTGCTTGTACGCTTTGAATATGCTCCTTTGGTTTTATCGTTGCTTGGAGATTGTGTTCCGCTAAGCGTTTAAAAATCGTTACAACATCATTATCTGTGGCATAGATTGCTTTATATGCAGTGATGGTTGTGAGCAAATCGGCATCATAAATAACATGATGCGTGGTTGAAATTTTGCTGATATCAGCATTATCCATGAATACAACGATGGGTATTACTTTTAAATAAGGCCATTCTTTTGTATATTCTTTGATGGCATAGGTGTGGCCAATCGCTTGCTTTATGGGATTATAAAATAAATTTTTAGTGACATAAGTATAGGTTTTCCAAGGTTTTTTAGGATAAGTTACGTCGCTCACAATCACCTGTTTCCAATTAATTTGATCCTCATTTCCATAGATTTGTCCACGATAATTCTTCGTTTCAATGGCAAATATCGCATGTTTTGAAACCACAATATGGTCAATCTGTGTTGTGCTACGTGGTGTTTTTAGAATGACATCTTCTAATAGATAGTATTCATCGGGTAGTTGCATGAGGATATTATGCACTTCCATTTCACCTTGTCGGCCTATCAAGATGGGGATATTGTGGCTGAAATTTTCTCCTTGTTGCTCTGTCAGTATGGGAATCTTGTGGCTACGTTTCGAAGCAACTATCGCTATGATGATGACTAAAAGTAGTATGGGAAATGCGACATACATAACTATTTTTCTTCTTAACTGATGAATAGGATGAATGGATGCATCTATCTTTTTCCTTCTATTTTAGCCCTGAGA
>ERZ772945.55-NODE-55-length-82948-cov-57.852448_pt1 | contig 82948 bp, 74 predicted proteins | sample MGYA00511681_ERZ772945 | MGnify/ENA primary metagenome ERZ772945 (study PRJEB29015, sample SAMEA2737943) | human oral metagenome | biome: human oral; feature: human-associated habitat; material: dental | place: China | collected 2143 ...
TGGTCTCCTGCGGCTGTATTAGGCGACCTAGAGCAAAAAGGATGGCCGTTTGCCGCCCGAATCTGCGTCAAAACCCTGTACAATTATATTGATCGAGACTTGTTCCTTGGAATCAGCAACAAAGACCTGCTGCAAAAAAAGAAAGCGGCAAAACAAGCCGTGCGCAAAGTGCGAAAAGTTGCTTGGAACAACCGAGCAGGAAAAAGCATAGAAGAACGCCCGGAAAGAGTGAACCAAAGGCAAGAATTTGGGCATTGGGAGATTGATCTGGTGGTTGGGCGACAAGGAAGCAAACCTGTCATCTTGACCTTGGTAGAACGTCAAACACGCAAATCCATCTATGTGCTCGTGAAAAATAAAACACAAAAGGAAGTGTTGCAAGCGGTTCGGCGCGCCCATCGCCGCGTGAAGGGAGATTTCACGCAAGTGTTTAAAAGCATTACGGCAGACAATGGTTCAGAGTTTTTAGATGGCAAAGGGCTGCAAAAGGCAGCAAAGTGCGATGAAGTGTACTACGCACATCCGTTCAGCAGTTGGGAGCGCGGGAGCAACGAGAACGGGAACCGTATTTTGCGCAGATTTTTGCCGAAAGGAACGGATTTCAGCACGCTGAAACCAAGAGAGCTGAAACGGATCGAAGATTGGGTGAACAACTATCCGCGCAAAATCTTCGACTATAAGACTGCAAATGCTATGTATGCTGCGGCTGCATAAGCTACTAAAGTTTGGCGGAACGATGCGACAATTAAACTTGCAATCTTCCAGCGGCGGTAAAGTAGGATAAATTACCTTGCAGAAAATACGTCTCATCTTCTATAATGAAGAGAACGCCGCGTACACATTCGGACTGAAAAGAAGGTATGATTTTGCAGAACCAACCAATCCCGCCGCGCCATACGAAGAAAAAGCGCCGTATCTGGCCGTGGGTGCTCGTCGTGCTCGCATTCGTCATGGCGGCAGTCGCCGGCGCGCTCTTTGCGTCCTCGAGCCTTTTAGACAAGCCAAAGGACGAGCCCGTCGAAGAGGGGCTGCTGACGGCGCACGACAAGGCTACGATCATGATTATGGGCGTCGACGAGCGCGACGACGACGTCGGGCGCAGCGACACGCTGATGGTGGCGACGATCGACCCGAAGAAAAATCAGGCGGCGCTCCTCTCCATCCCGCGCGACACGCGCGTCAAGATCAAGGGCAACGGCTGGGACAAGATCAACGCGGCTTACGCCTACGGCGGCGAAAAGCTCACGCAGCGCACCGTCGAGGACTTCCTCGGCGTCAACATGGATCACTACATCATCATCAACCCGAAATCGTTCCAGAAGATCATCGACGCCATCGGCGGCGTCGACATCGACGTCGAGAAGCGCATGTACTACGAAGACCCGTGGGACGACGACGGTGGCCTCCTCATCGACCTGAAGCCCGGCAGGCAGCACATGGACGGCAAGACGGCCGTCACCTACGTCCGCTACCGTGACGAGGAAGGCGACCTCGGACGCGTCCGCCGCCAGCAGAAATTCATGAAGGCGTGCATGGATAAAATCGTCTCCCCGTCCATCATTTTGAAACTGCCGACCGTCATCAGCGAGGTCATGAACTCCGTCAAGACCGACCTCAGCGTCCGCCAGCTCCTCGAGTTCATCGGCACGCTAAAAGAATCGCAGAAGAACGACCTCAAGACGGAAATGGTGCCAGGCCGTCCGCTCTACATCGACGGCATCAGCTACTGGATTCCAGACCTCAAGGAACTTCGCACCGCACTCGCCGACACGCTCGGCATCACGATGAGCGCAGCCGACCGCTCGAACATGGATCGGCAGGAATCGGAATACCGCAGCTCCATCCCCGCAAATGCCAAGGAAGTCCCCGCAAGCGACACCTCGATTGGCAGGGCCTCGCATAGCACGAACAAATCGAAGTCCAGCACCGACGCGCGCGACCGCAGCCGCGACAAAGAGGACAGCAAGGACACGAAGAGCACGCGCGACAAACAGGATACCTCAAAATCCTCGGACGGCACGCCGCGCAGGAGCAAATCGGACGCTTCGAGCGCCCCGGCAACGCCCCCTGCAAGCACGACGACTGACGCTGCCGATGCGCCCGCCCCGACGCGTAACAGCGCAGGCGGAAAAACCCAATAATGGAAACAGGGACTGGCATGTGGAAACGAGCCAGTCCCTTATTTGATGCGTTTCATATAAGAATCGTTTATTTCGCCACAACGATAACTAAATGATTCACTATACTATAACTTCATGTTATTGCGTCCATCATAAATTTATATTTGTCTTTTCAGAATAACATACTATAATAGATACCGTCACACTTATATGTGAAAAACGTAACCCATCGCCTTCAACCAGTGAAAGGAAGTCTATGTATGAGCACCACGAATGAACAAGCACTCGCACTCCATAAGGAACACCACGGCAAGATCGCCATGGTCAGCAAAGTTCCCCTCGAAAAGCGCGAGGATCTCACGCTCGCCTACACGCCGGGCGTCGCAGCTCCCTGCCTCGAGATCAAGAACGATTATGAAAAGATTTACGACTATACAGCAAAGGGCAACATCGTCGCCGTCGTGACGAATGGATCGGCCGTCCTCGGCCTCGGCAACATCGGCGCGGGCGCAGGCCTCCCTGTCATGGAAGGCAAGTCCATCCTCTTCAAGGGCTTCGCGGGCGTCGACTCCGTCCCCATCTGCCTCGACACGCAGTCGGTCGACGAAGTCGTCCGCGCCGTCGAGCTCATGGCGCCGACCTTCGGTGGCATCAACCTCGAGGACATCAAGGCGCCGCAGTGCTTCGACATCGAGAAACGCCTGCGCGCCTCGCTCGACATTCCCGTGTTCCACGATGACCAGCACGGCACGGCAATCGTCGTCGTCTCCGCGCTCATCAACGCTTTCCACATCGTGGGCAAGGACTTCGCTGGCTCGAAATTCGTCATCAACGGCGCAGGCGCGGCAGGTCAGGCGATCACGCGCCTCATCTACAGCATGGGCGGCAGAAACATCGTCCTCTGCGACTCGAAGGGCGCGATCTACACGGGACGCCCAGTTGGCATGAACCCCTACAAGGACGACATCGCGAAGATCACGAACCCCGCGCACGAGGAAGGCAAACTCGCGGACGTCATCAAAGGCGCAGACGTCTTCATCGGCGTTTCTGCCGCTGGCTGCGTCTCGCAGGACATGGTTCGCTCGATGGCAAAGGACGCCATCGTCATGGGCATGGCGAATCCGACGCCTGAAATCATGCCGGACGAAGCAAAGGCTGCTGGCGCGCGCGTCGTCTGCACGGGCCGCTCCGACTTTCCGAACCAGGTCAACAACCTCCTCGCCTTCCCGGGCATCTTCCGCGGCGCACTCGACGTGCGTGCAAAGGATATCAACGAGGAGATGAAGATCGCGGCTGCGCAGGCAATCGCCGCCCTCATCAGCGACAGCGAGCGCGACGAGGAGCACGTCATCGCAAGCCCGTTTGACCCGCGCGTCGCCCCGTCCGTCGCAAGCGCCGTCGCAAAGGCAGCCCTTGAAACGGGCGTCGCGCGCCTCAAGGACGTCACCCCCGAAATGGTCGCCGAACATACGCGCGAGCTTCTAGCTACAGCGCGCAAGCAGGTAGCGACTGCATAAAGCGCCAAACAAAACTCCCTCCTGTCAAAGCCGTGCAAGTAGTGACAGGAGGGAGTTTTTAGGTTCTACCATAAATCGTTTTTAAGGGGTTGTCTCAGTCGTCGCTGCTCTGAATTTTGCGCAGCAGGTCGAGGATCTCCACATAGAGCCAGATGAGCGTCACGAGGAGCGAAAAGGCGCAGTACCACTCGTATTCCTTCGGCATTCCCTCGCGGACGGACTGGCTGATCAGCTCGTAGTCGATGAAGAGCGACATCGTCGCAATGCCAATGACGACGAGGCTCACGCCGACCCCAAGGATGCCGCCCTGATGGAGCGCGGGGAACGTGATGCCGAAAAGGCCGAGAAGCATTTCGCCGACGTACATGACGAGGACGCCGACCATCGCGATCATCGCGATGCGCATGAACTTCTCATTGATCGTCACGAGGCCGCGCGAGTAGACGAGCCCTGCCGCAATGGCAACGCCGAACGTCGCCATGACGGCGCTGATGGCGATGCCGGGGAACTGCATTTCGAGCAGGAAGGAAATGCAGGCGAGGCACATGCCCTCGAGAATCGCGTAAAGCGGTGCGAGGAAGCCTGCCGTCTGCGGGCGGAATGACACGATGAACGCGACGATAAGCCCCATGACGGCCGTGACGCCCGTCGTGATGGGCGTGGCGTAGCCGAAAGACCACGTTGCGACAGCGGATGCCACGACGAGCGCGACGAGGCCGATGCTCTTGAAGGCAACGCCTGCATACGATGCCATCTCACCGGCAAGAGCGCGCCCGCCGACGTCCTCAATCTTCGATAACATTGGATTGTTCATAAAATCATCTCCTGTTTCTTTCAATAGGCCAAGGGGTGGGGTGTGTGCTAAAAATTGTGTCCGCAAGCTAGGGAAGCGCTGATTATAATGAAGTTGCCCAGATTTGCATAGATGCACCGTTCCTATCTAGGAGACAAACCACAGGCGTAGTGGCGCTACGCCGCGGATTTGTCGACGACGAGAGGACAGTGCAGATATGCAAAGATGGGCGGCTGAATTAATCAGTGCTTCCCTAGAACGTATTATAGCGTATGGCAGGCATTTTGTCCAATCGGCAGATTAAAAATGTGGTTGAGTTAGTCAAACATCGACTGCCCCAGATAGTGCATGACGAACTGCTGTGCCGTGCGGCCGCTCCTGCCGCTATGCGTCATCTCCCAGCGCACGCCCGCAATGCGAAGCTCCTCCGGCGTGAGCACGACGCCCGCCTTGCGCAGCATGTGGTCGATGATCGCCAGATACTCCTTTTGGTCAGGCGCATAGTAGTGGATAATCAGCCCGAAGCGATCGCTCAGCGAGATCGTCTCATTCATGCTGTCCTCGCGGTAGAGCTCATCCTGTCCCTCGCTCCGATCCTGCCACCGCTCCCTGATGAGGTGGCGGCGGTTCGACGTCGCATAGAGCAGGACGTTCTCCGGACGCGTCGCGACGCCGCCCTCAATGGCCGATTTCAAATGCTTGTACGCCGGATCGCTCTCCTCAAAAGAAAGATCGTCGAGGAACACGATAAACCGCTTGCTCGCGTGCGTGCGCAGCGACTCCAAGATGTCCGGCAGGTGCAAGAGCTGCGGCTTGCCGAGCTGCAGGAGGCGAAGCCCCTGCCCATAATACGCCCGCGCGAGCGCCTTGACGACGGACGACTTGCCCGTGCCGCGCGCGCCGACGAGAAGCACATTGTTCGCCGTGCGCCCTGCGACGAACGCCTCCGTATTGCCGATAATCTGCTCTTTTTGGTGCGCATAGCCGATGATGTCCTCCATCGCCATTGCCGCAAAGGACGGGATGCCGACGAGCGCCTGCGCCGCATCATCCCATGTAAACGCCGCATAGGACGCAATATCGCCGTAGCCGTAGCGGCGATAGTAGGCGAGAAACGCCTCCGCCACCGCCTCTGCCGTCTGCGCGCCCGCAAGTGAATCGAGGAGGGAGTGCGACGCTTCCGCCTCCACTTGGCAGGTCGGGCAGTACGCATCAAAGCCTTCGATGCCCCATTTGCTTGCAGGCTCGGTAAGAAGCGGCAGCAGGAGTGCAATATCGCGGACAAACGCCGCGCGCAGGCTCTCGCCGATCGCTCCCTTTCGCGCCTCGATCGTCCGCGAGACGAGATTTTCTTCATGGGCGAGGTAGTGGATAAGCGAGCCGCGCACGAGATTGCCCGCAAGCCCCAGTTCCTCCGCCTCCTGCATGAGCGCCGCGCCGCACGCGCCGACTGCCGCCCTATCGCCCGTCAGCACGCGCCTAAGCGACTGGAAGACGGGCGTCTCCAATAAGCCGCGGCATACGGCAAGCGATTCCAACCGCTCCGAAAGCTCCATTCGTTCCATATGTTATATCCCTTATCTTTCTATACGCCGCGCTTCATCGAAGGAAGCGCGGCGACTGCAAAAAATCCGATTCTGCATCACGCGCACGCCGATCCGCGACGCAGAGCGCACGAAGCTCCGTCGCCATCGTGTCGAGCGCGAGCATCTCTTGCAGCGCGGAACGCTCTCCCTCGCGCCGCGCCTTCGAGGTCAAAAACGCGCTCGTCTTCGTGATAATTGGGACAGTCGACCGCCCCTTGCACGCGCGCAGCAGGGCGCGCCCTGTATCATTGAAGGCGAGCACGCGCGCGTAGAGCGGTCCCGTATCGTCCATCCACGCGACTGCGCACGCCTCCGCGCCGAGCAAAAGATGCGGCAGAAGGCGGCGGATGCGGCTCGCCGGATAGCGGCTCGTCACCATGGACGCGACAAGCGCGGCAAGCGAATCCGCGCCGCGCGCCTTTTGCAGGAGGCGCTGCTCCAGTCCTTCCCCCATGCCAAGATACGCGCGCAGCGACGCGCCGCGCGCACGGACGAGGAGCGCGAGAAGCGCGGGGAAAAGCCGCTCATCGTCCGCGATGCGGCTCGGAAACGCCGCCCGCACCGCCTCAAATGACGCGGCAGGCAGCGCCGCCTGCACGCCTGCTAGGTCTCCCCTCCGCACGGCACGACGAATCGCCGACGCGCTCGCAACAGCCCCCAGCGCTGGCGCGTCATGCACCGCCCCGTGGCGCGGGACGAGAATTGGCACAAGCGGCACAGAATAGGCGGAAAGCGCGCGCAGGTACTCGATGGCGAGGATATTGTTCGGCCCGCGCAAGACGCCCTCCGCAAGCCCCGTATGCGCTGCCAGCACCGCGCCGAGCGCGACGGCATACGAACTGCCCGCCCGAATGCAAGCCCCGACCTCCCGCTGCACCGCTGCCGAATCAATCGCCTCTGCCGCATGAGAGAGCGCCCCCAGCGAATCGCACTCCGCACCAAACGCCATAGCGCCCCCTGCGCCGAGCGCACCCAACAGGCGGACAGCGCCGCGCGCAAAGCTCTGCGCACTGCGGCAGGAAAAGACGAATGGAAGCTCCAGGACGAGGTCGCAGCCACCGCGCACCGCAAGAGCCGCCCGCGTCCACTTATCCAAAATCGCCGCCTCGCCCCGCTGCGTGAAGCTGCCGCTCATCACCGCGACGAGCGCCGCGCGCGGACAGCGCTCGCGCACGGCGCGAACCTGCCAAGCATGGCCATTATGAAACGGATTGTACTCCGCCACAATGCCGACCATGCGCGCCCCCTCAACCGCCTCATCGCCCCATTCCATCGCATTCCTCCCCATTTTCAAACCAATCATCCTATGTCATTATACCACGGAATACACCATGTCCTAAGTTCCCAAAATCATATAACCGAAATTTATCTGCCTATCAAAGAAGCATATTTCATAACCCCACGCGCTTATGCTATAATAAGCAGGCAAGAATAACAATCTTCTCCATAACGGAGACACATAAGAAGGAGCGAGATCCATGAAAGAAACCATCAAAAAAGCTTTCGAGAACCACGTCGAAAGCTATACGAAGAGCATTATGGACAACAACGAGGACAACCTCAAGCAATTCGAGGTACGCCCGGGCGTCTACTCGAACGTAGACCCCAAGACGCTGAAATCCGTCAACGCGGCCGACTACGACATCGTCCACAAGCCGCACAAGGACTGAGCAAATAACAGCAGGCACAACAGACGGCGCATATTCCCCTTGAAAAACCTGCACCGTCGTAGTACAATAAGCGTAGAAAAGCCACCGATAGACGGTTCGTCCCTCGCTCGATGGTTAACGCTATAAAGAGAGATAACCGCCGGAGCTGGAAACTGGGGCGGTTATTTCTTTTCTACTACGATTAGAATCAATAGGATCAACAAGAGTTGAATCGTCATCTGATCCATCTGCAGCACCTCGCTTTCAGGTTTTTCGACCTTTCTGCGAGGGAAACGAACCGCCTACCGTTTTAGGTGGAAGGTGATTATAGCATTTCTCTAAGACAGGTACAACAGACGGCGCATATTCTCCTTGAAAAACCTGCACCGCCATAGTATAATAAGCGTAGAAAAGGCCACCGATAGACGGTTCGTCCCTCGCTCGATGGTTAAACTCTTTGGAAGAGATAACCGCTTAGTTTGGAGACAGGGCGGTTATTTCTTTTCTACTACAATGAGAATCAAGAGTATCAACAAAAGTTGAATCGTCGTTTGATCCATCTGCAGCACCTCGCTTTCAGGTTTTTCGACCTTTCCGCGGGGGAAACGAACCGCCTACCGTTTTAGGTGGCAAAAAGATTATAGCATTTCTCTGCAACAAACACAACGGGCGCAGAAAAGCGGGCTATCCATTGGGCAGCCCGCTTTTCGTGTGCCTGCTTCGACCTATCTCCGATCCTTGAAATACTGCCACGCATCCATGACGTCGAGGAATGCGCCGTCGAAGCCTGCGGCGAGTATCCTATCGAGATATGCTTTCTCGCTACCGTAGAGGAGCGCCTGCCATTCCGGACGCCAGTAGCGCGCCTTGTAGCTGCCCGGCCATTCGGGATTTGGATTGGCGAGCCAGTCGGGGCGGCTCTCGTTCCACGCTTCCTGCCAGTAGGGGCGATAGTCTGCCGCCTCGCCGACGCTCATGTAGGCGAGGACGAGCCTGCGCGCGCCGTTTCCCTTTTTCTGCAGGCGCGCGACCTCATCTGCCGTGAGCGGCGCGTCGCCGTAGTAGAGATCGACGATGAGCACGTCGTAGTTCGTCGCGGCAAGCGCCGCGAGATACGACTCACGCGCCGTCCATTGCTCTGGATTGAGCAGGACGAGGAAATTCTTCGCCTGCCGAAGCTGCGTCACATCGTCGCTGTTCTCGTCCTTCGGCCGGGCAGACGGAATGGCGTCAAGTGCGCGCACGCCCGCCTCGGACAGATAGCCCGCCTCGCGCCCAAGGCGCTCGACCTCTCGGATCTTCTTGCCCTTCACGTAGTCGAGCGTAAAGACGGTCTTCCCCGCGAGGAGCGGCTTTCGGAGCATGGCGGCGAGGTATTCCTCCATGTTCGCATCGCGCCGCTCCGCCTTCGCCCCGTCCTCCTCGTAGCCGTCGTAGAAAACGGACTCCATCATCACGCCGTCGAGCGCGCCGACGAGTGCACTCACCTGTTCCTCTGGATTCTTCTCCGTCACTTCCAGCAATCCGACTGCACCGTTTCCGACGAGCAGGAAGGACGGATTTTTCTCTCTGGCGTAGTCGCGCAGATTCGCGGTGAGCCTGACCATCTCGGCCTCGAATTCGACCGCCGGCTGTGCCGCCTCGCTGCCCGCCTGCGAGGCGCAGCCAAATCCAAACACGCCCGCAAGCCCCATGACGAGCGCGGCGATTCCCTTTGCCATTCGATTCATATTCCCTCCTGCAAAAGATGTGTCTTAAGGAAGCACTGATTAATTCAGCCGCCCAGCCCTGCATAAGCGACCGCTAAGCACTAAAGTGCTAAGCGTCTGCTTATCTTCACACATCTGCACTGTCCTCTCGTCGCCCTTCAATCCGCGGCGTAGCACCACTACGCCTGTGGTTTGTCTCCTAGATAGATACAGCGCATCTGTGTGAATCTGAGCAACTTCATTTAATCAGCACTTCCTTAAAATGATTTCTGATACCAGAGCGTCATGCCCCAGCCCTGATAGCCCGCACCGCCGTCGTCACGCCGCACATAGCGCTCCGCCTGAAGCGTCATCGTGTCGCGCTCGCTCGCCTGATAGTTCAGCGCGGCGAGCACGGAGCGGCGCGTAAATCCGCCGGCCGTGTTTAGCTCCGTGCGCAGCGGATCGGAGGTCGAGCTGACCTTCTGGTAGTTCGCCATGACCTCCCAGCTGAGCGTGGGCGTCATGTAGTGGCGAAGCCCTGTGCCGTAGTATTGCCGCCCGATGGATTCGGAGGCGATGCCGTGCGTCGCGTCCGTCCACGCGAGAATCGTATAGAAGCGAAACTCGTCCTTCGGGCTGACCTTTCGATTATGGAAAAAACTCAATTCCCAGTCGTCGCCGTCGCGGTAATGGCTCTTTCCCGTGATCGCCTGCGTATCGTAGTCGACGTTATCCTGCACTGTCCCGCTCGTCGCGTTATGGTAGAGCTGCACCATGTCCTGCCGCTTGCCGTCCGCGTGCAGGAACTCGATCTCCTGCGCGAAGATGTCGCCCGGCGAAACGCTCGCTCCATCCACTTCCTCGGCATAATCATAGCTCCCGCGAAACGAATAGCTGAGGCGTCCCGTCAAGGAGTCCGCATCCGAGTAACGATGCGTCACCTCAAGGCTCGGGATAAACTGCCACCCCGCACCAAAATCCGTAAAATGGGCAAGCCCTTCGGGTACGACGCTGTAGCGGGCAAAGCGACTATGGCCCGTCGGCATGCTGACTGCAAAGCCGTAATGCACCTGGTTCACGGGCTTGTCGTTGCGCAGTGTCATGCTGAGCGTCGTGTCCGTCCAGCCCGAAACGCTGCCGCCCGCAAAGCCCGTATTCGATTGCAGATACCCCGTCGACAGCCCGAAATCGACCTTTTGCCCGCCGATCTGCGTGCGCTCGTAGAACGAGAGCGGCAGGTATAGCTGATGGCCGGATCGCGCGCCGCGCCAAGCGTAATACTCAAGCCCCGTCTGGAATCCCGATCCCTCGCCGAAATGCGCGAGGTCGTGCTCGCTCTGCGCCAGCTGACGTTCTGATGCCTGCGCATCCGCCTGCGCCTGCGCCATCCATGCCGCCGCCTCGACATCAAATCGCTGCGCCTCGGCGAGATCCGCTGCGCCCTGCGCCACGTCCCGCGCGCCGTCTGCGCGATCCTTCTCATAGTCCGCAACCGTCGCGCGCGCGTCCTGCTCCTCGCCTTCCGCGTCCTCTCGCGCCGATACGAGATTGTCGTAGGTCTCCTGCACGGCATCGAGATCGGCCTGCGCCGCGTCAAGGTCGGCAGAAATTCCGTCAAGCCGCGCCGTATAGCTCGCGTCTATTTCTGTCGTGTCCGTCACCAGCCCTGCCAGCTCCTCCTCGACCATGCGCTGCGCGTCGACGATGCGGTTCTGCTCGTAGTGCACGCGCTCGAGCACGGAGGCGACGACGGCCTCGCGCTCCGCCGCGCGGCGCTCCGTCAGCGTGCGGATCGCCGTCTCATAGGCGTCTTCCGTCGCGGCCTGCTCGTCGGTCAGCGCGTCGACGCGCGCGGATGCCTCCTCGACCATCGGCGCGTATTCCGCCTCGGCGCGCTGTGCGGCGAGCACGGCCTGCGTCTTTTGGGCGAGCGCTGCCTGCGCCTGTCGCAGCGCTTCCTCCGTCGCCGCGAGCTGGGCGCGCGCTGCCTCGAGATTCCTCTGCGCGAGGACGAGATTGCCCGCCGCTTCCTTGCGCGAGGCGCTCGCATCCGCGAGGTTCTTCCGCGCGTCCGCCAGCTCCAGCTTTGCCGACACCACCGCTGCCTCTGCCGCGCGGTAGCCGTGAATCTCGTTTTGCGCGTCCGCCATATAGGAAAACGAGCTGCGCACGTCATGGAGCACGTCGTGGCTTGCCGCAAGCACGGGGCGAAGCGCCGCGCCGAGTGCGAGCAGCCCAAAGGCCGCGGCGGCCGTCCCCTGCCGCACGGTTTTTTCGCGCCGCCTGCGCCGCAGGTACTCCCGCCTGCGTTTTCTCGTCATTCTCATGCCTTGTCCATCCTTTCGAGGTCCGGAAGATCCTCCCCGTAAAGCCAGTAGGCGATCCGCCAAAAGAAACCGCTGTCCTCGCGGTAGAACACGGGCTGCGCACAGAACACGTAGTAGTTGATCCCGTCCGCAAACTGCATGAGCGACCATACGCCGTAGGCAAGCGCAAGCGCCGTCGCGAGGAAAAACGAAAAGCCGTAGCTCGTTTCGCCCAGCTGGAAGCCGATAAGCCCGAGGACGAGATTGCCAACCGCTGCAATCGCGCCGATGCGCCACACGCCGCGCTGGAAGTCGAAGTACTCCAGCATGATCATCATGACCTGCAGCGCGCCCGAAAAGAACGCCGCAAGGAGCAGCACGCTGAACATATTGACGGAGTTGTAGTCAAGCCCTGCAAACGACAGGACGTAATTGCCGAACGCGAGGAAGACGAGCGTAAAGAGGAACTGAAACTCGAACGCCTGCCGCAGCTCGAACCACATGACGTAGAGGAGATCCTTTCGCCCGTCCTCGATCGTATGCAGATTGCCGCCATGCGTGATCGCGCGGAAATACGTCGCGTACCGCTCGTAGAAATGCGTCTCGACCGTCACGACGAACATCGTCGTGAGCGGCAGGATCGAGAGCAGCGCGTAAAATACGACGACATCGTAGCGCGGCGCGTAGAGGAACGTGTCCGCGATATGCACGCCCCACGGCCCCTGCCAGATGATGATGTTCGGCAGGAACAGCCCCAGCGTATAGCCAAACGAGCCGATGAAGAGGCGCCCGTGCCGCCCGAGGTACGGCAGGAACGCAAAGAGCATCCCCGTGCGCGGCAGCCCAAACGTGCTCGTGATGTAGAGGAAGAAAAAGAGCACGAGCGCGCCCATGCCGACGTCCATTGCGAGGAGCGCCGACGCCGCAGGCGAGAGCCACGCGCCCGCGAGCAGAAATGCCGCAAGCCCGATGCTAAGGAGGACGCCCGCCATATAGCCGTAGATCAGATACTTGAACCGCTTGACCGCCGTTAAATAGACGCTGCCGACCCAGACGAGAATGAGTGCGGAGAAAAAGAGGTGCGATAGCGCCTTCAGCTCAAAATCGAGCGGCTTTCCCCAGAAGAACCACAGCGAGGCGACGCCGCCAAGCCCCAAGAGGAGCGCGCTCATGCCGAACATCGACGCCGTCACGTCGCGGTACCACTCGACCGTCAGACAGTCGGCGAGGTAGCGCGTGAGCACGATCGTGAAGCCGCACGAGAGGAGCTGCGAGAATACGAACGAGTAGACGACCGCCCCCAAGAAGACGGCCGACTCCGCCTCGCTCGTCCCGTAGACCTGAAAGAGCATCTGGATCGCGAGCACCATGCCCGTCAGGAGCGCAAACGGCCCCGTCGTGACGATAGCCGAGTACGAGTACGCCTTGATATGCCCTGCCGCCGTCCGCGCCCGAAAGAGCCGCTTGAGCTCAAATCCTACGCCTGCCATCTCGCTCCTCCTTTCCGTTTTTGCCGAGTTTCTCTTCCGCGGCATACGCCTTGCGATACGACTCGATAAAGAGCTCGTACGTATACCGCTCCTTTGTCCGCGCAAAGCCGATTGCCGCCATCTCGCGGCGCAGTTTGTAGCTCCTTGCGAGGCGCAGGATCTCCTGCGCCATCGCCTCGTAATCCATCGGTGCGACGACCGCGCCCGCCGTGCCGTGATGATCCGTGCTGTCGCCGTAGATGAGCTCGCGGCAGCAGCCGACGTCCGTCGCCACATAAGGCCGGTGCGCCGCGAACCCCTCGAGGACGGCAAGCGGCTGCCCCTCGCTGATGGAAGAGAGCACGAGGATGTCCATGCGCGGCAGATACTCCGCGACTGGGATCGAGCCGGTGAACTCGACGTCCGTGAGATTCAATAGACGCACCGTGCGGTGGCACAGCTCGACGTAGTCCTTGTCCTCCTCAAGCCCGCCCATGATGTAGAACTTCGTGTCGGGGCGCTCGCGCTTCACGACGGAAAAGGCGCGCAAGAGCGTCAGGATGTCCTTGATCGGCACGACGCGCACGACCGCGCCGACCGTGATTGGGCCGCCGTGGTCCGTGAGCTCCGCAATCCCCTCGAACCGTTCCATGTGGACGCCGTTCGGCACGATGTTGACCTTCTCAGGCGCGCAGCCGAGGTCGACGGCAATCTGCCCGTTATGCTCAAAGAGCGTGTAGAGGTGATCGGCCGCGCCGTAGGAGAGGCGCGCGAGATGGTAGAAATAGCGAATCCATACGCCCTTGAAATCGCCCTTCGCCCAGTCGCTCTTGATGATCTCCGCCTCGCGCTCGCGCGAGTAGATGCCGTGCTCCGTGATCATGTATGGCTTATGATAGACCGTCGCCGCCATGCCGCCGATCATGCCGCAGTAGCCGGTCGCGACGCTGTGGTAGACGTCCGCCTCCGGGAACTTCTGCTGCAGGAGGTAAAAGAGCGGCAAGAGCATCGAGCGCATCGTCCAGAAGAAATCCGTAAACGGCAGGTAGTTGTAGGACTCCCGATAAACCTGCGAGATAATATCGAAGAAGTCGCTCGACATGAAGACCGCGAGCGGCGTTTTCCACCGCCCGTGGCGGAAGATCGCCGCGAGGCGCGGCAGCGGGATGTCCGCCTTGCCGCACACGAGCTCGTAGAGCGTCTGTCGCTCCTCTGCGTTCAGGATATTTTCGAGCATTTCCGTACTGCGCAAGGATAGGATCTCGTCGAGGAACTCCTCCTGCACGCCGAAGCAGTTCTTCGGGAGCTTGTACTTGAACTTGCCCCTGTCCTTTGCCTCTGCGCCAATGCTGTATATGATAAATTCGTGCTCAGGAAGCCCTTCCATAAGCATCTGGATCCATGCCGCGACGCCGCCGACGACATAGGGATAGGAGCCTTCCGCCAGCAGACAAATTCGCATCACGCCCCCTCCTTCCAGTAAATGCGCGCGTCCGCCTCCGACGTGCGGACGATGTAGACGCCGTCATCGACAAGTTCCGCCGTACAGCCCTCGACGTGGTCGATCGCCTTGCCCGAGCGGAGCAGGAAGCGAAGCTCTCCGCCATACCCCCAGGTATGAAGCTCGACATACGCGCGCGTGCGCCTCACGCGGTAATCCATATCGAAGTAGTCCGCGTACAGCGGCAGGCACTCGGACGCCGTCACCGCCGTGAGCCACGGGAAGCGGCGATTCACGTCGTGCATGAACGCCTTCAGCCCCGTCTCCATCTCATGCCATGACGTGTCCTTGCTCTCCTCGTAAAAGATCTCGTCGGGATGGACGAAGTGCGCGAACGTGCCATTGTAGTTGAGCACGCCGATCTCCTGCCAGTACATGAGCCCGCTCGCCGCGTGCCCGGAGCTGATGCGCGGGATCTCGAACACGCCGTTTTCCCCCCGCTCAAACTCCTGATAGTACGCCCTCTTGTCCGCCGGTCCGTCGAAGAGCGACGAGAACACCTTGACCTCCGGGAACACATTTTCCACGGCCTGCTTGCCCTCGGGGCTTAGGATGTCGGACGGCGGCACATACGACTGAAGCGCATAATCGGGGTAGACCGACTTGATGTAGCGGCGCAGCTCGCGCAGCGCCTCCTCCATATCCGCCTGGCTCTGCCACGGCACATAGTCGAGCTCGCCCTGCCCGTAGCCGTCGGGCGCGAGCGACTGGTGGTTGTACCCGTGAATGCCCAGCTCGCCGCCCGCATTCAAGAGCTCGCGCCCATACGTGATGAGGCTGTCGCGCGCCGCGCGCCCATTGAGCGGATGGAACGGTCCTTTGACCTGATCGCCGTATGTCTCGATGATGACGCCCGTATAGAGTATGTCCTCGTCACGCCCCAGCTGAAGGATGAACGGCCACCAGATCCTGCGGTAGAACGTCTGCGTGTCCACGCCGAGTTCATCGTATATCTTGTCGAACCTGCCCTCCGGCACGGGCGCGGGGAAGTCGTCGAGGAAGAAGATCTTCGCGCCGACGACGGGGTAGATCGCGTCCTCGCCGCAGTGCGCGAGGAGCGCCGCCAAAATGCCGACGTTCGTCTTGTCGTCGCGTTCCACTCCATTATAAGCGTATATTTGCCCTTTCTCGACGGACTTTTGCCAAAGGAGCGGCGTCCCGTCGAGGCTCTCCATTTGCACGGCCGCATCATCCGAGAGCTGCACGGCATTGGCGAGCGTCGTGTAGACCGTTCCCTCGCCGAACGAAAAATCCTTGCCGCCGACGAGGAAATTCGTCAAGAGGCGAACGCCGAGCACGTTCGACGCGCCGCCCATGCGCGTGACGCCGAGCGCGGCGAGCGTGTCCGCCCCGATTGGGTTTTCTTCCTCCTCCTCAAGCTTCTGCAAAAGGGCGAGCGTGCCGCCCGCCCGCGCATAGTCAAGGAGCGCGGGCATAGAGTGCACCGCGCCGAGCCGCCCCGTCGCGACGAACACGCCGCGGCAGGAGGAAAGCCCTTCCGCTGGGATTTCCTCGTAGAGCGGGGCGCTCTCGCAGGCCTTGCGCTTCTCCTTCAGCAGCTTTTCCACATTGTGCCGCGCGTACATGCTCGGCACGTCCGCCGGATCGTAAACGATGAGATACTTCTCCTGCGCAATATCCTCTGCCGCCTCCCACGGATGCAGGATCGCGTCCTTCCACTGCCGGAGATTGCGCACCGACCCGATATGAAGAAAGCCGTCCATGCGGCTATACTGGAAAAAGAGCCCCAGAACGAATGCGATACAAAGAAGAATGCAAAGGCTTCGCTTATTCACGAGCCGCACCTCCTCCCCAGTAGCGGATTGCCTGCATGGCCTCATTGGAGAGGCGCGTCGGAAGCTTTTTCAGCGCCTCGATCGTCTCCTGCATATGCGCCCTGTCATGTGCGGCCTGATCAAGCTGCAGCAGTAGCAGGAGCGGCGTCTCCGACGTGGGATGCTTCGCGCGAAACGCTGCGCACGCCTTCGCTGCCGCCTCGAACGCTCCGCTGCGTATGAGCTCGCGTATCTCCTCGGCGTAGTAGGCGGGATGCTCCGGATGGCGCTCGGCGAGCGCGCGCAGCGTCTCCAAGTAACGCGTCCGCTGCTGCGCGCGCGTCGCGGCGTCGCCGTACTGGCGCACGAGGAACTCGCGCACCTTCCCCACATACTCCTCAAGCGTCTCGTCATCGTCGATACCGCGCCTTATATCCTCCTCGAGCTCGTAGATCTCCGCGCCGAGCTGCTCCATGTGCGCCGCCATCATCGACACGGCATAGTAGGCGATCTCGCGGTCGCTGTCGTGCACCGCCTCCTGCAGGATTGCCTGGCTGTCGACGACGTCCTGCTTGATCGCGTCCGTGAAAAAGCGCCGCTTCTCCTTCGCGTCGTCCATGAGGAACGCATCGCGCAGCGGCACGATGTCGCCGCTGTAATCGTGCTCGCCAAGCGACATCGAAAGATCGACATCCTCCTCCTTCGGCCCCGTGCGCCCCATCAGCGCAAGCGCGTTGCCAATCCCCTCATAGAGCACGAGAATAAGAAGCCCCAGAATCGGCATCGCGAGTGAGAAAACGCCCTTCGCCACGGCGGAAATCGCCCCGCGCCGCTTCCACTCCACGGCGCAGAATACGAGCACGCAGACGCCATAGAGGGCGATTGGCACGCTGTACGCGGCCCATGATCCTACGTTCATAATGCTTGGCTCTCCCCCGTCTCCACGCCCCGTTTCCCAAGGCGCTCGCGCACTATGTCGAGCGTCTTTCCCGCGACGTCCGGCAGGAGCAGCGAGACGCCGCCCTCCGTCTGCCCGATGAAGTCCTCGGCGCGAATGCTGTTTGCGATCTGATGGTCGAGCTCCACATAGCTCAGCCCCTTGCTCACGAGCGGCAGCAATGTGACGGGATAATCCGCCTGCATGCGGCGGCGCTCGCGGAACTCCTCGACGACCTTTTGGAATTCCTCCATGCGAAGGATGCGCGTGCCGTCCACGTACTTGCGCCCTGCCGTCTCCCTGTCCCACTCATACGCGCGGCCGAGCGAGCTCGAGACGAGGCGCGCCGTGATGGAGAGCAGGTTCTGCTGGTAGAGGCTCCACTGCTCAAAATCGAGATGGTAGATCTGGAGCACGGCAATGACGCGTTCCTGATAGACAATGGGCGCCGCGAGATCGGGAAGCCCTTTCAGGAGGTCGCGGTTGACGAAAATCTTCTTTTCTTCCAGCAGCTGTCCGAGATACGGGAAGTCATCGACGCGAATCGAGCGCGCCATCTGCCCCGTGCCGTCCCCGATGCGGACCTTCTGACGGAGGTAGTGCGCCCCCTCGCCGACGACGTAGACGACGACGTCCTGCACGCCCAAGATGTCTGCCGTGATCGACGCCGTCTGCGTGAAAAGGTTCTCCGTCTCGACCGAATCGAGACGCGAGACGATGCGATAGAGTCGCCCGATGCTGTCATCGGAATTGACGATCTGACGATAGAGCCTGTCCTTGACCGCGAGATTCTGCTTGAAGAGATTTTCAAGAAACGAGTAACGGTACTGCAGGCGGCGCTTCACGCGCCCGTCGGCGATCTGCTGGTAGCTCGCGCGGTCGGCGAAGTACCCCGTCAGCACCGCCACGAAGAAATACGAAATGAAGTGCAGGAACTCCTGCGGATTGTAGAGCATGGCAACCATATCGCCGCCCTGCACGAGGAGATTATGAATGAGCAGGACGAGCGAAAGCACCGCTGCGATGAGTGATTGGCGTTTGCCGTAGAGCAGTCCCATGCAGCCGATATAGAGGAAGGCGAAGTCAAACGCGATCACGCCGCTTACCGTCGTACCGCCCTGCAGGTAGCTGACGCCAAGCGTCAGCATCGCGCCTGCCGCATTCTCCGCATAGGGAATCGCGAGCTGGCGGATGCGGGCGATCTGCGCACTGCGCGAAAGCACGCGTATATCGACGACATGACTGTCCCGATCCGCCCGCATCTTCTGATACGTCTCCTTCAGCCCGTCCGCGAGCGCACGGCGCGAACGCCAGCCGAGCTCCTTTTCCGCGAGCGCGCTCTGAAGGATCGCGCGGCCTTCCGGCTCGCGTGGCTCTGCCGCAACGCTCATGCGCGGCAGGACGCCCTCGCAGATCGCGTAGAACTCCGCCATGCTCGTACCCTGCCCTGTTCCGATATGCAGGACGTCGCCCTTGAAACGCCGTGCCGCCGCCTGATAAATCGCATAGACCGCATCGCGCGCATCGAGGAAATCGCCATAGACCGACTCTGGCGCTTCAAACTTCGGCAGCGCGCGCCCCATGAGCGCCGCGCCAAAAAGACGCCCGATAACGCCGTCATTTGCCGTCTGTCCGGGGGCATAAAGCTCCGCCAGACGCAAGATCGAGACGGAAAGCCCCTGCCGCTTGTAGGTGAGCGCGAGCGATTCCAGACGCGTCAAAAGCCACCCTTTCTCCGTCACAGGGCGGCTTTCATCCGTTTCAATGGGCTGCGTGCCGGGTGCAAACACCTCGCCGCCCGACAGCAAAAACACCTGACGCACCTTCGACTTTGCGGCAAGGCGCAGGAGCACGTCGAGATGCCGCGTGGCCGTCTTCGGATCGCGCTCCAACCGGTAAATCAGGAGATCGAGATTCCGTACGGCAAAGACCGCCTCCGCCTCGCCACTCTCCCAGTCGCACGTATACGTCTCCAGCCCGACGGGCGCATATTCCTCGTCCTCCGCTGCAAGGCGATAGACCTCCCATGCCTCTTTCTGGAAGCACTGCACGAGCAGCGCCTCCAGAAAGCGCGGCACACCTGCAAGCATGACCGTCTTCGTCCACGAACCCATTGCCCTATCGTCCCCCTAGCCAGCATTCCAAGCAACTGGCATGTCTTCTCTTTCGCATAGTTCACCTACTCTAACCAGTATATAGTAGAAGCAAGTGAGAAATCAAGCCATACGGAAAACGCTCATCAAAATTTAACCCCGATTAGGACTTAGGGCGCAAAGAACCGCCGCAGCCAGCTGACCACAGGCGGTTCTTTGTATCCGCTTCCCTCGGTGCGATCAAAGTGCCTTATATCCCGGCGGCACGGGCGCGACGACGCTCACGAAGATAAAGTCCTCCGTCCCCGTATTGCGCAGGCCGTGGCAAGTCCCCTTGCCCGTGATGATGAGATCGCCGCGCTCGACCGGCATCTCCTCGCCGACGGCGGGATAAAAGACGCCCGTCCCCTGCATACAGACCCAGAAATCATCGCCCGCCGGATGTTCATGCGCCACGACCTCCTGCCCCGGTTTCACCACCCAGACCGACCCGCTCGTCGACTCCGTCGTATAGAACACCGTCTTCGTCGCCACGTCGCCCGCTTTCGCCACATCGGCAAGCTTATAGCACCGCGTCGCAAAATCCTTCGTTGCCTCTGCCATGAAAAGCCCTCCTCATTTCGCATCGAAACAGAATATGTTATACCCTGAACCTTCTTCTCATTATAACGTGAAAATGCTTCGGATTCAAATCGAATGCACTTGCTCATACGCGCAAATTCGCGCCTCACGCTTTCCGCCACGGTCTTACAACGAATGCAGACGGCACGGTCGCGCTCTCCTTGGGAATGTTTCACGTGAAACATTCCTTTTATGCTTTTGCTCCCGTCGAGTACATCGCAATCGTTTCGGGATTATCGAGGATACTCCATACGCCGCACGGGCAGACGCCCGCACATATCCCGCAGCCGATGCAGCGGTCGGGATTGCTCATGTATTCCCACGATCCGTCCGCCTTTTCGATGCGCGTGATGGCCTTTTCCGGGCACGATTCCAAGCACATCTTGCAGTCGCGGCAGGTGCCGCAGGAGACGCAGCGCGCGTGGTCGCTGACGGGATCGCCGAGGGCGCAGTGGTGGCACTTGTCGAAGTATGCCTTCGACAGGCGCTCTGCGGGGATCTGCGCCCGTCCAGGGAAGGGCTTCGCTTCCTCGCCCATGATGTACTGGTGGACGTACCAAGCTGCCTTTCTGCCGCTGCCGATGGCGTCAGTCAAGCGTCCGGGCTTTATCGTATCGCCTGCCGTGAATACGCCCTTTGCTATTGCAAGGTTTTCCTTCGGCACGACCCAGCTCTTGCGGAAGAACTCAATGCCCTCGTCCTCCGGCAGGAAGTCCATGACAGGCTCTTCACCGATGGAGACGATGACTTGATCCGCCGGGATGAATGCGCCGTCGTTCGCGTAGACGCCTTCGGGCGTGATCTTCGAGGTGAAGAACGGCCAGACGATCTTGCCGCCGAGTCCCTCGAAATGCACGATTTCCTTTGCGAATGCCGCCGGCTTCTGCACGTCGACGGCGATGACCGTCTCCGCGCCCATCTCATACGCGCCGCGGCAGGTATCCATGCCGCTGTTGCCCGCGCCGATGACGACGACGTGCCTCCCCGTATGCGGGTGATTGCCGCGGTTGATTTCCTTCAGATACTCAAGCCCCATCGTGAGATGCTCCACGCCCTCCCACGGGAAGAAGCGCGACTTCGTGCCGCCTGTCGCGACGACGACGGCATCATTTTCCTTGCGGAGCGAGGCGAATTTCTCCGCGTCCACTTTGCACGAGGAGACGAACTTCACGCCGACGCTCTCGATGCGGTGGAGCTCCGATTCCAGAAGCTCATGCGAGAGGCGGCCGCGCGGGATGACCTGCTCGAGCTTGCCGCCGATATGCTCCGCCTCGTCGTAGACGGTGACGCTGTGCCCCTTGCGGGCGAGCTGCCACGCGGTCGAAAGACCCGCGACGCCGCCGCCGACGATGGCAACCTTCTTGCCTGTATGCGCAGCGGGCGGTGCGACCTTTGCAAATGCCGCACTGTAGCCCAATGGGCCAATCTGGATCGCCTCATCAATGCCGCCGCGCGTGCAGGCGTCCATGCATGGGTTCGGGCAGACCGAGCCGCAGACCGAGCCGGGGAACGGCGTATAGTCGAGCTCGAGCTGGATTGCCTCTTCCTCGCGCCCCATGCGGATGAGGTCGTAGCGGAGCTGCGTCGGGATGCCCGTCGGGCAGTTAAACTCGCACGGCGCGGCATAGACGGCATTGTCCCAGCGCGGGACGCGCAGGCGGTAAAGCCCCGTCGAGATCGTGTCATGCACGGCGAAGTCATCATGCGCGACGTCGGAGAAGATGCCGCCCTTGACCCAGTCGTTCAGGCGGAAGGCGTGCATATCCGCGCCCTTCTTCGCCTTCTGCTTCTTCTCCGCCGCCGTCAGCGGGCGCAGCTTCTTCCACGCGCTCCAGTCCGTGAGCTCCGCAGAAAGGTCTGTGCGGTCGATATGCGCGAGGAAGTCGCCCATGCCGCCCTCTAAAAAGGCAATATCGTCCGCATCGAGGTCGAGCGCGAGGATTTCCGCCGGGTGCGTGCCAATCGGGCCGCGCACGTAGACGCAGCCGCCGACCATGCCGACGCAGGCGCGCTCGCCGAGCACGGAGGCGAACGCCGCGCTGTCGTAGCCGCAGACGACGGCACGGCCGCCGCCCATGAACTCAAAGGAGAACGAGCCGACATTTTTGAGGATCCAAAGCTCTGGCTCCTCGTAGAGCGGATCGTGCTTCATCAGCGAGCCCGTGCGCGTGCCGCCGCGTCCGCCGATGTAGATCTTGCCGCCCGAGGAGCAGTGGCCTGCCGTGTCGCCCGCATCGCCCTTTACCGTGATGATGCCGCCCGCATTGAGCCAGCCGACGTCTGCCGAAGCGGATTCCTCGACGACGATCTCCGTGCCGGGAAGCGCCATCGAGCCGACGCGCTGGCCTGCGTTGCGCACGTGGAAATGGAGTGGCTTTCCTTCGGGATGCCATAAGGGACCGCCGATGTCGTGCTGGCCCGATGCCTCGATCTCAAAATCCGTTTCGCCATTTCTCACTGCTTCGCCGATGGCGAGCAGGAGATCCTGGGTGGACATGCGTTCATGTCCTTTCATGGTCTCTATTTTGAACATTTGCAAGTCCCCCCTTTAGCAGACGTACTGGACGCCGAGCTTGTCCGCGATTGCCTGATCCGTCGAGACGAGCGCGTCGCTGCGCCCGATTGGAAGCGAGCTGTTGCCGATCGGCGCCATGAGCTTCTTGAGCTCCGCGTCGAAGGCGAGCACGTAGTCGACGATCTTCTGCGCGCCGCGGTCGACGTCGAGGCGCTTCACGAGGCGCGGATCCTGCGTGCAGATGCCCGTCGGGCACTTGCCTGTGTTGCAGGAGTTGCAGCGTCCCTGCTCGTTGCCGATGCAGCCGAGGAGCTGAATGAGCACCTTGCCGACGAACACGCCGTTCGCGCCGAGGCACATCATCTTGAAGGCGTCCGCCGCCGCGTTGCCCGTCATGCCGATGCCGCCGCCGCCGTAGAGCGGAATCTGCCCCTGAAGCCCCTGCTTCACCGCCGCGAGATAGCAGTCGCGGATCTTTGAGACGACGGGATGGCCCGTGTGGTCAAGCGAGACTTCATTTGCCGCGCCCGTGCCGCCCTGGATGCCATCGATGAAGAAGCCGCCGCAGATCTTGTACGGATCGCGCAGGAGGTTGTTGTAGACGGAGACGGACGTCGCCGATGCCGCGCACTTGATCGCGACGGGCACGCGGAAGCCGAATGCCGCATTCATCGAAAGGTGCATCTTCTGCACGCTTTCCTCGATGGAGTAAAGTCCCTGATGGTTCGGCGGGGAGGCGAGCGTCGCCTTCGGCACGCCGCGGATCGCCTGCACGTGCTCGGCGACCTTTGCCTCCATGAGGAGGCCGCCGTCGCCCGGCTTTGCGCCCTGCCCGATCTTGATGAGCACACCCGCCGGATCCGTGACCATGTGCGGGAGCGCCTTCACGATGCGGTTCCAGCCGAAATGGCCGGAGGCGATCTGGATGATAAAGTATTTCAGATAATCCGATTCGAGGAGCTTCACCGGCATGCCGCCCTCGCCCGAGCTCATGCGCACGGGGAGATTGCATTTCTCATTGAGATAGCCGACTGCGAGCGCGACGGCTTCCCATGCGCGCGTCGAGAGCGCGCCAATCGACATATCGGAGAAAATCAGCGGGTAGATCCAGTGGACGGGCGGCGTGTGCTTCGCCTGCACGAGCTTGCCGTCTTTTATTTCAAACGGGAGATCCTTCGCCGGAAGGACGCGGCCGAATGGCGCGCGGATGTCGAACGTATGGCGTGCCGCATCGAGCGACGGGTCGGTCATCTGCGAGATGCGCCCGACGACGATGGAATCGAGTGTGCGCTGCGCATTGAGGTTCGTGCGCCCGCCGCGCTTGATGGGGCCGCCGTCTTTCGAGAGCAGCGTCTTGCGCGTGTCGGGATTGCGGACGGGGCGGATCGCGTCATTCGGGCAGACCTTCTCACAGAAGCCGCAGCCGCGGCAGAAATCCGTGAGGCTCGCGATCTGGCGGATCACGGGGCGCGCGACGTGCGTATGCTTTGGCACGGGCTGCGAATCCTCGGAAATCGTCAGCGACTGGCGGCGCATTTCGACATGGATTGCCTTGAAGGAGCAGGACGCGACACAGCTGCCGCACATCGTGCAGCGTTCGGGCTTGTACTCGATGATCCAAGGCAGGTCATTGATGCCGACCTCCTGTGATTTTACTGCTTCCATCTCTTTACCTCCAGCTCGTTGTCTATCATGACGATCTCGCGCTCGTTCGGATAGATGTCGCGCGTCTCGTCGCGCTCCGGCATGATCGCATTGAGCCCGCAGACCTCCGAGGAGATCGCGACCATGTCGTCCGTGCGCCCGACGACGACGGGGCGCAGCTTCTTCGAGTCGCAGCAGGTGATCATGCTCCTATCTGGCAGCACGCCGATGATCGTGTTCGGCCCGTTGATCTCGAGGTTCGCAAGGCTCTGGCGGATCGCCGTCAGCACGTCCTTGTCCTCGCGCTCCTCGATCTCCTCGAACGGAAGCGGCGTGATGACGTGCTTGTAGTAGCTGAGCGGCCACTTGAGCTCGTGGTGGACGTAGTGGAGTGTATTGAGGAAGCACTGCGAGTCGGACTCAAATCCGATATAGCCGCGGTGCAGCGACTTCTGGAATTCCTTGTTCTTCGTGTAGAACGTGTTCTCGCCGTTCGCGCAGAGCGTGTAGCCCTGCAGGAAGAACGGGTGCGCCGCATAGCGCACGATGTCGTAGTTCGTGTTCTGGCGGCACTGCGCGACAATGCTCTTCGCGACGAGGCAGCCGTTGTCGTCCCAGAGGTGGAAATACGTCGCGATGTCGCGCGGGTCGCCGATCTCCTTGAGCGTCAGCACGTCGGGCCAGAACGAGTAGACGAAGCCCGCATTCTCCTTTTCGAGCAGGTCGCGAAGCGCAAGGCGCGTGTCGAGCAGGAGATTTTCCTTCTCCTCCTTCGTCATGTGCGCCGCGTCCTCCGGGTAGTCGTAGTTGCGGAAGATGTAGTACGGCATCGCCTTGATGTCAAGCCCCTCCCGCTTGTCCGGGATCGGAAGCCACTCGGCGAGCTGGACGAAGTTGTGCGCGTCCATGTAGCGCTCCACGAGCTGCGCGCCCTTCTGCGTGCAGGCGAGCGAGAGAAGCGGCTTGTCCTTATAATTGGAAAAGATCCCATACAGATCCTGCATGACCATCGCAAAGCCAGAGTTGTCATGCCCCTCCTGCTGCGGCAGCATCAGATGAAGCGCCTTCGAGGGCTGGATTGGCACCTTGCTCTTGATCGAACCGATTCGGCACATAGTGGTCTCCCCTTTTATACACAAATGTATTTTCGTAATGTATATGGTATAGCGTAACTCCTATTATAGAAAGGCATAGAAACGCTGTCAATGTATCAAAGATATGTATACATGAATACCATAAAAATCTTTTATCGTATGGGGCTTGTGTCGGTGAAACAAACGTTCATGCCATAAAAAAAAGACAGCTGCAAAAGCTGCTTTCTTCCTTTCGTCAAATCGTGCAAGCGAAAATGTAATATTTATATCTCGAAATCTCGCCAGACGTATTGCGCGTGCATGAACACTCCCGGCATCATCAAATACCCATTCTGGCAAATGACTGCGGAGAATCCACAGGCGACTTACGCCTGCCTGAACTAGGGCGAGGCCGTCGCCCCCAAGGAAATCGAAGCGCAGACCATTTGCCTGAACGGCGACATCGGGGAAATCCTCACAAATATCCGACCGGATTGACCGGCGAGCCATTCACGCGCACCTCATAATGCACGTGCGGGCCAGTTGAAAAGCCCGTGCTGCCCATGTAGGCGATAATCTGGCCGCGGCGGACGTGCTGGCCGGGCGACACGACGACCTGCATGGCGTGGGCGTAGCGCGTCATAATGCCGTTGCCGTGGTCGATGTCGACCATGTTGCCGTAGCCGCCCGCGTTCCAGCCTGCCACGCGCACCGTGCCGTCTGCCGTCGCGACGATCGGCGTGCCCATGTCGTTTGCGATGTCGATGCCGGGGTGGAAGTCCGAGCCGTTCCAGCGCAGGCCATACGGCGAGCTGATCTCGCCGCGCGCCGGCCAGATGCTCGGCGTCGTGCTGGAGATTCCGCCCGCCGCGCCAATCGGGACGATCTCGCCGAACTGCTTCTTCTGCTCCTCCATCTGCTGCTTTAGGGCGAGCAAGGAAGCGCGGCGCACTTCAATGCGCTTGGCGAGGTCGTCGAGCGCCGCGTGCACGTTCTGCACATTGGGATTGATCGCGGGGCCGCCCTGTCCATCATGCGCATTTCCTGCGGATGCCGCATCTTCCGCACCCGCCGCGCCGTCCGCATTTCCGTCCGCCGCTTCGTTGCCCGAGATGCGGCGCAGTTCCGTCTCCATCTGCGTGAGCTGGTCGAGCTGGGTTTGGAGGTCATTCGCCTTCTTCGCGATCTGCAGCAGCTGTTCCTGCTGGATCTCATTGACCTGCCGAAGCTCCTGTATCTCGCCCGTGCTGCTCTGATTGGCAAGCATTTCATAGACAGCATAGCTCGCCGCGCCGACGAAAAGCAACGCGCCTGCCGCAAGCGACGCCACGGCGATCTTCAGCGTGCGAAGCGGAAGGCGGATGCTCTTCGTGTCGCCGCCGCCCTCTGGAATCAGCTTGATGGTATAGATGTTCTCTTTCGTCTCCTCCGCGCTCAACGGACTCCCTCCAAAACGTTATGTCCAAGCACCCAATCAAAGATGCCGTATTACCTGAAATGAAAAATCCAAGGATACCCTATCCTTGGATTATCTAGGGAAGCGCTGATTAAATGAAGTTGCCCAGATTTGCATAGATGCGCTGTATCTATCTAGGAGACAAACCACAGGCGTAGTGGTGCTACGCCGCGGATTTGTCGACGACGAGAGGGCAGTGCAGATGTGCAAAGATGGGCGGCTGAATGAATCAGTGCTTCCCTAGCAAACCTTGTGCCACTATTATAGCACAAGGCTGCTTCTTTTTTTGTTAAAGTTTCATGGAATCTAACTGGAATTATTGGATTGGCGCGGACGCGATTGCCTTCCGCAGCGCCTCTTCCTCCTCCTTCGTCAGCGTGTACGTCGAGCGCCCGTCCTCTATCGGCTTGACGTAGCTGCGCGAATCCTCGCGGCCAAACAGGCTCGACAAGATAACGCCGTTGTTATGCGCGTCGAGAAGCGCGACGGCATAGCTGAGGTCGCTCCCCATATCCTCGAACGCGCAAAAGCGGACGACGCCGACGCGCGTGACGGCCTGCTGCAGGAGATTGTCGATGCGTGCGTTCTCCTGCTTCAGCTGCGCGTTATCCGCCTCCACCTGATGTACATTCTCGATATGCTGGATCAGCATCTTTTCGAGGTTTGCTCCATCTGCTCCCGTCATCATCTTGTTATAGCTCTTCTTCATATAATTCACATTGAGCCAAAGATTGATGATGACCGCGTACATGATAATGACGAGAAGTCCCAAGCCCCCGACGAGATACATGACGTTGTTAAGCATAAACTTGCTTACTTCCTGGACATCCATGACTGATAAATTACTCCTTCCAATCCTAGGGAAGCACTGATTAATTCAGCATTTCCCCCAAAGGAATGTTTCACGTGAAACATTCCACTTTCCCTAAGATACGACTTTCCTATACCGTAAACTTTTGCGAAAGCGACACCTTCCGCAGCGCCTCTATCTTCTCCGCATTCGTCCGTTCCTTGCGTTCCAGCATCATTCTCATAATGCGCTCAAGGTCGTCGGAATTGTAAAACTCGATCTCAATGCGGCTCTTTTTCTTCCCCTGCTGAATGCGCACCTGCGTGCCAAATGCCGCTCGAAGGCGCTCCGCTGCATCGCGAATGAATACGTCAGCGCTCTCCTGCTTCGGCGCAGATTTCTCCTCATGCTCCAAATACGCTGGATTCGCGGCGAGCTTCTTGACGAGCGCTTCTGCCTGCCGCGCGGAAAATTCCTCCGCCTGTATGTATTCCGCCGCGTCACGCTGAAGTTTTTCATCTTCGAGCGTGATGAGCGGGCGCGCCTGCCCCATCGAGAGCGTGCCATTTGCGACGTACTCCTGCACCTGCGGCGCGAGCTTCAAGAGGCGCAGGAAGTTCGCGATATGCGAGCGGCTGCGGCCTATTTTGCGCGCCATTTCCTCCTGTGTCATGCCGAAGTCCTTCATGAGGTGGTCGTAGGCGCGCGCTTCCTCCATCGCATTCAAGTCCTCGCGCTGCACGTTCTCGATGAGCGCGACCGCGCTGATCTCGCTGTCGCTGAACTCGCGCACGATGGCGGGAACGGCAGCAAGGCCCGTGAGGCGCGCTGCGCGCAGGCGGCGCTCGCCCGCAATCAGCTCATAGCCGCCATCTGGCAGGCGGCGCACGATGAGCGGCTGCAAGATGCCGTACTGCTTGACGGAGGCGCATAGCTCCTCCAGTGCCGCCTCGTCGAAATCCGCGCGCGGCTGATAGCGGTTCGCTCGGATTTCCTCCGCGCGTATCTCCTGCACGCCGCCCTTTTGCGGCTCGCTCTTGGGGCGCGTCAGGCCGAGCGCGCCAAGCCCCTTGCCGAGCCCTCCCTTACTTGTCATGTGCCATCACCTCTTTTGCCAGGCGCACGTAGACCTCTGCGCCCTTCGAGCCCTCATCGTAGTAGAGGATTGGCTGCCCATACGACGGCGCTTCCGACAGGCGCACCGTGCGCGGGATGCGCACCTTGTAGACGAGCTCGCCGAATGCCTCCTTGACCTCTGCGACGACCTGCTCCGCCAGGCGCGTGCGCGTGTCGTACATCGTCATCAGCACGCCCTCGACGGCGAGATTGGCGTTGAGATTCGAGCGCACGAGCTCAATCGTATTCATCAGCTGCGATACGCCCTCGAGTGCATAGAACTCGCACTGGATCGGCATGAGCACGGAATCCGCCGCCGCGAGCGAATTCAGCGTCAAGAGCCCCAAGGACGGCGGGCAGTCGATGAGAATGTAATCGTACTCCTCGCGCACCGCGGCGAGCGCCTTCTTCATGCGCGTCTCGCGCGACATCGCCGCGACGAGCTCGATCTCCGCCCCGGCCAGCTCGATATTGGCGGGCAGGACATCGACCTTGAACTCCGTCTTCTGAATCGCCGCGCGAATATCGGCCGTGCCGAGCAGGACTTGATAAATCGTCGTTTCGAGTGCGGACTTCTCGATGCCGAAGCCGCTAGAGGCGTTGCCCTGCGGGTCACAATCGACGAGCAGCACCTTCTTCCGCTTCGCCGCGAGACAGGCCGCCAGATTGACCGCCGTCGTCGTCTTGCCGACGCCGCCCTTCTGATTTGCCACTGCAATAATCCTAGCCAAATACGTCACCACTTTCGCCCTGCCGCCTGTTACATTCGTTATTGTATCTATATGGCGCAGCAGGTATAATGTTACATTATCGGTTGCAGTTTTGCTATGGGAGGAAAACTCCCCTTAATATCATAATATGAAACCGCAAATTTTTCCATTATTTCACGTGAAACATTTTTATTTTATAGGATTTTTTCTAAGGACGTGAGTTTATGCCAGTCTATCATGCACCGCTCCTCGCGATTGACACGAAGGAAACACGCCGCTATGCAGGCCTCATGCGTGCGAAAGACTTTGACGAAAAACTGATTGAGGACGCCTGCCTCGATGCACGCCTGCTCGCCGACCCGCGCGGGGTATGGCAGATCTACGACTACGATGCCGAAAAGCAGGAGGTCAAATCGGACCCGCCCTTTATCATAGAAGGAAAGAAAATCGGCAAACACCTCGAAGCCTGCGACAAAGTCATACTCCTCTCGGCGACCGTCGGCGACGAAATCGAGGAAGAAGTCACGAAGCGGTTCGCGGACGGCGCGTATGCGATGAGTGTCCTCCTCGATGCTGCCGCGACGACGGCCGTCGAGCAGATCGCCGACGGCATGGAAAAGGCGATCAAACCGCAAATGGCGGCGAAGGGCTATGCGATGCGCTGGCGCTTCTCCCCCGGCTACGGCGATTGGCCGCTTGAGCAGCAGCCCGAGCTCGTGCGCACGGCGCACGCATCCGAGATCGGCGTGTCGCTCTCCGAGTCGAAGATGCTCGTGCCAAGAAAGAGCATCACCGCCATCATCGGCCTTTACAAAGAGGGAGCGGCAACGCCTGCCCGCGCGCCCTCTGGCTGCGCCGCCTGCGAGGCGACGGACTGCAGCTCGCGCAAGGCATAGCAACAATTTATCGCAAAGAAAAGGAGCAACTTCCATGATTCATATTTTCGACGGCGCCTGCGGCACGATGCTGCAGGAAAACGGCCTCACGCCGGGCGGCTGCCCGGAGCTCATGAACGCCACGCATCCCGAAGTCATGCAGAAAATCCACGCGGAGTACATTGCCGCAGGCGCGACGATCATCGAGACGAACACCTTCGGCGCGAGCCGCTTGAAGCTCGACCACTACGGCCTCGAGGATCGCGTCCACGAGCTCAATACCGCCGCCGTAACAATCGCCCAATCCGCCGTCGCCGCCTCTGGAAAAGACGTAAAAATCGCCGGCTCGATGGGACCGACGGGTCGCTTCATCACGCCGCTCGGCGACCTCGACTTCGAGGAGGCGCATGACGCCTTCTACGAGCAGGCAAAAGCGCTCGCGGACGCAGGCGCAGACTATCTTATCATCGAGACGTGCATCGACATCCAGGAAATGCGCGCCGCGCTCCTCGCCGCGAAGGAAGCCGCGCCGCGCACCCCTGTCATATGCCAGCTCACGTACAGCGACGACGGGCGCACCGTCACGGGCACCGACCCACAGAGCGCCGCGATCATCCTCTCCGCAATGGGCGCGGACATCATCGGCGTCAACTGCTCGCTTGGCCCGGAGCAGCTCGTCCCCATCGTCAAGACGCTCGCCGAAAACACCGACTGCCCCATCAGCGTCCAGCCGAACGCGGGAATGCCCGTTCTCGTGGACGGCGAGACGCATTTCCCGATGGGCGCAGCGGAGTTTGGCGCATGGGCGAGGGAGCTCCTCGCTGCCGGCGCGACGTATCTCGGCGGCTGCTGCGGCACGACGCCCGCGCATATCCGCGCGCTCGCAAAGAGCCTAAGCGGCATGGAAGCGCCCGCGCGCCCCGCCCGCGAAAAGCGGCTCTGGCTCGCGAGCCGCAGCCGCTCCGTCTGCATCGACAAAAATCTCCCGACCGTCCTCATCGGCGAGCGCATCAACCCGACGGGGCGCAAGACGCTCGCCGCCGAAATCAAGGCAGGCTCGCTGCTCTCCGTCAAGAAAGAAGCCGTCAACCAGGTCAAGGCGGGCGCAAGCCTCCTCGACGTCAACATGGGCGTCGCCGGCATCGACCAAGCCCCCGCCATGCGAAAGGCCGTCACGGAAATCGCCCAGCTCACCGACGCGCCGCTCTCCATCGACACGAGCGATCCCGTCGCGCTCGAAGCAGGCCTTCGCGCCTATCCGGGGCGCGCCCTCATCAACTCCGTCACGGGCGAGGACGACCGCATACGGGATTTTTTGCCGCTCGCGAAGAAATACGGCGCGGCAATCCTCTGCCTGCCCGTCACCGAGGAGGACGGCGTGCCGAAGACCGCCGAAGGGCGCCTTTCTGCCATGCACTACATCATCGGCAAGGCGAAGGAAGCGGGGCTAGAGGACGGCGACTTCCTGCTCGACGCGCTCGTCATGACCGTCTCCGCCGACCCGAACGCCTGCCGCGAGGTGCTAAGCACCCTCCACGGCTACCGCAAGGACTTCGGCTATCCAGCGACGATGGGCCTCTCAAACATCTCCTTTGGCCTGCCGAACCGCCCGCTCATCAACAGCACCTTCTTTGCCATGTGCCTCGCGGCAGGCCTTGACGCGCCGATCATGAACCCCTATGACGAGTCCATGCAGCGCGCCCTGAAGGCGAGCGCCGCCCTCCTTGGTCACGACCCGAACGGCATTGCGTTCAGCAAGGACGAGGCGAATCTCTCCGTTCCCAAAAAGGCCGCCACCCTTAAAACGACTGACCTTCCCATCCTCGACGCCATCAAGCAGGCCGTCATCGAAGGCGAGAAGGACGTCATCGTCCCATTCGTCGAGCAGGCGCTAAAGGAAGGCAAGACCTCGAACGAAATCACCGAGCTCGGCCTCACCGCCGCCATGACGGAAATCGGCGAAGACTTCGGCTCTGGGCGTATGTTCCTGCCGCAGGTGCTCCTCTCCGCTGAGACGATGCGCGTCGCCTTTGACAAGCTGAAGGAACTCATTCCCGCGAGCGCGGCAGCCGACAAGGGCACCGTCGTCATCGCGACCGTCAAGGGCGACGTCCACGACCTCGGCAAAAACATCACGGGCGCACTGCTCGCGAACTCCGGCTTCCGCCTCATCGACCTCGGCAAGGACGTCGACGCCGAGACCATCGTCGCCGCCGCCATCGAGCACCGCGCCGACATCGTCGGCCTCGCCGCGCTCATGACGACGACCATGCCGCAGATCGACAAGGTGATTGCAAAACTGAAAGAAGCGAGCTGCCCCGCCAAAGTCATGGTCGGCGGCGCCGCCGTCACACAGGACTACGCCGACGCCGCCGGCGCAGACTGCTACGCGGCAAACGGCGTCAAGGCCGTGAAGCTCGCAAAGGAAATCGTCGGCGTGCAATAAGACAAGGGAATTTCGGTTCTATAATAAATGTTGTGGTGCATAGGTCAGCCATGCCACCGCAACATTTATTTTTTGCAGAGAAAAGCATGGCAGATTCTGGTAGAATAGTAGTCGCAAAAAAACACCTTATGCAAAAAGGGAGTGGCTGCCACGCAAGCGAAAGCCACTCCCTTTCTCATACAACGCTGCAAAAGCAGTCGTTCCTCAGAACAGCACCTTCGAGAGATGCAGGTAATCCGGGTCGAGTTTTTTCTTATTATTGACCGAGTCGTGCAGGTCAATCGACACGACGTGCCCCTTGCTGAAGCCGAACACGATGTTCGACAGGCCCGAGATGAGCGCGAGCGCTGCCTGCTCGCCGAGCTGGCTTGCGCGCACGCGGTCGATGACGGACGGCGAGCCGCCGCGCTGGATATGACCGAGCACGGAGATACGCGTGTCAAGCTTCGTCTTTTCCGCGATGAAGTCGCCGATTTCCTGCGCATGTCCTGCGCCCTCTGCGACGACGACGAGGATATAGCGCTTGCCCTTCTCATAGGCGACCTTCATATCCTCGCAAATCTGATTGAGGTCGTACGGCTCTTCGGGCACGAGAATGTACTCCGCGCCGCCCGAAAGCCCCGAAACGAGCGCCAGCCAACCGCTGTTGCGCCCCATGACCTCGAGCACGATGACGCGGCGATGTGCCGATGCCGTATCGCGCAGCTTGTTGATCGCGTCGATGATCGTATTGGCCGCCGTATCGCAGCCGATCGTGTAATCCGAGCCCCAGACGTCGTTGTCGATCGTGCCGGGCAGTCCGACGATGGGAATGCCCGTTTCCTTCGAGAGGAGCGACGCGCCGCGCAGCGAGCCGTCACCGCCGATGACGCAGAGGCCTTCGATGCCGCGGTCGACGAGGTGCTGATAACCCTCCTGTCGGCCTTCCTCCGTGCGCCAGCGATGGCAGCGCGCCGTGCCGAGGAACGTGCCGCCGCGCTGGATGATGTCGCCGACGTCCTTGGACTCCATCTTGAACATATCCTCTTCGAGAAGCCCGTGATAGCCGTCGTGGATGCCCCAGACTGTCACGCCCTCATATAAAGCGGTACGCACGACGGCGCGCGCCGCCGCGTTCATTCCCGGGCTGTCTCCGCCGCTCGTCATGACTGCAATGCTCTTCAACATGAGAAAATCCCCCTTATCTCACGAGTGGATGCCTACATTTATCGCCTTTAATCATACCATAAAACGAGGCGAGAAAACAGTGCGCGGCAGAAATTTAGACGCGTGCGAATGGCGGCGCAAAATGCGCCATGCGCTTGACAAAACGGAGCGGGAATGATAGATTTTCTTTAGAGACTGTGCGACTGACGGAAGTGGAGCACCACGGGGAGCACAGGGAGGAAAGCCGACCGTCTGGGCAGAGCCTGGATTTCGTCGGCTTTTTCATTTATGACATAGGAAAAGGAGACGTTTTGATGAACGAACTCGAACTCAAGTACGGCTGCAACCCGAACCAAAAGCCCGCACGCGTATTCATGGAGAAGGGCGGCCTCCCCTTCACCGTGCTGAACGGCAAGCCCGGCTACATCAACCTCCTCGACGCGCTGAACGGCTGGCAGCTCGTCCGCGAGCTGAAGGCGGCGACGGGGCTTCCTGCCGCTGCCTCCTTCAAGCACGTCAGCCCCGCGGGCGCGGCCGTCGCCGTGCCGCTTGACGCGATGCTCGAAAAGGTCTATTTCGTCGAGGGCGTCCAGCTCTCGCCCATCGCGGCCGCCTACATCCGCGCGCGCGGCGCAGACCGCATGAGCTCTTATGGCGATTTCGCCGCGCTCTCCGACGAGTGCGACGCGCAGACGGCCTCCTTCCTGAAGCGCGAAGTCTCCGACGGCATCATTGCGCCATCGTACACAGCCGAGGCGCTTGCGATCTTGAAGTCGAAGCGCAAGGGGACGTACCTCGTCCTGCAGATGGACGCCGGCTACCAGCCTGACCCCATCGAGCGCAAGCAGGTCTACGGCGTGACCTTTGAGCAGGAACGCAACACGATTGCCATTACGGAGGACTGTCTTGCCGATCGTCCGACGAAGAACAAGGAGATTCCGGAACATGCAAAAAGAGACCTCCTCATCGCGCTCATCACGCTGAAATACACGCAGAGCAACTCCGTCTGCTACGCGAAGGACGGGCAGGCCATCGGCATCGGCGCAGGCCAGCAGAGCCGCGTCCACTGCACGCGCCTCGCGGGGCAAAAGGCCGACAACTGGCAGCTCCGCCAGTCGCCGCAGGTGCTCAATCTCCCCTTCCGGGAGGACGTGCACCGCCCCGACCGCGATAACGCCATTGACGTCTACATCGGCGAGGAGTGGGAAGACCTCCTCGAGACGGACGACTGGAAGCGTGTCTTCACCGAAAAGCCGCCCGTCTTCACGCGCGAGGAGAAGAAGGCCTGGCTCGCGAAGGCGCACGGCGTCGCCCTCGGCTCCGACGCGTTCTTCCCCTTCGGCGACAACATCGAACGCGCGCACAAGAGCGGCGTCGACTTCATCGCACAGACGGGCGGCTCGATTCGCGACGACAATGTCATTGAGACGTGCGACAAGTACGGCATCGCCATGGCCATGACGCATATCCGCCTCTTTCATCACGAATAGACAGTTTCACTTTTAGAAAGCCCCTAAAATTGTTTCACGTGAAACAAAAGGCGCACTGCAAAAAACGGCAATGCGCTTTTTCTTTCCAAATCTGCTACACAAGGAGGCCTTTCCATGCCCGCCAACATGCAAAAGTTGATCACCTGCCTCGCACAAATGAAAGCGACGTATTTAGAAAATCCCACCGCAGCTGTGCGAGGATCGACTTTTATATACCACTTGCACCGATACTGCGTCGAGATGCTCCGCGAGGCCATCGATTTCAACGACGTGCAGAAGATTGAGCTGTCCGAGATGAAACAGCCTACGGGAAAGCCCCATTATCCACGCATACCAATCGAGCCACAGAAGTATCAACTCATGCAGGAAGCAACATTATTCGGCTCACACAAAAATAAAGATGAAGACATTGTGTTATCACATTTTGCCAATGGCCCGCAGATTACTATTGGCATCCGTAGTCAAATGTCCTCCATTGGGAAAAATATCGAAAATTATTATGAAGGAATCATCGGCGAATGCATTTCTCTGCATGACCGATTCCCTATGGCAACACTTGGGTATGTCTATCTGCTTCCCAAGGGATTGCCTCAGTTCATCCAATGCTTCATGCACCCCATGGATTTCCTCGGCTGACAGTCCGCATATATCGCGCAAAACAATTCGATCCCCCAGCGCGTATGCATCACGAACGGATTTTTCCTGCGCACATTCCGCCAAACGCTTATATATCCTTGCTATATCCTGCCTAGGAAGTCCCGATAAAAGCTCCAGCCTGTCCGTCTCCCCTGGAATAAAGACGAATGTTCCTCCGCCTAGTGAATGAATGGTCAACTCGATCATAAGCAAGGTAAGGCTATTATACCATCGGCAAATCAATTCTTCGCCTGATACGCCCTTGAGAAAGCCTCCCAGCAGACTGTTTGAAACACAAAACCGCCCGTCATTTCGCAGGAGCTTCGGCATATCGCCAAACACGGTCAGCACGACATCTGGAATCTCTACCCCTGGAACCTTGTACCACGGCTGGCGCACTCTGCATTTATATGCCTCATGCACGCCCATCTGTTCCCCATATTTGATATAGTTTTGCTCACCTTCCCCCGGCATGATTGGATAAAACAAATTGCTATGCTCTGTCAACTCTTGCGTTCCGAGACCTGTATGTGGCAAATTGACTTGCCTCGCATTTAGGAGAGCATGTCGGATATTCTCTTGCGCAAGGCAATACCTCTTCACGGTTTCCTCAGACGGATGAAAATATGCCTTGTTTCCAGAAACATACCCTATCTTGAATTTGCATACGTCCAACAAAGGAGACAAGAGCTTTTCGTCCCGAAGACGATTCAGCAGATGCGCGACCTTTTTCGGAAGCAATTCCCGTTCAAATGGTTTCTTGCGTTCCATGATTTCCTGAATGGGTATGTTGGAAACATGTGCAGGACGACTCGCTAGCAGATTGGCGCCCCCACGATATACACCATACTGAACACAATCCGTTGATTCGCCTTTCCGCTCTGCCAAAAGAAGAACGGTCTCCACATCGACGGACGGGAAAAAGTCATAAAACACCCTGCACAATGTGATTTTCCCATACGACTGAGCCAAATAATGCCATAGGCTGGTCGCATATCGAACATACGCCACTTCATAAGGCAGAACGAACCCCAGTTTCCCCCCACGATTCAGCATCTCACTTGCATGTATGAGAAACGCTCCCCACAGACTGCCGCTTGTCTCCAGATTGACTCCATAAGATTTCACGCACTCCAGCGCTGTATGCCGCTCCATTTGATTCATATTTTGGAAGCGAACATACGGAGGATTCCCTATAATTGCCTGTATCGGGAGGTCTGGCTGAAATGCCATAAAATCCGATTGAACAAGCGACACATGGGGAAATCGTTCTGACGCGCGTTCAACGGCTTCCTTACGAAGTTCTACCCCAATCAGGCTCGGGCTTGGATTGCCCATCTCATGAAAGCGCGATAACGCGGCATCAAGAAACGCTCCGTCGCCAAAAGACGGCTCCAGCACGCTCATCTTGCCATCTGTTATCGCCCAACGCGAAAGGAATTGGGCAACAGCATCACAGGTATAAAACGAGCCTGTTGCCTTCTTCACAGCTTCCTTCATTTCACTCGCTCCGTATGAACATATTCCAAGATATCCGAAATGCCGCAATCAAAACGACGGCATAGCCGCTCCACAATATCGAGCGAGACTTTCTGCCCGCGCGCCATCTTGTCCATTGTCGATTTCGATATTCCCGTTTCTTCCATGAGCTTCCTTTTCGTCATCTCTTGATCGATCAAAAGCTTCCAAAGCGGCTTGTACGAAAATGCCATTGTAACACCTCGAATATATACATCATAGTATAAAAGTATTGTAAATACAATATTTTTATACTATGATCAACGCACCTTGCAGAATGGATGCCTACAGGATGGGAAAAAACCATAAGACGCTTCCACCCTGTCCGTTATTCCAATTCCCGCACGCGTCCCCCGCTCGCCTTTTTGAGCCGGTTCATGATCGCGAGCCCCAGACCGCGCTCCTCCACGCCCTCGGCGAGGAGCACGTCCGCATCCGTTCCGTCAAAGGCAATCAGCGCCTCGTAAATCTGCGCGGCAATCGCGGCGAGATCGCCCCGCGCGCCGTAATCCTTCAGCCGTGCGGCAGGCAGGAGAGGCGCAAGCTCTGCGCATACCTCGCGGCTCGCGAGCACGCCGGGCCGCCTGCCCTCCGTGAGCAGGCGGCGCACCGCGCGGCGAAAGGCCGCGCCCATCTTGGCAGGCGTGCCGACGAGGAGCGTCATCTCTGCTTTTGGCGCGTAGTGGCGGTACTTCATGCCGGGGGCGCGCGGCACGGTCTTTGCGCCGACGAGCGCGGGATCGAGCGCGCAGCCGCCGAGCACCTCTGTGAGCATTTCGCGCGTAATCGCACCCGGCCGCAGGATTGTCGCGACCGCCCCCGTGCAGTCCACTATCGTCGACTCGACCCCGACGCGGCACGCGCCGCCGTCGAGGATGAGCGGAATGCGCCCCTGCATATCGCGCAGCACGGACGCCGCCGTCGTCGGGCTCGGCCGCCCCGAGCGGTTTGCTGACGGCGCGGCAATCGGCACGCCCGCCGCGCGGATGAGCGCACGCGCGGCCGCGTGCTCCGGCGCGCGGATGCCGACCGTATCGAGCCCGCCCGTAATGGCATCGGGCACGATGGATTTTCGCTTCAAAATCAGCGTGATCGGACCGGGCATAAAGGCCGCGAGCAGCTTTTCCGCCATCGGCGGGATCTCCGCCGCTACCAGCTCAACCATCTCCCGCCCCGCGACGTGGAGAATGAGCGGATTGTCGGACGGCCGCCCCTTCGCCTCATAGATGCGCGCGCACGCCGCCGCGTCAAGCCCATTCGCGCCCAGCCCATAGACCGTCTCCGTCGGAAAGGCGACGAGCCGCCCCGCGCGGATCAGCGCCCCCGCCCGCGAGATCGCCGCCTTATCTGACGCGCGCACGCGCAAAATCTCCGTTTCCACCAAAGCCCCTCCTGTCATTCAATAACATGGCTATGCTTATTATAGCATAGCGGACCAAATCATAAAAAACACGCAAAACTGCCCCAAAAGCATGATCTATGTCATGCAAGAATGCGCCGGAGACTGCCCGCCGGCCGCGCGCGGATTCGTCGTCTGCAGCTCCGAAAAATCAATCGGGCACGGATTCATCGCGCGCTTGAACTCGACCTTCTCACGCTCCGCCGCAATCGCGGGATCTTGTATCGCCATGGCGTAATTTCCTTTCAGATAAAACATACAAACGAACTAGGGAAGTCTTACCACAGTTTTCCTAGTAAGTCAATATGTTTAATAAATTTCTCCATAAAAAGAACGGCCATATCGCCATCTTGCGGTGGAAATATGGCCGCCTTTATCATTGTATTTCGAACCCGTCAAGCCGTCATATCGCAAAGAGCCCCAGAAGCGCGGCAATCGCAAGCGAAATCCACGACAGGACCACCATGTACGGCGTGCAGTAGATGATGAGGCGGCGGATGGAGATGCCCGCGAGGCCGCAGGCGAGGAACGTCGTCGCGGCCTGCGGCGTGACGAGGACGCCGTAGTTCTTGCCGATGAGCATGGCCATCGCCATATCCATCGAGTCGACGCCGAACTCCTGCCCGACGTTGATCGCGAGCGGCACAAGGCCGAAGAAGTACGAATCCGTTCCGAGGAGCATGCCGATCGGCACGGCAAACGCGCCGAGCACGGTCTGGATATGTGCGCCGAGGAAGTTCGGGACGATTGCGACGAGCATTTCGGCCATCGACTGCATCATGCCCGTCTGATTCAGGACGCCCAGGAATACGCCGGACGCCAAAAGGATCATCGGCATGGAGACCGCCGTCGCCGCGTGCATCTTCATCGCGCGCGCCTGGTCCTTGGAATTGGGGAAGTTGATGAGCAGGGCAAGCGCGAGCCCCAGCATGAACGCGCCGTAGAGCGGGATCTTCGTGAAGCAGAGAAGCCCGATGACGCCGACTGTCAGAAGCGCGTTGACCCATAGGAGCTTCGGGCGCTTCATGAACTTCGCGTCCGCATCGGAGAGTTTGTCGTCGGTGGACAGCTCCTCATCGCCGTCCGCTAATGCCGCCGCCTTGCTGTTCGGGACGGGCACGACGCCCGCGCCGCGCCGCTTTTCGACGAGGCCCAAGTACGTGGCAAACAGGACGGTTATGACAATCCCCACGCCTTGCAGCGGGATCAGCCGATGCCAAATTTCATTGACGTCGACATTGAGGACGACGCCCGTGCGGGCGACGGGGCCGCCCCAGGGCAAGAGGTTCATGACGGAAAAGGCGGCGCCGATGATGCAGACGAGGACGACGGGGCGCATGTGCATCTTTTTGTAGATCGGCAGCATTGCAGGGATCGTGATGAGCATGGTCGATGCGAGCGCGCCGTCCAAATGCGAGACGATGGCCAGAAGGGCCGTGGAGATCGTGACCATGACCGTGTTGTTTCCCGCCTTTTTGACGAGGAAATTCACGATGGGATCAAAGAGCCCCACATCGTTCATCATGGAGAAATAGATGATGGAGAAGATGAAGAGCACGGCCGTAGACCACGTCTTTCCGACGCCGGCCTGGATAAAGGTGAAGATTTCCGCAGGCGTAAACCCTGCGACGAGCGCCGCGATAATCGGCACGAACACAAAGAGCGGCACGGGCTGCCCTTTGCCGGAGACGAGGATGGCCACGATTGCGACCACCATGATAAAGCCGACAATGCCTAAAAACATAGGTACTCACCTCATATCTTTCTTGACATCCATACCATAACGGCAAAATAAGCGCCGCACAAGCAGCCAGCCGCCCATGCGGCGCGCCAACCCAATGAAAAAGTGAACGAAACGGGCGTTAGAGACGCTCTTAGAGCATAAGAACCATCAGCGCGATAACGGCGAGAATCATGCCCGGCGCGTTGCGCTTTGCCGTCTCCATGGAGGAAGTGCCAGCGAGCGTCGCGCAGATGATCATGCCGCCCGCGCCGATCGCCATTGTGCCGAATGCGCCGTAGCGCGTATGGCTGTCCGAGCCGAGGATCATGCGCCCGCAGCGCGCCGTCTACGAAATAAGCGCCATGCTCATAAATCTGAATCATAGCTTGCTCTCCCATTCATAATTGATATATAACAGCTCACAGCCGCTCCAGCTCATAGAGAAAATGCGTGACTGCGAGGAGGTCGGCGGAGCCGCCCGGGCTGATCCAGCGACGCGTGAAGTCCGCGTCGAGCGCGAGGATGGCTGCGCGCCCCGCAGGCATTCCCACGCCGCCCGCGGCGAGCGCCTGCCGCGCCGCCTCCTGTGCGTAGGCGAGCGCGGCGGGATCGTGGCGTCCGAGGATGTTCGTGTCAACGGTCTGCGCGATGAGGTGCAGAAGCGTGTCCGCGAGCGCGTCGTTTACGCTTGCACCGCGCGCCCGCTTCTTTCGGTAGACGGGAAGCGATACGGTGAGCACGGTGCGGTAGCCGCCCTGCGCCTCGCCTCGCGCGCCGGCGTACCCGTAGGCGAGGCAGATGCGCTCGCCCTTCGTGCGCGCCCCGGCCGGCTTTTTCGCCGCCTGCGCAGAAGCGCGCGCGCACGCCTCCGCGCAGATCGCCGCGGCGCGCGCGCCGGCCGCCTCCGCGCGAAGCTTCTCGCCGCGTGCTGCGAGAAGCCCCGCCGAGGCGGCGAGAAGCCCCAGGCTGAAAATCATGCCCTTGTGCGTGTTGACGCCGTCCGTCGCGCGAAACATCGCCTGCTCCGCCGCAAGCCCGATTTCCCGAAGGCGCGGAAAGAGCGCGGGCGGGGAAAGTTCCGCCCCCGCCACGCCCGCCGCAGCGAACGCGTCAAACGTATGGCGCAGGGCGCAGGCGGAGGCGAGGAACGTCGAAAAGTCCATATCCCGGTGCGCCCCGTTCGTCAGGCGATCCACGAGCCCGGGCTTCGGCGTCGCCGCAACCTCCGCGAGCAGCGCGCCGAATGCAAGTGCGCCGATGTCCGCCGCCGTCCGCTCCACGCTCTCCCTCCTCGCTGCAATCCTAAAGCACCAACGGTTTTATCTTCCGCACGACGTCGAGGATCGTGCCGTCGCGCGCCTCCAGGACGGCGATGACCCTGTCCTCCCATTCGAGCGGGTCGGGCGTGCCGACGAGGCTGTACGCCTTCTTCTGCAATGCCTCAATCGTGACGTGCGCGATGCCTGCCGCGTCGAGGCAGTCGATGAGATCCTTGCGGAGCGGATTGACCGCGATGCCGTAGTCCGTCACGAGCACATCGACGCAGTCGCCCGGCGTCGTCACGGTGACGACGTGCTCGCAGACCGTCGCCATGCGCCCGCGCACGAGCGGCGTGACGATGATGCAGCACTTGCTGCCCGCCGCCGTGTCGGGATGGCCGCCCGGCGCGCCGCGCAGGACGCCGTCCGAGCCCGTGAGCACATTGACGTTGAAATCCGTGTCGATCTCGAGCGCCGCGAGCACGACGAAATCGAGCTTGTTGACGTAGGCGCCCTTGTTTGCCGCGTTTGCATACTCGCTCGTCGAGATTTCAAGGTGCGTTTCGGGGTGCTCCATGAGGTGCCGGATCGCCTTCATGTCGAAATCCTGCGTGTCCAAGAGCTTTCCGACGAGTCCCTTGTCCATGAGGTCGCAGATGTTGCCGCCCATGCCGCCGAGCGCAAAGCTCATCTTGATGCCCTTTTCTACCATGTACTCCTCGAGGAAGCGGTTGACGGCGAGCGAGGGGCCGCCGACGCCCGTCTGGAAGGAGAATCCGTCCTTGAAGTACGGCGTCGCTGCGATGACCTTTGCTGCGTTCTCCGCCATCATGAGGTTGCGCGGGTCCTGCGTGATGCGCGCCTCCTTCGTGCCGATCTTCGTCGGGTCGCCGATTTCATCGACGACGACGACAGCGTCCACGTCGATGGAGCTGATTGGAGAAGGCATATTCGGGAAGGGGACGAGCGTATCGGTCACGACGACGACGTGGTCGGCATAGTGCGAGTCGGCGACCGCGTAGCCCATCGCGCCGCAGTTGTTCTTGCCGCCCGTTCCCTTTGCGTTTCCGTAGTCGTCGGAGCACGAGGCGGCGATAAAGGAAATGTCGATGTGGAGCTCGCCCGTCTCAATGGCGCGCGGGCGGCCGCCGTGGCTGCGGATGATCGCGGGCGTCTTGAGCTTCCCGGCCGAGATGACCTCGCCGATCCGGCCGCGCACGCCCGAGGACTGAATGCCGATGACCCTGCCCTGCTCGATGTAGTCCGCGATATTGTCCTGCGCGCTGCCGAGCGACGTCGTCGCGACGGTCAGATCCTTCAGCCCCATGTCCTCGACGAGCACCTTCATGACCATGCTCGTGACGTAGTCGCCGTTGCGGAACGCGTGATGGAACGAAACCGTCATGCCGTCATGCGCGCCGCACTGCTCGCACGCCTCGCGTATGCTTTTGACGAGCTTGCTCGCCGCCGGACGCTCGCGGCGCACGGCGACGGGGCCTGCCTTTTGAAAGGGCTTGCCGTCCATCTTGTACTTGCCCTGGTAGACCTCCTTGCCGCCCGTGAGCAGCGCGTCCGGGATCTCTCTGCCTACTGCATTTTTCATCTTCTCACGCCCCCTCACAAATCGCCGTGATACACGCCGCACGCCTTCGCGAGCGCGAGAACGCGGCTCGCGTCCTCGATGAAGGCGATGTCGACCATCTTGCCGTTCACCGTGTAGACGCCGACGCCCTGCTTCGACTGTTCCTCATAGGTGCGCACGTAGAGCTCCGCCGTCTCGATCTCCTTCTGCGTCGGGGCGAACGTCGCATTGACGTAAGCGATCTGGCGCGGGTTGATGAGGCTCTTGCCGTCAAAGCCCATGTCGCGGTTCAGGCGAACCTCCGCACGGAACCCCTCCTCGTCGTCGAGGCTCGTAAAGACGGTGTCGAAGCACTGCACGCCGGCCGCGCGCGCCGCGAGCAGCATGAGGCTGCGCGCCGTATTGATCTCGATGCCGCCCGGCACGACGCGGACGTGCATGCTCTTGCGGAAGTCGCCGCCCGAGATCGCAACGCCGAAGAGGCGGTCCGACGCCTCACAGATTTCGCGCGCGTTCAAGATGCCCTTCGGACTCTCGAGCGCCGCCATGAGGAGCGTGCGCCCCTCCTCGACGCCGAACTCGCGCTCCGCCGCGAGCACGTGCGCCTCGACCGTGCGGACATCGTCCGCGCTCTCGCATTTCGCGATGCGCACGGCGTCCGCGCCGCCCGCGACGCAGACGCGTATATCTTCCTGCCAGTGCGGCGTGTCGAGCCCGTTGATGCGGACGACGACCTCTTTGTCCCCGTAATCAATCGTCTTCAGCGCATGGTAGAGCGAGAAGCGCGCCGCGTCCTTCTGGTTCTCGGCAACGGCGTCCTCGAGATCGAGAATGATGCAGTCGAGGTCGTAGATGTAGGCGTCCTTGATGAGGCCCGGTTTCTGCGCGTTCATGAACATCATCGTGCGGCGCAGGCGGAAGCGTTCTGGTTTTGGACGTGGAATCATTGGATTGCACCTCCCCACGGGATATTCTTGTCCGACCGTCCGTTGCTGCGGTAGACGGCACATTCGATGCGCGCCTTCAGCGTGCAGTCAAGCGCGCCCTTGTCGACGACCTTGATGCGGCAGTCCGTCACGCCAAGGCGCTCCAGGACGGCGAGCGCCGTCGCCTTGATCTGCCGCCCGTACTGGTTCATGACGCTCGACTCGAGCGTCAGCTCAATGCCGCCCGTCCCCGGCGCGACGGTCACTTGGGCATCGCTCGATTCGAGCGTGCCGGCAACCGCCGTTTTCTCGATATTCATATGACCCTCCTTCCGAGATGTATTGTTTCGTATTCAATGCATCCCACTGCGCACATAGTAATAAACATCGTTTCTTATATTAAACACGTTATCTGACGATTTGTAAAAGTCATCTTTTCGATACCTAGCCATTCCAATAAGGAATGAACATGTATCCATAAATTTGCATTATAGAATATTCCAGTTGCGATAAGAGCAAAACGTAATTTATAATAGGGCTATGCGATACCATAGCGGAAAGGGGGATGCCAAAATGGACGAGCAAGACTTTCACCTGCTGCGCGTTCTCGCGCGCACGCGCAACATCACGCACGCCGCCGACGAGCTGTACATCACGCAGTCTTCGATCTCCAAGCGGATTCGGCAGATGGAGCGCGAGCTCGGCGTAACGCTCCTCCTGCGCTCGCGGCAGGGCATCCAGTTCACCGCGGCGGGCGAGACCGTCCTCACGCATACGCGCGGCGCGGCGCGCGCGCTCCACGATATGCGGCAGGCGCTCATCGCGCAGAGCGGAACGATCGCGGGCACGCTGCACGCGGGCGTCTCCATCAATTACGCCGTGCACCGCCTGCCGAGCCAGCTTGACGAATACAACCGCCTCTATCCCGACGTCGACACGCAAATCACGACGGCGAACAGCCACACCATATACAGCATGCTCCTCGCCAACAAGGTCGACGTCGCTATAGCGCGCGGCGAGCATGACGAATGGCGCGGCAAGCGCATCCTGCTCGGCAGCGAGCACGTCTGCGCCATCTTGAACAAAAAAGACGCGGACGTTCCCCTCGCCTCGCTCCCGCAGATCAGCAGGCAGGCAGACCCCGATCTCGACCGCTCGATTGCGCAGTGGCTTCGCGAAAACCGCATCCCGCCCTCGAAGAACCGCATCCGCGTCAACTCGACGAGCACCTGCGTCGCCATGGTGGAGCGCGGCCTCGGCTGGGGCATCGTGCCGGAGATCTGCCTCGCGGGCTTTGACGGCGTCATCCGCCCCCTCCGCTTCGCCGACGGCGAGCCGCTCCTGCGCGCCACCTACATCCTGTTTTTCCCCGAAGCGATAGAGCTGCCGCAGGTGCGCGTCTTCGTCGACCTCATCCGCCGCCAGGGGCAAATGGACGCCATCGAAGAGCAGCGCACTTCAACAATCGATTAGGAGATACCAGTATGGCAGAAAGAAGCATTGAAGAGCAAGTCGAAGACATTGCGAAAAAGCAGCTTCATGCGCTTGCGATTCCCTATATCACCAAGAATGATTCCGTAAACAGCGAAATCGACCAAGCGCTTCGGAAATCCGTCTCGAAATCCGGCGGAAAGGGCGGCAACTACCCAGACATGAAGCTCCTCCTGGAACTGCCGAGCCGCCGCGCCCTGCCCGTCATGATCGAAGTCAAGGGCACGAAAAACGCCCTGCTGAAAAGAAGCGCCGACGGAGAAAACTGGAATCTGACCAAGCAAGGCGAGCCGGACTGCAAAGCCATCCAAGGCTATGCGGTAAATGGCGCAATCCACTATGCGGAGGCCGTCATCAACTATACGGAATCCTACGACGAGGCGCTCGCCATCGGCATAAATGGCTGGAAGGACAAGAACGGGAAAAAGCTGCACTTCGAGCTGGGCGTCTACTACCTGTCGCGCGAAAACCTGCTCCTGCCAAAATATGTGGGCGATTTCTCCGACCTCTCCTTCCTTCAATCGGAAAGCCTCGACGTGCTGGAACGGAAGCTGGAATCCATCTGCCTGACGCCGGAAGAAATCGAACGCCGCGCCTTCACCCTTGAAAACCGCATCGAGTCCGTTCTGAAAAAACTCAACCAAAATATGCACGACCACCTGAACATCAAGGCGGAAAGCCGCGTCCAGCTCGTCTGCGGCATGATAATGGCGGCGCTCGGCGTCAAAGGGAAGGTCGCCCCGCTGAATATTGCGGACCTGCAGGGCGAACTGGGCGAGTACAGCAACGACGGCGCAAAGACCCTGTCAAAAATCAAGGACTTTCTCGCAAACAAGCAACTTCCAAAAGAAAAGGAACAGACCATCAACTCCCTCTTCTTTCAGATTCTAAACGACAAGAACTACTATCTCCCATTAAACGGAGAGAGTCCCATCAAGACCGTTTATGCCGTCGTCAAAGACGACATCATTCCCATTTTCAAATCCGCCAAACATTTGGACTTCACGGGCAGGCTGTTCAATGTACTGAACTCATGGATTCCCCTGCGCCCCGGCGACGACAAGAACGATGTCGTGCTGACGCCGCGCTATGTGACGGAGCTGATGGCAAGGCTTTGCCGCGTAAACAAAGACAGCTATGTATGGGACTACGCGGCCGGGTCGGGCGGCTTTTTGATTTCCGCGATGAAGCTCATGGTCGAAGACGCGGAAAAAACCATAAAAAGCGAAGCGGAGAAGCGCGAGAAGCTCAACCACATCAAGCTATACCAGCTGCTCGGCATCGAGCTGCGCCCCGACATCTATATGCTCGCCGTTCTGAACATGATTCTGATGGGCGACGGCTCTTCCCATATCCTAAACAAGAACGCCCTGACGCAGTACACGGGAAAATACGAGCAGAACATCGCCCGGGAGGCAGACGAGGACTTTCCCGCCAACGTCTTTTTGCTGAACCCGCCCTACTCCGCCGAGGGAAAAGGATTCATCTTCGTGGAAAAGGCGCTCGCCAAAATGAAGACAGGCTATGCCGCCGTGCTCATACAGGAAAACGCAGGCAGCGGCAACGGGCTTCCCTATACGCGCCAGCTTCTTGCGCACAACACGCTCCTCGCCTCCATCAAAATGCCGGACAAGCTGTTCGTCGGCAAGGCAAGCGTGCAGACTGCCATCTATGTATTTGCCGTAGGCAGGCCGCACGAAGCGGAAAACCTCGTCAAATTTATCGACTTCTCCATCGATGGCTACACCCGCACAAACCGCAAGAAAAGCAGCTTGCAGGTCAACCTGCGCGATACCGATGATGTGCAGGGCCGCTACGCGGAGCTGTGCGCCATTGTCTTGGGACAGAAAAAGCAAAGCGCCTACTATACGGCAGAAAACGGATGCCTCATCGAGGACGTCATCTCACTCAAAGGGAATGACTGGACGTACGGGCAGCACCACAAGGTAGACACCATGCCCACAGAAGCAGATTTCCGCAAAACGGTGGCAGACTACCTGAGCTGGAAGGTCAGCGCCCTGATGAAGGAGGAAGGGGAAAAGCCGGATTTTCTTTAAGCCTCCAACTGAACAAACAAAAGGAAGAATTTTTAGCAGCTGGAGGCAGCTTTGCAGAATACAGGCTGAATGATATTTTTGATATCCAAAAGGGGAAACGCCTGACTAGGGCGGAGATGATTCCCGGAACCGTAAATTTTCTCGGTGCAATTTCTACCAATAACGGAATCCGCGAAAAAATCTCAGTGCCTTCCACTTGGAAACCAAACTGTATTACGGTGAATTACAATGGAAGCGTGGGCTGCTCATTCTATCAAGAAGAGCCATTTTGGGCATCCGATGATGTGAATATATGCTACGCGCGAGGTTGGGAAATGAACCGCGAGCGGGCGCTCTATCTTTGCACCGCCCTTTTCAAACGCTCGCAAGGTTTCAGCTATACACAAAAATGGACGATTGAACGCATGAAATCATCGACCATCGTATTGCCTCGTACAGCGAATAAGGACATAGCGTTCCGGTACATGGAACGCTATGTCCGCCGCCTCGAGGCGGAGCGTGTCCGCCGCCTCGAGGCGGAGCGTGTCCGCCGCCTCGAGGCGTATCTAAAAATCAGCGGGCTGGACGATACAAATTTGACCGAAAAAGAAAGCCATGCCATAAAAAAATTACGTGATGGAAAAATAAAGTGGGCAAATTATAAAATTGGGGATTGGTTTGAGCAATTAAAAACGAAGTATTTAGGAAAGGGAAAACGTCAGCAGAATGTCAGCCGCATAAAAACAGCCGAATACACTCTGCCCGTCATTTGCGCCAAGCGAGGCGAAAACGGCATCATGTACTGGGGACGAGAAGCGGATTTCACTTCTTACAGCAACGTGCTTTCCGTTATTTATAACGGCGCGGTTGCCGCAGGGCTTGTCTACGCACAAAAAGAACCGGTTGGCATATATACCGATAGCTACTTGATTCAATTAAAGAATCAGACTGTCGCATTTGAGACGAATCTTTTCCTAAAAACCATTTTAGAAAAAGCAATCTATCTAACACATTCCCGTGACAACAAAGCCGTATGGAATCGTGTCAAGCAAGAGAAGGTCTGGCTGCCCTTAAACGAAAAAAATGAACCAGACTGGGCATTTATGGAAACGCTCATACGGGCAGAAAGCCGCCTCGTCATCTCCGGCATCACGGCATGGAAAGACAAGCACATCCAAAAGACCAAAGAACTCATCGACGGATAAGCCGATTCCCTATGCAAACGAAAGGAGCACGCCATGCCTGACGCAAGCAAACTCTTTCCCGCCGACCGGCGCGCCATGGAGGCGGCAGACCGCCTGCTCGCCGCCGAGGGAATACGCCGCGACCCGAACCTCGACTACCTCTGCGGCGTGCGCGCGGAGAGCGGCGCGCTGATCGCCGTCGGCGGCGCATACAAAAATACGCTCCGCTGCTTCGCCGTATCCAAGGACCATCAGGGCGAGGGGCTCATGAATACCGTCCTCACACACCTTTTGGAGCACGAGAACGAGCAGGGCTATTTCGACGTCTACGTCTACACGAAGACATCTGCCGCCCGCTTCTTCCGCGACCTCGGCTTCTACGAGATCGCCCGCGTCGAGGACTCCTTCGTCTTTCTGGAAAACCAGCCGAAGGGATTTGCCTCCTACCTCGCGCGTCTTACGCGGGAAACGGAAGATTTTTGCGCCGCGCGCGCAGCCGCTCCATCTCCCCCATCCGCTCCATCCGCCCCCGTCGGCGCGGTTGTCCTCAATGCGAACCCCTTCACGCGCGGCCATCAGCATCTCATCGAGCAAGCGGCGCGCGCGTGCTCGCTTCTTCACCTCTTCCTCGTCAGCGAGGATGCGAGCCTCTTCCCCTTTGCCGTGCGCCGCGCGCTCGTCCGCGCGGGGACGGCGCATCTCCCGAACGTCCTGCTGCATGAGAGCGGGCCCTACATCATCAGCAGCGCGACCTTCCCGAGCTACTTCCAGAAAAACGAGGAGGACGTGAGCCGCGGCCACGCGCGCCTCGATATTGCCGTATTCCGGAAGATCGCCGCCGCGCTCTCGATCACCGAGCGCTACGTCGGCGAGGAACCCTTCAGCGCCGTCACGAATCTCTACAACGCCGTCATGCGCGCGGAGCTGCCGAAGGCGGGCATCGCCTGCCATATCATCCCGCGCCTGGAAGAAGCGGGCACGCCCGTCAGCGCCTCCCACGTCCGCGCGCTGCTGCAGGCAGGGCGGATGGATGAAGTCGCGCCCCTCGTGCCGAAAACGACGCAGGACTGGCTCGAAAGCCCCGCCGCACGCCCCGTGCTCGCGCGCATCGCCGCCGCAGGCGACGTGCGCCACCACTGAGAGGAGAATCTGCCATGCTGACAGGAACGCCCGTCGCCCTCCCCGAAATGCTCGCACGCAGAGAGGCGCGCGCCGCCGAGCAAGCCGAGCTGCTTGCAAGGTGGCACGCGCCCCTTATTTCCTTCTGCCTCAATATCCCCGGTCCCGTCAAGACGACGCCGGCCCTTCGCCGCCTCTTCGACGACGGGCTGGCGCAGATCCATGCGCGCCTTGCCCGAAACGGCTATGCCATACGCGCGGAGCAGGAGCGCCACGCCGCCACGGGCGACGAGTGCCTGCTCGCCGCAGCGGGCGACGCCGCAGCCCTAAAGGAGCAGATGACATCCATCGAGGACGCGCACCCACTCGGCCGTCTCTTCGACATCGACGTGATCGACGCGGCGAGCGAAAAACTCTCGCGTCCCGCCCCGCGCCTCTGCCTCCTCTGCGGCAGGCAGGCGCAGGACTGCGCGAGAAGCCGCCGCCACAGCGTCGAGGAACTGACCGCCCATATCGAAATGCGCCTGCGCGCCTATGAAATACAAAAGAGGTCAGCTGCCTCTAGCGACTGACCTCTGGGGAAGCCTACACCACAACATTTGACAAAGAACCGGAAAAATCTCCCTAAAAGGAAAAAAAAGACAAGGTTTCATAAACCTCATCTTCTAAACATACAGTATGGTGCTCGCTGAGGGATTCGAACCCCCGACCCCCTCCATGTGACGGAGATGCTCTAGCCAACTGAGCTAAGCGAGCAATAAGCATGATACAAAAAAGATTTCGCCGTCTTGACGAAATCAAATAAGCAAATGGTGGGGTTAACAGGATTCGAACCTGTGACCTCCTCGATGTCAACGAGACACTCTAACCAACTGAGCTATAACCCCATGTCATAACGACAAAATGTATTATACGGTATGCTTCCGCATCTGTCAACCACTTTTTTCGATTTTGTACCCCGCCATGCAAAAGCCCCCGCAGGCGTGCTGCGAGGGCTTTCTTAGGAAAGGGATTTATGGGAAATAGGAAATTGGGAATCTTATTTCTTGATCTTGAACGCCTTCTTGCCGGGGTACACCGCGCTCGCGCCGAGGTCTTCCTCGATGCGCAGGAGCTGGTTGTACTTCGCGACGCGCTCGGAGCGCGACGGCGCACCTGTCTTGATCTGGTTCGTGTCGAGCGCGACGGCAAGATCTGCGATCGTCGTGTCCTCGGTCTCGCCGGAGCGATGGGAGACGATTGCCGTATAGCCGGCCTCGTGCGCCATCTTGATCGCCTCGAGCGTCTCGGAGAGCGAGCCGATCTGGTTCAGCTTGATGAGGATGGAGTTGCCGCAGCCTAGCTCGATGCCTTTCTTTAGGCGCTTCGTGTTCGTGACGAAGAGGTCGTCGCCGACGAGCTGGACCTTGCCGCCGAGCTTCGCCGTCATGCGCTGCCAGCCTTCCCAGTCCTCTTCATCGAGGCCGTCCTCGATGGAGTAGATCGGGTACTTGTCGATGAGGCTCTCCCAATGCGCGATGAGCTCGTCAGAGGTGAACTCCTTGCCCGACTTCGGCTGCTTGTAGTGCCCCTTGCCCTTCTCCTTGTCCTTCCACTCGGACGATGCCGCGTCCATTGCGAGGACGAAGTCGCGTCCCGGCTCGTAGCCTGCCGCGCGGATCGCCGCGAGGATGTGCTCGATGGTGTCCTCGTCGCTCTTGAGGTCGGGGGCAAAGCCGCCCTCGTCGCCGACTGCCGTCGTGTTGCCTTCCTTCTTGAGGAGGCTCTGGAGCGCGTGGAACACCTCGGTCGCCCAGCGCAGGCCTTCGCGGAAGGTCGGCGCGCCGACCGGCATGACCATGAACTCCTGCGTATCGACGGAGTTCGTCGCGTGCGCGCCGCCGTTTAGAATGTTCATCATCGGCACGGGCAGATGGTTGCCGCTGACGCCGCCGAAGAAGCGGTAGAGCGGGATGTCCTCAGCGATAGCCGCCGCCTTTGCCGCCGCGAGCGAGACGGCTAGGATGGCATTTGCGCCGAGCTTCGACTTGTCGTCCGTCCCGTCAAGCTCAAGCATGACGGCATCGACTGCGTAGCTGTCGGAGGCGTCCTCGCCGACGAGCGCCGGCGCGATGACTTCATTGATATTCTCGACGGCCTTCGAGACGCCCTTCCCGCCGTACTTCGACTTGTCGCCGTCGCGCAGCTCGAGCGCCTCGAACTCACCCGTCGACGCACCCGACGGCACCGCCGCACGGCCGACCGAGCCGTCTGCGAGCGTGACCTCCGCCTCGACCGTCGGGTTGCCGCGCGAGTCGATGATCTCGCGGCCGATGACCTGCATGATTTTTAAATAGTCTTTCATACCAAAAGCCTCCTCATTTGATACCGATTATCACGATATGTTTATTGTAACAAAATTGAAAGTCTTTTTCAATACTATTCATGTAATTTTACCTGGCGGCCGATGGTTTGTCTGTACCATCGGTTACGCAGGCAATTACAGCAGATGAAGTCATCCTATTCCTGATGGCAAGAAAAATTTATAAAAAAGACAAGACAACTCGCACATTTTATGGTATGATAGAGAACGTTTTAGTACATTTGTTTTTATCCAAAAGACACAGGAGGAAATCATGGAATCCTTACTTCCCGTACTCAATGCGATCGACTCCTTCATGTGGGGGCCGCCGCTCATCACGCTGCTCGTCGGCACGGGCATCTACCTGACCATCCGCCTGCACCTCTTGCAGGTATTCCGCCTGCCACTCGCGCTGCGCCTCATCTTCAAGGCGCAGAATAAGGGAGAGGGCGACGTCTCGAGCTTCAAGGCGCTCTGCGTCGCGCTCGCCGCGACGGTCGGCACGGGCAACATCGTCGGCGTCGCGACGGCGGTCAAGGTCGGCGGCCCCGGCGCGATCTTCTGGATGTGGGTCGCGGCGTTCTTCGGCATGGCGACGAAGTACGCAGAGGGCTTACTCGCCGTCAAGTACCGCACGACGGACGAAAAGGGCGAAATCGCAGGCGGCCCGATGTTCTACATAAGGAACGGCATGGGCGAGAAATGGAAGCCGCTCGCGACGTTCTTCGCATTCTCGTGCATCCTCGTCGCGTTCCTCGGCATCGGCACGTTCCCGCAGGTCAACGCAATCGTCGACAGCATGGAGCTTTCCTTCGGCTTCCCGAAGGTCGCGACGGACGTCATCCTGACCGTCTTTATCGCCGCAATCACGATTGGCGGCCTGCAGAGCATCGCAAAGGTCGCCTCGGGCGTCATTCCCTTTATGGCGCTCTTCTACATCGCGATCAGCCTCGGCCTTATCGTCATGCAGATCGACCAGGTGCCTGCGGCAATCGGGCTGATTTTTGAAAGCGCGTTCACGGGCACAGCGGCGGCAGGCGGCTTTGCCGGCTCGACGATCATGATGGCCATGCAGAACGGCATTGCGCGCGGCGTGTTCTCGAATGAGTCCGGTCTTGGCTCTGCGCCGATTGCGGCAGCGGCGGCAAAGACGAAATGGCCTGCCGAGCAGGGTCTCATCTCCATGACGGGCACGTTCATCGACACGATCATCATCTGCTCGATGACGGGGCTTGCGCTCGTCCTCACGGGCGTCTGGCAGGGCGACGCCGCAGGCGCGGCAATGACGAACAATGCGTTCGCAAGCATCTACGGAGGCGTCGGCAGCCAGCTCCTCACCGCCTCGCTCGTCCTTTTCGCCTTCACGACGATCCTCGGGTGGAACTACTACGGCGAGCGCGCCTGCATCTACCTTTTCGGCAACCGCGGCGTCCTTTCGTATCGCCTCATTTTCATCGCCCTCATCGCATCGGGCGCATTCCTGAAGCTTGAAGCGATATGGGTGCTCGCCGACATCGTCAATGGCCTCATGGCCATCCCGAACCTCATCGCGCTCATCGCGCTCTCCGGCGTCATCGTCGCGGAGACGGAGCGGTATATGAACCGAAAAAAGCGCGTAAAAGGATAACATTATAATGAAGAAAAAGGCTCGTCGCCTGCACACCCACCCCATGCGGGGAAATTTGCAGACGGGCGAGCCTTTTTAGACGCCAGCCTTCTGCTATGTCGTGTTTGCCATAAAAAGAGATTCTTCTGTATGATGTAGGCGGGAAGGGGCGGCTTTCGATTCGATGGAACCCATTGAATCAGCGTGGGCGCATTTCATTGATATGTTTGTAAAGCGTCAGGTTGTTGTTGTCGAGCGCAATGCGCAGGGCGTCTCTTCCCTTGTTGTCGCGCGCATAGAGATCGGCGCCGCGCGAGGCGAGGAAGTCCACCATATCCACCCAGCCACGGTCGACTGCCATGAGCAGCGGCGTCGTGCCGTCCGCGCGCCGGAAATTGATATCGATTCCCGCATCGACGAGGACGCGCGCCATTTCCATGAGCGCAGGTTTATCCCCGCCGTAGTAATGGTCGACAGTCGCCGTCAGGGCATTGTCCCGCCGCCCCGATGTGTCGCGGCTCGTCCCATTGATATTGACGTGCCAGTCCAGCAAGATCTGTACCATGCCGAGGCTTTCTCCCGTCGCATAGACGAGATAGCTCGTATACGAGTTGTCATAGCAATAGAAGCCATTGACGTCCGCGCCATTTTGCAGCAGGAAGCGCACCATTTCGGAATTACCCTTCCGCAAGGCGATCAGCATCGGCGTTTCGCCATTATAAGACTCGGGGAAAACACCGTTGATATACGCGCCCGATTGGAGCGCATAGTAAGCAGATCCCGTATCGCCATTCTTGACGGATAGGATAAGCAATTTGTCGCTGTCCGACATATCTTTACGCGCATTGGCTTGATTGCTGTACGCACCGGCATAGATGGGATTGGGTCGGCGCGGCGGCGCTGGCGGGGCCGGCTCGCCTCGTTCAATGGAATGGATGGCGTCGCGAAGCGCATCTGTGTCCCAGCTCGACCAGCGCGCCGCCGCCTGCGGCGAATCAAACGTCATCATCCCGCAAAATACCGTCATGGCCGCAAGCGCTGCCGATAAGCCTTTCTTTCCAACTCGCATATCCTTTTCCTCCTCTAAAATGAATTGATACAAAACTTCACTTCAATGATATAAAATTTTTCATTTCCTGTAAAGAATTTTTCCGTTTGCTTTCCACTTTCCAACCCGCTATGATAAAGGAAGCACTGATTAAATGAAGTTGCCCAGATTTACACAGATGCACTGTATCTATCTAGGAGACAAACCACAGGCGTAGTGGTGCTACGCCGCGGATTTGTCGACGACGAGAGGACAGTGCAGATGTGTGAAGATGGGCAGCTGAATTAATCAGTGCTTCCTAAAATGCAGCAGTAAGAAAATATCGCAAAAGGAGTTCTTATGTCCGATTCTGAAATGCGCATTCTCTACGTCCTGACCGACCTTGTCGCGCCGCTCGTCGTCGGCTATTTCATCCATCAGCGCAAGTGGATTTCCGACATGATGATGAACCGCATCATAAGGTTCAACATCATCGTGATCTACACGCTTCTTTCTCTCTTAAGCTTTTGGGTGCTGCCGATTGACCGCGAGCTCGCCATCGTGCCATTCTTCGGTTTCTTTCTGATCCTCTTTCCGGGGCTCATCGGGCAGATCTTTTTCGCCCGCTCCTATCCAAATCTCCTCGACCGCGGTGCATATCTCGTCAGCGCGTTCCTGTCGAATATCGGCACGCTTGGCGGCGTCTGCGCCTTTATCCTGTACAGCGAGCAGGGATTTGCCTACTCGCAGATCATCGCGACGTGCCAGAATGTCCTGCTCGTCCTGCTCATCTTCCCACTCTCGCAGTATTTCTACTTGAAGCATACGGGCGGCACGCGGAAGAGCTCGCCCGTGCGCGACTTCTGCAATCTCTTTTTCAGCTGGAATCAGATCTGCCTCATCGGCATGGCGGCAGGGCTGTACCTCAACCTGCACGGCATTGCGCGCCCGGCGGCGCTCACGCCGATCTTTGCCTGGCTCGTCCATATCAGCGCGTGGTTCGCTATGCTGCCCGTCGGCTACCTCATCGACTTCCGCCGCGCGCGCCCTTACCTCTTCACGACGAAGAGCCTCTACTTCATCCGCTTCATCGTCATGCCGGCAGCGGCGTGCCTGCTCGCCTACTTCGCATTTGACAGCGCGATTGCGCGCAACACCATGCTGATTTTCGCTTCGTGCCCGACGGCAATCAATGCCGTCATCGCAGCGCGCCTCTACAAGCTGAACGTCGATCTGCCGATCGCCTCGTTCCTCGCGACGACGACGCTCTATCTGCTGCTCTTCTTTCCGATTCTCTTCTTCATCCTGCACGAATAGCGCGCGGGCTTATTCCTCGTCCTCCATACTCTCGCTCAGCACGAGGTAATCGATTGCACTACTCATCGACATATCGGCTTCGTTTTCCATGACGGAGGCGGAAACGGGCAGCATGATTACGATCTACGCTTGGGTCGTCGCGCTGCTGTCGCTGCCGCTCATGCTCCTCACGTGTCACATGGAGCTGAAGAAGCTTATCCTGCTGACGGTCGGCGTCTTTGGGATTGGGCAGCTGCTCTCGGGGCTTGGACGTGGCTCGGATCGCTCGCGACGGGAAGTGGTCACCTCGCGCATATCGGCTACATTGGCGCGGCAATCGCCGCCGCCCTGCTCTTATGCTGGTTCCGCTATCTCCCCATCATCCGCAGTGAAAGAGCCTAAGCCGCTAAATCCCTCCCAAAATCAGTATAGCATAAAGCCTCCCGCTTGCAAACGACGGGAGGCTTTCGCTTTCTTAGTCTGAATACATCACTTCATGATTTCCGCGTAAATATATCCCTCGCGCACGCCCGAATCACTGTATGTGATCTCCTGCGCGTGGAAGTGATTCGCGAGCACGTCGGCTATAACGAGGCCGGGAATGACGGTATGCATACGCTCGGGCACGTTCTTCATCAGAAGGATCGTCGTTTTCTCGGTCAGAGCGCCAGCAGGGGAGAAATAGCGAATCATCTCCTCGAGCTTTTCTGCCTCGAGGTGCGTATTCGCGGCGCTCTTCTGGAACATGGCATTGTAGAGTGCCGATGCGCCCTTGAATGTGCCGCCTATGCCGACGAGACTTGCGGCGCGGAGCGCGGAAAAGGATTCTGCAGACTGGAGCACGGTCTCCGCATCGGCGCGCATGGCGGTGACCTCTGTTGCCGTCGGCAGGAGCGCTTTTACATGATTCGTATAGAAGGCGAGCGAGCCCATCGGCAGGCTGATCTTCGTCGCAATCGTACGATTCTCGTAGGCGACGAGCTCCGTACTTGCGCCGCCGATGTCGATGAGCAGCCCATTATCTGCTGCAAAGCCGTGGACTGCCCCGATAAAGTCGTATTCCGCTTCCTCGTCGCCCGTGATGACGCGAATCGAGAGTCCCGTGCGCCGCTCGATCGCGCTGACCGCCTCCGCGCTGTTTTTCGCATTGCGCAGCGCGGCCGTCGTGAAGGCGACAACGTTCGTAATGGCGAATTGCTTCAGGAAGGCGCGGAAGCCGTTTAAGATCCTGACCGTCCGGTCAATGCCGCTTGGCTGCATGACGCCGTGCTTTACGTGCGCGGCAAGTCCCGCGGCGTGCTTCTTTTTCATCAGCATTTCCGCGCGGCCGCCCTCGATCCGGTAGATCGCCATGCGGATGGTGTTCGAGCCGATGTCGATGATGGCGTAGAGCATAGCCTTACCGCTTGAGGCCGCTTCCCGTCATGGGGAGAACGACGTGGTAGTTGTACGGCTTGCCGTTCTTGAAGTATTTGAGCGCGCCTGCGAGCGCCGCCGCAGATGTCATTTCGACGTAAACGCCCTTTTGCCCAAGCTGCTTCTTCGCCGCGAGAATATCCTTGTCCTCGACCGTGATGACGTCGCCGTTCGATGCCTTGATCGCGCGAAGCATGTCATTGATGCGCTTCGGCTTCGCGATTCGGATAGCCTCCGCGATCGTCGTCTTTTTCGGGCTTTCGGGCAGCTCGTGGAACGCCTCGTAAAGCGGCGCGCACTTCGACGACTGCACGGCGATGAACTGCGGCAGGCGACCGATTTCCATGAAGCCGAGGAAGAGTCCAATGAGCATCGTGCCGTTGCCGACGGGCATGATGACGTAATCGGGGATATGGTTCCCGAGCTGCTTATACATCTCGTGCGCCATCGACTTGATGCCCTCGAAGAAGAGCGGGTTGTAGACGTGCGACGCATAGTAGGCGTCGCCGAGATTCTTCTTGACGGCAGAGCAGGCGCTCATGCGCCCATTCATCACCTTGACGATCTTCGCACCATACGCCTCAATCTGCGTGACGACCTCCGTCGAGGCGTCGTCGGGGACGTAGACGGTGCAATTCATGCCCGCTGCTGCCGCATACGCCGCAACCGACGCGCCCGCATTACCCGCCGAGTCGAGCGCGATTTCCTTGATGCCGAGGTGCGCAAGCTCATTGACGAGCGTATAGGCGCCGCGATCCTTGAACGAGCCCGTCGGCTGAAGGTTTTCAAGCTTTAGAAGGACTTCCAGGCCATCCACCGTGACCGGGAGCAGCGGCGTCTCGTGCTCGCCGAGCGTGATACCGCGCGCGATCATGTCGTTGTTTTCCTTGTGCAGGTGGAACATCCCCCCGCACTCCTCACAACGATACGAATGGCTGTTCAGTGGATATTGCTTCTTGCATGTTTCACAATAAAAATACATGAAAAGCCCCCCTTTTGTACGATTTCATAAACAATTTAATGATATCTTTCCGATTTGCACAGGGTTTATATTAGTGTATTATTCGTCACTTGCAAGCGATTCCCTCTAAAAAATAAAATATTAAATTCTCGTTTTCCTCCTATTGAAAACCGGCCGCCTTTATTGTATGATACTACACGGGAGATTTACGGCATCCAGCAATGGTTGTTTGAAGGCATAGAGGCGGGAACGTTCGGCAGTTCCCGCCTTTGCTGTAAGGAATCCCAGCCCTTTCACGCCCGCACGGTTACGGTCTTAGGAGAACGGTTTCATGTCAAATAAAATATATGCGCTGATTGGTCCGCACGGCGCGGGGAAGTCACGGCTTGCCTCCATGCTGATCGAGCGTCAGATCCACTTCATCCCGCACTACACGACGCACGTTTTCGTCAAGGGCGACCCCTGCGAAAAACTCAGCCGTCGCGTCGATAGATGGGACTTTCCGAAGGAAGACCTCATCGTGCGCACCACGCGCCAGGGCGACTACTACGGCGTGCAAAAGGCGGATGTCCTGGAGGCGCTGGAGGCGCACGAGCGCAGCGTCATGCTGCTCGATCCCGCCGGGATCTCCCAGCTTGAGCGCGTCATAAAGGGAAGCCTCGCGACGATCTTTCTGATGGTCGACTACGTCACCGTCGTTAGCCGCCTGCTCAAAATGGGCTATACGGGCGACGATCTGCGCTATCAGCTTCAATACGCGGAGACGAACCGCGAGTTCGACAACTGGAAACTGACCGACTACGTCGTGAAGAACACGCGCGAGCCGGAGGACGCCCTGCGCCAAATCATGGCGATTATGGGAATGAATATTCCGATTTTCCAGAGTTGACGAGAACGAAGCAACGCAGTATAATAAACAGTTACTATTGTTATTTTTGCCAATCTTCCTTTACCTGTGAAAGAAAAAGCTCAGCTGACCTAGTGAAGCGATCTAGCTTTTTCCAGACGAGATAGAGATCGGATTCGACTTTCGGCTTGCGCTTGTAAGCGAGCAATAAGAACACACCATAACGCACAAAGAACCACAAAGAGCCGCCTCAAATGGACGGCTCTCTTCTTTTCGACTAAAACGATCACACGCGCATCAAGGCCGCCTGCTCATGCAGGCGCGCAATGCGCTCGGCGGTCGCTGGGTGCGTGCTGAAGAGATTTGCAATTGCCTTCCCCGTGCCCGCGAGCGGGTTCACGATATACATATGCGCCGTCGCGGGCTGTGCCTCTGGCATAGGGGCAGCGTTTTGCGCATAATACTCGATTTTCTCCAAGGCGTCTGCAAGGTAGTTTGGGTTGCCGCAGAGCTCGCCGCCGCCCTTGTCCGCCTCGTACTCGCGCGAGCGCGAGATCGCCATCTGGATGAGCATGGCCGCAATCGGCGCGAGAATGACCATCAAGAGGCCTGCGATCGGATTGCCGCCCTCCTCGTCGCGGCTGCCGCCGAAGAACGCGAAGAACTGCGCCGCATACGTGATGACGCTCGCCATCATCGCCGCGATCGTCGAGGTCAGAATATCGCGGTTCTTGACGTGCGTCAGCTCGTGCGCGAGGACGCCCGAAAGCTCGTTGTAGTCGAGCACGCGCATGATGCCCGTCGTGACGGCGACGGCCGCATTCGACGGGTTGCGCCCCGTCGCAAACGCGTTCGGGACATCCTCGTCGATGATGCAGACCTTCGGCATCGGGAGATTCGCGCGCGTCGCGAGATTTTCGACGAGCTGATAGAGCTGCGGCGCTTCCTCGCGCGTGACCTCACGCGCCCCGGACGTCCTGAGCACGATGGAGTCGCTGAACCAGTACGTAAAGAAATTCATGCCAAGCGAGATGACGAGCATCGTCATAAGCCCCGACCTGCCGCCTAGGAGCGCGCCGAAAAACATCATAATGGCGGCGAGCAGCACCATGAGCATCAGTGTTTTTAAGTTATTCATCTGAAATCCTCCTTTATGAAAACACGGTTACATGATATCCGTATTCCCTTAAGCTTTTTTGTGATGGTTGAGATAGTAGCCTACGCTGAGTACAATCAAAACGAAAAGCACCTTGAGATAAAGGGCATAATCGACGAGGTATACGCCGAGCGCCTTGTCGCTGACCATGAGCTCTGCCGCCGTCCAGCCGAGGATCGCCGCGCCGCCGTAAATGAGCGCCGGCACCTTCAGAATGATCATCAGGAAGATCTGCGCGCCGAAGAGCACGATGGGAATGGAGATCAAGAGCCCGCATACAATGAGGCTCCACTTGCCATCGGGTACGGTATTGGCGACGCCCGCAAGCGAGAGGATATTGTCGATGCTCATGATGAAGTCGGCAATGAGGATGGTGCGGACTGCCGCCGCAAACGTCGTCGGCTGCTCCCCTTCCTTCTCCTCGCCATGTCCCTTGTGATCCGTGACGAGCCTGACCGCGATATAGAGGAGCGCCGCGCCGCCGCCGAACTCGACATACGGCGCCGCGAGAAGCCCCGTCGCAAAGAGCGTACAGACGATTCGTATGCCGATCGCGCCAAGCCCACCGACGAGAATCGCCTTTTTCCGATTGTGATGCGGCAGATTCTTGCACGCGAGCGCAATGAGAATCGCATTGTCGCCCGACAGCAAGAGATCGAGCAGCAGAATGCCGGAAAACGCGGCAAACCATTCGGGTGAAAACATACCCGCAAACAGATGATCCAATATTACCACTCTCCTAAAATACAAAAAACCTTCTACTTCCGAAGGCTCTTTGATACAAAAAGCCCTGCCCAATCCGCGCACGAAAACGAGGCGAATCGAGCAGGGTCTTGCTTACTTTGCGTCGGCCAAACCGGGATTGCTCCGTACTGACGATGACTGGCCGTTCAGCTACTCCCCCTGTCGGAAGTATTACTATATGCATATCTTATCACAGGCATAAGCGTTTGGCAAGAAATTTTTATTCCTGTGAGCTTTATGCTCAAATATCGAGATTCCGCACGAGTTTTGCGTTCTCCTCGATGAACTGGCGGCGTGGCTCCACCTTGTCGCCCATGAGGATGGTGAAGAGCTCGTCGGCTGCTTCTGCGTCCTCCATGTCGACGCGGAGCATCGTGCGGCCTTCGGGGTCCATCGTCGTCTCCCAGAGCTGCTCGGGGTTCATCTCGCCGAGGCCCTTGTAGCGCTGGACGGTGATGCCGTCGCGGCCGACTTCGTCGAGCTTTTTCACGAGCTCGTCGTCGCTGTACGTATACCAGTGCTTCTTGCCCTTGCGGATCTGGTAGAGCGGTGGCTGTGCGATGAATACGTGTCCGTGCTCGACGAGCGGTTTCATGTAGCGGTAGAGGAACGTCAGGAGCAGCGTGCGGATATGCGCACCGTCGACGTCGGCATCGGTCATGATGATGATCTTGCCGTAGCGGCGCTTCGCGAGGTCGAAGTCGTCGCTGATGCCCGTGCCGAATGCCGTGATCATCGTGCGGATCTCGGCGTTCGCAAAGATCTTGTCGAGGCGCGCCTTTTCGACGTTTAAGATCTTGCCGCGCAGCGGAAGGATCGCCTGGAAGCGGCGGTCGCGCCCCTGCTTGGCCGAGCCGCCCGCGCTGTCGCCCTCGACGAGGTAAATCTCCGCCTGCTCCGGGTCTTTGATGGAGCAATCGGCGAGCTTGCCGGGGAGGCTCGACACCTCGAGCGCGTTCTTGCGGCGCGTGAGCTCGCGCGCCTTTCTTGCCGCCTCTCGCGCACGCTGCGCCATGAGCGCCTTTTCGAGGATGCGCTTCGTGATGGCAGGGTTCTCCTCGAAGTATTCGGAAAGCCCCTCCGTCACGATGGAGTCGACGATGCCGCGAATCTCGGAGTTGCCGAGCTTCGTCTTCGTCTGTCCCTCGAACTGCGGCTCGCGGATCTTGAGGCTGATGACGCAGGTAAGTCCCTCGCGCACGTCGTCGCCCGATAGGTTGCCGTCCTTCTCCTTGAGGACGTTCTGCCTGCGCGCGAAATCGTTTGCCGCGCGCGTGAGCGCGAGCTTGAAGCCCGCGAGGTGGGTGCCGCCCTCCTCGGTATTGATGTTGTTGACGAAGGAATAAATATTTTCCTGATAGCTGTCGTTGTACTGCATGGCAATCTCGACGACGGTATCGTCCTTGACGCCGTTGAAGTAGATCGGCTCTGGATTGATTTTTTCCTTCTTGCGGTTCAGGTGCTCGACAAAGGAGCTGATGCCGCCATCGAAGTGGAACGTCTCGCTTTTTTCCTCCGCGCGCGCGTCCGTGAGGACGATCGTGATGCCGTGGTTGAGGAAGGCGAGCTCGCGCAGGCGGTGGCGCAGGGTATCGTAGCTGTACGTCGTGACGGTGAAGATCTCTGGATCCGGCACGAAGTGGACGCGCGTTCCCGTCTCCTCGCATGTGCCGACGACGGTCAGCGGCCTTGCCGTCACGCCGCGGCAAAACGCGATCTCGTACACCTTGCCGTCTCGGCGCACCTCGACGTCCATCGAGGTCGAGAGCGCATTGACGACGGAGACGCCGACGCCGTGCAGGCCGCCCGACACCTTATAGCCATCGCCGCCAAACTTGCCGCCCGCATGGAGGACGGTCAGGACGACCTCGACGGCAGGCTTGCCGCTCTCGTGCATATCGATGGGGATGCCGCGCCCATTGTCGACGACGGTGATGCTGTTATCCGACTCAATCGTGACCTCGATATGGTTGCAGTAACCCGCAAGCGCCTCGTCGATGCTGTTGTCGACGACCTCGTAGACGAGGTGATGAAGACCGCGCTCGGACGTGCTGCCGATATACATGCCGGGGCGCTTGCGCACCGCCTCGAGGCCTTCGAGGATCTGGATCTGCTCCGCGCCGTAGTCCGCTTCGACTGCCGTGACCTCGACGGCCGACTCGTCGCGGTTGATCTCGACGTCAGAGAGGTCGAGATCGTCATCGGTCAGGTCTTCCTGCGGTTCTGGTGGCGCGGTCGGCACTTCTGCCGCCGTCAGGTCGATGGTCTTCTTCTCGTTGTCTGCCATAGTCTCCTTGCTCCCATTCTGTCAAACTGTATCATTTATCGCAAAAGCGCCGCTGGGGCGCATTTCTATTCCTTGTCCCATGCCAGCCGCGAGCGCCGCGCGAGCGTCGTCGCGGAGAGGATAGATAGGTATGCCTTGTCCGTCGTCAGGACGAGCGACTTTCGCCCGCCGTTTTCCTCCGACGCGTCGACGAGCTGACCCTCTGCCTTCAGCTTGGCGAGGTATGCGGCGCCCTCGTCCCGCATAAAGAGCGCGTAGTCGTGTATGGCGATGACGTCCTTCGTGCGGACGGAAACGCCGTTTCCAAGATGGAGGAACATCGTATCACTCTTTCCGTTTCGCGCCGAGCGGGATGATCGCGTATCGCTTCGGCGCCTTGTAGTCCTTCGGGCGGTGCAGGTCGAAGCGCAGCTGGTAGATCGTGCGCCGCACGGCATCATCGGTCAGCTGATCGGGCGGCAGGCAAGCGTAGAGCATGACGAGCGTCTTTGCTGCAAGGCTCTTCGTGTCCGTGACCTCGACCTCTGCGGCAAGCTGTTGGACGAGCTTCGCGCGCTGCTCATTGACGAGCTTCGGCGTGCAGCCCGGCACGAAATCGCGAATCTCCTTGAACCGCGCCCACGGCATATCGCGAAGAACGGCACGCACCGCAGCGCGGAGCGACTCCCGCTCCTTTTTCCGGCACGCCCAGCAAAGGCGCTCCTCTGGCCTTACGAGCACGCCGCACGAGGCGCACGGATGCCACTTGTCCGCGCCGCGAAGCGCCGCCAGCTGCTTGTGCTTTGTGAAAAGGTGCGTGAGTGCATCGGAGATCGCCTCGTCCTGCACGTCTTTGCAGGCGGCGCTAATCTGCTCTATCGTCTCTGTCGAAAGCGTGACGCTGACGCGCCTATTTTGCTCCTCGCGCTTTTCCACGCGGTACGCCGCCCTCTCCTCCTGCACCGGCTGCGACCAGCGGAAACCGAACTGGATCTCTTGCACCATCTTGCCGCCTGCGAAGCGATTAACCGCTTCGATGATCTGCGGCATCATCATGCGCATTTCGTTCGCCCAGACGGAATCGGGCGCGTAAAGGCGCAGCACCTTCTGATGGATGGCGATGGGGCGCACATGGCGCGCGATCGCCTCGCCGACGATTTCCTTCCAGTGCCACATGACCCAGTGGGCATAGTATTCCTGTTCCTGCTTCTTGCCAAGGGCATGGATTGCCTTCGGGAGGATCGACTTCGCCGTCTCGAGTCCCGGCGTCCGCTTCGCCATATCGCCACCTGCCTATGCCATCTATACCCGCTCCACCTGTCCACCGCTGACCTTGTAGTACGTGCCGATGCGCTCCTTTGGGAAGTATGCCGCATCCGTCGCGGTGATGATCGTCTGGATGTGCTCGCGCTGCAAAAAGGCGAGCAGCTCATGCCTGCGCGTCACGTCGAGCTCGCTCATCACGTCGTCGAGGAGGAGAATCGGATATTCGCCCGTCTCGGAGCGCAGGAAGTCGAGCTCGGCGAGCTTCAGCGCGAGCACGCCTGTCCGCTGCTGCCCCTGCGAGCCAAACGCGCGCAAGTCCATGCCGTTGACGGTAAGGACGATGTCGTCGTGATGTGGGCCGATGCCCGTCGCGCCGCGCACGATGTCCGTCTCGCGCATGGATTCCAGCATTTCATTATACCATGCAGCAAGCTCTTTTGTCACGCATTCGCCCTCCATGCCCTTCACGGCATACGTGACGGAAAGGCTTTCGGCGTGTCCGGTGATGCGCCGCTGCATGAGTTTCGCGAGCATACCGAGCTTTTTGACTGCCTCGCGCCGCTTGATGACGATTTTCTCCGCGCTCGCGGCGAGCTGCATGTCCCATAAGGGAAGCATGTCCGCCTTGGCGCGGCGCTCGCGTATGCGCTTTAATAGCGCGTTGCGCTGCACGACGATCTTTCCATACTGGACGAGTTCATGGTAATAGGCAGGGCTCGCTTGCGACAGCTCGCCATCTAAAAAGCGCCGGCGTCCGCTTGGCGCGCCCTTGATGAGAAAGAGATCCTCGGGTGAAAAGAGGACGGTATTGAGCGTGCCGAGAAGCTCCTTCGTGCGAATCGGCTGGCCGTTTAGGAGAATGCGCCGCCGCTTTTCCCGACTGAACTGAAACTCAAGCTGGTTCACGGCATCGAGGCGCGTGAAATCCACGCGAAAAGCGCCTCGCCCTGCCTCAAATTGGATGAGCTCCGCATCGCGCTGCGTGCGGTGCGAATGGCCGAGCGAGGCATAGAAAACCGCCTCCACGAGGTTCGTCTTGCCTTGAGCGTTGGCGCCAAGCAGGACGTTTATCCCAGGTGAAAGCGCGAGGTTGAGTTCTTTATAGTTCCGATAATTTCTAAGCTGCAGAGAGCGAGCGAACATAGCATTAGTCTTTCTTGTGGATAACCTTCCATGCACCGAGCCCTTCGATCTCGATGAGGTCGCCCGCGTGCAGCTTGCGGCGGCGCGCCGTCTCCGTCTCGCCGTTCCGCTTCACGCGCCGCTCTTCAATGAATGGCTTTACCGCGCCGCCCGACGGCAGGATGCCAGCCCATTTCAGAAAGTTGTCGAGCCGAATCTCTTCGGTGTCAATCGCTACTTCCTCGATATTCATGCTGGTTCTCCTTTAATGCTGCGTTCGGACGGGCGTCACAATATAGATGAACGATTCGTCATTTTCCTCGCGCATGGCAATCGGCGTGAGCGGCTTTCCGAGATCAAGACGGCAGACTTTCGTCTCGATCGTCTTTAAGACGTCGATGATGTACTGCGCATTGAAGGCAATCGTGAGATCCGGCCCGTCGATCTCCGCCTCGATTGTCTCCTCTGCCTTGCCGATGTCGGGATTGTTCGATGTGATATGAAGCGTGCCGCCCGCAAATTCCAGCTTGATGATGTTGTACTCGCCGGAGCGCGAAATCAGCGAGACGCGGTCGACTGCCCCCGCGAATGCGGCCGTGTCGAGCTTTACATGCGTTTCAAACGACGACGGGATGACGCGGTTGTAGTCGGGGAACTGCCCCTCGATGAGGCGAGAGGTCATGAAGAGATTGTCGAACTGGAAGCTGATTCGGTTGTATGAGCAAGTGATGTTGACATCGGTCGGGATCTCGGACGTCATGTTGTGAAGGAGCTCACTAAGTGTCTTGGAGGGAATGATGATCTTCATTTTGCCGAGATTCTGGTCAAACGTTTCATACTTGACGGCGAGGCGATGCGTGTTCGTTGCCGCCATGGTGACTTTCGTGTCGCTGATGTCAAGCGAGCAGCCCGTAAAGACGGGACGTCCGTCGTCCGTTGCACAGGCGAATGCCGTTTTCTTGATGAGTCCGCGCAATACATTGTCCTTGACGGTGAACTGGAGGTCGCCTGCGAGCTCTTTGACCGTGGGGAACTCCGCCGCATTCATTGAGACGAGCGTGAAGTTTGCTTGGTTCGAGTTGATGTGCAGGATGTTTTCCTCTCGGCTGAAGATGAGCTTGACGTTATCCCTAGGAAGACTGCGGACAACTTCCTGAAAGTAGCGTCCCGATATGGCGATCTCGCCCGGTTCTTCGATGTCAGCATCAATGCGCGCGATGATCCCGATTTCATAATTCGTTGCTTGAAGCTCGAGCACTCCTTCGCTTGCTTTTAGGTAAATGCCGGAGAGGATTGGGGTTTGCGGTTTTGTCGCTACGGCCTTTGAGACGATTTGGAGGGCGTTTGCGAGCTCGCTTTTGACGCATTGGAGTTTCATGGGATGTTCCTTTCTGCTTCATAGGTGTTTTATGATGAGACGGATTTATATAGATAAATAGCCGCCGTAGTAGTAGGGACTGGGGAAAAGTGGATAAGTCTGTAGAGGGGCTACGTTATCCAAAATGGCATGTGAATAACGTGTGGATAGAAAGAGGGGAGATTATCCACAGTATCCACGGGGATAATCTCCCCTCTGCGTTATGCACAATGTATTGACAGGAAATCCAACGCTCTTTCCACAAGGTTATCGACAGGGGGGAGTGGAAAGCGTTCAGACCTTCTGGATTCCCTCGATGAGGTCGGCGATGATCTTTCCGATCTTTGCGTCGCTCTCTTTTTCCTTTTCGATTTTCCCGCAGGCGTGAAGCACGGTCGTGTGGTCGCGGCCACCGAAGAAATTGCCAATCTGCGGCAGCGACGTGTCCGTGAGCTCGCGGCAGAGGTACATCGCGACTTGGCGCGGAAAGGCGATTGTGCGCGTGCGCTTCTTGGCATGCAGATCCTCGACCTTGATTTTGAAGTACTGCGCAACAATCTCTTGAATGATTTCGAGCGTGACTTCCTTTGCCTGGTTATTCGGGAATACGTCCTTGAGCGCCTCGGCGACGACTTCCGTCGTGACGGGCTGCTTCGTTAGGGAAGCGTAGGCGACGACGCGCGTCAGCGCGCCTTCGAGCTCGCGGATGTTCGTATCAATGCGGCTCGCGATAAAGACCATGACGTCATTCGGTACATCAACATGGTCGAGGATGGCTTTATTTTTGAGGATGGCGATGCGCGTTTCAAGGTCCGGCGCCTGAATATCGGTGATGAGCCCGCCCTCGAAGCGGGAGCGAAGCCTATCCTCGAGCTTCTGCACTTCACGCGGCGGCCGGTCGGACGAGATGATGATCTGCTTGTCGGCGACGTGGAGCGCGTTGAACGTATTGAAAAATTCTTCCTGCGTGCTGACCTTGCCGGAAATGAACTGGATGTCGTCGACCATCAGCACGTCGATTGTGCGGTATTTCTGGCGGAACGTCTCGGGACGTCCTTCCTGGATAGCACGGATGATCTCATTTGTGAATTGCTCGCTCGATACATAGAGCACGCGCATATCGGGATGCGCTTCGAGCACGGCGTTTCCGATGGCGTGCATGAGATGCGTCTTCCCAAGACCGACGCCGCCGTACATGAAGAAAGGGTTGTACGCCCTGCCGGGGTCTTTTGCGACGGCCATTGCGGCGGCGTGGGCAAATCGGTTCGAGCCGCCCGTTACGAAGGTGTTAAAGGTGTATTTCGGGTTGAGCGAGGAGTTGTCGCCGGGTGCGATGAGGTGCATTTCTGCGCTGGGCGCGCTTGTCGCCTCGGCTGGCGTGGCGTCGGTGAAGAGGTTGCCCTGCCCCGGTGCATTTTTTTTCGCGCCGCGCGCGCTCTGAGGCTGTGGATGCGGTATGGGGGAATCTTCCGAATCCGCGTCCTGCGTGCTGCAGATCTCGATGTGCGGCAGCGTACCGAGTGTTTTCTTTGTCGCGGCTTCTAAGATGGGCAGATACTTACTTAAAACCCAGTCGCGCCCCGTGTCGGTCGGTATCGTGAGGACGAGTGAATCGTCCTCGAAAGAGAGTGGTTTTATCGGTGTGACCCACATGAGGGCAGAGCCGGAGAGCTCTTTCTTGATTTCACTAAAAATCTGCTCCCAAGTGACTTGAAGCTGCGTTTGCTCCATGAAGAACGTCCTTTCCTGCTGCGAAAAGTAAATTTTGTACTTTCAACAAGTGAATAAGTTTATCCACAATCTTATTCACAGCTGTGGATAAAACGAAAAAAAGCCGAAGCAAGGCGGCGCGCCACGGCAAAAAAGTAAAGATTTCGCAAAGAAGTGACTATAGTGTATCAAAATTGGGGCAAGTTATCAACAGGTTTTCCATGAGATGGCAGGAAATGATACGATTTATCCACAAGCAACCGGGGAAAAGTCGGGAAAAGAAGCGGGAAGTGCCTTGACACTAAACGGGCAGATAGGCTATAATTTGCGTGGCTATAAGGAAAAAGATATTCTGCAACTATGCTTTTATACAGTCTATTAGTTTCAGAAGGAAGGAAAACAGAGGAGGTGTATTTGAATGAAGCAGACTTACCAGCCGAACAATCACTGGAGAAAGAAGACGCATGGCTTCCGTGCGCGCATGAAGACGAAGGGCGGCCGCCTTGTTTTGAAGAGAAGGCGTCAGCGCGGCAGAAAGAAAATTTCGGCATAAGACGAGCAAGGTCACTTCGGTGGCCTTTTCCTGTTTTCTATAACGAATTTTCGCAAAATCTTATATACGAGGGAGACAGGAGCGTTTCATTTGCTTACATTGCCGAGAGCGCGGATCATCAAGCGGCGTGCGGATTTCCAGCGCGTCTACCATGCGGGGCGGTCGGCGGCGTGCCGCTACTTCGTCCTCTACACCATGCAGGACGAGAAATTAGCGGGAAAGGTCGGCTTTGCTGCAGGCAAGAAGCTCGGCTGCGCCGCCGTCCGGAACCGCGTCAAGCGCCTGCTTCGCGAGTGCTACCGCCTCCATCAAGATGATCTGAAGGGCGGCATCGCCGTTCTGCTCGTCGGGCGAAAGGCAATGGCAGAGGCGAAATGCCAAGACGTCGAGCGCGCCTACCTCAGTCTCGGCAAGCAGATGGGGGTCTTTCGGGCATGAAGACAATCCTGCTCGCCCTGATCCGCTTCTACCGCGCCTATATCTCGCCGCTCTTTCCGCCCTCCTGCCGCTATGTGCCGACGTGCTCAGCGTATGCGCTCGAGGCGATTGGGCGCTACGGCGCGCGGCGCGGCGGCTGGCTTGCACTCTGCCGCGTATGCCGCTGCCATCCGTTCCACAAGGGGGGCTATGACCCCGTACCCTAGTTGACCACGTTTGGATCGATTGACCATTTTATTCGTTCGAGTGAATCATTACAAAATTAGTAAGGACGTGAGACTTTGACGTTTTTCAGTTCCCTGTTGTCGCCGATTGAGGACTTGCTTCACTTTGTCCTGCAGGCGCTCTACACCATTACGAGTACGGTCGGCTTCGATAGCTATGGCGCGGCCATTATCCTACTGACCATTCTCATCAAGATGATCCTCTACCCGCTGACGGTCAAGCAGGTCAAGTCGATGAAGGCGATGCAGGAGCTGTCGCCGAAGATGAAAAAGATACAGGAAAAATACAAGGACAACCCGCAGGTCCTTCAGCAGAAAATCGCGGCACTTTACAAGGAATCCGGCGTCAACCCGCTCGCGGGCTGCCTGCCGCTCCTCGTCCAGATGCCGATTCTCATGGGCATGTACTATGCGCTCTATAACTTCACTTACCCTTCCGAGGCAGCGGCGCAATTCCTCTGGCTGCCGACGATGTCCGACCCCGATCCGCTCTATATCCTGCCAATTCTCTCCGCGCTGACGACGTTCCTCCAGCAGAAACAGACGACGACGGAGATGAACCAGCAGATGAAGATCATGATGACCGTCATGCCGCTCTTCATCGGCTGGATCTCGGTTTCCTTCCCGTCTGGCCTTGTCCTCTACTGGGTCACGATGAACCTCGTCCAGATTGGCCAGCAGTGGTGGATGTACCGCAGCGATGACACAAAGGCGAAGGAGGCAGCCTGATGGGAAAGGCAATCGAAAAAGAAGCGGCGAGCATCGAGGAAGCGATCCGCGCAGCACTTTCTGAGCTCGGCTGTGAAAAGGAAGAAGCTACCATCGACGTGCTTCAGCAGCCGACGGGGGGCTTCCTCGGATTCTTCGCGAAGCCTGCCCGCGTCCGCGTCACGGCAAAGGAAAAGGAAGCCGCTCCCCAAAAGCAGGTAGCTGCGCCTGAGCGAATCGAGCACAGCGAAGAAACCAAGGAACAGGCGGCAGAATCGAATGCGCCGGCAGCGCACGCACGCGCTGCGGAAGAGCCGCGAAGCGAAGACTCTGCGCCCGTGCGCACGTTCGAAGATTCGCGCAGCAGCTACGAGGCGCGCCTTTTCGAGACGAATGAAAAGGCCGTGACTGGTCCGCTCGCCGACAAGGCGGAAAAATTTCTCTCCGACTTGTTTGCGGCGATGAAGATGGACGTCACGATCACGCGCAGCGCGTCGTCGGACGGCGTCATCTTCAATCTCTCGGGCGACAATCTCGGCATCCTCATCGGCAAGCACGGGCAGACGCTCGATTCCCTGCAGTACCTTGCCAATCTCGCGGCGAACCGCACGCACGAAGGCGAGCACCTGCATCTCATCCTCGACATCGAGGACTACCGCGCGCGCCGCGAGACGACACTCATGCGCCTCGCGGGGCATCTTGCAGATAAGGCCTGCAGCATCGGGCAGGAAGTCCACTTGGAGCCGATGACGCGCCATGAGCGCAAGATCATTCACATGGCACTTCAGAGCAACCGCCGGGTGACCTCGTACAGCGCAGGAACAGAACCGCGCCGCTACGTCGTCATCGTCCCGAAGCGCCGCCGCCGCAGGGATGACGACTACTACGAGCGCGGCGAATACTAAAAAAATATTTTTAGGGAAGCGCTGATTAAATGAAGTTGCCCAGATTTGCATAAATGCGCTGTATTTATCTAGGAGACAAACCACAGGCGTAGTGGTGCTACGCTGCGGATTTGTCGACGACGAGAGGACAGTGCAGATATGCGAAGATGGGCGGCTGAATTAATCAGTGATTCCTTAGCTTTGCATGGAAAGCGGTGAAAGGGCTTTCTCCTTCTTGGAGCGAGCCCTTTTCTATACGCGGCATTGGGAAGAAAGAGGGAAAGGCATGGAGGCAGATACGATCAGCGCGATTGCGACGGCGCAGGGCGCGGGCGGCATTGGCATCGTGCGGATAAGCGGCGCGCGCGCCCTCGCCGTTGCGGACGCTATCTTTCGCCCCCTTTCGGGGCGCTCGCTCATGGACGCGGAAAGTCATCACGCCATTTACGGGCGCGTCGAGGGCGCAAACGGCAGGACGATCGACGAGGCGCTTGCGCTCGTCATGCGCGCGCCGCACTCCTATACGCGCGAGGACGTCGTCGAGCTCCAGTGCCACGGCGGCGCCGCGGTTCTTCGGCGCGTCCTCGCGCGCACATGGGAGCAGGGCGCGCGTCCAGCCGAGCGCGGCGAATTTACAAAGCGCGCTTTTTTAAACGGCAGGCTGGACCTCGCGCAGGCAGAGGCCGTCATGGCCGTCATCGAGGCGCGCAGCGATCGCGCGCTCGCTATGGCGGAAGGCCATCTTGCCGGTCACTTTTCGACGCGCATACGCGATATGCGGCAGACGCTCCTATCCATGACGGCGCATATCGAGGCGGCAATCGACTTCCCGGAGGACGAGGTCGACGATGTGCTGGAGGCAGATCTTGAGCGCAATGTAGTGGATTTAATCAACCACATTTTGGACTTGCTCGCAACGGCAAATACGGGGCGTATCCTGCGCGAGGGGCTGATGACCGCTATCGTCGGCAAGCCGAACGTCGGCAAATCAAGCCTCCTCAATGCACTCCTACGCGAGGAGCGCGCCATCGTCACGGACATTCCGGGCACGACGCGCGACGCCATCGAGGAATACGCCGACATCGGCGGCGTGCCACTTCGCATCATCGACACGGCAGGCATCCGCGAGGCGGCGGACCGTGTCGAGCAGATCGGTGTCGAGCGGGCGCGCGCCTACGTCAGCGAAGCGGCACTCGTCCTCGCACTCTTTGATTCCTCGCGGGCACTCACAGAGGAGGACGAGGCGATTTTCTCCCTGCTCGCGGGCAAGGAGACGATCTTCCTGCTGACGAAGTCCGACCTTCCCGCCGTCACGGATCGTGAGGCGCTTCTCGCAAAGGCACGCGCCTGCGGCGTGCAGGGCGAGATCGAGATCGTCGCGATCGCGGCACAGAGGGACGCGCAGGGCGCAGATTCGTCCGGCTTTGCGGCGCTCGCTGCGGCAATCGCCCGCCGTGCCTATCGGGGCGCGGCGGAGGGCGAGGAAGCGGGCTTTGTCGCGGACGCGCGGCAGGCGGACGTCCTGCGCTGCGTGAAGGAACATCTGCAGGGCGCACTCCTGACGCTCGAGCAGGGCACCGGGCTGGACTTCGTCTCGATTGACCTGCGCGCCGCATGGGAAAAACTCGGCGAGCTCACGGGCGAGACGATCGGCACGGATATTTTGGACGAGATATTCAGCAAATTTTGCATTGGAAAATAGCGTATTGGAAAATAGGAAAGGATAGACGTGGAGGATTTTTCATTCGTCGCAGGAAAGTACGACGTCATCGTCATCGGCGCAGGCCATGCGGGCGTCGAGGCGGCGCTTGCCGCTGCGCGCATCGGCTGCCGCACGCTGATGGCGACGCTCTCGATGGACAACATCGCGCTTATGCCGTGCAACCCGTCCGTGGGCGGCCCGGGCAAGGGGCACCTCGTCCGCGAGGTCGATGCCTTGGGCGGTGAGATGGGCATCAATGCGGATCGGACGTGCATCCAATTTCGCCTGCTCAATACAGGCAAAGGGCCTGCTGTCCACGCGCTTCGCGCGCAGGCGGACAAAAAGCTCTATCAGCTCACGATGAAAGAGACGTGTGAGAATACGGATCATCTCGACGTCAAGCAGCTGCTCGTTACGGAGCTGCTTCTCACGGACGACGGAACGGGCGTGCGCGGCGTCAAGACCGAGACGGGCGAGATCTACCTCGCGCAGGCGATCATCATGGCGACAGGGACATACCTCAAGGGGCGCATCATCATCGGCGAGACGCAGTACGAAGGCGGCCCAGCGGGACAGCGTGCGGCGGTTTCGTTTTCCGCCTCGCTCGCCCGCGCCGGCGTGCGGCTCATGCGCTTCAAGACGGGCACGCCCGCCCGCGTCGACGCGCGCACGCTCGACTACGAGGAGATGGAGATCCAGCCGGGGCACGAGGACGCGCCGAATTTCTCCTTTTTGACCGACGCGCGGACGCGCGAGCAAGTGCCGTGCTACCTGACGTATACGAATGAGGAGACGCACAAAATTCTGCGCGAGAACATGGAGCGCGCCCCGATGGCGAACGGCGTCATCGAGGGCATCGGGCCGCGCTATTGCCCCTCCATCGAGACGAAGATCCTGCGCTTTCCCGACAAGGATCGCCATCAGCTCTTTTTAGAGCCGGAGGGGCTTCATACGAACGAGGTCTACGTGCAGGGCATGTCGACGAGTATGCCGATGGACGTACAGCTCGCCTTCCTCCATACGATACCGGGGCTTCGCCGCGCGCGCGTCATGCGGGCGGGCTATGCCATTGAGTACGACTGCATCGACCCCTTGCAGCTAAAGCCGACACTCGAGTTCAAGGCGATCCGCGGCTTTTTCTCAGCTGGCCAGTCCAATGGCACGTCGGGCTACGAGGAAGCGGCGGCACAGGGCCTTATCGCGGGCATCAATGCCGCCATGCGCGTGCGCGGCAAAGATCCACTGATCTTGAAGCGCTCGGAGGGCTATATCGGCGTCCTCATCGACGACCTCGTGACGAAGGGGACGAATGAGCCGTACCGCATCATGACGAGCCGCGCCGAATACCGGCTGCTGCTCCGACAGGACAATGCCGACCTTCGCCTGACGCCGCACGGGCGGCGCGTTGGGCTCGTGACGGATGCGCGCTGGGCGAAGTTCACGAAAAAGCGCGCGGCGATAGAGGCGGCGATGAAGCGTCTGAAGGAGCAGACGGCAAGCCCAAGCGAGGAAACGAATGCGAGACTGGAAGCGGCAGGGCTCGCGCCCATCAAGACGGTGATGCCAGTAGGCGACCTCCTGCGCCGGCAGGGCGTATCGTATGTGCATCTGGCGCAAGCATTCGACCTTGCGCCGCTTGATGCGGACGTATGCGAGGAAGTCGAGATCGCGATCCGCTATGAAGGCTACATCGAAAAACAGCTCGACCAAGTCGCCCACATGGAAAAGCTAGAGGCGAAGCTGCTGCCAGACGCGCTCGACTACGCGCGCGTGCCGAGCCTGCGCGACGAGGCGCGCGAGAAGCTCGCCGCGATACGGCCGCGCTCCGTCGGGCAGGCGTCACGCATCAGCGGCGTCTCGCCTGCCGACGTGTCCGTGCTGCTCGTCTACCTCGAACAGCAGAGAAGAATCAAGGGGGAGGAGGGCAATGGCGTTGTTTAAGGAAATCCTTGCGCGCTCTGCAGAGGACTATGGGATTGCGCTATTCGATATGCAGCTTGCGCAGTTCACGCGATACTACGAACTTCTGCTTGCGTGGAATGAGAAGGTCAACCTCACGGCAATCACTGACGCGGAAGGCGTCGCAGTAAAGCATATCATCGACTCGCTTTCCGCCTACGACGCTTCGCTCTTCACGGAAGGCGTCACCGTCCTCGACGTCGGCACGGGCGCGGGCTTTCCCGGCCTTCCGCTCAAGATATTCGCGCCGTCTATCGAGCTGACGCTCATGGACTCCCTGCAAAAGCGCGTCAAATTCCTGCAGGCCGTCGTAGCGGAGCTTGGCCTATCGGGCGTCCATTGTGTCCATGCGCGTGCCGAGGAGGCCGCGCGCATGACGGCATACCGCGAGCAGTTCGACATCGTCTGCGCCCGCGCCGTCGCGCGCCTGCCCATCCTCGCCGAGTACGCAATGCCCTTCGTGCGGCGCGGCGGCCATTTCCTCGCGCTGAAGGGCAAGGCATTTGCCGAGGAGGCAAGCGAGGCGAAGAAGGCGATCAAGGCGCTCGGCGGCAAAAGCGTCACGATCCGCGCGGTCAAATTGCCCGGTCTTGACGACAAGCGCGCCGTGATCGTCGTTGAAAAAGCCATGCCGACGCCAAAAGCCTACCCACGCAAGGCAGGCACGCCATCAAAATCGCCGATTCTTTAGGAAGCGCTGATTAAATAAAGTTGCCCAGATTTGCATAGATGCGCTGTATCTACCTAGGAGACAAACCACAGGCGTAGTGGTGCTACGCTGCGGATTGAAGGGCGACGAGAGGACAGTGCAGATATGCGAAGATAAGCAGACGCTTAGCACTTTAGTGCTTAGCGGTCGCTTATGCAGGGCTGGGCGGCTGAATGAATCAGTGATTCCTTTAGGAACAGTTACGCCAAGAAAAAGGATTCTCGAAGCGAAACGCGAATAGTCGATATAGAAAGCGTATTTTAGTTTTCATAAATGAGGTGAAAATTATGTGGAAAATCGTAAGCCGCCTTGTGCTTGCGGCATTTCTCTCATCAATCCTGTACGTGCCCACTGTATACGCGGCTGTTCCTGCGGAGGAAAAGAGCTCTCCTGCCACGGATATGGCATCGAACGTCGCACAAGATGATTCGGACGACAGGGGAAGCGTGAAAGAGGAAAAAACGGTCGTGCCTCAGCGTACCACGGGCAAGACTGTCCAGGAGAAAAAGGCGGCGAAAGAAAAGAAAAAAAAGAAGCAGCCAAAGGCGCGCTATGTCCAGATCTTAGCCGACGACAACTACACGTATTTCCTTGATACCGAGAGTATGCGCTACATCCCCATGCCGCATTCGGGCACGGAAAAGATACTCGACGTATGGGTGCGCCTCTTCGACACGGACAAGAGCGGCGACGCGAAAGCCTATTCCTATCCGAAAAAATACTATCTCGAGCATTACTACATCCGCCCCGAAAAGCAGCAGATTCAATTTCTCTGCGAGCTCGAAGTGACGGGACGCCCCGAAAACACCATACAGGAGCGCCCATATAGCGCAAAGAACTGGGAAAACCTCGTCCCCGGCTCAATCGAAGACGACCTCTATCGCTCCATCATGACGCATGTCAAGAAGGATAAAAAAAGCAAGGGATTCGGCGGAATCTGGCCGGAGGGCATGAGCGTGCGCGACGCGCTGGAGGAATACGCGCGCATTTCCCTGTAAAAACATAAGAATGCCGAGTTATCCACATTTTTTGCAAACAGCCTGTGAAAAGTGTGGATAACCTTGGAATAGCCGTTATGTTTATCCACAGAAAAGGGAACATATCCACCAATTTTGCATAAAAATGTGGATAACATGAAGATTTGACTAGGACGTGTTGATGAAACGAACGCAACACGCCCTATAAAGGAGAACATTTATGATCACGAAGAACAAAGCGCCGTATCGCTACGACATCGTGGGGAGCTTCCTGCGCCCCGCATCCTTGAAGGAGAAGCGCGAAGCATTTGCCGCAGGGGAAATTACGGCAGAGGAGCTAAAGGCGGCAGAGGACGAGGCGATCCGCGCGCTCGTCGCAAAGGAAAAGGAAGTCGGGCTTCATGCCGTGACCGATGGCGAGTTTCGCCGCCGCTACTGGCATCTCGACTTCCTCGCTGCACTCGGCGGCGTAACGGAAGTCGCCGCGGAGCATTGGTCAGTCGCATTCAAGGGCGCACAGCCAAAGGCGGCGACCGTGCGCATCACGGGCGAGCTCTCCTTCAGCGCGCATCCCTTCATCGAACATTTCAAGGCGCTCCAGAGCATGGCGGGCGATACGCAGGTCAAGTACACGATTCCCTCGCCGAGCATGCTTCACCTCATCTGCTGCGTGCGCGAGGCGAACTACGAGCCGATTCCTCTCTACGCGGACGAGGACGCGCTCTTTGCAGCGATTGCACGCACGTATCAGGAGGCGGTGCGCGCCTTCTACGCGGCAGGCTGCCGCTACCTGCAGCTCGACGACACCTCTTGGGGCGAGCTCTGTGACGGCGAGAAGCGCAAGGCATACGAGGCGCGCGGCATCAATCTCGACAAACTCGCGAAAAACTACGTCGCCGTCCTCAACAAAGTCATCGAGGCGAAGCCCGACGATATGACGATCACCATGCATATCTGCCGCGGCAACTTCCGCTCGACGTGGTTCTCCTCGGGCGGCTATGAGCCAGTAGCCGAGACGCTTTTCGGCGGCTGCCACGTCGACGGCTTCTTCCTCGAATACGACTCCGACCGGGCAGGCGATTTCCGCCCGCTGCGCTTCATGAAGGATCAAACCGTCGTCCTCGGTCTCATCACCTCCAAGACGCCAGAGCTCGAGGATAAGGACGCCGTCAAAGCGCGCATCCGCGAGGCAGAGGAATACGTCCCGCTAGAGAGGCTCGCCCTCAGCCCCCAGTGCGGCTTCGCCTCGACCGAGGAGGGCAACCTGCTGACGGAAGAAGAAGAGTGGGCGAAGCTGCGTCTGATCCGCGAGATCGCAGAGAGCGTTTGGGAAGACGCATAAGCATACATCAGGGCGTGTTGATTCCATCAACACGCCTTTCTTAGGGAAGCACTGATTCATTCAGCCGCCCAGTCATGCATAAGCGACCGCTAAGCACTAAAGTGCTAAGCGTCTGCTTATCTTCGCACATCTGCACTGTCCTCTCGTCGCCCTTCAATCCGCGGCGTAGCACCACTACGCCTGTGGTTTGTCTCCTAGATAGGAACAGCGCATCTATGCAAATCTGGGCAACTTCATTTAATCATCGCTTCCTTAGCTGAATTTTATTTTCCTTATTTTTTGGCATTTATTTTACCATAATATTGGGAGCAATGGGAAGGAAAATAAAACGTGTTCTTGTGCACGATGTTGTTTTCCGCTACAATATGGTAGAAAGAAGGGGGCGACGCGAATGGCAGACGAGGCGATGCGGCGGCTGCAGACGAGTATCGACCTGCTCGCGAAGCGGCTGCAGGTTGACTCGAATGACCTTGAGTATGAGACGCACCAGCGGCAGAAGAAGCGGCTGCAGCGCGTGCTCGACCGCATGAAGACGCGTAAGTACGGTGAAGCGGAAATAAGAAAGAATTGAGTTCATTTCAGAAAAAATTCATGTGATTCCCGTATAGTATAAACATCAAAACGTCAAAGAAAAGAAAGGATGAACCCCATGTCCCAGCGAATGACGATGGACGAGGTACTAAAGGAATACGGCGTGCCGCAGGTCAAGCTCGACGTGCATGCGAAGCGCTCGGAGCTCTTGAAGCTGCGCGAGAAGCTCATCGCGATACGCGACCTGTCGAACGGGCGCGAGCAGGGCTATCTGGAGATCGACTGCAAGCTCTACATTGATGTCGATGACATCGACCGCTACCTTTCGGGCGAGCTCGACACGGTCGGCGAGATCTACGCCTTCCCCGAGGACATCAAATCATATAGGGAATCGTAAATTCAAAGGAGAATCGAATGATGAACGGAAAGAAAATATTGGCGGCTATGATGGTCGGCGCAATGGCTCTGACGGTTTCCCCCGTCCTGCCCGCCTCGCTCGATCTGGCCACGACTGCCTATGCGGCCAAGGGCGGCGCAAAGCTCGCACCGTCTGCGCCAAAGGCAGCGCCTGCCGCACCGAAGGCAAGCACGGGGAACGCGAGCAAGTCGGTATCGGGCAACGGTTCGGGCTATGCGCCGTCAAAGGACGCGAAGAGTCTCGACAAGAATGCGCCGACTTCTAATGCGGCAAATAAGTCGAATGCGGCGGCAGGCACGCAGGCGAACCAAAGCTCCAGCCGTTTCGGCAGCATCATGCGCGGCATCGGCCTTTTTGCGGGCGGCATGTTCCTCGGCTCGATGCTCTCGCACCTCTTCGGCGGCATGGGCAGCGGCATGATGGCAGACGTCCTGGGGCTCCTGATGAACGGCCTCATGCTTGTCGCGGCGATCTTCGTCATCCGCTGGCTCTGGAACAAGTTCCGTGGCAATAAGGGCGAGGATTCGCCGTACCGCCGGAACTTCGACGCGCCCGCACCGCGCGAGACGATTGATGTGACGCAGCATCGCCCCGTGCAGGACATCCAGCCGCCGGCGGACGCGGGCTATGACGCGCGCCGCACGGCAGACCGCTATCGCAACAGCTGACAAACGTATTCGGGCGTGCGCAAAAGGCACGCCCAAATTTCATTTTTGGAAATGCAGAAAGAAGTGTCCCATCATGATAAAGGAAACAACGCTCGCCGCCGTGGACGGCCTCATCGCGCGCTACGGCGCGCTCGAAGTGTGCCGCGCCGATCTCACCGCTGCCGTCACCGCGCTCTGCGAGAGCTACCGCGCAGGCCATAAGCTCGTCGTCTGCGGCAACGGCGGCAGCGCGTCCGACGCGGAGCACATCGTCGGCGAGCTCATGAAGGGCTTCCTGCTGCCGCGGAAGCTCGGCGCAAACTGGGCGAAGAGGCTGCGCGAGGTCTGCCCCGACGAGGCGGACTACCTGCTCGAAAACCTCCAGGGCGCGCTCCCCGCGCTCTCGCTCGTGAATCAGGTCGCGCTGAATACCGCCTTCGCGAACGACCAGGCGCCCGACCTCTCGTTTGCGCAGCAGATCTTCGGCATGGGGAATGCGGGCGACGTGCTGCTCGGCATCTCGACGTCGGGGAACTCGGCGAATGTCATCTACGCGATCCAGATGGCGCGCGCCAAGGGCATGAAGACGATTGCGCTGACGGGCGAATCGGGCGGCAAGATCGGCGCGCGCGCCCTCGCGGACATCTGCATCCGCGTGCCCGATGCACAGACGTACCGCATACAGGAGTATCATCTGCCCATCTACCATATGCTCTGCATTGCCGTTGAAAATGAGTTTTTCGGCGTGTGAGGCGTGCGCGGAATATCTTGACAAACGGGCAAACAGAAAGTAAGCTATTCTGCGTGATACTCACTATTGATGATGCTGGAAAGGTGTAGAGCGCGACATGATTGAACTGCCATTGAAGCGGCTGAAGCCCGGCATGGTTATGGCACAGGGCATCTATAACGCGAGCGGCGGAAGCTTTTTGAGCAAGGGCGTTTCCCTGACAGATTCATATATTCAGAAGCTGCGCGAGCTCGGCGTATCTGACATTATAGTCACGAGTCTCAATCCGAATGACAAGGTGGCGCCGCCTGAGGACGTGCTGGAGGAGAAGACGCGCGTGCTCGCCGTCAAGCGCGTCTACGATATGTTCCAGCAGGTCACGAAGAAGGGGACGTTTGACGCCGAGCCGCTGATGAAGGCGTCGTCCGCCATCGTCAAGGACATCGCGGAGCGCCGCCAGAACCTCGTCCAGCTTACGGATATTCGCACGCACGATATGTATACGTTTGCGCACAGCGTCAATGTGTCCATGCTCTCGGCGCTCATTGCCGTGCTGGTCGGGATGAAGCAGGAGGAGATTTCCAATCTGACGCTGTCCGCCCTGATGCACGACCTCGGCAAGCTGGCCGTGCCGCTTGAGATTTTGAATAAGCCGGGACGCCTGACCGATGAGGAATTTGGCATCATGAAGAGCCACCCGCGCGCGGGCTACGACCGCATCCAGGCGATGAAGAAATTGCCGAACAAGGATGTGCTCGCGATTGTCGCGTTGCAGCACCATGAGCACATGGACGGCACTGGCTACCCCGATCATCGAAAGGGAAATGGCATACATATCTTTGGGCGCATCAGCGCCATTGCCGACGTGTACGATGCGCTGACGAGCAGCCGTCCGTATAAAAAGGCGTACATTCCTTCGATTGCCTACAACATCATGGTGAATTGCTCGAAGGGGCAGTTCGACGAGGAACTTCTAAAGCTGTTTTTCCAGAACGTCGCAATCTATCCGATGGGGACTGTCGTCAAGACCACGCTCGGCTACGGCGTCGTCAAGGACGTCGTGTTCGGCAAGACGGATCGTCCAACGGTGATTCTCTTTGCCAATCCGAACACACGGCTTTCCTTTTCGCCGCAAGAGGTGGATCTGTTTGAAAACCGGGAATGCGCGATTGAAAGCGTCCTGAAGGATATGGAGCTCTATCACTTCATCCATGAGATCGGCTTCGATCCGGGCGTCCTCGTCAGCATGGAGAGAGAAAGAGCAGAAAACGACGTAACGGGGGCATCGCTATGATTCGATATGCAGAATATCCATGCCCGTTTGGCTTTTTCCATATCGTCGAAGAGGCGGGTGCGATTGTCGCAATCGGCGTAGAGAAGGAGCAGGCGAGCGACTGGGATGGCGGCGCTTCTGCGCTGCTTGACCAAGCGGCGCAGGAACTTGCGGAGTATCTTGCGGGGACGCGCACCGCCTTTTCCTTTCCCTACCGCCTGCAGGGCACGCCCTTTCGCATGAAGGTGTGGCAGGAACTCGAAAAGGTTCCGTATGGCACGACGACGACGTATAAGAAACTCGCCGAGGCAATCGGGCGGCCGGGCGCATACCATGCCGTAGGCGGCGCGGTCGGGGCAAATCCACTCGGCATCGTCGTGCCCTGTCATCGCGTGATCGGGACGGACGGCAGTCTGACGGGCTACGCGTGGGGGCTTTCGATGAAGGAGCGCCTTCTCGCCCTGGAGCGGGAGCGTTCCTCTGGCTTATCGTAAGGAAGCACTGATTAATTCAGCCGCCCATCTTCACACATCTGCACTGTCCTCT
>ERZ772945.58-NODE-58-length-82243-cov-7.956174_pt1 | contig 82243 bp, 63 predicted proteins | sample MGYA00511681_ERZ772945 | MGnify/ENA primary metagenome ERZ772945 (study PRJEB29015, sample SAMEA2737943) | human oral metagenome | biome: human oral; feature: human-associated habitat; material: dental | place: China | collected 2143 ...
TGCGGATACGCTGGCCCGTGCCAGGGTTCGGATCACAGGGAACAGCTCAGCGACAAGAGGCGGCGGAATCGGCAGCAACGGTACAGTATTCATCGGGACAGAGGAAAAGACCAGCGTCTCCGCAGAGAAGAAGTGGAATGATCATAACAGCGCGAGCCGGCCGCATCAGGTTCAGCTGGAGCTCTACCGTCTTGATTCCGACGGGAAAGAGACCTATATTGGCTACCAGCTGATTCAGGCGGACGCAAGCGGTCAGTGGAAGACAACATTTAACAATCTCCTGAAGTTGGATCCGCAGGGCAAGCCCTATCGGTATTCCGTCAAGGAGAGGAATGTTGAGGGATATGTATCTCAGCTGAGCGGAACGCAGGAGAGCGGATATATCATTACCAATTCCAGCACTAGAACGGTCTTGGTCAAAAAGACCTGGGTTGGTCAGGAGGGAAGCTCTGTGAGAGTTCGTCTCTATGCCAACGGGGTGGAACAGGACTCAGTACTTTTAAATGCCGCAAACAACTGGCGGCATGAGTTTACGAATCTTCCCTGCTACAAGAGTGATGATGGGTCGGAAATTCTCTATACGATTTCTGAAGACAGGGTCGAGGGATATCAAACGGCGATCAGCGGTGATGCCGAGAAGGGATTTGAGATCACAAATACTAAGGATACACCCAATACTCCGAATGAACCCAAGACACCGCCCGAGCAACCGAAGAAACCGGTCCCGTCAGTCAAGACAGGGGATCAGGCAGATTTTCTCCTGTTCGGAGCTATGATCCTTATTGCCGCGGCAGGAATGGCCGGGCTGACCTACAGGAAAAAGCGGAACAGATGATCACTTGACGCCTTATTTCGTCTGTCTTGCCTCAGAAACAGTGGAAGCTGTTTCTGAGGCTTTTTATAGGCGTCCAAAGAAGGGAGGAGACAGATGGTGCCACTGTTGACAAAACAGGCAGTTGATCTGAAGGTAAGGCGGCAGTTCTCTGTCATCGTGGGAAACTACGAGTTCTATTATGCCCTGGGTCTGTATTCCGCCGGTCACCCGGAAGTGGATCTGAGGGGAAATATGAGCCCCGGAGAACTGAAGGATGCCCTGATGAAGGAACTGGATCCGCAGGAATTTCTTCCGGCAAATGATCCGGACAAGTACCTCTGTTTTTTGCTTCATCGCTATCGGGTAGAGGATGACGCGCATGATCAGGTTATGGAGGGACTTTTTGAGTGGGCAAGAAGCGGAGTCAGCCCCTTTCCGTCGGACGCACAGTAAGCCGTGCAGGCAGATGCAAAATAATCCGCGTGCTGTGCATACGGGTGCAAAATAAACTGTGCTTACAGAGCATATGTTCTGCAATGACCTTTCAGGCAAAATTAAGAATGCCGGGGTTTGAAATCGATATAATAGAACTATGAATCAGACGACGTCACAGAAAAGATATCAAAAGGGGAATCAGGCGAAAAGAAGGCAGGGCAGAAGAAAGCGGGCCTTTCTTCTGGCGGCGGTCCTTGTCGCTCTGCTTTTGCTTTGGCTGGATCCTCTTAGCCTGCGTCCTCATAAGATCAGGCCTCAGCTTCCTGACTCCGCCCAGCCAGAGATGGATGTGGAATTGCTTACAGTGAATCCAAACAGCAGACCGGGGAAGAAGTTGGGCAAGGTAAAAGGCATTGTTGTACACTATACGGCGAATCCGGGGTCTTCGGCTATGGACAACCGGAACTATTTTGAGGGGCTTAAGGATTCTCATGTCACCCAGGCCAGCGCTCATTTTATTGTCGGGCTGAAAGGGGAGATCGTCCAGTGCATTCCGACCTCAGAAATTGCCTATGCCTCGAATCAGAGAAATGGGGATACCATTGCAATTGAAGTATGCCATCCGGACGCGTCCGGGAAGTTCAACCGCAAGACCTATGATTCCCTTGTGCGGCTGACGGCCTATCTGATGGCGCGCTTTGATCTGGACACGGATCAGGTCATCCGCCACTATGATGTGACAGGGAAACTCTGTCCCAAGTATTTTGTCGAACATCCGGATGCCTGGAAGCAGTTCAAGACAGACTTAAACACCTATATCAAAGAGAATGCGATCAAGGAGAAGAGCGATGACTGAAGAAATCTACAGGGATATTCTGAATAAAATTCGCTCATACGCCGAGGGCCCTCAAATCGTGGATTATGCCATGCGCACCATAACCCATGCCGCAATTGTGGGCTATGTGGCTATGCTTGGGGTCTTCCTCTTAAACAAGCAATATCATGCTCTCTATGAGAATATTCTGGTGACAGGGGTCGCCTTTGCGGTTGTCAGCCTCTTGAGAAAGAAAATCGGAGCCAAAAGGCCCTATGAGACCATGAAGTTTGAGCCGATTGCGGACAGAAAGGGAGGAGGAGACTCCTTTCCGAGCAGACATGTCTTCTCGATTTTTATCATCGCTGTGGCCATGCTGAAGCAGAATATCTGGCTGGGTCTTCTCTTCCTGGTCATGGGTCTGTTCCTTGCGGTTCTCAGGGTAATAGCAGGTCTTCACTATCCCAGGGATGTGATTGCCGGAGCCCTGATCGGGATCATTTCAGGCGGCCTGGGGTTTTTCCTGATCTTCCCCGGCCGGATGTAATCGAAGGCTGTCCTATATATGACGAATCAATATTCGAGTTATAAGACAAAACGCCCCGACAGCCAGTCCGATGGATTATAAAATCGATTTCCCTTGTGGAATGTTTTTCACGGATGTAACAGAAAAAGGAGCGAGGCAGCTGCGGCTGTCTCGCTCCTAAAGAGTCAATATAAATCTGATTTTCACGGTTTATCCCCCTCAAGCCCTTGACTGACAGGAGCTCGAGGGGGATTCATCGACACATTTGGTCCGACAGATAACGCAGGCAATTACAGGTTATCGTCCAGGGTGTAGTTGGGAGCCTCCTTGGTGATGTGGATATCGTGAGGGTGAGATTCCTTGAGGGAGGCAGAGGAGATCTTGACGAACTTGCCCCGCTCCTGGAGCTCCGGGATCGTGGGAGTACCGCAATAGCCCATACCGGAGCGGATGCCGCCGATCATCTGGAAGATCGTATCCTCGACGGAACCCTTGTAGGCGACTCGGCCCTCGACGCCCTCAGGAACCAGCTTCTTGGCGCCCTCCTGAAAATAGCGATCCTTAGAACCGTTCTCCATTGCCGCAATAGATCCCATACCGCGGTAGACCTTGAACTTGCGTCCCTGATAGAGTTCATACTCGCCCGGAGCCTCGTCGCAGCCGGCGAAGAGGGAACCCATCATGCAGACATTACCGCCGGCGGCAAGGGCCTTGACCATATCGCCGGAGAACTTGATGCCGCCGTCAGCAATGACGGGGACGTCGTAGTCCTTGGCGACAGCGTAACAGTCCATGATTGCTGATACCTGGGGAACGCCGATACCGGCGACAACGCGGGTGGTACAGATCGATCCGGGTCCGATGCCGCACTTCACGGCGTCTGCGCCTGCTTCGATCAAGGCTCTGGCGGCGTCGCCGGTTGCGATGTTGCCGGCGATGACCTGGAGGTCAGGATGGGCGGCTTTGATCTTCTTAACCGCCTCAATGATGTTCTTGGAGTGGCCGTGGGCGGAGTCAACGACGATGCAGTCAACATGGGCGGCGATCAGGGCTTCGACCCTTTCCATCATGTTGCCCGTAATGCCGACTCCGGCGCCGCAGAGAAGACGCCCCTGCTCGTCCTTGGCTGCGTTGGGGTATTTGATCTGTTTCTCAATGTCCTTGATGGTAATCAGTCCGCGGAGGTTGAAGTGATCATCGACAATGGGAAGCTTCTCCTTGCGGGCCTTGCCTAAGATTTCCTTGGCTTCTGCCAGGGTGACGCCGACTTTGGCGGTAATCAGCTGGTCGCCGGTGGTCATGACCTCGGAGATTTTTTTGGTGAAGTCCTCTTCAAACTTGAGATCACGGTTGGTGATGATTCCAATCAGCTTGCCGGTCTTCCCATCCTCGGTGATTGGGACGCCGGAAATGCGATACTTTCCCATCAGGGCATCAGCATCAGCCAGGGTGTGATCCGGGGTCAGGGCGAAGGGCTCGGTGATGACGCCGTTCTCTGACCTCTTCACCTTGTCTACCTCTTCGGCCTGTTGGGCGATGGACATATTCTTGTGGATAATGCCGATTCCGCCTTGACGGGCCATGGCAATCGCCATGCGGTGTTCGGTCACCGTATCCATGGCCGCGCTCATCATGGGGATATTAAGACTAATCTTTTTGGTGAGCCTGGTCTGAAGATTAATCAGGTTTGGTGTTACTTCTGAGTATTGAGGTACCAGTAAGACATCATCAAACGTAATGCTTTCACCAATAATTGTACCCATGTACTGTCCTCTCTTTCTGCTGACCTCTGCCTGTGTTTTTAATCAATTATACTATCAAAATCGCGGGGGTGGGTCAACGAATCACATTCGGGTTTGAAGGTGTTGAATCACATGGGTCAGATTTGTGTGTGAATTGCATTTGGCAAAGTTAGGCGGGAGCGCTTGGAATTTACTTGTCCCCTTAAATTTGCTAATCTAAGACCCGAGAGTTTTGTCGGCAAAGAGGAGGAGAGATGCGGTTTCGCCCCTGTATTGATATTCATAACGGAAAGGTCAAACAGATTGTCGGATCCTCCCTGCAGGATCAAGGGGACAGGGCCTGTGAGAACTATGTCTCTGACAGGTCGGCGGCGGATTACGCCCGGCTCTATCAGAGGGATCATTTGACGGGCGGACATATCATCCTGTTAAATGCCCGTGACTCCGATTATTTTGAGCAGACGAGGCAGGAGGCGCTGGCCGCTCTGGCAGCCTATCCCGGCGGGCTGCAGATCGGCGGCGGCATCACCGCGGATAATGCCGGGGGCTATCTGGATGCCGGAGCTTCCCACGTGATTGTGACCTCTTATGTCTTTGAGAGGGGACAGGTCAATTATGACCGGCTCAGGGACCTTGTGGAGACAGTCGGCAGGGAACACCTGGTCTTAGACCTGTCCTGTCGCAAGAGAAAAGGCCGCTATTATGTGACCACTGATCGCTGGCAGACTCTGACGGAGGAGCCGGTGGAAGAAAAACTCTTGAATCATTTGGCGGATTACTGCGACGAATTTCTAATTCACGCCGCGGATGTGGAGGGCATGCAGACCGGACCCGCAGAGGATTTGCTAAAGCTTCTGGCGGGCTGGAAAGGGATCCCCGTCACCTACGCCGGTGGGATTCACAGCTATGGGGATATCGAGAACATAGGAAGAATCGGACAGGGAAGGGTTGATTTTACAGTGGGATCTGCACTGGACCTCTTTGGAGGAAAGCTGTCATACGAGAGGGTTAGAGAATATCGCATGCCATCCCCTGATATACCCGGTCGGGTACCAAGAGGATAGGGCAAGGGCAGATGATCTGATGAAAACCCATTGATACCGTAAAGATGAATACGAGGTGAAATATGTACAAGATTAACAGCAATTTTCAGAAGCTGCCCGGAAGCTATCTCTTTTCGGACATTGCCCGGAAGGTGGCGGCCTTCGCAGAGGCCAATCCCCAGGCGGATATCATTCGCCTGGGAATCGGGGATGTGACCCGTCCTCTGACCCCGACAATCATTAAGGCCATGCACGATGCCGTCGATGAGATGGGAACGGAAGAGGGATTCCACGGTTACGCGCCGGATCTGGGCTATGACTTTCTGCGCGATGCCATTGCCGGAGAATACAAGGACAGAGGCGTCGACGTCTCTTCCGATGAAATCTTCGTGTCTGACGGGGCCAAGTCGGACTCCGCAGCCATTCAGGAGCTCTTTTCCCAGGACACCCGCATCGCCGTCACGGATCCTGTCTATCCGGTCTACGTGGATTCCAATGTCATGGCTGGCCGCTGCGGGAACTGGGACGCGAAGAAAGAGCAGTGGAGCGATATTATTTATCTGCCCGTGACGGCGGAAAATGATTTTGTCCCGGAATTCCCCAGTCAGATTCCCGATGTGGTCTATCTCTGCCTGCCCAATAATCCGACCGGGACCACACTGACAAAGGATCAACTGCAGGACTGGGTAGACTGGGCCAACAGAAATGGAGTTCTCATCATTTTTGACGCCGCCTACGAGGCTTATATTTCCCAGCCGGATGTTCCGCATTCGATCTATGAGTGCCGGGGGGCAAGAGCCTGTGCCATTGAGCTGCGCTCTTTCTCGAAAAACGCGGGATTTACCGGAGTGCGTCTGGGATTCACAGTTCTTCCCAGGGATATTGTACAGGGGGGAATCAGTCTTCACGACATGTGGGCCCGCCGCCATGGAACCAAATTCAACGGCGCTCCCTATATCACCCAGCGGGCCGGCCAGGCGGTCTATTCCGATCAGGGGCAGAGGGAGATTCGCGAGCTGGTCGCCTACTATATGAAGAATGCGAAGATCATCCACGATGGTCTGGCAGAGGCGGGTTTTGAGGTGTACGGGGGGGTCAATGCCCCCTACATCTGGCTCAAGGCGCCCGGCAATATGACCTCCTGGGATTTCTTTGACTACCTTCTGAGGGAGGTGAACATCGTCGGCACACCGGGATCCGGTTTCGGCCCCTCCGGGGAGCACTACTTCCGCCTGACCGCTTTCGGCAGCTATGAGAATACCCTTCGCGCGGTAGAGCGCATCGGGAAGATGAAGGTATGAAGAGAGAACAATTGATCATCGCAATGGACTTTGACCGAAACGAGGATCCGACCATGGACGATTTTCTGATTCGGTGCGGTCACCTGCCCTTGCATCCTGAGGAGGCCTTCTTTGAGGTCTCCTCTTGCATATCAAAGGGGGAAGTTGATCTTGCGATCTGCAGACAAGAGGCCAGTATCCTGGCGATGCGGGAGGCGAAAATTCCGGTCATCGGCGTCGCGTCGGAGGGAGAAGATCTGTCCGCGGACCTGGTTCTATGTAACTTTGAGGCCCTGGAGGAAGAGGATATTCTCAGAAGCTATCGCAGGGGGATGGAAATTCCGGATGAGATCATAAGAACCAGGCGACTGATCATTCGGGAGATGGTTCCCTCCGATTACCCGGCCCTGCTTCGCCTGTACCGAAGCCTTGAAGCAAAAGAGCATATGGGAGCGCAAAAGACCGGCGGAGCGGTGGAAGACTTCATAGAGCCTCTGGGCGGCCGCAGGGCAACGGAAAAGCTGATTCAAACCTATTGGGATTATCTCTATCCCCTCTGTGGGATGGGAGGATTTCTGCTGATTGACAGAGAAGTTAAGAAGAGGGATGGCGGCAGGAGGGATGCGGACAAACAGGAAAGAGCTGAGCAGGAGGAGGAGAGAGTTGTCGGAAGAATTGACCTCAAGCCAACCGATCGCTGCGGGGAGGGCCAGGCAGAGGTCGGTTATCTGATTGACGCGTCCTGCCGTCGCAGAGGATATGCTAAAGAAGCGCTGGAGGGTATTTGTCAATACGCGCGGGAGAAATTGCGGCTGAGGGAACTTGTCGCGCATGTCCACCCGGATAATCTGCCCTCACAGCGCCTGCTTGAGAAACTTGATTTTGTCAGGGAGGAGAGGGGGCCCTTCGGAGGGGAGAATGAGGGGGATCATTGGCATTTGTCCCTTTGATCTTCTATAATAGTGGACATCTATAGGGATCTGCGTCGGAGGAGTCCGGCGCGGTTTACTCTTGTGAGAGGAGTCGGTCTATGGCGGACATGACGCATTTGGAATCCAGAGAGCAGCTGGAACAAATCGAGAAGAAGATCCTGCGTACGCAGGCGGCCCGCGTCATCGCCACGGATGACTTCGTGGATCCGGAGGTGATCTACAGAGAGCTTGTGGCCCGGATTAACCGATATCATCCCAATACAGATATCTCCATGATTGAGAAGGCCTATGGGATTGCCCGTCAGGCTCACAAGGATCAGAAGCGCAAGTCCGGTGAACCCTATATTATTCATCCTTTGTCTGTAGCACTGATCTTAGCGGATCTGGAGCTGGACAAGGAGACCATCGTCGGAGGTCTTCTGCACGATGTCGTAGAAGATACGGTCATGAGTCTGGATGACGTTCGCAGAGAGTTCAGCGATGAGATCGCCCTTTTAGTGGATGGGGTCACCAAGCTGGGACAGCTGTCCTATGATGCAGATAAGGTGGAGATTCAGGCGGAGAATCTGCGGAAGATGTTCCTGGCCATGTCCAAGGATATCCGTGTCCTTCTGATTAAGCTGGCGGATCGCCTGCACAATATGCGCACTTTAAAGTTCATGACGCCCGCCAAGCAGAAGGAGAAGGCCCGCGAGACCATGGAGATCTACGCCCCTCTGGCGCAGCGGCTGGGTATCAGCAAGGTGAAGGTCGAGCTGGACGACCTGGCGCTCAAGTTCCTGGAACCGGATTCCTACTATGATCTTCTGGAGCAGCTGAACCAGCGTGAGAGTGAGAGAAGCGAGTACATTCAGTCCCTGGCGGACCTGGTGACAAGGCAGATTGACGCGGCGGGGATTAAGGCCAAGATCTACGGGAGAGCCAAGCATTTATTCTCCATCTACAAGAAGATGGTCAATCAGCATAAGACGCTGGATCAGATCTATGATCTCTTCGCGGTCCGCATTATTGTCGATGACTTAAAGGACTGCTATGCCTCTTTGGGGATTATTCACGAGCACTACACACCAATCCCCGGCCGCTTTAAGGACTATATTGCCATGCCCAAGCCCAATATGTACCAGTCCCTGCACACGACGGTCATCGGGCCCAAGGGGCAGCCTTTTGAGATTCAGATCCGCACCTGGGAGATGCACAGGATCTCTGAGTACGGTATTGCCGCTCACTGGAAATACAAGGAGTCCGGAGAGGGGGCCACGACCAATCAGGAGGAACAGAAGCTGTCCTGGCTCAGGCAGATCCTGGAGTGGCAGCAGGATATGACAGACAATAAGGAATTTGTCTCTCTGATCAAGAGCGACTTAAACCTCTTCTCCGACACGGTCTACTGCTTCACGCCGACCGGTGATGTCAAGAACCTGCCGGCGGGATCGACCCCGGTCGACTTCGCCTACTCGATTCACTCGGCTGTCGGGAATCGGATGGTGGGAGCCAAGGTCAACGGTAAGCTGGTGCCGATCGATTACGGCATCCAAAACGGCGACCGAATTGAGATCATCACCTCTCAGAATTCCAGGGGGCCCAGCCGCGACTGGGTCAAGCTGGTCAAATCCTCCCAGGCCAGGAATAAAATCAATCAGTGGTTTCGAGCCCAGTCCAAGGATGAGGATATCCAGCGGGGCAAGGAGCTTCTCATGGCTTACGCGAAGAGCCATGACATTGATTTCAATGCCATTAACCGGCCGGAATACCAGCAGAAAGTACTTCGCCGCTTCGGCTTCCACGATTGGAACAATGCTCTGGCCACGGTGGGACACGGAGGGCTCAAGGAGGGACAGGTGATCAACCGTCTTCTTGAGAACTACCGCAAGGATCATCCCAGAATTCTGACCGATGAGGATATCTTAGCCTCGGTCAAGCCGCAGACCCCTGCGGATGGAGACCTGCCGGAGGGGGCTTCCGGCTCGGTTCACGAGCACCCGGAGAATACGCAGACCAGGCATCATAAGAGCGGGATCGTGGTCAAGGGACTGCATGATGTTTCCGTCCGCTTCTCCAAGTGCTGCAGTCCGGTGCCGGGCGATGAGATCGTCGGCTATATTACCCGGGGAAGAGGCATTTCCATCCACCGGACCGACTGCGTCAATATGATCAACCTGCCGGACATGGAGAAAAACCGCCTGATTGAAGCGGAATGGGAGGATGGCTGGTCTAATCCCAGCGGCAAGCTCTATGACACGGTCATTAAGATCTACGCCAACAACCGGGTGGGAATTCTGGTGGATCTGTCTAGGGTCTTTTCCGGGGCGGATATTGATATCGAGCAGCTGCACTCCAATACCTCCAGGCAGGGGGTGGCGACCATCACAATCCAGTTCAAGGTTCACGGCAAGGAGGAGCTTCGCAATCTGACGGAGAAGCTGCGGCAGATTGAGTCTGTTGTGGACATCGAGCGGACGACGGGAGGCTGAGGGAAGAGATATGCTGATTCAACAATTTGTCGTCGGCCCTGTAGAGACCAATTGTTATATCATTCATAAAGAAGGAGAAAAAGAGGCCCTGATTATCGATCCCGGTGCGGCCGGGAGGCAGCTTGCGGAGCATCTGAGAAAGGAAGGACTGCGGCTTGCCGCTGTTCTTTTAACCCACGGGCACGCCGACCATGCCGGGGGAATCGGGGATCTGCTGAGGGAGCTTAAGGACCGGGTGCCGGTGATCGCCTATGAGGGAGAGAAGAGGACTCTGGCCGATCCCAATTACAATCTTTCTTCCTGGATCCTGTCTCATAGTCAGGTCTTTCACGCCGACCTCTTTATGAGAGACGGGGAGGAGAAAGACCTGGCCGGTCTGCATTTTCGTCTCCTGGCTACGCCCGGGCACACAGAGGGCGGCTGCTGTTTCTATTTTCCCTATGAAAATGTTCTCTTTTCCGGGGACAGTCTCTTTGCGGGTTCTCTGGGGAGAACAGATTTTCCGGGAGGGTCTGTGGCTCTTTTGGTCAGGAGCGTAAAAGAAAAGCTGATGACCCTGCCTGAGGGCACTCGCGTTTTGCCCGGACACGAGGGAGAGACGACGATCGGGGAGGAGAGAGTGAATAATCCATATCTGCTGTAAAAATATAAGACAGTACAGAATTGTTTGGAGATCTTTGCATGGATGGAATCAGAGTGACTGTAAATCGACAGCTGCCAAAGATTGTATAAGGGTCTCAGACCTATGCGGTTGGACATGTGTATGGAAGGAACACAGAGACAGAAGAGGGAAAGCATGACAGAGGATAGGCTTATCTTATGATCTATGTTCGGTTGAATACCAGCGGTTTTGAATACGATATTTATAACCTGGTTCGGTCCTTTCTCCCGGAGGCCAAGCTGGGTTTTCTCTATCCGAGAGATCTGGCGCACAGCTTAGAGGGAGGAAAGACAGCGGCGGAGGCCCTGAAAAGCTATCGTCTGCAGAGGGCGGATGCCGAGGAGAAGCTGGCTTATTGGGAGGAAAAAGTCGCAGAGAGACAGGGCTCTCAGCAGAAGAGAACAGCCGCCGATCCTGTCTCAAGAGGAGCAAGGGGAGCATGGACAGAGGAGAAGGGGCATGCCAATCATCATGAGAGAAGCCCTGAGGCCCTGCAGGAGAAGCTGTCAAGGGCTCAGGAGAAGCTGCGGAAGACTCTGGAGAGACAGCCTGCCTCTGTGCTTTTCGTCGATATCCGCGAGGACAGGATTCGTCTTCGCTGGGAAGCTGACGGCAAAGAGGCGGAGAAAATGATGAGGGAATTGGCCCTGGCCGATGAAAGGGGACTTCCCGCGGATCCTGCCCTGTCCGTTCTTTGGTCAGCGAATTCTGGCCAGGTCTGTGAGGAGAAGCTGTCTTCTGTTGTAAAGGAAAGACCAGAGGCTATGCCCTGTGCCGGGGAGAGAGACATTCTCCTTCGCCGCGAGCAGAAAAACGTCCTGAAGCGGTTGATCTATCTGGCCCTGTCTGAGGATCTGGGGAAAGACCTGCCCTGGGGAACGCTCTCGGGGATTCGGCCGACCAAGATTCTCCTGGGCAAACTGATCTCCGGCGCCTCAGAGGAAGAGGCGGCTCTCTGGATGAAGGAGACCTACATGGTCTCTGACGCGAAGCTTGCGACCTGTATGGAGATCGTCCGCAGGGAGCGCAAGGTTTTAAGAAGGATCCACACAGGAGGGATGGGAGGAGCAGAAGACGGGAGGAAGGGCTACAGTCTCTATCTGAATATTCCCTTTTGTCCCTCTACCTGTCTCTACTGCTCCTTTACCTCTTATCCGGAGAAAAAATATGCCGCTCTGATGCCGGACTATGTGTCGGCTCTTGAGAGGGAGATCGACTATGTGCGAGAAGACTTTCAGGAGGAAAAGAAGAGAGTACTTGACAGTATTTACATCGGGGGAGGAACTCCAACCTCTCTGCCGGCAGAGCTTTTGGATCGCCTGCTGACCTGTATTGAGTCGAGGCTGGATACCAGTCAGCTCAAGGAGTGGACCATTGAGGCCGGACGGCCGGACTCCATCACGGAGGCCAGGCTGGACGCGATAAGAGGGCATGGGGTGACCCGGATCAGCATTAACCCCCAGACCATGAAGGATGGGACATTAAGGCTGATCGGCCGCCATCACACATCGGAGCAGATTCGAACGGCCTACAGCCTGGCCCGGTCTAAGGGCTTTGATGATATTAATATGGACCTCATCATCGGTTTGCCGGGGGAGAGCAGGGCAGACGTCGAGCGGACCTTACAGGAGATTGCGGCCATGGGGCCTGAGAATCTGACGATCCACTCCCTCGCCCTAAAGAGGACGGCCCGTCTGAACCTGCGCTGGGAGGAGTACGCAAAGTATGTTATGGAATCCTCTGATGAACTGATGGCACTGGCAGCCTCCTATGCAAAAAAAATGGGATTATCTCCCTACTATCTCTACCGACAGAAGAACATCGCCGGCAATCAGGAGAATGTGGGTTATGCCAAAGAGGGTTATGAGGGCATTTATAATATCGCTATTATGGAGGAGCAGCAGGACATCGTGGCCCTGGGCTGCGCGGCTGATTCCAAGAAAATCCTGGCAAATGGAAAAACCGATCGCTGTGAGAATGTCAAGAATGTGGAGGAATACATTGCCCGGGTAGATCAGATGATCGAGCGGAAGAGAAGACTTTTCTTTGAGGAGGATTGAGAGAGGAGCAGGATATGCGCTACGCGAAGGATCCAAACAAGCAGTATCACATAGGGGTTGGAGCAGAGGAGATCGGACCCTATGTTATTCTGCCGGGAGATCCCGGTCGCTGTGAACAGATTGCGGGCTACCTAAAGGATAGCGTCAGGGTCGGACAGAACCGGGAATTTACCACATATACGGGTAAGCTCAAGGGAGTTAAGGTCTCCGTGACGTCCACAGGAATCGGCGGCCCGTCTGCCGCGATTGCCATGGAGGAGCTGGTCATGGCGGGAGCCCATACCTTCATCCGGGTCGGAACCTGCGGCGGAATGCAGGAGAAGATCCTGGGGGGGGACTTGATTGTGGCGACAGGGGCTGTCCGAATGGAAGGATGCAGCAGAGAATACGCCCCTATCGAGTATCCGGCGGTGGCCGACTTCACCCTGCTCTGCGCGCTGCGGTCCGCCGCTGAGAAAATGGGAGTCAGATACCACACGGGCGTGGTCGAGTGCAAGGATTCCTTCTATGGACAGCACTCCCCCCAGAAGAGCCCGGTCTCCTATGAGCTGCTGGATAAATGGGAGGCCTGGAAGCGGCTTGGATGTCTGGCAAGCGAGATGGAATCGGCCGCCCTCTACACAGTAGCCCAGGCCCTTGGGGTCCGGGTGGCCTCGGTTCTTCTTGTTATGGCCAACCAGGAGCGGGAGAAGGCAGGGCTTTTAAATCCCGTCGTTTATGACACCGACCTGGCTGCGCGCTGTGCCACAGAGGCGCTGCAAATGGTAATTGCAGAGGACAGGAAGCGTCTGTAAAAGAAGTCCGGCAAGCAGCAGTGCTTGCCGGACTTCCTCTCACTTATGCCTGTTTGGGACGATAAGAGATGCAGATCATCATAATCAGGATGAGTAAGAAGCCAAGGCCATCCCAGAGGCTGAAGGGCGTTTGAAAGAAGATTCCTGTGACGACAGCCGCCGTGACGGGTTCTGAGAAGGCATAGAGAGCGGCGGGTACGGGGCCGATCCGGTTCAGGCCGGTCATGTAGAGGGAAAAGGCGGCGACATTGCCGACCAAAACGACGAAGGCAATCCCCAAATATCCAATCGGATTTGGCCGGTAGGGGATATGCCAGGGCTGAAAGATCAGGGCCATGACAATACCGCCCCAGAAGAAGGCCCAGGCCTGCATGATGGCGACCGGGTACTTCTTGAGGATGGATTTTCCGACCAGGTTGTAGACGGCGATTCCGATGGCAGAGCCGATACCGGCGGCAAGAGCAAGGGGAGAGACTCTGAGTTCTCCGGGTCTTCCGTGACTGACAATGGAGAGAACGCCCAGAAAGGCAAAACAGATCGCGATCAGCTCTAAGCGATGAGGTCTGCGCCGGGACAAAAGGCAGACCAGAAGCAGGGTCAGGCCGGGGGAGAGATCCTGCAGGATCGTTCCCATGCTGGCGGATGAGAGCTGAATGCAGAGGAAGTAGAGGAACTGGCAGAGGGCAACGCCCGGAATCCCGTAGACCAGGGTTAAAAGGGCGTCCCTGCGGTTGGTAAAGGGCTGCCAGCTTTTCCTTGGCCCGTACTTGATCAGGCAGTAGGTCAGCATGATCAGTCCCGCCAGAAAGAGGCGGATTGGGACCAGCCAGGGAGTCTGCATTTTCTGATACGTGAAGAGATACTGCCCCATAGAACCGGAGAGACCCCAGCAGATACCGGAGGCGACGGCAGAAAAAGCGCCGAGGAGTTTTTGGTTGATCTTTGGATTTGTCATGTATTTCATTATATCGTAGGAAAAGCTATAAAACAGCAGAGCTCGGCTCATAAATCTGCCTCATATATAATTGCCGCCCTGCCCTATGCGCAATTGCTGTCCTTCCCCGGGTTCAGTTGCTGCCTTATCTCGTATACAATCCCTGTCCCCTGTATGATATGAGCCCAGATTCGGCAGATTTTTACCGCCTGAAGGTCCCGGGGTGTTAAAATGAGAAAATCAGTATTTTAATATGATTTCAAACATCACAGGATGAGCTATGATTTTTAAAATATTCCGACATGACCTGAGGGAACTGAGAAGGAGCGTATTCACTCTTATCATCGCTCTTGGGGTTTGCGTCCTCGGCGGTCTCTATGCCTGGGCCAACATTTACTCCAACTGGGATCCCTATGGCAATACCAGAGGCATTAAGATTGCAGTGGTCTCATTGGACCGGGGGGATCAAGACAGCGCGGGACAGGAGCAGAATATGGGCGCGGAGATTGTCGACAAGCTCCGCCATAACGACAAGATCGACTGGGTTTTTCTGGGCTCGGAGAAAGAAGCCAGGGCAGGCGTGGAGTCAGGCGACTACTACGGGGCTCTGATTGTGGGGGAGGACTTCAGCGAGAAGATGACCCATATTTTCACGGAGGGGGTGGACAAGCCACAGCTGGTCTTCTATCAGAATCAGAAGAAAAATGCTGTGGCCAATAAGATCACGGATACGGTAGTGACAAGTATCCAGTCCCAGGTCAACGAGAAGTTTGTTGAGATGATGGTCCAGAAGGTCTTTACGGACACCAATCACTTCACGGAGGATCTTGAGAAGCAGGGAGGAATCGATGGACTGATTTCCCGCTTTGAGCAGATTCGGAGCAATATCGCCAGCTATCAGACCCAGCTGGATATGGCGATCGCCGGAAATGAGGCCGCCAACAGAGCCCTTGAGCAGGCGGACAAGGCATCAGAGAACGTCAACGGGGCATTGGGTCAGGCGCAGTCAGGCCTGGGTCAGGCCCAGGAGGCGGCGGGGCAGGCTCAGCTGACTCTGGAGGAATACAGCAGGCGCATGCGCGACCTGCAGGCAATGGCAGTGTCCAATGCAAGTGATTTGCAGAAGGGGCTTGAGGACTTAAGCGGCGGCAGTGATATGGACAGTATCCAAAAGGCCCTTAAGGCCTACAGGGACAAATTAGATAAGCTGGATGGGCAGCTTCACGCCCTGGCGGCTGCCTTTCCGGCGGACCTGTCTCCGAAGCTGCACCGGTTTGTCGACCGGCTGGATAAGATCAAGGCGAATCTGCAGGAATTGGAGTCCAAGAAGCAGGCCTCATGGGTCGGAAAGACAGATGCCCAGTTAAGCCAAAAGGAGAGGGAGGATAAGGCGGAGTTTTATCGGCAGCTGGACCAGTTCAGGCAGGAGAGTAAAAATCTGTCAGAAGAGCTGACAGGAAGTCTGCCGGCTGAGATCGAGTCTGCCCTTGATAAGACGGCCAGGACGATAGGGAATGCCAGGGTCAGCATGAATCAGATGTCCAGTCTCCTGGGAGGAATGGGAGACGTCTTCGGGGCTCTCTCGGGCACCGTCAACGCTGGAAATGTCAGCTTGATTCAGACTAGGCAGGCTCTGACCCTTCTGGACAATCGAATCTCCGCTGTCCTGGACGCCGTCAAGGGAGCGGGAGAGAATGACGCGGTAAAGGCGCTGATCAATACCCTTTCCGGCGATCCGCAGGCCTATGGACGCTTCTTCGCGGACCCGGTCGAGATCGAATCGACGGCGATCTATCCGGTAGAGAATTACGGATCGGCCGTAGCCCCCTTTTATTCTGTCCTGGCGATCTGGGTTATGGGCCTTTTGCTCGCGGCGGTCATGAAGACGCATCCGAATCCTCTGTACTATCCGGATGCCAGGGCGCACCAGCTCTATCTGGGCCGCTATTTGATCTTCGGACTCCTGGAGCAGTTCTTTGTTGTTCTGCTGGTCCTGGGAGATCTCTTTGTGCTCAAAATACAGTGTCTTCACCCCTTCCTTTTCTGGGCGGTCTGCGCCGTTACCGGATTGACCTTCTCCCTGCTCATCTACTCCCTGGTGTATGCCTTCGGAGATGTGGGCAAGGCGGCAGCAGTGGTTATCGTCGTCCTTCAGATTGCCGGTTCCTCCGGGACCTATCCCATCGAGCTTCTGCCGACCTTCTTTCAGAATGCCTATATTTTCTTTCCCTTCCCCTACGCGATCGACGCCCTGCGGGAGTGTGTGGCCGGGCTCTACAGGACGGACATTCTCATCTATTTGGGAAAGCTCTCTGTCTTTATTCTGGTGGCTCTGGCCATTGGAATCTGGATGCATAAGCCCACCGCCAGGCTCCTTCACTTTATGGAGGCGCGGATGGACGATACGGAGTTGATGTAAGGGACATATGACTTGAAGTGGTGCAGGGACATATCGTTTGAAGCGGAGAATGGATCATGAAGGACTACGAGAAATTCTATTATGAATATATCAGCGAGCTCAGGGACAAGCACGAGGCGAATGTCAGCAGGATCCGACTGGGCATTCGGATCAATCTGATCCTGCCGCTGGCCTTTTTGATCCTGAGCTTTACGATCGGAGGTTCCCGATTTATCTTTTTGATGCTCTGGATTGTCAGCCTTTTCGGGATCGCCGCCTATTTGATTTTCGTGGAATACACGGATTTTGAGCTCCAGCAGAAGCTGATTGATCTGGAGGACAGAGAGGACGGGGAGCCTGAGTCCCTGATCGAAGGGAAATACCTGGAGCCCCATTTGGAGTCTCTGCAGGAGAAGGTTGGATATATTGCGGAGGCCAAAAACAGAAAGATGGAGCAGCTCGTCGAAGTTAAAAATAAAGCGATCGGGCGAAAGGGGAAAAAGACCGCCGAGAGGGAGCAGGAGAAAGAGGAAGAGGTTTTGGTTACGGTGGATGAAGTGATCTCTTCCAGGGAAGATCAGAAGAATTTCTTGCGGGAAAAATCCGGAGCGGCGGAAGAAAAAGACGGCGGGGCGAAGGGACAGAAGAACGGGCAGACGAAAGAGAAGGCTCCGACAAAGGAGGAATCCCATGCGTAATGTGTTTAAGGTTTTTCGCAGGGACGCAAAGCGGATCTGGACCAATGTGGTTGCCCTGGTGGTAATCATGGGCCTGGCTGTGATCCCCTCCCTCTATGCCTGGTTTAATATCCTGTCAAACTGGGATCCTTACGGGTCCGCCTCGACCAGAAACTTAAAGGTTGCCGTGGCAACGGAGGATCAGGGGGCGGATCTGGACGGGGCAAGGCTCAACATTGGCGATATTGTGATCGACAAGCTAAAGAGCAACCAGTCCATCGGCTGGGTCTTTGTAGACAAGGCCGAGACGGCCAGGGAGGGAGTGACCAGCGGTCAGTACTACGCGGCTTTAGTCATTGACAGGGACTTCTCGACGAATATGCTCTCTTTCATCGGAGGTCAGCTCAATCACCCTCAGATATACTACTACGAGAATGAGAAGAAAAATGCCATCGCCCCTAAAATTACCGGAAAGGTCAAGACGACGGTGCAGGAGGAGGTCAACAAGGCCTTTGTCAGCTCTCTGGCTCAGGGTCTGCTCTCCGCCGGGAAGTATATCTCCAATACGGACGGGAAGACTCCTCTGACGGATGCGGCTTTAGAACATCTCAAGCAGATGGATTCGGATATGACGACCAGTATCGGCATCATCAACGCGTATATTTCTCTGGCGGATTCGGCGGATCAGGTAAAGAAGGCAAGTGAGGCGCTCTCTAAAGAGCTGCAGCGGATCAGCGGGGACTCCAGGAGCAAATTGAGCGCGGCAAAGGAGCGGGCTGAGAGTCAGCAATCTCAGTCGCCCGGCAGTTCTCAGGCAGGACAAAAGACGGCTGACTATATCGAGTCGCAGCTTGCCGGAGTCTCTGATTACCTTGAGACCCTGCAGAATCAACTCGCGGACGGCCAGGAGCTGGCGGAGCCCAAAATCAATCAGCTGGAGACGCTTTTAGACGGCCTGCACAGCCAGATCAACGGGGCTCTCTCAGCGGTTCATCTGCCTGCCCGACTTCAGGCCAGACTGGACACCTTCAACCAGCGATATCAGACCCTGAGGGATCGGCTGGAGGGCATGAAGGCGGCGGCAAGAAGCGGCCAGTCCACCCTGACTTTGTCTAAACAGGCGGCGGATGACTGCGGGCAGCTGCTTTCATCCAGTCGGGAGATCCTTGAGGATTACCAGAGTCAGGTCAAGCCAAAGATCTCAGCCTCCATGGATTCGATCAGAAATTCCATGGCGGAGGCGGGCAGACTCTTAAGCGATGCCGGCGCGAATATTGACGCTGTGAATAAGATCCTCGCGTCTTATCCGGATTTATCCGGGGCGGCCAAAGGAGATCTGATTACAGCGAGAGATCATCTGTCCCAGATGCAGGGAAAGCTTCGCGACCTGATCAACCAGGTCTCTGAGCTGCGTTCTTCTGATCAGTACAGCATGCTGATCAAGCTGATTGAGTCTGATCCGGATCTGGTTGCGGATTTCATTTCTTCCCCGGTGGGACTGAAAAGTGAATCCGCCTATCCCATTGCAAATAACGGTTCGGCTATGGCGGCCTTCTATGTCATTCTGGCCATTTGGGTCGGGGCCCTGATTCAGGTGGCGATTCTTCGCCCCCGCCAGAAGCATCCGGGGGAGATCCCGGGTGTTAAGCCAAGGCACGAGTTCTGGGGTCGCTATCTGATTTTCTTTCTCCTGGGGCAGGTACAGACCCTGATCATTGTCCTTGGGACCCTCTTTTACGTGAGGATTCAGGTTCAGTCCCGCCTTCTCTTCTGGCTGGCGGCGGCAGTAGCCAGTCTGGTATTTACCCTTCTTCTCTATGCCCTGACCTATGCCTTCGGGGCAGTCGGAGAGGCCGTCGGCGTTGTGATCATGGTCGTCCAGGTGGCAGGGAGCGGAGGAACCTTTCCCATTGAGGTTCTGCCGCGGATCTATAAGATTCTCTACCCCTTTATGCCCTTCCGCTATGGAATCAATGCCCTGCGGGAGTGCGTCGGAGGCTTCTATTCCAATGCCTATGCCATCGACCTGCTGCACCTGCTTGGTTTTGTGCCTCCGGCTCTTATCATAGGTCTTGGGATCAGCAGGATCATTGGAGGTCTGACCCATAAGATCGAGGCGTCCAAGGCGGGATCCGACCTGTGGGCATAGGGGTAAAAAGAGCGAGTCTGTCAGAGGCGGATTGCGGGGGCAAATCGCAGGAAGTGTCGGCTAGCAGGATTTGAGAACTGTCTGGCAGCAGGATTTGAGAACTGCCGGGAAGTCGGGCTTGTAAATTGTTAGAAATCGGATTTAAATGACTTTGCGGCAAGGAAAACGTAAGATAGACACAGGAGCTTCGCCTTTTGTACGCTCTGACAGGAGAGGACCTGTGTGTGAAACCGCGTGAGTATTTTTACAAATGATCAGGAGGATACTATGAATTTCTTAGAACTGGCAGAGAAGCGTTATTCCTGTAAGCAATATAGCGACAGGCCCGTCGAGGCGGATAAGCTGCAGGCTGTTCTTGAGGCCGGGCGGCTTGCGCCGACGGCCAAGAATCTGCAGGAGCAGCATGTATATGTGCTCCAGTCTGATGAGGCTCTGGACAAATTTGATCAGCTGACACCCTGCCGTTATGGGGCGAAAACAGCCCTGATGGTCACCTACGATAAGAAAAATGTCTTCACCTATCCGGGAGAGAAGCGCGATTCGGGGGTCGAGGATGCCAGCATTATCGCGACGCATATGATTCTGGAGGCGACAGAGCAGGGACTGGACTCCTGCTGGATTAACTTCTTTGATCCCGATCGGGCAAAAGAGCTCTATGATCTTCCGGAAGAGGAGGAGGTTCTGATGCTGATGGATCTGGGCTATGCCGCGGATGGGGCCGGGCCCCTGCCTAACCATAGCAGCCGCAAGGACTTAAGCGAGACCGTATCCTATCTGTGACCTGATCTTTTTGTGCAGGGATCAGAGCTCAGTGCAGGGATCCGAGCCTTGCACAGGGATCAGAACTCTATGCGGGGATCAGAGAGAACAGAGAATGTATTTCATTTTTTGAGCATTAAAGGAAGAACATGACTGATATAAGAGGAAAGCTGATCGGGGTGGGCGTGGGTCCCGGCGATCCGGAACTGATGACCCTAAAGGCAGTCCGCATGATTCAGGAGGCGGATCGCGTTATTCTCCCCCAGAAGAAGGCTAAGGAGGCGCGGGCCTACAAGATCGCACTGGGGGCGGTACCTGCTCTGGCCGACAAATGCCTGCTTGGCCTTGACTTTCCCATGACCCGGGATAAGGATCTGCGGGATCGGCAGATTCAGGCCAACTATGAGTCCCTGCGCTCCTATCTGAAAGCGGGAGAGAAGCTGGTTTTTTTGACCATTGGAGACCCCTGTATCTATTCCACCTTCTGTTACCTCAAGATTTATGCCGAGGAGGAGGGGTATCAAACGAGTCTGGTCAATGGGATTCCCTCTTTTGTGGCGGCTGCGGCCCGCTTAAATATTCCCCTCTGCCTGGATGATGAGGAGGTCCATCTGCTCAATGGAAAGAGTCATCTTGCAGAGGGACTGGCTCTGCCCGGCAGCAAGATTGTGATGAAGGCCGGGCCCTGTTCGGAGAAGCTGGCTGAGGCTGTCGACAAGCTGCCCGGCGCCAGGGTATACGCGGTCAAAGACTGCGGCCTTCCCGGCGAGGAGGTCTTTAACGATATTCACGAGCTGCCCGGGGACTACATGCTGACGGTGATTGTCAAGGAATAAGGATCATCGCCATTCTCCAGCATTTTTCCATATTATTTTCCATATAAATCACATGTGATTCCCATATGAATCTCTTTTTGTGCCAATACGCCGAGCAGACGTATGATTACGGCAAACAGTCGTTTATTCACATCGAACACTTGCGCTAACTTTGTTTTGCAAGTAAAATATAGATCAAAGTTAGCCGATACTAACATTTTGATGGTATCGATAAAGACTGAGCTGATTTCCAGTTGATCAGAGGGGAGGATTGTGTCTGCCTTCGGTCTGCCGGAGAGAAAGGGATTCGTATGATTTACAAAAAACTAAAGACGTATGCGCCGGAGAAGATGGGCTTTGTTTATGTCGGCATACTGATGGCACTGCTTGCCGCGGGACTCTCTGTTGCCAGCTATTATTATCTCTATCGCTTTCTGCGAAAAGTAATTGTTGATGTCGATATGACCGGAGCGGTTCCCCTGGCCATGGATGTCGTGATTTTTTTAATTGCGAATGCCCTGGTCTATTTTCTGGCCCTTTGGTCTACGCATATACTGGCCTTTCGACTGGAGACAAATCTGAAGAAGCAGGGACTTCGGCATCTGATGAACGCTTCCTTCAGCTTTTATGACAAGAATGAATCCGGGCGCGTCCGCAAGATTATGGATGACAACACGGCGCTGACCCACTCCAGTGTGGCGCATCTGATCCCGGATTTGACCACCGCTGTGTTCGCTCCCCTGCTCGGAATTGTCCTGGCCTTTTATGTGGACTGGCGGATGGGATTGCTATTTACCGCCAGCTTTCTGTCGGGGATACTCTTCATCCGTAAGATGATGGGAGACCAGAACTTCATGAATCAGTATATGGCGGCGTCCGATAAGATGAATTCCGGCGCTGTGGAGTATGTGCGGGGGATTCATGTACTGAAGATCTTTAAGACCAGTCTGCAGTCGCTGAAGGAATTCTACCGATCTGTGACAGAGTACGCGGACCTGGCTCTGAAGTACAGTATGAGCTGCCGGAGCTGGTATGTCTTCTTTCAGGTCTTCTATAACGCGGTCTTTCTTGTCGCGCTGTTCTTTGGCTATGGGAGCGGGGATGACCCGAGGGTCCAGCTCTGTAAGTTTTTATTTTATGCCTTGTTTAATGGCATCCTCTATATGGCCCTGAATAAGGTGATGTATGTGGGCATGTATACCTATCAGGCCAGTGCCTGTATTGAAAAAATCGAAAAGCTTTTTTCCGAGATGGATGAGAAAAAGCTTTCGACCGGTCAGCGCGAGACGATGGAGGGAAGCTCGATAGAGTTTCAGAATGTGACCTTTGGCTATGAGGATCAGAAGGTAATAAAGCATTTTTCCCTTAAGCTGGAGGAGGGCAAGACTTATGCGCTGGTAGGCGCTTCAGGCTCCGGGAAATCAACGCTGGCAAAGCTCATTTCTGGTTTCTATCAGCTGGATGACGGCCATATCTTAATCGACGGGCACGATCTCAGCGAATACACGGAGGGCGCCCTAGCACAAAACATCGCAAATGTCTTTCAGGATGTAAAGCTGTTCAAGAAGAGCATCTATGAAAATGTGCGGATGGGGCGGCCTGACAGCAGCCGACAGGAGGTGATGGAGGCCCTCCACCTGGCCCAGTGCGATGAGATCTTAAACAAGCTGGAAAAGGGTGAGGACACCCTGATTGGCGCCAGGGGGGTCCATCTGTCCGGCGGAGAGGTGCAGCGCATTGCCATCGCCCGGGCGATTTTAAAGGATGCAAAGATCATTATTCTGGATGAAGCCTCCGCCGCGGCGGATCCGGAAAATGAGTATGAGCTGCAGCTGGCCTTTGCAAATCTCATGAAGAAAAAGACGGTTATCATGATCGCGCACAGACTCAGCTCTATTACAGGTGTGGATGAGATCCTTGTCATTGACGATGGGAAGCTGGTGGAGAGAGGAAGCCATAGTGAGTTGATGGCACATAACTCCGTCTATCAAAAGCTGCAGGAAGACTTTATGCAGGCGAATGAATGGAGGGTGCGCGAATGAAGACGATATTGAAACGAAATTTTGGCTTGACAGACAGTGGTATCCGCATGGTGCGCCGCGCTGCCCTGGCTTCCTTCTTTGTAAACGCGGGCTATATGGCCCTGATGCTGATCGCCATGTACTATGGGGACAATGTGCTCAAGGGCGTTATCAGGCCTGCCTGGTACTATCTGGCTATCATCGCGGTCACGCTGGCAGTGCTGTACATCCTCATTGACCGCGAATATGTGCTGACCTTTAACGGAACCTATCAGGAGGCCACCAACCTGCGGTTAGAGATTGCGGATCAGATCAAAAAGCTGCCTCTGTCCTATTTCTCAAGGCATGATCTGAGCGATCTGGCTCAGACGATCATGCAGGATGTGACGGATCTGGAACACGCTATGAGTCACTCCATTCCGCGCTGCATCGCCTATGTTTTTTTCCTGACCGTAATGGCAGTGCTCCTTTTGGTATCCAATCCGCTCCTGGGCCTGGCCGCTTTGATTCCGCTTGTAGTGGGACTCGTGCTCATGCTCTTGTCGCAAAGGGCACAGAAGCGATGGACAGAGAAATACTTCTGGAAAATGCGCGAGACAACAGAGGCATTCCAGGAGGCGATCGAGCTGCAGCGGGAAATCAAGAGCTGTCGCTATGAGGACAAAAATTACCAGGAGGTATCGGCTTCTTTAGACGCCGCCGAGCGGCTGCGGGTGCGGACAGAGCTTATGCAGTCCATGCCCATCCTCCTGTCCACAGCTGTCATGAAGCTGAGCATCGGATTTGTCGCGGCAGTCTCCGCGGCGCTCCTGCGGATCAACGCTGTCCAGATGATTTATGTGATCGGATTTTTACTGGTTTCCATGCGTCTGACGGACGCGGTAGGAGTCATGGAGGACTTTTTCGCCGAGTTTTTTTATCTGGACGCCAGAATCAAGCGGATAGGAGAACTTAGAAACACGCCGACGCAGCAGGGAAAAAACCTTGAGCTGGAGCATTTTGACATTGAACTAAAAGATGTGCGCTTTGCCTATAGCGATGAAACAAAGGTGATCAATGGCGTGAGCTTTGTGGCAAAGCAGGATCAGGTTACGGCGATTGTGGGGCCGTCCGGATGCGGCAAGTCAACGATTTTGCGCCTGATCTCACGGCTCTACGATTATGACGGCGGAAGTATCAGGATCGACGGCCATGACATTCAGGAGATATCCACAGACGCGCTCTTTGATAAGGTCTCCTTCGTCTTTCAGGATGTGATCCTCTTCAACAGCTCTGTACTGGACAATATCCGTATGGGCCGTTTGGACGCGACGGATGAGGAGGTGCGGCAGGCGGCCAGGCTCGCGAACTGCGAGGATTTTATCCTCAAGCTGCCCGAAGGATATGACACCCTCATCGGGGAAAACGGCAGCAAGCTCTCAGGCGGAGAGCGACAGAGGATCTCGATTGCCCGCGCGCTCTTGAAAAACGCGCCGATACTGCTGCTGGATGAGATCAGCGCAAGTCTGGATGTGGAAAACGAGCGGAAGATCCAGGAGGCTTTAAACCGGCTGATTACCGATAAGACCGTCATCATCGTGTCTCATCGGCTCAAATCCATCGAGAAGGCGGATCAGATCGTGGTGATGGACGCCGGAAGGGTGGAGGCGGCGGGTACGCACGACGAGCTTATGAAGAAGTCGCCGCTCTACCAGAGGCTAATTGAAAAATCCAGTCTGACAGAGAAATTTACATACTAAACGGAGAAATTTACATACGAAGGAGAATGCGGAGAAGGGGATCTTTGCGGGCAGTCTGGCAGTGCGCGCAAAGATCCCCAAAAGGTTTTTCGGATGTGGATAAAAAAGGACGAAGAGGTCTGCCGGATTCCTGTGGGTTTATAACATCTCTAGACTCCTGCGGCAATTTCGTCGATTTCGGTCAGCTCCGCGGGGGAGAAGTCCAGGTGTTCGAGAGCGTCTACATTCTCTTTGATCTGCGCGGGACTGGAGGCTCCGATGATGACAGAGGAGACCTGGGGAAGACGCAGGTCCCAGGCAAGAGCCATCTGAGCCAGAGACTGCCCGCGGTCCCTGGCGATCTCCTGCAGGCGACGGGCAGCAGACAGCTTATTCTCGGTCAGATCCTCTCTCTTGAGATAGCGGCCATCGTGGGCGATCCGGCTGTCGGAAGGGATGCCGTCTAAATAGCGGTCGGACAGCAGGCCCTGGGCCAGAGGAGAGAAGGCGATGATGCCTATGCCGTCCTCGTCGGCCTGTCCGGGCAAATCCATGCGCTCAATCTTGCGGTCGAAGATGGAGTAGCGGGACTGGTTGACAATCAGGGGCAGATGGATCTTCCTGGCGTATCTGACAGCTGCTCTTGTCTGCTCCGCATTGTAGTTGGAGATACCGGCGTAAATTGCCTTGCCCGCGTCCACAATTGACTTGAGAGCGTCCAGGGTCTCCGCCAGGGGGGTGTTGGGATCGGGACGATGGTGATAGAAAATGTCCACATAATCGAGCCCCAGACGGTTCAGGGATTGGTCGGCACTGGCGATCAGATACTTGCGGCTGCCCCAGTTGCCGTAAGGGCCGGGCCACATATCATATCCGGCCTTGGAGCTGATGACGAGCTCATCCCGATAGGGCTTGAAATCCTCTGCCAGGAACTTGCCGGCATTTTTCTCGGCGCGTCCGTACTGGGGGCCATAGTTGTTGGCCAGATCAAATTGGCTGATTCCAAGATCAAAGGCAGTTCGCATCATGGCCCGCATGTTATCAGGGTTGTCGTTCTCTCCGAAGTTATGCCAGAAGCCAAGGGAGATGGCGGGAAAGAGAAGACCGCTTGCGCCGGCCCTGCGGTATAGCATCTTTTCATAGCGGTTATCCGCTGCCTGATAGGTGTGTGACATATGTTTCCTCCTGTCTTTTTCTGCTTTGACCCTTCTATTATAGAGCAGATGAGGGACTCTGGTATGCGGCCGGGGCAAATGGAATCGGCGACAGTTTCTGTTTATCAGCCGGATCTGCCCTCCAGCCGATGCAGAATCCCGGGCTGCTGCAGCAGATAGTAGATGGTTATAGAGGCGGAGATAATGGCCCAGGAGATGGGCATACAGGAAAAGAGCTGTCTGACGCTGCCTCCGGGGACGATGACAATGAGCCAGATCGCGCGAAAGCCGCAGATACCGAGCAGATTGATCAGGGTGGTGATCAGCACCTTATTTTCCGCCCGCAGAATGGATCCGAGGACCTCAGAGAAGGCATAGATGGCATAGAAGGGGGCGATGCAGCGGCAAATGTCCTCCGCCAGGCGAATCACCTCCGCGTCTCTGGTAAAGAGGAGCATGAGAGAGGGAGTAAAGATCAGTAGAAGACCGGTGAGAACCAGGGCAAAGGCCAGTTCGATGAGGAGAACATTTCTGCTCGCCTTTTTGATTCGATCCGGCTTTGCCGCTCCGAAATTCTGCCCGATAAAAGTAGTGATGGAGGCAGAAAAGGACGCGTCGATCATCCACCAGATGGCGTCCAGACGGGCATAAGCGGTCCAGGTCGCCATGGCGTTTACTCCCCTCTGGTTGAGGGAGGCCTGCAGAATCATGTTGGAAATGGTGAACATACTGCCGGCAATGGCTGTGGGAAGACCGATGCGGAGGATTCTGGCCAGAGTTTGCGGATTCAGATGAAGTCGCCTGAGAGAAAGCCTGAGTCCAGGTGTTTTTTGGATCAGAAGCCAGCTGACCAGAAGGGCGGAAATGCCCTGTGAGATATCAGTCGCGATGCCGACGCCCAAAACGCCCATGTGCAGGAAGGCGACAAAGAAGAGGTCAAGGATAATGTTGATGGCAGTGGCGGCGATCAGAATATAGAGGGGGCGGCGGGAGTCGCCGATGGCTCGCAGGATTCCGGCGCTCATATTGTAGGTCAGGGTAAAGATCAGTCCGACCATGAGGGTTCGGACATAGAGAGCGGAGGCCTCCATCAGATTCTCCGGCGTCTGTAAAAGACGCAGGAAGGGATCGGTTAAAAAGAGCATAATGATACCCAGAAAAAGACCCGCCAATATGGAAAAAGCATAGGCGGTGTGCAGGGCATCATCTACTTTATCGGTCTCTGCGGCTCCAAAATGCTGGGAGATGACAACAGTAGCTCCGGTTGCCAGATTTATGAAGAAGGTGAACAGAAAGAGGGTGATCATGCCGGAGGAACCGCCGACAGCGGCCAGAGCCTCTGTCCCGGCGAATTGTCCGACCACGGACGCGTCGACGGTGTTATAGAGCTGCTGAAAGAAAGCCCCGATGACAAGGGGGAGAAAGAAAGTCAGAATCTGGCGGTTGATGGGACCCTGGGTCAGGTTTTTCTGGATGGATTTTGTTTGCTTTTGATGGGTCATAGTCTTCACTTTATTTCTTCCGTCAAATCTTCTGCGGCTATAGAGCACCGGGCCCTGCACTGATGTCTTGCGGTGGAGAGTAATCCTAATTGTAATTGGGACAGGGGGATTTCTCAAGCGAACCGGCAGCTGAATTATGGGGGGTGTGAGACTGCAGCTTGTCAGCAAGTGCCTGTTAGCTGCCTCTCAGCAGGGAAGAGAACAATAAAAATTGCTTGCAATTAAAAAGGAGATCACATATAATGCTTTCCAGTAACAATTCCTAGTTACAGTAGATTTATGGGAAGTTCACCTTGTGTGTGGACAGAAAGGAATGCGATATGGATAAGTATTTATGTGAGCCCTGTGGTTATATCTATGATCCCGAGGTCGGGGATCCCGATGGCGGCATTGCTCCGGGAACCGCCTTTGAAGATATCCCCGATGACTGGGTTTGCCCTGTTTGCGGCGCGTCAAAGGATGCTTTTGTTGTAGCTGATTAATCGGACATTTGATGGATGCGGATGAAGTGGGATAGAAATCCCATCGAATCTGAAGGCCTCAGGGGCTGTGAAGAAATGAGAGAGTCGTTTCTTCACGGCCCTTTATTTGTGGTCTTAAACACTTGCGGAATTGAATTCCATTTCTTATTGCACCTGTTGTACCTGGACGGAAGCTGGAAGAGTTGATCGTTTTGAGAGCAGAAAATAGCGTTTGCAGGGAATCCTGCAAAATATCAGAAAGAGAGAAAAAGAGCCCTTTTCTTTGTTGAGCCTGTCTCTTGTACAGGGATGATACAAGGGCTATTCTTGCCTTACCTCTCGTGACAGATTGTGATTGATCGGATCTGCCGATCCACAATGGGAGGAAGTATGAAGAATAGCATTTGTAGAAGGAGACGGACGAGAGTGGTCTGTCTGGTTTTATTGCTGGCGGTATTGGGGACGATTCTGCCTCTTCCGCTGCGAGGAGCGGGAAGGCGGTTTGGGCGGGTATTTGCCGCGGAAGATCTGGCGGTGCTCAAGTCCTATGCCAAAGAGGTCAGCTATGAGCAGGCCGGCCTGGGGAAAGGCAACTGGACGAATGACTTTATCCTGCAAAGAGGGGGGAGCGATTATCACGGATTTTGTGTCAATCCGAATAAGTCCACGCCGGGAATCGGCACAAGCTTTCGGGTCAGTGAGCAAAGAGATGAGCAGGTGAGGAAAGTACTCTATTACGGCTATGGAAGTCGGGCCAATGCCATGGGAGAGCTGGGCCTGTCCTCTGAGGAACAGCTGGTCATCTCCCACGTGACTTTGGCCAGGGCTATGGGTGATCCCCACTGGTCAGTCGATCTCAATGCCAGAGGGAAGGAGCAGGCAGAACGTTACTGGAAGCTGGTAAAATCCAGGCCGGCGCCAAAAGAGAATCTGCTGAGGGCTTTTCTTTGCCACAATAAAGAGGCAGAGGGACAGGATCTGCTCTATTTCTGGCAGGCACCGAAAGAGGAGGAAGTGCCAAGGACCTCTTTTGTCATTCGAAAAAGGTCAGCGGCGGATCCCCTGACAGAGAAGAATCGCTGTTATTCTCTGGCAGGGGTCTGCTACGGGCTCTATGATGATGCTGCCTGCAGGAAGCAATTGCAGGAGATTTGTTTGACAAGGGAAGGGGAATCCCAGAGATATGAGGGGACCTTTCAGAATCTGACGCCCGGAAAGCAGTATTTTGTTCGAGAGAGCAAAGGGCCTGCCAATGGATCTTATCGCACAGATGAGAGGGTATACTCCTTTACGGCCAAGGCCGGAGGGAATGTCCATGAAATCGGCTCTATGGAATTGAAGGACGAGCCTGTCTATGATGTGCCGGATATCCTCTGGCGTAAGAAGGACGCTCAACTCAGCGAGAAGGGACAGGGGGACGGCAGTCTTTTCGGAGCAGAGTATTCGATTCGCTTTTACCCGGAGGATCTGCCATCGGCAGAGGCGGCTAAGGATAAGAGGGCCGCTTATTGCTGGCTGATGAGAACAGATGAAAAGGGAGAGATTCACTTTCAGGATCCCCGCTGCTATGTGTCCGGCGATCCCCTGCTGGAATACCAGGGGAAGAAGGTCCTGCCTTTAGGCTCCTATCTGATTCAGGAGAAGAAGGCTCCGCGTGATGCCAAGGGAAGAGCGATCTATGCCCTTGATCCCAAGCTCTATTTACTCAAGACGGTCTGTGGGAGCGATCATCAGGTGAAAACGGTTCATCCGCTGATCGATGGTCAGCGGGAGCAGATTCTGCGCGGCGGAATTCTTCTGGAGAAGAGGGAGACCTCTTATCCGGACGGAAGAGACTATACGGCGGCGATGAGCCTGGAGGGGATTCGTTTCTCCATCTATAATCGCTCAGCGAAAACGGTAGCGGTGGATCTCAACCGAGATGGAATTTACAGTGAGGATGAGCGTTTTGCTCCGGGGGCAAAGATCCGGGAAATTATCTGCAAAAAATACAGCCAGGAGGAGGCAATGCGCCTCTACGGTCTTAAGAGCGAGGCGAAGGAAGTCTATCTGGCTACAACGGATGATGATGGCGACGGATATGACAGGAGCCTGCCCTATGGCAAATATGGGATTGTCGAGGAGACAATGAAGACAGGCGGCGAGTTCAGACTGGTCAATCAGGACTACTGTCTTGGTGAGAGACAGGAGAAGACAGTTGAAATCAGCAGGGATCTGCAGGAGGGAAAACTCTGCCAGACCGATATTGACGGGAAAAAGCTGACCTTTGCCGAGAATAATCGACCCATTCGCTCCGATCTCCTTCTTCGTAAGATCAAGGAAGACAGTAAGGAGAAAATCCAGGTTCCCTTCCTTTTGATCCGGGAGGAGACGGGAGAGAAACATATTGTTATGACAGGGGCAGACGGAAGCTTTGACAGCAGGGCCGGCCATATCGCGCACAGCCACAAGACCAATGCCAACGATCGCTTTCTTGATCGGATTCAGCTGGACCAGGGATCAAAAGAGACAAAGAGCGGAGAATGGCAGATCAAGCAGGACAAGCCGCTGACTGTTTCTGAGATGACAGAGGATGCCGGAACCTGGTTTGGCCTGGGAAGATATGGCAATATGGCCAGGATTGACGATCAGTTGGGAGCCCTTCCAAAGGGGCATTATCGTCTGATGGAATTATCCTGCGACAAGAACCGGGGATATGAGCTGGTGAACCTGCGCTTTGCGATCGGGCAGGATCCAAACAGGCCGGGAGAAATCGCGGATCTGGGAACGGTGTCCGATCGTCCGATCAAGCCTGAGATCCCGCGGACGGAGGGGAAGGTCCACGCGCCCAGACTGGGAGACCTGGGGCAGCTATGGATTTTCCTTATCTGCGGAACATTTGCTCTGGGAAGCATGGCAGTCCTTCTGGCAATTCGCGGCAGGAAATAAATTCTATCGAAATTCCATCGACGTGAAAGGGGGCCAGGTAATTTTTCACACAGGCTTCTGATCTGTGTTAGAATAGTTGAGATTTCCAGATCTGATGACATAGAAAGAAGGCGGCCTATGGGAAAGTTCGGCAGAAAAAACGGTGACAGCAAAAAGGCTGCGGAGAAGAAGATGGCGCAGCAGCTTGCGGCTTTAAAGCGCAAGCAGGCCAAGAAAAAGTAATGGTGTTGCCCTTAAACAGACTGGAGCGCGGCAAGAAGGCTGCCTGAGACGCAGAAGAACTGGAGGAAGAACATGGCTCTGAGCAAGAAGCCGGTCAACGGAATGAAAGATATCCTGCCCCGCGAGGAGGAGATTCGCGATTATGTGACAGGGATCATCAAGGAGACCTATCGCAGTTTCGGTTTTACACCCATCGAGACGCCCTGTATGGAGAATATTGCCAATCTGAGCAACAAGCAGGGTGGTGAGAATGAGAAGTTGATTTTTAAAGTTCTCAAGAGAGGGGAGAAGCTGCATCTGGATACTGCTCAGACCGAGGAGGATATCGTGGATTACGGGATGCGCTATGATCTGACGGTGCCCCTGTCCCGCTTTTATGCCAATCATGCCAACGACCTGCCCAAGCCGTTTAAGGCTCTGCAGATTGGCAATGTCTGGCGGGCGGAGCACACACAGAGGGGGCGCTTTCGCCAGTTCACCCAGTGCGACATCGATATTTTAGGGGAGCCGTCGAACCTGGCTGAAATCGAGCTGATCTTAGCCACAACGACCTGCATTGGAAGAATTGGATTCAAGAATTTTGAAATCCGGATCAATGAGCGCCGTATTTTGAAGGCCATGGCCTCCTATGCCGGTTTCCCCGAGTCCGACTATGACGAGATCTTCATCACCCTGGATAAGATGGATAAGATTGGTCTGGATGGTGTGGCGGAGAAACTGAAAGAGGACTATGATGACGCGGCCGTAGACAAGTATCTGGAACTCTTTGAGAGTCTGTCGGACAAAAAAGACCTGGTTGATGGGGTCGACTATCTGCTGGCTGCTTTGGGAAGCTTCCTGGACGAGGAGGTTGCCCGTTCTCTAAAGGAGATAGCGACTGCTGTAAATGAAGCGAAGGAGGCGGATTTTACGCTGGTCTTCGATCCCACCCTTGTGCGGGGGATGAGTTACTATACCGGGACCATTTTTGAGATCTCGATTCCGGAGTTCGGGGGCTCCTGCGGCGGCGGCGGCCGATATGATAAGATGGTCGGCGGCTTCACCGGCCAGGACACGCCGGCCTGTGGTTTTTCAATCGGCTTTGAGCGCATTATCATGCTTTTGTTAGAGTCTGATTTTCAAGTTCCGGGAAGCGGCAGGAAGGTTGCTTATCTGGTGGAGAAGAAGTACCCGGTTCAGAAACTGGTCTCTGTTATCAAGCAGGCCAGAAAGGCCAGAGAGGCAGGAGACCAGGTGCTCCTTGTTCGCATGAACAAGAACAAGAGGTTCCAAAAGGAACAGTTGGCCGCCGAAGGATATGAGGAATTTGTTGAGTTTTATAACCGCGATGAATCGGATTCCTCCGCGTTTTGATTCATGACGACAGGAATGTTTGCGGAGCCTGTATTCCACAGTTCATGACAAGGGAATACTTGCGGTTAGATTGTCCGTATGACACAGAAAGAAGGATATCAATGGCAGAATCAATGCAGGGTTTGCACCGCAGCTGTCGCTGCGCAGAGCTCTCAGAGGCCAATATCGGGCAGACGGTTACCCTGATGGGCTGGGTACAGAAGCGGCGTAATCTGGGAAGTCTGATCTTTGTGGACCTGCGCGACCGGTCCGGGCTGATGCAGATTCTCTTTGATGAGAAGATTGTGGGAAGCGAGGGCTTTGCAAGGGCCGGCGGAGTCAGAAGTGAGTATGTGCTTGCTGTCACCGGAAGGGTACAGAAGAGGGAAGCGGCGATCAATGAGAATTTAAAGACCGGATCCATTGAGCTGGCCGCGGAGTCGATTCGGGTGCTGAGTGAGTCTGAGGTTCCTCCCTTTCCCATTGAGGATGGGATCAAGACCAAGGATGAGCTGCGTCTCAAGTACCGCTATCTGGACCTGCGCCGACCTGAGATGCAGAAGAATCTGATCCTGCGGTCTCAGGTGACAAATCTGATCCGAAAATATATGGCGGAGGACGGTTTTCTGGAGATTGAGACGCCTATGCTGCAGAAGTCCACGCCGGAGGGGGCAAGAGACTATCTGGTTCCCTCCCGCGTTCATCCAGGCTCTTTCTACGCGTTGCCTCAGAGTCCACAGCTCTTTAAGCAGCTCCTGATGGTATCCGGTTTCGACCGCTATTTCCAGATTGCCCGCTGTTTTCGGGATGAGGATCTGCGCGCCGACCGTCAGCCCGAATTCACCCAGGTGGATCTGGAGATGTCTTTTGTCGATATGGAGGATGTGCTTGAGACGACCTCCAGGCTTCTTAGGAATGTTTTCCGTGACGCGATCGGCGTCGAGATCCCCGATCCCATTCCACGTATGACCTGGCAGGAGGCAATGGAGCGCTTTGGCTCCGATAAGCCGGATACCCGTTTTGGCATGGAGCTGACAGATGTATCCGATGCGGTTGCAGACTGCGGCTTCAGCGTCTTTACGTCTGCGCTTGCGTCCAAAGGAACCGTCCGCGGCATCAATGTCAGAGGACAGGGGGATATGGGACGCAAGAAGATCGATAAACTGGTCGATTTGGCAAAAGCCTGCGGAGCCAAGGGCTTAGCTTATATTCAGTGCAGGTCTGACGGGACGGTCAAGTCTTCCTTCTCCAAGTTCATGAGCGAAGAGAAGATGAGCGACTTGATAAAGGCTATGGACGCGCAGGCAGGTGATCTGCTTCTCTTTACGGCGGACCGCTTCAAGACCGCGGTAGAGGTATTGGGACAGATTCGCCTGACTCTGGCAAGAGAATTGGATCTGATTCCCGAGGACCAGTTCAACTTCCTCTGGGTTGTCGATTTTCCTGCTTTCGAGTGGTCTGATGAGCAGAATCGTTTCCTGGCCATGCACCATCCCTTCACCATGCCCTATGAGGAGGATTTGGACAAGCTGGAGACCGGCGATTTGAGCTCGATTCGATCCAAGGCCTATGATATTGTCTTAAATGGCGTCGAGCTGGGAGGCGGATCCATTCGAATTCACCAGGACGATATCCAGGAGCGTATGTTCAAGGCGCTGGGCTTTTCTCTGGAAGAGGCCCGTGATCGCTTCGGTTTCCTCTTGACCGCCTTCGAGTATGGGGTTCCCCCACATGCCGGCCTGGCCTTCGGCCTGGATCGGATGATTATGCTTATGACCAAAGCGGATTCGATCCGCGATGTGATTGCCTTCCCCAAGGTCAAGGACGCCTCTGACCTGATGACCCAGGCGCCCGGCCCGGTCGATGATAAGCAGCTGGAGGAGTTGTATCTGAAGACGCTTTTTGATGACCAGGAAAAATAAAGGGATGAGAAAAACCAAATCCTAAAAGGATCCGTTTGACCCATAGTATTGGTTCAACGGGCCAAGGCCAGTCAAACAGACGAGGGATAGGTAAACAGGCGAAAAATACAAAATAAAATGTGTTGATAAAAGTCGGCTCAAGCCCCTGCGGATGGGAATTGAGCCGCTTTCATTTATTTTGCGCTTACCTTTTGTTCAGGAAAAACGCAAAATAAGTGAGGCAGTGCAAGGCGAAAGCTTACTGCATTTGGAATTAGAAATGGCAGAATTTGCTTTTCTAATCAAATAGAGTGGTGAAAATAATATTCACACGACTGATGAGGCCTATGCTATAGTAGAAAGAGACAAGTTATCGGCGCGTAGAAAGGGATAGCTTACCGGTGCGTAGAAACATACGAGTTATCGATGCGTCAGAAAAGAGCTTCTTTTAAGTGATTAGGGACATGAGGGGATCTGAGGAGAAAATATGAGGGGAAGAATTCGCAGGGGAGAAAGAGACCGGGAATCCAGGCAGGGTCACAGGATCATCCGAAGGGTGATTGGGATTTTAGTCGGGATCCCTCTGACATTGCTGATCGCCTTTTGCCTGCTTGTAGCCTATCTGACGGTGACAGAATATAGGCCGGATGCCAGAGAGACCATTGCTGTTAACGGGACCGAGAATCAAGCGGGCGAGAAGACAGACAAAAGTGTGGAGAATCAGAAAGGAGCGAAAGAGGAGCTCAAGGCCGGGGACTTGCTGTCGGTGCTCAGCTGGAATGTGGGGTACGGAGCCCTGGGAGACAACGCGGACTTCTTCATGGACGGGGGCAAGGGAGTCAAGACTGCCAGCCAGGACCGGGTGAAGGAGAATCTCAATGAAATTGTCACTGAGGTAAAGAAGATAAATCCTGATTTTGCCCTGTTTCAGGAGGTCGATGTCAATTCGCACCGGTCCTATGGGATAGATGAAAGTCAGATTCTGGGTCAGGCCATGCCCCGGGGACAGATGACATTCGCATATAATTTTAAAGTTGCATTCATCCCCTATCCCCTGCCCCCGATCGGGAAGGTGAATTCAGGGCTTGCGACGCTGAGCAGATATCAGATCCGGGATGCCAGCCGGACCTCTCTGCCCAACCCCTTTTCCTGGCCCAATCGCCTGGGAAACTTAAAGCGCTGTCTGGCGGTTCACCGCATTCCGGTATCCAATGGCAAAGAACTGGTTCTGGTCAACCTGCATCTGGAGGCTTACGATGACGGGGAGGGGAAGCTGGCCCAGACAAAGGTGCTCAGAGAACTGCTGGAGAAGGAGACCGAAGCTGGGAATTATGTGATTGCAGGAGGAGATTTCAATCAGATTTTCTCAAATGTGGATTCCTCCGCTTTCCCGCTCCATGAGGGAAAATGGGAGCCGGGAATCATTAATTCCGCGGATTTCGGGGAAGGTATGCAGCTTTTAATGGATTCCGGGACAGCATCCTGTCGCAGTCTGGATCATCCACTGGCCGGGGCGGATCAAAAGGACTTTCAGTTTTACATTATTGACGGCTTTATCTGTTCTGAGAATGTGACGGTAGAGAGTACGCAGACCCAGGATCTGAATTTTCATGCCTCAGACCACAATCCGGTTGTCCTTAAGGCCCGGCTGAGAGAATAAAAGGAATGGGAGCGAAGCATAAAAGGAATGGGAGCGAAGCATTTTCGCCCCCATTTTTGTGTGCGTTTGATCTATAATAAAAGGCACGTTACAGGAGATCTGTCTGAGAAATGAGGAAGATATGGCAAAGCAGAATCTGGATTGGAGTAATCTCGGTTTCACATATATGAAGACCGATAAGAGATATGTCGCCAATTACACCGGGGAGACCGGTCAGTGGGACGAGGGCGCTCTTGTGGACGATTCCAATATCGTCATGAGTGAGGACGCGGGCGTTCTGCAGTACGCGCAGACAGTCTTTGAAGGACTCAAGGCTTATGAGACCAAAGACGGCCGCGTCGTGTGCTTCCGCCCAAACTTAAATGCCAGACGCCTGCACGATTCCGCGGTTCGCCTGGAAATGCCCCCTCTCTCAGAAGACCAGTTCTTAGATTCCATCCGCCAGGTTGTCGCGGCCAATGAGTCCTGGGTTCCCCCCTACGGATCAGGGGCAACGCTCTATGTCCGCCCCTATATGTTCGGTATCAGTCCGGTCATTGGTGTCAAGCCCGCAGATGACTATCAGTATCGTGTCTTTACGACTCCGGTCGGCCCCTATTTCAAGGGCGGCGCCAAACCGATCTATGTCAGGATCACCGACTATGATCGCGCGGCTCCCCATGGGACCGGGAATATCAAGGCAGGTCTCAACTACGCGATGTCTCTCAAGGCGATTATGGAAGCGCACAGGGAGGGATTCGCGGAGAATATCTACCTGGATCCCGCGACGCGCACATACCTGGAGGAGACAGGCGGCGCCAATATCCTTTTGATCGATCAGGACGATCATCTGATCGTTCCAAAGTCAGATTCCATTCTCCCCTCCGTCACCAGAAGAAGCCTGGTGTATGTTGCCGAGCATTATCTCGGGATGAAGGTCGATGAGAGACCGGTGACGATTCAGGAAGTGAGAGAGGGCTCGTTCAAGGAGTGCGGACTCTGCGGAACGGCAGCCGTCATCAGCCCCATTGGCAAGATTCATGACCACGGCAAGGACATCTGCTTTGCCTCCGGCATGGAGGAGATGGGCCCCTGGATGACCAAACTGCGCCAGACCTTGCTCGGAATCCAAGAGGGAATCATTGAGGCGCCGGAGGGTTGGATTTTTGAGGTCTGCTGACAGCAGCTTTTGTGGATTCCCTCTCTGGCACCCTGATCCGGGCCGGATTTATCTGAGCGCGTAAGAACAAGAAAATAAAAAGCTTTTCAAAGAGGCCGTGATGAAATGAGAATTCATTTCATCATGGCCTCTTTATTCATGAAACAGCTAGTCGTTTGGAGTCTGTGGATTGTAGATGATCTAGTCAGTGGCATGTGGATTATTTAGTCAGTGGCAGGTCTTGACAAATAAACTATTTGTATTATCATATATGATACAAACAGAAATTAGAGAAAGGAGGGATAGCAATGATTCTTCGCATTGAAGAGGGGATTGACATTCCCATCTATCAGCAGATTAGAAATCAGATTGTCTATGGGATTTCCAGCGGAGAGCTGGCGGCTGGAGAACAGCTGCCCACGGTGCGGGCTCTGGCGGCGGAGATTGGCGTCAATGTCATGACGGTCAGTAAGGCCTATCAGACTCTAAAGGCAGAGGGCTATATTGTGACCGAACGAAAGAGAGGAGCCCGGGTCCGGGAGAAGATGACTGAGAGTAAAAGGCTGTCCCTGGTCAACCGGAGGGAATTGGAACGGATCATTTCAGAGGCCAGGCTGTCTGGTATGAAGAGGGCGGATTTCATTCAGGTTGTCGATCAGATTTATGCGGAGGTGGAATCATGAAGCTGCTATGTCTCTGGAATTTAATCTTCCTGTTGTCTTTTATTTCGGTATCTCTGTTGACAAGATGGTTCATGATTTGGACTGAAGCCGGCAGAGGAAACGTGATTTTCGGCGCGAGCATCCCTGTGGAACTGCGCTGGCCAAACCAGGAGTTTCACAGGCAAATTGAACCGATCATTCGACGGATGCGCAGGAGATACTGGCAGACCCTGGCGGCGGAGGCAGCCCTGGCTCTTTTGATCTGCCTGCTGCCAAGAATGCTTTTGGCAGCGATCTTTTGGATGCTGCTGATTTTTCTGGATATGTTTTTAAGCTTTTTCCTCTATGGATGCGGGAATCGAACGATTCGAAGAATTAAGGCCCTCTATAAGAAGGAGGAGAATACGCCTCAGATTGTCTATGCGGATCTGACCAACAGCGGCAGGGTTCACGGCCTTCATCCCCTGCCATTTGCAGGAGTGCTTCTGGTCAACCTGGTCCTGACGGTCTGCCTGGGGAAAAGCCAGCCGGATTTAAAGCCTGCTTTTTGGATCCTTATGGGATGCCAGTGCCTGATTGCCCTGCTTTCCTTTTTCATGGACCGCCTGCGCAATCGGGTGATCTCAGCTGACAGCGCAGTGAATGCCAATTATAACCGGGCCAGAAAAAAAGTCATGGCAAAGGCCATGCTTGAACTGATGATTCTTTCGACCTGTCTGCCCCTGGCGATTGGCGCGGCTTATACTGTGAATCAGGGAAATTTGCGCCTGGGTGAATTTGCCAGCATTGCGGGGTTCATAGCCTACTTCCTCTTGGTCATTCTGGTCATTGCCCTGTTGGCATATCGGATGTATCAGATTGACAGGAAATATCAGGGGCAGATGTTCCTTGGCGATGATGACGACGCACATTGGATCTGGGGCATGTTCTACTATAATCCGAAGGACTCCCGCAACATGGTAGAGAAGCGAGTCGGAATCGGCTCGACCATGAATCTGGCCAGGCCTGCGGGGAAGTGGGCCATGGCTTTTTTAGGACTTGTCATTGCCGCTGTGTTTGTATTTCTGGGATTCTTCGCGGTGGAGGAGACCCTGTCCATGAGGGCGCAGATCCAGGAAGACGAGGTCATTTGCCGGCAATTGATTGTCAATGAGAGGATCAGGAAAACGGATGTGAGAGATACGGAGCTCTTAGAGCAGATGCCGGAGCCCATTGTAAGGACGAACGGATCAGCGACAGATGAATACCTCAAGGGAACCTTTCGCGTGGGTCAGGAGAAGGGCTGTCAACTCTTTGTGCGAAGGGATGCCAGGGTCATCCTGCGGATCCGCACGGATCAGAAGACCTACTACATTACAGGGGAGAATGACCGATTGACAGAGGAGCTGTACAGACAGCTGCAGTGATGATTATACGAGGAAAGAACGTATGCATGCGCAAGTTTCAATGTTATCAATGATTTTTATGGCTGTCTCCGGGACAATTGCTCTTATGATTCCCCTGGCTTTGATTATTTTCTTCAGGCGCAGAAAAGGGGCGGATTTAATATCTGCTGGGATCGGAGCCGCTGTTATGATTCTCTTCGCCTTTGTGTTGGAGAGTGGCGTTCACAAGCTGGTAGCTCAATCGCCGCTACATGAGCCGATTGGAGAGAATTTCATTGCCTATGGGATATATGGAGGAGTGATGGCAGCCCTCTTTGAGGAGGTCGGCCGTTACCTGGCTATGCGTTTTCTCATGAAGAAACAGTGGAATAATCCGTCAAATGCTCTCATGTATGGGGCTGGGCATGGAGGGATTGAGGCGATCGTATTGCTGACCATCACCATGATCAATAATCTGGCCTATTCTTTCATGATTAACCGGGGGATTATGGAGGGTCTGATCCAGAAACTGCCCCAGACCGCTCAGGTTCAGATGCAGGAGGCAGTGCAAAAGTTGATTATGTCGCCGGCGCCGGTTTTTCTGCTGGGAGCTGTGGAGAGGATCAGCGCCATCTCTCTGCAGATCTGCCTGTCTGTCTTCGTCTGGCTGGCTGTGACCAGGAGAGAAAAGAAATATTTTATATTGGCCTTTGGCCTGCATTTTCTCTTTGATACCCTGGCTGTACTTGTCAATCATTGGATGGGGACAGTTGTAACAGAAATCATCCTTTTGCTGGCGGTGATAACAGTGGTTCTTCTGACGGCCAGACTCTGGAAGAGAGTCAAGAGGAGGATGTCTGTTTTGTAGTTGGTACGCACAGGCAGGGCATGCAGAGGGTTTGGCCGACACCTCTTGTCCTGTAATACCATCATTAGGGTTATAGGGCAAAAGAGGGCAAAAAGATAAGGCAGCTGAGGGGGATCAGCTGCCTTAAAAAGGGGGGTATAATAATATAAAAGGGGAAGTGACTTAAGAAATACGATTAGGGGGTGTATTCCTTAGGTCACGTATAATATAGCAGGGCTAAGAAAATGCAACAAGGGAGAATATAGACAAAAATATCGGGGGAGAAACGTTATGTCCTTGTCGGTATTGCTGTCAAAAAAAGCTCTCTTGGGCAAACTCACAAGAAACAGATATATTGCATGCAATCTATAGGTCAATTATCACATAGCCACTGGGCAATTAGCACATAGACGCATTTATCGTCTATACTGAATAAAAGAGGATGGCTGGCAGGGGAGACGCAATGAGCGGGCAGAATATCAATGAGATCTTAAGTGATATCCGAGAGGAGAGAAAGATTCGGCAAAATCTGTCTCTGCTTCGGGAGATCCTGCGGGAGAAGTCCAAGTCAGGAACAAAGGAGAAAGGCGCAGGGTCACAGGCATATAAGGATCAGATTCGCGGGGAATGGAAGGAGAGGGACTGGCTCTCCTTTTTCGAGAACGAAGATGCCAAGGTCCGCAAGAATGCGGCGAATCTGGCGGGAGATCTTCTTCTAGCGGAAGCTGATGATGACTGGTCCGGCCGGATTGGCGGGATCCTGTGGAGGGCATATCTGAAGGAGAAAACCCTCTTTGTCCGCAGCATTTATCTCAAGGCGCTTGCCCTGACGGATTGTTCCCCCTATATGGGTGAGATGAAAAAGCGTCTGGATCAGCTGCGGGAGAAACAATGGTCCCCGGAAGAACTGGCTCATATTCGGGCGGAGCGGCAGGCACTGGAGGCGATCTTGCACAGGAAGGATATCAGTGAATCCTCTCTTCATTGGAGGGGGATTGCAAGTGAGAGGGAGATCCTTCTGGAATGCCAGCCCTATATTTCTGATCTCCTGAAAAAGAGAGTGGATGGAATTCTGAAGGATCCGAGGGCTTCAAGGATTGTTCCGAGAGGGCTGCGGGTCAGGGTGGCAGAGAACAACTATGAGCAGGTGCTGGCCTGTCGGACCTATCGGGATTTTCTCTTCTATCTCCCTCTGCGAAAGGGGGCTGTTATCGACAGGGAAGGGGCCGCGGAGGCTATCTGCAGGTCTAAGCTTCTGCCGATTCTGGATGAGATCTATGCTCGGGATGAGAGGGATAAGAGACAGGAGAAGGTGGGGACAGGAAAAGCGTCTTATCGCTTTCGCGTTTCATGGATGAAGCCGGTGAGAAAGGAAAAGAAAGGAGCTGAGGAAAAGCAGGAGGGGTCTGACGCAAGCTGGATCCGCCTTCTGGCAGCGCAGATTGAGGAGAAGTCAAATCACCGCCTGATCAATGTCCCGGGAAACTATCAACTGGAGATTCTTCTGGCGGCAAAGCGAGACGGAACATATCGGGTCTATCTGAAGCCCTCCCTCTATCAGGATCAGCGCTTTGCCTATCGGCTGCATGCAGAGCCAACATCCATGGCTCCCTATAAGGCGGCCCAGATGACAGAACTGCTTGCGCCTTATCTGCGCAAAGACCACCAGGTCATCGATCCTCTGGCAGGGGTGGGAAGCCTCTTGATCGAGCGGGCCTATACGCTTGGAATTTTGCCTTTGGGAAGGCAGGAGGCGGATTCTTATGCCCTGGACACCTATGGGAAGGCAGTTGCGGAGGGCAGAGAAAACGCGGCAGCGGCCGGTCTGCGCGTTCAGTATATCAACCGCAGCTTTTTTGATTTCAGACACGATTATCCATTTGATGAGATTCTGACAGAAGCGCCGCAGACGGAGACTGGACAAAGGCAAGAGCGGGAGCGTTTCTATCGGGCCTTCTTTGATCAGGCTGTTGGGATTTTGGCCGGGGATGGACGGATCATGCTGCTGACCGATCAGGGGGATCTGGTGAGAAAGCAGATTCGTCTGCATGACCGGCTTCGACTGGAACGGGAGATCGACATGGGAGAGAGACGGAGGATCTATGTGATTTTAAGGCGCTGAAAAGCGGCCGTCTCTTTTTGTATCTATTTGCAGGCCAATCCCGGTATGGTTATGGGCTATGTCATACTTAATATTTATCTGTTGATCCCCATTACGACATTTGTCGTTTCCATTAAAAAAAAGATGATTGTCTTGACCTGATTCAGGACATAGGATTGCGGATCTTAGAAAGATTTTCCGTTACAGGTATGAGAGGGGCAGTGAAGAAATGAAAACTCATTTCTTCACTGCCCCTCAAATTGTGCACCTTAAATTTCTCGTCTCAAATTTCGCGGGAAAGAGCACCCATCTGTGAATCAGAGATCAGAAGAGAGTATAGGTCGCTACCGTCTCATACTCCTCGGGCGCGCCCAATTCCGCCGCCGTCTTATCCGCCCCAAAGGACCAGTTTTTGGAGAGGGCATTGTACTGCTTGTAGACGATGCGGAAGTTGAGCATGGCGGCGCCCAGATCCAGTCTCTGGTCTTCATCGGACTGGATATCATCGGATTTGGCGATCAGATAGAGATATTTGCCGGTGTCGATGAAGCGATAAGCCTGACGGTTAAGAAGAGAAGGAGCAAGGCTTGCCGCGTAGAGTCCCTTGCCCAGGTCCGGGTCAACCTCGTCAGAAGTCCAGTCTTTCACCATCTGACCCCATTTGTCCTTGTAGGCGATCTCCTGCAGAGAGATCTTGGGTGCGATATGCCCCTTGCGGGAGGATACTTTGACATCAGACATGGTTTTGATATCCAGGCGGGGACCTTCCTCCTCCTTGAATCCGTAGCCGCAGGCGATAATGGCGGCGGGAATGAGATCAGAGGTCCAGCGGAGAGCGGCCCTGGCAGCCTTGACATCTTCGATGGTCAGCCAGCAGGAGGAGAGACCCAAGTCAGTCATCTTGAGAATCAGATTCTCTCCCAGGAAGCCGGCGTTCATGTACATGTGCTCGTGTTCAGCGGACGCAATGACAAAATAGAGGGGTGCGTGAAAGGCATTGCCCTGGTAGCCGACAACTCCCTCCAGCCGATCCGCCATGCCCTTGCAGGCCGTGAGGCTGACTTCAAGCTCGGGGATCAGCTTTTCACTGTCAGTAAAATAGGCAGTGATTTCGTCGATCAGAGCGTCCGAAACAGCCTTATCGTGGTATTTGCGGATGGATTCGCGCCTTTCAATGAGCTCTTCGTAATTCATAGGTAACCTCCCATCAATCGAAACGTATTCCTGAAAATATTATACACAATGAAAGATGGATCCGCACTTTTCGCTTGAAAAAACGCGCTTTCCGGAAGGGAAAGGAAGGAAAAAGCCAGTACTCCCTGTAAAAAAGTTCCTATGTCATACAAAGAAAAAACCATACGCAACGCAATAAGAAAACTTACTTCGACAAAGAAAAAAGCCCCAGGCTCAAACCCGGGACTCTGATGAAATGCGGAAGATGGGACTTGAACCCACACGACATTGCTGCCACAAGATCCTTAGTCTTGCTCGTCTGCCAGTTCCGACACTTCCGCATATCATCTGACAAGCAGATGACGAAGTGCAGGAGATGGGACTTGAACCCACACGACATTGCTGCCACAGGCACCTGAAGCCTGCGCGTCTGCCAATTCCGCCACTCCTGCGCAACATAGATGATACTACAGGATATCCGAAGCCTTGTCAACAGAAAAAATATTTTGCGGGCAAAGGGAAGGACTCGGGAAGGGGGACTCAGCCTGTCGAAGGCCTTGCCCTCGTCTGAAGCCAGTAAGCGCCCATGGATTGACCGGGCTCTTCTGATACGTCCCTGCCCAGGTAAGAGGCCAGAAGAGGCGAGGGCTGCCAGCTCCTGGCGGCCTCTTCCGTCGGGTATTCGATTTCCGCATACCAGAATTCCGTGTCCGATCCGCAGTCGACATGGTTGACCTCCAGTTTCAGACCGTCAGACAGGGCATAGGTGCGCCGGATTTTAGGGATGAGGGGGCGGGCGATCATTTCTTCCAGTTCCTGAAATTGATCCGGACTGATTTCAATCTCTATTTCCCGTCGCACGATTCCCGATCCGCTCTTGAAGCAGAGAATATCGTGCGTCTCTCCATCGGACATCTTTTCCTCGCGAATGCGGACGGTGGGGCGGACGGACAGATATCCCTGGCGCATGGTCTGCTCATAGAGGAGAGAAAGTCCCCGGGGCCAGTCGGTCACGATCCATTTGCGCTCAATTTCCATTTTGTTTCCTCGTATGTAATCACCTTAAGATTTCTGATTGTTAGGGTCAGGAATCGTTTCTCGCTGTGAGATGGCATGTTTATAGGCGTGTTATTTTCTTCTTGGCTGTTTGCGCTTTTCTCAGTTGACGCAAGAATTTTATCACAAATCATACTGTGACAAAGGGCTCCTTATGATAAAATTGTGCTCAATATGCAGAGGATGCATGGTCTGATGCAGGCTTGCCTTTGACGAGCCTCTTGTTGACATTTGTGGAAAGACGGTTAAGAGATGAAGATTGTATGCCTGGATTTGGAGGGAGTTTTAGTCCCGGAGATTTGGATTGAGTTTGCGGAGCAGACCGGAATCAAGGAGCTTGCGCGGACGACCCGCGATGAGCCGGATTATGACAAGCTGATGAAGTTTCGCATCCGAATTCTGCGCGAACATGGCCTTGGGCTGAAAGAGATTCAGGAGACCATCGCCAGGATCGAGCCTCTGCCGGGAGCCAGAGAATTTTTGGATCGACTGAGGGCAGAGACGCAGCTTGTGATTGTGAGCGACACCTTCGAGCAGTTCGCCATGCCCCTGATGAAGAAGCTTGCCTATCCCAGTATTTTCTGCAATCGCCTGACTGTAGATGAGAAAGGACAGATCAGCGGCTATGAGATGCGCTGCAAGCCCTCCAAGCTGATCACCGTCCGCAAATTGCAGGAGATGGGCTTTGATACTATCGCGGCCGGCGACAGTTTCAATGATCTGGATATGATTGAGGCCTCTTCCCTGGGAATTCTCTTTCGAACGACCGACCAGATAAAAAGGGACTATCCCCAGTATCCGGCGATTGAGACCTATGAGGAATTCTATCAGATCATTCACGCGGCCCTGTAGGAGAAAGAGCTCCCGATCTCCGCAGTCATCGTCGACAGAACTCAGGTCGCCTCCGTAAAAAGGGATCGGATCTGTTCGACGGGCATGTCCCTGCCGGTCCAGAGCTTGAAGGAGGCCGCGCCCTGAAAGAGAAGCATGTAGAGTCCGTTGGCATGTGCCAGACCTCTCCCCCTGGCCCGGGCCAGGAGGGGAGTGGTCAGGGGATGGTAAATGATATCGGAGACGAAGAGTCCCGGGTGCATGAGGTCCGCGTCGACCAGGCTGCGCGGATCCTCTGCCATGCCCACGCTGGTCGCGTTGGTCAGAAGCTGGCTGCCGGCAATGGATTGGGCCAGAGCCTTTGAATCGGCTATATCAAGAAGTTGAATGGGAGTCCCCGTCTCCTTCTCAACTTGCGCCAGGAAGCTGCGGCTTGCCTCGAAGGTCTGGTTGCGGCGCTTAAAGACCCGGATCTCCCGGATGCCGTCTAAGGCTGCCTGGACCAGAATCGAGCGGGCGGCTCCGCCGGCTCCGAGGAGTGTCATGGTCTTGCCGGTGATGTCAAAGCCGGCGTCGCGCAGGGAGTCAAGGTAGCCAATCCCGTCTGTGCTGTGGCCGATGAGCCGTCCCCCGTCATTGACAATGGTATTGACGGAATGACAGAGGCGGGAGGCCAAAGAGAGTTCATCCAGACAGGGAATGACCGCTGTCTTTAAGGGCATGGTCAGGTTGGCGCCCAGGAAATTCATCTCTTTTAAGGCATCGAGGAGGAGGGGAAGATGATCGGCGTCTGTGTCGAAAGCCAGATAGGCCAGGTCTTCATGGCAGATTTGGGCGGCGAGATTGTGCATGGCCGGACTCATGGAGTGAGCTACCGGGTGGCCCAGGAGGCAGGCCAGACGGGTCCGACCGGAGATCGACGGAACAATATTTTTATGCATGTGAAAATTTGTATTCATGATAGGCATTTTACAACGCCTTGTATGGATTGAGCAATTCGTATGTGATCCGGATGAAGCAATTCAATTCGCACGCGATTCCGATCGAATCATGCATATGGGTGATTTATATGAATTTGCAGGGGCGATTCATATAAAGATGTATGGGAATTGCAGAGAGAAGAAGCTTGTTTTATGATGGATCTAACCGCAAAGCGTCTGTTTGAGAAGGTGTCTTCAACGGATGATGAGGGCGCGACGGGGGAAAATCTGGAAGAGCTGACAGGTTAGAGCAGGGGGAGAAGAATATGAGTAGAGAGCTTGTGATCAAAGATATCGCCTTGGGAAAAGGAGTTCCGGTGATCTGTGTTCCTGTGACAGAGTCTGCCCCGGAGGCGATTCTTGCAGAAGCAAGGCGTCTGGTTTCGGCGGGCGTTCAGATGATCGAGTGGCGTCTGGACTACCTTGAGGATCCGGCCAATACCAATGTGATCCGCCAGCTGCTTATGGATTTAAAACCTGTTTGTGAGAATTGCATTCTCCTTGCGACCCTGCGCACCAGCAGCCAGGGAGGGAGAGCCAGACTGGACGAGAAGGCATTTGCCAAGAGTCTGATGGCGATTGCGACCTCCCATGTGGCAGACCTGATTGATGTGGAGTACTTTTTTAAGAAAGAGGGAGAAAAGGACCTGATCTCCTCGCTGCAGAGGGAAGGCGCCAGAGTGATTGCAAGTCAGCATGATTTTCACAAAACTCCCTCCGCCATGGATCTGATTTCAACATTGCTGACCATGGAGGAGAGCGGGGCAGACCTGGTCAAGATCGCTGTCATGCCTCACAGCAGCGGGGATGTCCTCCATCTTCTGGACGCTTCGTCTACCTTCTCTGAAAATACGCAGACGCCTCTGATTTCCATGGCCATGGGACGGCTGGGGGCGATTTCACGCGTCGGAGGCGAACTCTTCGGTTCTTGCGTCACCTTCGCCTCGATGGGCGCCTCATCGGCGCCGGGGCAGTTTCCGATTGAGGACGTGAGAACGGTCATGGAGATTTTGCACCGCTATTCCGCACCGGAGGATCAGAATGATTAAGAATCTCTATCTGGTCGGTTTCATGGGAGTTGGGAAATCGACGATTGCACGCGCCCTGCGCAGGCGGATCGGCTGGGAGCTTGTGGATATAGATTCTATGATTGTGCGAGAGCAGGGAATGCCCGTCGCGCAGATTTTTGCCGAGAGGGGCGAGGAGGAATTTCGACGGATTGAGTCCGAGACCCTGGCGAGAATATCAGAGGGCAAACATCAGATTATCTCCTGCGGTGGAGGTGTTCCCATGCGTCAGGAGAATATCCGCATTATGAAGGAGAACGGAATCTGCATTCTCCTGACCGCCTCGCCCTATGTCATCTTAAAGAGGGTGGAGAAGGATACCTCCCGACCGCTCCTGCAGGGGAAGAAGACGATCAAGGGCATTTTCGGACTGATGAGAGAGCGAATGCCCTATTATGAGAAGGCCTGTGACGAGAGGGTTTCCGTCAATCGGCGGACCGTTCGCATGGTGGTGGATGAAATTGTCCGCCGTATGACAAAGCGGGGCTATGTCCAAGAGCAAAATCGTGAACAAAGCAGAGAAAAAAATGAGATCAGGGAGCCCGGGGGAGGAAGGCGAAAAGACAGGATCCGAGGAGCCGGAGCGCAAGATCTAAAACAGGGCCAGGGACGGGGATCCGGTGAAAGCAGAGCAACCGGGGATAGAACACAAAAGCGACCCAAGACCGACCAGAGAGCGACTCAGGGGCAACGAAAGTCTTAGAGCAGAGCGCAAGAGATGAAAAACGGAGCGCAAGAGTGATTAAAGGAGGAGGGTAGGAGTGACGAAAGGAGGAGGCGATTGACTTTGCTTGAGGCTAGCGTTACTATAAGCAAGTCCGTTCGGATGGTTTGTAGGCGTAGCGTAGCTGGATAACGCATCGGACTCCGACTCCGAAGATCGCTGGTTCGAATCCAGTCGTCTACATTGCTCCTGTAAGACAGGAAATAGTTTAAGGGATATGAGACCGGTTGCCCTGCGCCGCCTGCTTTTGATCAGCGGCGGTATGGAGCAACCGGTCGAGTTTGTTTTAGAGCTTCTCTTCTCTGTTTGGTCTAACCCCATGTCCCGATATCTCTTTTCGGTCAAGACCAGAAAAATGAGAGGACAGTGTGCTCAAAGGGAATTTACTTGCTTAAGGATTTGCTTAGAGCTTTGTTCCGGTGAACGATGCGGATTTGCCCCGGTAGTCGATGGAATCTGTTAGAATAGGGGATGTAGTTTTTAAGCTTCATTTGGGAGAGACTTATGGGGATTTTCTCACCTGAGGGAAAACTGATGACTTCCCTCAACCGCTATGTCGATGTCTTTTTTCTGAATCTCTTGGCTCTGGCGGTCAGCCTGCCCATTATTACGGCCGGGGCTGCCATTACGGCCAAGTATTATGTGTCCATGAAGCTGGTTCAGGGGCACGACGTGAAGTTGATCCGGGGCTTTTTTCACTCCTTTAAGGAGAATTTCAAGCAGGCGACCATGATCTGGATCCCGAGCCTGGCCCTCTTTGCCCTTCTGACCTTTGACTTTTTCGCCGCAGGCCGCCTTTTGACGGGATTGCCCATGCGGGGTCTGCAGGCATTCAGCCTTCTGATGGCTTTTTTCCTCTTTGGCTGTCTGCTCTTTGGCTTTCCCATGCTGGCTCGCTTTGAGCTGACCAACCGCAATTGGATCAAAAATTCCTTTGCTCTGATGGGACTTCACTTTATCACCGCCTTTCTGGGCTTGATTCTCTTTGTCGCTCCCTTTCTTTTAGCCTATTTCCTCCCGCAATTTGCCGTGGTGGCTATGCTGATTCCGTCCCTTTTGACGCTTTTTGTCGCGGACCGCTGTGTGGTCTTCTTTCAGCCGCTGATGCCGGAGGGCTATGTCGATCCCGCGGCTCCCATTTTGGATGAATTTCCGGATGAGGACGCCAGCTTCGCTCATATGAGAGAGGAGGCGGAGATGCGCTGGCCCCCTGTGTCGGGCGTCGGCAAGGTCTATCGGGAGAAGAAACCGGAGGAATCTGATGCCGACAGAGATCAGGACTTGGCTCAGGCGAGCGCCGGGGACGGGCGGGCGACACAGACTGCGCAAGGGTCGTCACGAGATCAGGACTTGGCTCGGGCGAGCGCCGGGGACGGGCGGGCGACACAGACTGCGCAAGGGCCGTCACGAGATCAGGACTTGGTCCGGGCGAGCGCCGAGGATGAGGCTGACCTGGCCAGGGCTCTGGACAGTTCCGAGGCCAGGAGGATTGCCGAAAAGGAGCGCATGTGGGCAGATCCGCATGACTTTCTCTCGTCCGGGAGATGACGGGGAACTGTCAGGAGAAAGAGATAGAGAAATGACATCAGAAGAAAAGAGACCCGGAGCAAAGGACCGGATCCCGGAGCAAGCGGATCCGGCTTCGGGTCAGCGCCTGAATAAGTTTCTGACGAATGCCGGGGTTTGCTCCAGGCGGGAGGCGGACCGCCGGATTCGCGCGGGCCAGGTTACGATCGATGGCCAGACGGCAGAGCTGGGACAGAGGGTTCTTCCGGGACAGAGGGTTGCGGTCAATGGAAGAATCATTGAGGGAAAAGAGGAGGAAATCATCCTCCTCTTTCATAAACCGAGGGGAATTGTCTGCACGGCAGAAAAGCGGGAAAAGAATAATATTGTCGATTTTATCGGATATCCCAGCCGCGTCTATCCGGTTGGCCGCCTGGATAAGGAATCCCGGGGTCTGATTCTCATGACCAATCAAGGGGATATTGTCAATCGCATGATGAGGGCGGCCAATCGGCACGAGAAAGAGTATCAGGTGACAGTAAATCGCGGTATCAGCGAGACTTTTGTCAGGCAGATGAGAGCCGGGATCTACTTAAAGGAACTGGGGGAGACGACTCGTCCCTGTCAGATCCATCAGACCGGCGACCGGACATTTACCATAATCCTGACCCAGGGACTCAACCGTCAGATCCGCCGCATGTGCCATGCCCTGGGTTATGAGGTCACAGACCTGCTGAGGGTTCGGATTATGAATCTGCGCCTGGATGGGATCCCGGAGGGAGAGTACCGAAGGATCGGCCGGAGGGAACGAGAGGAACTGAATCGACTTTTAGCCGCTTCTCCATCGACCAGCCGCTACGTCAGATCCTGATGATGATCTCTTGAATCATAGACCGAGGGAATAGACAGAAATCCAGGGGCGAGACAGAAAAGCAGAGGAGAGGCATCCATGACCTTTGAGACTTACCAGGAGCTAATCGATCAGATCAACTATCATATGGATCTCTATTACAATCAGGATAAAACGGAGATCTCAGACTACGAGTACGACCAGCTGATGCAGCAGCTGAAGGCGGCGGAGGCCGAGCATCCCGACTGGGTCAGGCCGGATTCGCCCAGCCAGAAGATCGGAGGGACGACGAAGCGGGAGGCCGGTGTCAAGGTAGAGCACAATGTACCTATGCTCTCCATTGAGGATGTCTTTGATTTTCAATCGGTGATCGACTGGGTCAAAAAGGTGCAGGAGATGCATCCAGACGCGATATTCTCTGTAGAGCAGAAGATAGACGGACTCTCCATGACTCTTCGCTACAGAAAGGGCAGACTGGAGCTGGCTGAGACCCGCGGAGATGGTCATATCGGAGAAGACGTCACGCAGAATGCCAGGGCAATCCCTCAGGTGCCGGACAAGCTTCCGATCACGGATCCCTATCTGGAGCTGCGGGGGGAGGTCTATATGACCAGGGACAGGTTCGAGGCCTATAATGCCAGACAGGAGAAGGATGAAAAGCCCCTTGCGGCCAATCCCAGGAATCTTGCGGCTGGGACACTTCGCCAGCTGGATCCCGGGATTACCGCCAAGCGGGGCCTGGCTCTCTTTATCTTCAATGTCCAGGACGGAGAGCCCCATTTCATGAGGAGTCAGCTGGACAACCTGGATCGCCTTTCGGCCATGGGGCTTCCCGTGACCTATCACAAGAGGGCGGACAATGCCAAAGAGGTCATCGCCGCCATCGAGGAGATCGGGAAGATGCGCGATCAGTTGGGCTATGACATCGACGGAGCGGTTGTCAAAATTGACCAGATTGCCTACCGAAAGGATTTTCCGGCCGGGGCCAAATACTCCGCGGGACACATCGCCTATAAGTATCCCCCGGAGGAGAGAGTGGTAGAGATGGACCAGATCCTGGTCGATGTGGGGAGAACGGGGAAGCTGACCTTTACGGGACAATTTCATGACGTAAAGACGGGCGGACCCGCCCGACTCTGCGGAACATCCGTCTCCAGGGCGACTCTGCACAATCAGGACTATATCCGACAGATGAAAATCGGGATTGGCGGCCATTACAAGCTCTTTAAGTCCGGAGAGATCATTCCGAAGCTGAACGGCTGTGTGAAGGAGCCAAAAGCTGTCTTTAAAGCTCCTCAGTTCTGCCCTGTCTGCGGAGAGGAGCTGGAGCAGGAAGAGGGAACGGCGGATATTCGCTGTGTCAATCCCTCCTGTCCGGCTCAGATTTCCCGGACCATCGCGTATTTCGCGGGAAGATCCTGCATGGATATCGCCGGCCTTGGACAAACGCTGGTTGACGCCCTATGCCAGGAGAAGATCACGGGAAGCGAGACTTTCTACCTGACCTCCTATGTGGATATCTATCGCCTGAGAGAGCACAGAGACAGCCTGATCAGCCGGGGAATCCTGGGAAAAGAGAAGAATACGGATAAGATCCTGGCAGCCATTGAGGACTCCAAATCCCAGAGACCGACCCGTCTTCTGGCAGGCCTCGGGATCCGCAATGTCGGCCTTTCGACTGCCGCGGCTTTAATGGCCGTCTATCCTGATTTGATGGATCTGATGCATGCCGGATTTGAAGACCTGCAGGGGATTCCCGATATCGGAGAGAAGACCGCGGCGGATATTGTGCATTTTTTCGCTCACGAAGATAAGCGGCGGATGATGGCTGACTTCAGAGCTCTGGGGCTGACCATGCGAATGCCGGAGGAGGAGAAAACAGAGGCTCTGGCGGGTCTGACCATTGTTGTCACAGGAAAGCTTCCAGGCATGGAGAGATCGGAAGCCAAGGCTTTAATTGAGAAGAACGGGGGCAAGTGTACCGGCTCCGTCTCAGGGAAAACAGACTATTTGCTCGCGGGTGAGGCCGCGGGATCCAAGCTGGACAAGGCCAAAAGCCTTGGGATTCCTGTGATTGACGAGGAGGGGCTTCGCGCTCTTATTGAGGGGAAGTGATTTCTTCCGCCGGTCAATAGAGGGAAAGATTTTCCCTGGTCCTATAAGAGAATGCTAACGAAAGGATTCATCTATGCCCATTCGCACACAGAATGATCTCCCCGCCAAGAGGCGGCTGGAGCGTGAGAATATTTTCGTGGTCGATGAGGACCGGGCCCTGCACCAGGATATCCGTCCCATTGAGATCTGTATTCTGAACCTGATGCCGCTCAAGGAGGATACGGAACTGGATATCCTGCGCAGTATGTCCAATACTCCCCTGCAGGTCAACGTGACCTTTTTGACAACGGCCAGCCACAGGGCCAGCCATGTCTCCAGGTCCCATTTAAATAACTTCTACCTGCATTTTGACGACATCAAAGAAGAGAATTTCGACGGCTTTCTCATCACCGGAGCGCCTGTGGAGATGAAGGCCTTTGAGAATGTGGATTACTGGAAAGAGCTCTGTACGATTATGGAGTGGACCAAGACACATGTGACATCCACCCTTCATGTCTGCTGGGGGGCCCAGGCCGGAGTCTACTATCACTACGGGATCAAAAAGTACGAACTGTCCGAGAAGCTGTCCGGCGTCTATCCCCAGCGCGTAGAAAACCGCAAGATCCCGCTGGTTCGAGGATTTGACGATTTCTTCATGGCTCCGGTATCCCGCTGGACGGAGTGTCATTCTGATGAGATCCGCGCCTGTAAGGATCTGGTGGTTGTGTCTGATTCTCCGGAGGCCGGTATCCTGCTCTGCATGACCAATGACGGCAAGCAGATTTTCGACTTCGGTCATTTGGAGTATGACCGCATGACGCTGGACAGGGAGTATAAGCGGGATCTCAAAAAGGGGATGCAGCCTGAGATCCCCGTCAACTACTATCCGGCTGACGACCCGACCAAACGACCGCTTCTGCAGTGGCGCAGTCATGCCAATGCCCTCTATAGCAACTGGCTCAACTATTATGTCTATCAGATGACTCCCTATGATTTCATTGACGCCAACCGGGTCATCGTCCAGACATCGCAGGCACTTACAGACCTGATCAAGGAGGAATGAGAGCATGTCACTTCGCATGGTAATCGGCGGCGCCGGAAGCGGGAAATCAACCTACCTGTTCGATCAGATTCTGCGCCGGGCCAAAGAAGAGCCTAAGCGCCACTTTATTGTGATCGTGCCGGAGCAGTTTACCATGTCGACACAGAGGGAGCTGGTCGCCAGATCCTCTCAAAAGATCATCATGAATGTGGATGTCCTCTCCTTTAACCGTCTGGCTTACCGGGTCTTTGAAGAGACGGGAACCAAGCTTGACGATGTGCTTGAGGACACGGGAAAGAACCTGCTTTTGCGCAGGGTAGCCCAGGAGCATGAAAAGGAACTGACTGTTCTGAGGGGAAATGTTCGAAGGCCCGGTTATATTGATGAGATCAAATCCCTGCTGACCGAAATGGCCCAGTACGGGATCGGTCCAAAAGAGTTCGCGGAGCTGGCGGAACTGACAGATATGGGAAGCTCCTTTCGCAGGAAAGCGGAGGATTTGTCCGTGATTTACCGGGCCTTTCGAGAGGCGATCGAGGGCCGCTATATCACGGCGGAGGAGGTGCTGGAACGCCTGGCGCAGCTGATGGATCAGTCAGCTTTGATCAAGGATGCTGTGATTGCCATCGACGGCTTTACCGGCTTTACTCCGATCCAGAAGCAGGTCCTGGCACAGATGATGCGGCTGGCCTCTTCGATTTATGTGACCTTGACCATGGATCCCGGAGAACGGATTACGGGTTCTCATCTGGACTATGAACTCTTTGCCATGACCAAGGAGATGGGAGAGGGCTTAGTGCGCCTGGCGGGGGAAAACCGCTGTCTTATTGAGGAACCGGTCTGTCTGACAGGAAATCCGCGTTTTGCCTTCGCCCCCATGCTGGCTCATCTGGAGGCCAATTTATTTCGCCCAAAGAGCAGACCTTACGGGAAAGAGTTGTCGGGGTTAGACGGGAAAGAGGCTGCGGGTTGTTCGCAGGCAGACACAAAAGAGACTGCGAGCTGCGCACAGTCAGATGCAAAAGAGAGTGCGAGCCGCGCGCAAGGGGAGTCAGATCCGAAAATGAGGCAGATTCGCCTGGGGCGCGCGGCCAGCTTTCGGGATGAGCTGGCATTTGCGGGAGAGGAGATCAGGAAAAAGATTCGTGATCAGAGCGGTCGCTATCGAGACTTCGCCATTGTCTGCGCGAATCTGTCCGATTACGCGGATTATGCCGGGCAGATCTTCGATAAGATGGATTTGCCCTACTACCTGGACCAGGAGCAGGACATTCTCTTTCATCCTCTGGTGGAATTTATTCTGTCCTCTCTGTCTCTTCTCACGGAGGATTTCAGCGAGGAGAGCTTGATGCAGCAGCTGCGCAGCGGCCTGGCAGGAATCGATCCGTCTGACGCGGACCTGCTGGAACGTTATATTCACGCCAGGCGTATCCGCGGCTTTGCCCGTTACCGTCGTCCCTTCAGCGGCAGAGTTAGGAATTTCAGCCAGGAGCAGATGCTTCGCGTCGAGCAGCTGCGCAAGGGCATTGTCGCGGACATCAGTGATTTTCGTCAGTCCATGTGCGCGGAAAACGCTGTGACCAGGGATCGGGCTTTCGCAATTTATGCCTATCTGCAGGCGCATGAGGTGGAGGAAAAACTGGAAGCCAGGGCAAATGCCTGCCGCGCCGAAGGCGATGAAATAGCTGCCTCAATTCACAGCAGAGTCTTTGGACTGGTGATGGAGACCTTAGAGAAGATGTCTGATCTTCTGGGAGAGGAGAAGATGTCTCTCAGTGATTTCGCCCAGCTCCTGGAGGCGGGACTCAGGGCCATTTCCGTGGGAACCGTTCCTCCCAGCTTCGATTCCGTTGTGATCGGGGATCTGGAGCGAACCCGTCTGGAGCACATCAAGACCCTCTATGTCCTGGGGGCTTCTGACGCCGCAATTCCCAGGTCGGCCGAATCAAGCGGCCTTTTCTCTCAGGCGGAGAGGGAGAAGCTCAGGGAGAAGCAGATTGACCTGGCGCCCGGTGACCGGGAGCGGGCATTTATGCAGAGATTCTACCTCTACCTGGCTCTGACCAAGCCCTCTGAGCAGCTGGTCGTCAGCTATGCTCGCTTAAGCAGTGACGGCAGCGCCCTGCGGGAGTCCTATCTCATCGGTCTGATCTGCAGGCTCTTTCCGGGGCTTGGGGTGGAGAATTTAGAGGGGAGAGCTGATCTGCAGCGGCTGGTGACAGCTCCGGCGGCTCTGGACTATCTGCCGGATGCCCTTCGCAGCCTGTCTGAGAAAGAGGCCTCGCGGGAGGAGGGACAACTGGCCTGCGCAATCTATGAGGTGCTGAAGGAGGACAAAAATTTCACTGACAGGGCAGAGGAGCTCTTTGAGACCGCTTTCTCTGAGCAGGGACAGGACAGGCTCTCTGAGCGCCTGATCAAGCGTGTGAGCGGGGACCTGATTCAGGGCTCCGTCAGTCGCCTGGAGCAGTTTTGCAGGTGCGCCTACGCGTACTACCTGCGCTATGGTCTCCTCCTGCAGGAGGAGGAGGAGCCGGAGATTGATTTTTTGGATATAGGAAACCTCCATCATCAGACCCTTGAGTTCTTCTCCAAGCGCATGAAGGAGAGGAAACTGTCCTGGAAGGAGATCTCGGATTCTGACGCGGAGGCGCTTTTAGAGGAGGCCTTTCGAAATGCCGTAGGGCAGATGGAGAGGGCTGAGCTTTTAGAGAACAGGCGGCAGGCGCAGGTGATCCGGCGGATGAAATCTGTCCTGCGCTGCAGCATTTGGGCACTGAGAGAGCAGGTGACACGCGGTGACTTTGTGCCGGAGGAATTTGAGATGTCCTTCGGCCCAAGGGACCAGCTGTCTTCTATGCGCTTTCAGCTGGGAGAAAGAGAGAAGCTGCAGCTTAGCGGCAAGATTGACCGGGTAGACTGCATGCGGACGCCGGAGGGGATCTATGTCAAGGTAATGGATTATAAGTCCGGCAATCAGAAGCTGGATCTGACCCGCCTCTACCATGGCCTGCAGATCCAGCTGGTGCTCTACATGTCGGCGGCCCTGGAGAAACTGGGGAGGGGGGAAAAGAAAGCCCATCCGGCCGGTCTTTTCTATTTCCACATTGACGAGCCCTGGGTCAAGAGCAGGGAGGGAGCGGGCCCGGAGGAGATCCAAGAAGACATCCTTGACGAGCTCAAGCTTCGCGGGATCTACAACCGGGAGGATCTGGTCGTCAACGCGCTCGATGAAAAGCTGGCCGCAGAGGGGGCGGGAGCTTCCCATGTGATCAGCGCCAGGCGAAATAAGGACGGTAAGCTGTCAGCCGGTGAGGATGCCTTGTCAGAAGAAGATATCAGACTGCTGGGCAGCTTCGTCCACGATAAAATCGAACAGATCGGCCGCGATATCTTAGAGGGAAAAATTGAGAAAAATCCCTATAAACTAGGTAAGGAGAATGGATGTCAGTACTGCGCGTTCAGGGCCGTCTGTGGGTTTGAGGACGGTTTGAAGGGCATGCGCTTTCATCGCATGGCCGATTACAAGGGCAGTCAGGCTCTGGACTTGATTCGGGAAAAGACAAATAAAGAGCCGGGGAATGAGACAGATAAAGAGCTTTTGGGATTGGATAAAGCCGCTAAAGACCGGTCTTAGCAGAGAACCGGAAGTAAGAGGAGAAGGCAATGTCTGAGACAAAGTGGACGCCGGAGCAGCGCCAGGTTATTCGCGCCAGAGACAGGGATCTTCTGGTCTCTGCCGCCGCGGGAAGCGGGAAGACTGCGGTTTTAGTGGAGCGCATCATTCGTATGCTGACGGACCCGGATGCCCCTCTGGACGTGGATCAGCTTTTGGTTGTGACCTTCACCAGGGCGGCGGCACATGAGATGAAGGAGAAGATTCGCCGGGCCATCCAGGAGGCCGTGAATGAGGCCAGAAGTCAGCTTGATCCGACCGACAGGCAGAAGGCCCTTTTGTCCCATCTACAGAGGCAGCTCACCCTGGTTCACTCCGCGCAGATTACGACTATCGACTCCTTCTGCGCCTATGTGGTTCGCAATCACTTTAATGAGATCGATCTGGAGCCGGATTTTCGCATTGCGGAGGAGGGGGAGATCCGTCTGATAGCCCAGGAGGTCATGGATCAACTCATGGATGAGCACTATGAGATGGAAGATCAGGCCTTTATCGATCTGGTTGACCTCTATGCCAGACGGGGCAAAGATGACGCGCTTGCGGATATGCTTATGTCCATCTACGGGACCGCGAACGCGGACCCCTGGCCCATGGAATGGTTGGATCGCTGCTCTGACACTTACCGGGTCAAAAGCCCCGAGGATATGCTGCGGATGCCCTGGGTACAGGGGCTGACAAATAGAATTAAGAGTCAGGCAGAAGCCTGTGAGGATCTTCTGGAGGAGGCCATGCAATTGAGCCGTCTTCCCGGGGGCCCCTTTTATCAGGAGGCAATCGAAGCGGATCTGGCCTATTGCGAGAGCATTCGCGAAGCCGAGGATTTCAGCCGGATTGCCCTGATCCTGTCCGGGATCCAGTGGAAGAAACTGTCAGGCAAGCGAAAGGGGGTAGATGAGGAACTCAAGGCAAGGGCGAAGGACCTGCGCGATCAGTCCAAAAAGGTATTCGAGCAGCTCCGCAAGGATTACAGTGGGGACCCCGCGGCGGAGTTTGACAAGCTCTCTGTTATGGCGCCCTATCTGAAGACCTTGCTGGATCTGACGAAAGAGTATGCGGTCTCTTTTGAAGCATGCAAGAGAAAGAAGAACGTAGTCGACTTCGCTGACCTGGAGCACTACGCGCTGCGCATTCTTCGCGATCCCGCGGATCCTGCCCATCCGATGACAGAGACTGCGGAGAACTTATGCCGCCAGTACGCCGAAGTGATGATCGATGAATATCAGGACTCCAACAACCTGCAGGAGGCGATTCTCTCCGCTGTTGCGGGGTCGGATCAGGGAGAACATAAGACCTTCATGGTGGGGGATGTCAAACAGAGCATCTACTCCTTCCGTCAGGCCAGGCCCGAACTCTTCAACAGCAAGCTCAAGTCCTATGACAAGCTGACCGCGGAGAGCCAAAAGACAGTCAGATCGCAGCGGATCGATCTGTCCAGGAACTTTCGAAGCAGACAGGAGATCCTGGATTTTGCCAATCACATCTTTTATCGCGTTATGCAGGAGGATCTGGGGGGAGTCGCCTATCATGAGGATGTGGCACTGCATCTGGGAGCGGACTATCCTGCGACAGCCGAGGATATTTCTGGCAAGGCAGAGGATCCCTATTCGGCGGAGCTTATCCTGTGTGAGCAGGACATGGAGGCCCTGGAGGCTCTTGGCCTGGAGGATAAGGCCGAGCTTGAGGCCAACATGATAGGAGAGCGTATTCAGCGGCTGATGAGGGAGCAGAAGGTGGTCAACGAGGAGGCAGAGGAAGGAGATCAAAATCCCCTTCGCAGACTTCGCTATCAGGATATTGTGATCCTGCTCCGAAGCCCCGGCTCCAACGGACAGGTTTTTGTCGATCGACTGACGCAAATGGGAATTCCAGCCCATATCACCTCCGACAAGGGATATTTTGATACGGTGGAGGTATCCCGTTTTCTGGCTCTGCTCTCTCTTTTGAACAATCGCCGGGACGACAGGAGTCTGGCGGCGGTGATGTTGTCCCATGTCTTTGGGGAGCCCTTCACGGAGGACCAGCTCTATCTGATTCGGTCCGCCTATCCAAGACTTACGACCGGTCAGGATCGCGGTGACGAGTCCCGGGATATTCAGAATGCCTGTCTCTGGGAGTCTCTTGAGGCCATGGAGAGTTACAGCCGCGGGATTCTTGCGGGGGAGAAGGAGGCTTCGGATCAGCGCCCCGGCTATTTGCTGGAGCTGGATATTTCCCTTCCGCAGAAAGTCCTGGATTTCTGCGATCGCCTGGAGGCGGTGCGGGCCCGTATTCCATATACTCCGATTCATCGTCTGATCGAGGAGCTTTTGGATGAGACGGCTTATCTGAACTATGTGACCGCCCTGCCGGGGGGACAGATCCGACGGGCGAACCTGCTTAAGCTGGTCGACGAGGCTATCCGGTTCGAAGGATCCTCCTATCGGGGACTCTACCGCTTCATGAATTATATTCAGAAGCTGCGCAGTTATAACGTCGATATGTCAGCGGCGGAATTGATCGGTGAAGAGGACGACGCGGTTCGGATTACCAGTATTCATAAGAGCAAGGGACTTCAGTATCCGGTTGTCTTTGTCTGTGGCCTGGGACAGAAATTCAACATGCGAGATAGCAGCGGAGACATGTTGATTGAGACGGATCTTGGCATTTCCCTGCGCACAAGAAACGCCGCCAAAAGGACGATGTCAGACAGTCTCTTCCACAGAGCAGTGAGTGATCAACGAAGGGAGAACAGTCTGGCGGAGGAGATGCGGATACTCTATGTGGCTCTTACCCGGGCCAAAGAGAAGCTGATCCTGAGCGGAAGTCTGTCCCGTCTCAAGGAGAGGCTTGACCAGGAGTGGGAGGCGACCCGCGGCAAGGGGGATGGCTATGTGCTCCCCTATCACAGACGGATGGGAGCGAAAAATTATCTGGACTGGATCCTTCCGTCGTTAGCTTCCTATGGAGAGCTCTATCGGCAGAGCATCCACTGTTACATCCCGAGGGAAGACGGGGCGCTGACATGGGGGCAGGAGCAGGCAGAGTCTCCGGGAAGAGCAGACCGCGACGGCACGCCGGCAAATCACCTGGAGGACTTGAAAGATCTCCCCGGAACAGAGGCTCTGCTGCAGTATTTGCGGAGGGTCTTTGCCTATCGATATCCCTATGCCGCGAGTCAAAATTATAAGAGCAAGTATTCCGTCTCTGAGATCAAGCATGCCTCTATGCAGCTGGGCATGGGAGAGAAAGAGGGGCAGGAGATCTTCCGACCGGTCGATGAGGACAGATATGTTCCCGAATTTGCGAGAGCTGTGACAGAGGAGAGGGGACAGAACAACAAGAAGATTCATCCCGGGGCTCTGCGCGGTACTGCCATGCACCGGGTTATGGAGTGTCTGGATTTCGCGAGGGAGGATTACGCCGACTCACTGGGGGAGCAATTGGATCAAATGGGGGCGGATGGCAGGCTGTCAGAAGAAGAATTGGGACTGGCTCTGCCGGATCGGATTCAGAGCTTCCTAAAGCAGGATATGGCGGACCGCATTCACCGGGCAGCCGTCGAGGGGAGGCTCTATCGGGAACAGCCATTTGTCATGGGATTAAGGCCCCAGGAAATCGACAGGCTGATGGGGCGTCAGCCGTCAGCCGCGTCGAAAGAATCAGAAACGGACGCGGCTGCTGTCGGAGAGGATATGATCCTGGTGCAGGGAATCATTGATCTCTTCTTCATCGAGGACGGAAAGATCTTCCTTTTAGACTACAAGACCGATCGGGTGCAGGATGAGAGCGAACTGGTCGGACGATATCAAGCGCAGCTCCTGCTCTACGCGCAGGCTGTCCTGCGCGCTATGTCAAGCGAAGAAAAACCGCTTTGCCTGGGCGGGGTTTGTATGTATTCCTTTGCCCTGGGGCGTCTGGTCTATCTGGATCTCTCAAAAGAGGATCTGGGCGGAAGATGACCGGTCATACGGAAAAGGCCGGGCGCAGTGCCTGTGTACTTGCGGAATTGCCTGCTGAAGTGGGACTGGGAGTGGAAACCGACTGCCTTACAGATGTCCGCGATGCTGAGCTGAGACAGACGGAGCAGGCGGATGGCGTGTTCCATGCGCACCTTCAGAATATATTCTGTCAGAGACAGTCCAAGCTCCTCCCTGAACCTGCGGGACAGGTGGGAGCTGCTGTATCCGACCCTGGAGGCGATGAGGTCTGCGGTCAGTTTCTGATCGTAACGAGAGTCTATATAGCTCATACATTGACGGATGGGAGCCGAGAGCGCGGAGGCCTGCCGGTGGGAATGGACTCTGTAGACGAAATCATCGATCATACGATCGTAGATTCGGTTGAGCTGATCGATATGTGCGGCGTCGGAAATTTCCTGCCGGTAGCAGCTGATGAGATCTGCCGCGGTTCGCGCTGGGAGTCCCCCATCCGCGGCGGCGCGTGAGGCCAGGAGCAGGTGGGAGATCGCCAGATGTCTCCAGAGCAAAATGGAATCATCTGAAGGAGGGGAGAATGGCTGGGATGGATCCGCCAGGGAGGACAGCTTTTCTCTGTAGCCAAGATCTCCCCCGGCAATCAGGGTCATGATGTACTGCTCAATCGTATCTTTGCCGCAGATTGGGATGTTTGAAAATACAAAAGACATGGATGGTCTCCGGGAGTGAGATCTATGGACAGGGATCCGAGGAATAAGATCGAAATGTGAATGTTTTGTGTCATATTATGATAGCAGAAGATCAGAAAGTGGTGCAACTATGCCATCCGTTTCATTCTGATCTTTGCCCCTGCTGATTGCGCTGGCCTGAGAGGATGTCCTATAATTATTTCTGCAATGCAGGCGGCAATCAGGTGCGCCGGTCGTTTGAATGAGGAAGAAACCATGAGTATGAACAATTTTGACGATGAGGTTCTGGAGGCTTTTCTGGCCAATCAGCTGCAGCTCTTTCCCGAAGAGGTCGCGACCAGTCCCGAGGAGGCGGATGAGTTTCTGGATGAGGTGTGCGCTCTTGTCGTCGGATCCAGGCAGGAGGCCCTGGAGTATCTGGCGGATAATATGGACGTCAGCGACCCGCAGCTCAGGGACCTGGAAGATATCCCGGAGGTCTTCGCTGTGGGTGACGGGAGGTTTCTTATTGTCGAGGGATGAAGAGGGGACTCTCTGAGAAAGCGATCAGGGGAATTGAGCGAAAAGACCTGTCCCCCTGGGAAAGCGATGGGAACGGTGAGACAGTGACATCGTGATAGAGTGACAGATAAGCGCGGGAGTTAGAGAACAGGACCAGAATCAGATGTCGAAAAACAGTCGCAGAAATCGAATCAAACGAAGACTGACAAAGAGAGAACAGATGTCAGAGGCCTTTATCCTGGCGGCGTTTCTGGCATTTTCCGGAGGATTCCAGGACGCGTACACCTATATGCTCAGAGATCACGTCTTCTCCAATGCCGAGACAGGGAATATTGTCCTGATGTTCACGCATTTGATGGGGGGCGAGTTTCGCCTGGCTGCCAGTTATCTGTTCCCAATTCTTGCCTTTGCTCTTGGGGTGTTTTTGGCAGAACAGGTGCAGCATCGATACAAGTATGCCAGGCGGATCCATTGGAGACAGGCGATTCTCCTCTTTGAAATAGCAATTCTCTTTGCTGTTGGTTTTATGCCGATCGGCCCCATGAATATCCTGGCCAGTTCCCTGGTGAGCTTTTCCTGCGCCATGCAGGTTCAGTCTTTTCGAAAGGTGGCCGGTCACTCCTATGCCTCTACCATGTGCATTGGAAACCTGAGATCCGGGATCGCGGCCGTCTCTGCCTACATGCAGGATCATAAGGCGCAGCAGATGGAGCAGGCGTCCTATTATTTCGCCGTGATTCTTATTTTTGGAATCGGAGCCGGCGTCGGCGGCAACTGCTCTGTGATTTTGGGCGTGAAGTCGATCTGGATCTGCTGTATTCTTCTGACGGTTGCCCTTGGATTAATGTATTTGGATGCAGATCATGTGGTGGAATAAGAAACGTACAGATGCAAATGCCAGGACTTTTGATGTGATTCGCAGTCGGCGAAAGAGCCTCGCGATCGAAATTCAGGGAAATGGAGATATCCTGGTGCGGGCCCCATTGGAGATTTCTGAACGGGGTATTCTGCGCTTTGTCAGAGATCATGAGGATTGGATTGAGAAGAAGCTGCGGGAGCTGAAAAGACGGCAGTCTGACCTTGAGGAATCAGAGCAGGGGCAGGGAGAGAAAAGCGCCTACAGTGAAGAGGAGCTGGAGGAACTGACCAAAAGAGCCAGGAAGATTCTCAGGGAAAAGACGGATCATTATGCCCGTCAGATGGGGGCCGAGGTCAACCGCATCGCGATTCGGAGGCAGAGAAGCCGCTGGGGCTCCTGTTCATCTAAGGGAAATCTCAACTTTAACTGCCTGCTCATGCTCTGTCCGGATCAGGTACAGGATTATGTCGTCGTCCATGAGCTGGCGCATCGTTTTGAGATGAACCATTCGGCTGCCTTCTGGCAGATCGTGGAGAATTATTGCCCGGATTACCGCGGGAGCAGGGCCTGGCTCAAGGAACACGGAGGACGATTGATCGCCCGCCTGCCTGAGAAAGAGAGCAGGCGCAGATAAAAAAATACAAGAGAGCCAAATACAGCAGAGTAAATACAGTAGACGCAATGTTTGATTTCCATGCAAAAATCCCCGCGGGACTGTCACTGTGGTCGAGTCAGTCGACCAGTCAGTCCCACGGGGATTTCTAATAAGATATTTTACCTGTCACCCGGATTTTAAGATGCATTATGAATACGGATCCAGGCGTCTTTTGCCTGATTCAACTGCGCTGCAGAGCTGTCAGGCGCTTACTTCGCCAGCGCAAGCATGATCCGGTTGGATCTTGCGATGAAGGCGGTCATCTCCTCCGGGGAGAGGGGATGGTTGGCTAAAACTGCCAGATCGTAGAGCTGATGACAGAAATCTTCTGCCCGATCCGCGTCCGGATGCTTGAAGAGGTAGTCGACCAGTTCATTGCCTACATTGAGAACCAGCGTTTCATTGCTGGGGAACATGCTGGGATCCATACCGGCCATCCCGTACATCTTCATCATATCCTGCATGCGACGTCCCTCTTCCTCCTGGGTGAGCAGAGAGGAGACAGAGTCATCTTTGAATTTGGCGACGGAGACAGAGAGCTTATCGTTGCCCAGTGCCTTGCGGAAGAGAGCGGTCAGGGCCTCATTTGCCTCTTTTAAGTCCTCATCGGAGACGTCTTCCGTCATAGAATCGGTCAGGCCGGAGTCGATGCGCCGGAACTGGTAGTGTTCGTTTCGCTGCTCCAACTGGGTGATGAAGGAGGAGTCGATGGTCGTATTGAGTACGACAGCGTCCATGCCCTGGTCCTTGAACATGTTGATGTACTGGCTCTGCTGCTGCTCATCGGTGACATAGTAGACGGTCTTCTTCTCGGGCTCCTTGGGCGCATTTTCCTCAGTCTCTGCCTTTGCCTCGGGCCGCTTGTCAGAGTCGTCAGACCTGTTGGAATCGTTTGATCCGTCAGAAGAATCCGTTTTTGTATCCTGACCATCCTGGGATTTGCTGTCAGAGGAGGAATCCTCTGCAGGATCTGAGGACGCGGAAGTCTCTGCTTCGGGCTCTTTGGGCTTGACCAGAAGATCGGGAAGGGTGCGGAACTTGCCCTCAATATCCTTAAAGAGAATATAGTCATTCATGCGGTCGCAGAACTTATTGTCCTTGAGACAGCCATATTTGATGAAGGGGGCGATATCCTCCCAGTATTTCTCGTAGTTCTCGCGGTCGGTCTTGCAGAGACCGGACAGCTTGTCCGCTACTTTTTTGGAAATGTAGTCACTGATCTTTCTGACAAATCCGTCATTCTGCAGGGCAGACCGGGAGACATTCAGGGGAAGATCAGGGCAGTCGATGACCCCTTTTAAGAGCATGAGATACTCGGGGATGACCTCCTTGATATTGTCGGCGACGAAGACCTGGTTATTGTAGAGCTTGATGGTTCCCTCAATGGACTCGTACTCTGAGTTGATCCGGGGGAAATAGAGAATACCCTTGAGGTTGAAGGGGTAATCCATATTGAGATGGATCCAGAAGAGGGGCTCCTTGTAGTCCATGAAGACCTTGCGGTAGAAGTCGCGGTACTCGTCATCGGTACAGTCGGAGGGGGTCTTGGCCCAGAGAGGATTGATGTCATTGAGGGGGACAGGGCGCTTTACGATCTTGCGCTGGTCCTTGGCAGGAGAGACCTCTACGGTTTCCTTACTCCCGTCTTCCTTCTCCTCATACCTGGCATCCTCGTGGATCTCCTCGACAACCTGATCCGTCTCGCGCAGATCCGAAGCGTCAATGGTCTCATATTCCTCGGGGGCATTTGCCTTGTTCAGATAGATCTCCGTGGGCATGAAGGAACAGTATTTCTCGATCACCTCGCGAACCTTGTACTCATTGGAGAATTCCAGACAGTCCTCATTCAGATGCAGGGTGATCTTCGTGCCGACCTGATCGTAATCGCCCTCGTCCATCTGATACTGGGTGCCGCCGTCACAGACCCAGTGGACCGCTGTCGCCCCCTCCTGGCAGGAGAGAGAGTCGATCTCCACGGTATCAGCCACCATGAAAGCGGAGTAGAAGCCCAGGCCGAAATGACCGATGATCTGATCCTCAGAGGTCTTGTCCTTATACTTGTTAAGAAAGTCTGTCGCGCCGGAGAAGGCGATCTGGTTGATGTACTTATCTACTTCTTCAGCTGTCATCCCGATGCCGTTGTCCACGAAGGTCAGGGTCTTATCCTCGGGATTTACCGTAACCTGTATTTTGGCCTTGTAATCCAGAGGAAGGGAAACTTCTCCCATGATGTCTAACTTGTGCAGCTTGGAAATGGCGTCGCAGCCGTTGGAAATCAGCTCGCGGATAAAAATATCATGGTCTTCGTAGAGCCATTTCTTGATGACCGGAAAGATGTTCTCAGATGTAATGGAAAGAGATCCTTGTTTACTGCTCATAAATATTATCGCTCCTTGGTTATTAAATTTGAGGGGAACGGCCCTGTTCCCGACTACCTTTCCTATTTTAGTTTTCTATTAATTTGATGTCAATAGCACTCGAAAGAAGCGAGTGCTGATTATAACTCAAAAGAAGAGAGTGCTGATTACAAAGAAACGATGACATATGAATGACAGATAGAAAAGGTGAATTCAGAGTCTTTCTCTGTAAGTCCACATCCCAAATTGCCAGAGGGAGCTGATGCAGACTGCTGAGTCAAGGGAGAGGATAGGAAATAAATAATTCCGACGTGGAAAATATTTATCCGAGGGCAAGGCTTATCTCTTCGTCAGGTGTTATACTGGGGGCAAGGATTTGGGGAGAGAGAAGTCCGGGAAGGGAGACAGGTATGGGCGATCCCATTTTTTTGATTTTGATGCCGGTTCATGACGGGGCAGATTATATGGAGGGGACCATCCGTGACCTTTTGGCCCAGACAGAGGACGGGTGGAGGCTGGTGATCGCGGACCTCTCTTCCAAAGATGGAAGTTTAGAAATTGCCAGGGAATGGAGCAGGAAGCATCCGGATCGGATTGCCTGTCTTTCATCGGAAGAACTGGGACCGAATTCGGGTCAGGAAGACAGGCAGAACCGACTCTTTGCTGTGGCCAGGAAGCGCTGGGCTGAGATGGGCGCCGGATCTTTTGATGAGATTCAGTCCGAAAAGAGACCAAAGTACTTCCTTTTGCTGGAGCCGATGTGTCACTATGACGAAGAGCTTCTGGCCACCCTGCGGGATTCTGTACGCAGGCAGCAGTCAGACCTGATCATCTATGGGATGGAGGAGGACTTTGTCAATGCAAAGGGAGACATCGTTGACTATGACGTCCGAATGGCTGATACCTCCTTTTACTGTGCGCAGAGGACAATAAACGGCGGCAAAACTGAGGCGGATGACAAGGGGAGGATCGCCGGCCCGAAGAAGATGCCGGGTAATGAGACTTCGGAGCTTACTTCAAATCTTGTGGAGGATGAGCAGACCGGACAGAAAGGCAGGCAGGAAAGAGATTACGAGAGGGGGTTGTCCGATCAGGCCAGGACGGCCTATCGGGTCGGACACCAGGAAGCCGTCTACCGGGGCAGTGAGAACCTGTGCGAGATCAGGCGGGAACTGGAAGAAGAGGGGCTTTTGATCACGGCCTCCAACAAGGCCTATCGGATGGATTTCCTCGCAACTGAAGGCCTTTGTCCCTTCCGATATGAGACAGAGGCGGAGATGGATGAAGAGCTGACCTTATCAGGGATTCGGGCCAATATGAAGCTGTTGGACGCGGTCAGGACCTTGACGGTCCTGGGAGAGGCGCTTGCCATGATCTATTTGGACGCGGACTTACTGGAACTCTAAGCTTCCTATCATTCGCTGATTTTCGGGTCAGACACCCTTTGCTGATAAGCAAATACCTTATCCATAAAAGGAGCCTCCGCGACGAAATACGATCGCGGAGGCTCTAATTGAAATGTTTCAGGCCATTTTCTGCTGAGCCGCAAGCTCCGCTTCCAGGTTCTTGTTGGCTGTAGCCAGCATGAGCTTGATGCGGTTGAGCTGGTTGACCTCAGAAGCGCCGGGATCGTAGTCGATGGCGGAGATGTTAGCGTCGGGATGAAGGTGTCGGATCTTCTTGATGACACCCTTGCCCACAATGTGGTTGGGCAGGCAGCCGAAGGGCTGGATGCAGATGACGTTCTTGCATCCGTCATGGACCAGCTCCAGCATTTCGCCGGTTAAAAACCAGCCCTCGCCGGTCTGATTGCCAAGAGACACGATCTCGGTCGTTCTTGCCGCCGTCTCCTCGATATGGGCCGGGGGAGTAAAGCGGCTGGATTTCTCAAATTCCTGGCGGGCGGTCTTTCTTAGCCACTCGAAGAATTTGATCCCCATATTGGCCAGCCTGGCGGATTTCTGGGAGAAACCGAGATTTTCAGCTTTGAAGTTGGTGTTATAGAAGCAGTAGAGGAGGAAGTCGGTCAGATCGGGAACGACTGCCTCAGCGCCCTCGTGCTCCAGGACAGAAACCAGGTCGTTGTTAGCGACAGGGTGATACTTGACCAGGATCTCACCCACAATGCCGACGCGGGGCTTTCGCATGTCCTCATGGATGGGCAGGGTATCGAAATCATGAATGATATCCCGGCACATCTGCTTATACTTGCGGTGTGAGAGAAGCTTCTTGTCCGCGCTGACGAAGTCCTTGACACGGGCGGCCCATTTTTCATGAAGGGCGTCCGCGGACCCTGCCACCAGCTCATAGGGGCGGACCCGGTAGAGACAGCGGAGGAAGATATCGCCGAATTCCAGGGCGTAGAGTCCCCGCTGGATGAGGGAGGGCGTGAAGGAGAAGCCGGGGTTTGGCTCTAGGCCGCTCAGATTGATGGAAATGACAGGCACATTGGGATAGCCGGCCTTGATCAGGGCGCGGCGAATGAATCCAATGTAGTTGGAGGCCCGGCAGCCGCCTCCGGTCTGTGAGATCAGGATGGCGGTCTGATCCATGTCATATTTGCCGGACTTGACGGCTGCCATGAACTGGCCAACGACGATCAGCGAGGGGTAGCAGGCGTCGTTGTTGACGTACTTCAGTCCGACGTCGACACAGGTTCTCGCGGGCACATCCGGAAGCACCAGATTGTAACCAGCGGCGTTGAAGGCGGGCATGAGAAGGTCGAAGTGGATGGGACTCATCTGGGGAGCGAGGATGGTGTACTTCTTCTTCATCTCTTTGGTGAAGACCACGCGCTCGTAGGCGGAAGTGTTGACTTTTCGCGTCTCCCTGCGCTCTTCGCGGACGCGGATCGCGGCCAGAAGGGAGCGGAGGCGGATCCGGGCGGCTCCGAGGTTGTTGACCTCATCGATCTTGAGGCAGGTGTAGATCTTGCCGGAACCGGTCAGGATATCGGCCACCTGATCGGTGGTGACGGCATCCAGGCCGCAGCCGAAGGAGTTGAGCTGGATCAGATCCAGGTTCTCGTGTTTTTTGACGAAGTTGGCGGCGGCGTACATGCGGGTGTGATACATCCACTGGTCCATGACAATGACGGGCCGCTCCTGGTCTAAATGTCCCAGGTGGGAGACAGAATCCTCCGTCAATACGGCGATGCCGTAGGAGGTGATCATATCGGCGATTCCGTGGTTGATCTCAGGATCGACATGGTAGGGACGGCCGGCGAGAACAATGCCCCGCCGCTTGTTTTTCTGAAGATAGTCGAGAACTTCCTCGCCCTTTTTGCGGATATCTTCGCGGGCTCGATCCATTTCCAGCCAGCCGGCGTGGGCGGCGCGGCGGATCTCCTCTTCGGGGATCTCAGGCATTTCCACGGCCAGGTACTTGATCAGCTGGTCTGTCATGATCTCCTCGGAGGAGAGGGCGACGAAGGGGTTTAAGAAGCGCATTTTACCGCTGCTGATCTCGTCGACGTTGTTTTTGATATTCTCCGCGTAGGAGGTGACGATGGGACAGTTGTAATTGTTGTTGGCATCGGGGAACTCATTGCGCTCGTAGGGGACATCGGGATACCAGATGGCGTCGACCCCCTTGTTGATCAGCCACTGGATATGGCCGTGGGTCAGCTTGGCGGGGTAGCACTCGGACTCGGAGGGAATGGACTCAATTCCAAGCTCATAGATCTTGCGGTTAGTCATGGGAGAGACTTGGATGCGGAAGCCCAGCTTGGTCAAAAAGGTGGCCCAGAGAGGATAGTTCTCATACATATTGAGGGCTCTGGGGATACCGATGGTGCCGCGGGTCGCCTCCTCTTTCTTGAGGGGGGCATAGCGGAAGATCCTCTTGAACTTGTAGTCGAAGAGGTTTGGAATGTGGTCCGGATTCTTCTCTAAGCCAAGTCCGCGCTCACAGCGGTTGCCGGTGATGAAGACGCGTCCGTCGTTGAAGAGGTCTTCGGTCAGAATACAGTGGTTGTTGCAGAACTGACAGCGGCGGATGTGAGTGGTATAGGTCAGGGCGCGAATCTCATCGATGGAGAGCATGGTCGTGGTCTGATCTTTGCGATAGCGCTCTTTGGCGATGAGAGCGGCGCCGAAGGCGCCCATGATACCGGCGATGTCGGGTCGGGTCGCGTGGACGCCGGAAATGCGCTCAAAGGCGCGGAAAACCGCATCGTTGTAAAAGGTGCCGCCCTGGACAACGACGTGCTGCCCTAAGTCAGAGGCGTCAGAGAGCTTAATGACCTTAAAGAGGGCGTTTTTGATGACGGAGTAAGCGAGACCGGAGGAAATATCCGCTACGGAGGCGCCCTCCTTCTGTGCCTGCTTGACCTTGGAATTCATAAAGACGGTGCAGCGGGTGCCCAGATCAATGGGCTGTCTGGCATAGCGGGCCTCTTTGGCAAAATCCTGAATGCTTAAGTTAAGAGATTTTGCGAAGGTCTCCAAGAAGGAGCCGCAGCCGGCGGAACAGGCCTCGTTCAGCTGAACGGAATCAACCATGTTGTCCTTAATCTTGATGCACTTCATGTCCTGGCCGCCGATATCCAGGATACAGTCAACCTGAGGGTCGAAGTGCTGGGCGGCATAGAAGTGAGCCACGGTCTCTACTTCGCCCTCCTCCAGCTTGAGGGCGGACTTCATTAAGGCCTCTCCATAACCGGTGGAGCAGGCGTGTACAATCCTGGCGTCAGAGGGAAGTTTCTCGTAGATCTCTTCCAGGGACTTGCGGGCGGTCTCCAGGGGATTGCCCTTGTTGTTGGAATAGAAGGAGTAGAGCAGGTCCCCGTCCTCAGAGACCAGGGCCAGCTTGGTTGTGGTGGAACCGGAGTCAATGCCCAGATAGGCCCTGCCGTGATACTCTTCTAAGGGGGCCGTGTGAACATGATTATTCCCATGGGCCTTCAGGAAGACATTGTAGTCGTCCTCACTGTCAAAGAGAGGATCCATGCGGGCGACCTCGATCTCCATCCTGATCTTGTGACTTAACTTCTCCCTGATGGCCGCGAGGTCCATGACAAGATCCTCGTGACAGTTTAGAGCGCTTCCCATGGCGGCGAAGAGGTGAGAGTTGTCGGGCATGAGGGCATGCTCCTCGTCAAGCTTTAAGGTGCGAACGAAGGCCTGGCGCAGCTGATCCAGAAAATGCAGGGGGCCGCCCAAAAAGGCGACATGACCGCGAATGGGCTTGCCGCAGGCCAGGCCGGAGATGGTCTGGTTGACAACGGCCTGGAAGATCGAGGCCGCGAGATCTTCCCTGGTCGCTCCCTCGTTGATCAGGGGCTGGATGTCAGTCTTGGCAAAGACGCCGCAGCGGGAGGCAATCTGATAGAGAGACTTGTAGTTTTTGGCATAGTCATTGAGGCCGGACGCGTCTGTCTGGATCAGAGAGGCCATCTGGTCAATAAAGGATCCGGTACCGCCGGCACAGACGCCGTTCATACGCTGTTCGACATTTCCGTTCTCAAAGTAGATGATCTTGGCGTCCTCACCGCCCAGCTCAATTGCGACATCCGTTTTCGGAAGGAAGGTCTGCAGAGAGGTCGCCACAGCGACAACCTCCTGCTCAAAGGGAATGCCCAGGTGCTTGGCCAGGGTCAGTCCGCCGGATCCGGTGATGACAGGAGATACCCGGACGTCGCCTGTGACGGCGAAGCATTTCTCGATCAGGTCCTTGAGGGTCTGGCGAATATTGGCAAAATGGCGCTCATAGTCAGAGAAGAGGAGATGATTTTCCTCATCCAGGAGGGCGATTTTGACGGTGGTGGAACCGATGTCGATTCCAAGCTTGCAGAATTTCTCGTTAGCCATTGTTACTCCTTTGTGTCTTTGTAAGCGATTCGGGCAGGGACCATGTGCGTTGCTCCAATCGCTCCGTATGCCTTTCTGCCAATGTCTCGCGGTCGCGCCGCTGAATCAGAGGCTCTTGAATCTCCGAAAATGCCCTCTGCGGGTTCTTTCGGAGATGAAAAGTCACATACGATACTCCCATGGTGTAAACAGGGATCATTATAATTCCGATTTGAATTTGGCACAATGGAAGTAAAGTACAATATGAGGTACAGATAGCCGGATTTGTCGTCAAATTGACAGTAAATCTGGGGTTTCATATAATAGTGAAATCCAACGAAAGAGGGACTTTTCCTCTTCATCTGCAAGGAGAAAACTATGCTTGATAAATTGGAGAGAAGGCTGGGCCGCTACGCGATTCCCAACCTGACTCTTTGGCTGATCGGCGGCTATATCATCGGCTATATCTTATATTTTGCCTCTCTCTCAAGCGGGGCTAATTTTATTGCTATGATGACCTTAGAGCCCGCCAGGATCATTTACCATTTCGAGATCTGGCGTCTGATCACCTGGGTGATGATTCCGCCCTCCTACAGTATTTTCTGGGGCCTGATCATGATGCTCTTTTACTACCAGCTGGGACGGGTCTTAGAGCAGACGTGGGGAACCTTCCGCTTTAACGTCTATATTTTCAGCGGAATTCTCTTCACGGTCATCGGCGCCTTTCTCCTCTACGGGGTGGCCAGAATTCTCTATCCGGGTCAGAACATCTCCAATATCGGGACTTTCTTCTCGACCTCCTATATCAATATGTCGATTTTTCTGGCCTTTGCCGTCCTCTATGGGGATATGCAGGTATATCTCTATTTTGTGATTCCCATCAAGATGCGCTGGCTGGCCATTGTCTACGCGGGCCTGACTCTGTATGAGCTGCTGGCGACTGATTGGGGCGGAAGAGTGGCGATTATCGCGTCTCTGCTTAACTTCTTCATCTTCTTCCTGAGCAATCGGAAGAAAAAATGGTCCGCTAATCCGACCTTTGGACAGAGAGGCTTTGGCAAAGGGGCAGGGAATAAAACTCCCTGGTCCGGTTTTCACTACCAGGGGCAGGACCCCTTCTCGGGCGGACAGAGACAGCCGTCTGACAATAGTGACAGAGGCCGCTTCGGCAGTCAGAATCCGGGGAGTGCTTCCCGGTCGCGGGGGCCGATCAGCAGACATAAATGCGCCGTCTGCGGCAGGACGGAGATCACGAATCCCGAGCTGGAATTCCGCTTCTGCTCCAAGTGCAACGGCAATTACGAGTACTGTCAGGATCACCTCTTTAACCACAAGCATGTGATTTAGAGAAAGACATTGTGATGGCGGGGACAAAGTCTTGCACTGCTAAGACTGCGATCCGGGGCAACGGAATAATCGTGGAGCACTTTATTAGAAAGAAACTGCAGAGAAGAATGGGTGAGGACAGGAAAATGGCAGAGGAGATGACGGCAAGAGAAGGGGCTGGGGAGAAGGTTTCCCGCAATTTTATTGAGATGGCGATTGATAAGGATCTGGCGGATGGAGTCTATGACCATGTGACGACCCGTTTTCCGCCGGAGCCCAACGGCTATCTGCACATCGGGCACGCCAAGTCCATACTTCTTAACTATGGTCTCTCTCAGGAATATGGAGGAGAATTTCATCTGCGCTTTGATGATACCAACCCGACCAAGGAGAAGGATGAGTTCGTCGAGGCAATTAAGGCGGATATTCATTGGCTGGGGGTGGACTGGAGAGACCATCTCTATTTCGCTTCTGACTATTTCGATCAGATGTACGACTACGCCAGGAAGCTGATCGCGGACGGCAAGGCATACGCCTCCGATCTGAATGCGGATCAGATCCGGCAGACCAGGGGAAGTCTGACAGAGCCGGGGGAAGATGATCCCAACCGCAAGCGGCCGGCAGCAGAGAGCCTTCAGATCTTTGAGGATATGAGGGCGGGGAAATACGAGGACGGCGCTATGGTGATCCGCGCCAGGATTGATATGACCTCTCCCAATATCAACATGAGAGATCCCATTCTCTATCGGGTGGCCCATATGGAGCATCATCGTCAGGGCGATACCTGGTGCATCTATCCCATGTATGACTTCGCCCATCCTATTGAAGACGCGATCGAGGGAGTCAGTCACTCCATCTGTACTCTGGAATTTGAGGACCACAGACCCCTCTATGACTGGGTTGTAGACAATTGCGGCTTTGAGATGCCTCCCCGTCAGATCGAGTTCGCCAAGATGTACCTGCGCAATGTCGTCACCGGAAAGCGCTATATCAAGCGTCTTGTGGAGGATGGCATTGTGGACGGCTGGGATGATCCCCGCTTGGTCTCAATCGCCGCCCTGCGCAGACGGGGCTTTACCCCGGAATCCATCCGCATGTTCGTAGAACTGACCGGCGTCTCCAAGGCCAACTCCGCCATTGAGTACCCGGAGTTGGAGTACTGTATCCGCGAGGATTTAAAGGGCAGGGCAAAGCGCATGATGGCGGCTCTCGATCCCGTCAGGCTTGTCATCGACAATTATCCCAAGGGACAGTCGGAGACCCTGATCGTGCCCAACAACAAGGAGAACCCGGAGCTGGGGGAGAGAGAAGTGACCTTCTCCGGAGAGCTCTACATCGACCGGGACGACTTTATGGAGGTTCCCGCTAAGAAATACCGCCGCATGTATCCCGGCAATGAGGTCCGCCTCATGAACGCCTACTATGTGACCTGCACCTCCTGCGAGAAGGATGAGGATGGCAGGGTGACGGTAATCCACTGTAACTATGATCCCGCGACCAGGGGAGGCGATTCTGCCGACGGCCGCAAGGTCAGAGGAACCATCCACTGGGTGGATGCGGCGACAGCCCAAAAGGTGAGTGTTCGCCTCTATGAGAACATCATCGATGAAGATAAGGGCGTCTACAATGAGGACGGCTCTCTCAATTTGAATCCCAATTCCCTGACTGTGCGGGAGGCCTATGTGGAAGCCGCTCTGGCAGAGGCAGAGGCGGAGGAGAAGTTTCAGTTCGTCCGCCAGGGCTTTTTTGTGGCAGACTTAAGAGATTCCAGGCCGGGTGCGCCGGTCTTCAACCGGATTGTGGGCCTCAAGTCCTCTTACAGGCTGCCGGGGCAGAAGTGACTTACAGTGGCTGAAAGAGCTGAGAAACAGAAGCTGAAGGATGGGAGAGACAGGCTTCTGAAAGGAAAGCAGAAAAAGGAAATATAAAACACGGCAAGAGACATCTGAGTTGAGAAACTCGGATGTCTTTTTTATTTGGACGTTTTTTGATTTACTTTTTGATTTATATGTTCATCTTTATTGAAGTATTCATCTATATTCCAACGTTCATCCTCTTTCTCTGACGGTGGGCTTTGTGCGTCTTTTCAAGGAAATCAAAGTGTTTATGATAGGAATCAGCAGACAGAGAATCAGATGAAATGGTGACAGCTATGAGAGAGGATCATTTTTTTGACGAAATTCAGAAAAAGTTTTCCGATGTCATCATCACATCGGACCTGTATTCGCAGCCCTTTGCAGAGATCTATGACACCTTTCAGGCAGGGGAGGAGGAGCTTTCTCTATTCCTTTCCCTGGCAATGGAGAGTGGAAACAAGGTTTTAGAGCTGTGCTGCGGAAACGGGAGAATGACGATTCCGTTTGCTCAAAATGGCTTTGATATTACCGGACTGGATCGGTCGGAGGACATGCTCTCGATTCTGGAGGACAAGAAGAAGAGGCTGCCCGTCTCGATTGCCAAAAAGATCCATGTGCTCAGACAGGATGTTTTTTCCCTGGACTTAAAAGAGCAGTTTGATTTTATTTTTCTGCCTGCCATAACGCTCTGTATTCTCATGGATGACCCGGAGAAGACGGCAGAGCTCTTTGGCAGGCTGGAAGGTCTTTTGACAGAGAGAGGGTGCTTTGCCTTCGATATCAGGGACTACGAGCAGCTGTCAGAGCCACGGATCAGACCTCTTGTCCTGGATGATCAGATCTGTTTCAGCTATGAGAGGATCGATCGGATGCTGGGTCGGGCATATGGACAGTTTTTGTCCATCAAAAAAGACTCCATTGGCCGTTTACAACTGTATTCGGCTGTATCAAATAAAAAAATGATACTGGAGGACGAGCTTCAGCAGCTGATTGGCAGAACAAATTTCCAAATCGCCGGGAAAGAGAGTTTTGCTGACGGCAGTGAAAGGATGAAGCTCGTAATTCTAAAGAGAAAGGAGGAGACGACATGGAAGCAATGATGAAAGAATTCGCGATTGAAGAAGTTGAGTCACTTGAGGCTCCTGTGAGCGGCAGAGCTGTTGCCGGCTTTGCGGCAGGCGGCGCGTCAATTGCGGTAGTAGCAGGCGCGGCCTATCTGGCATGTTAATTCAGGCGATTCGAAAGGAAAGACTATGAAACTGCAGCTTGAAGAAATGGAAGATGTGGAGCAGATGATGTCAAATCAGGATTTCTATCTGGTTGCATCAGCTGTAGGCGTAACAATTGGCGTGATTGTTACATTCACCTGACCGGAAAGGAGGGACACATGAATCTTCTTATCGAGGAAATGGAATCAGAAGAGCAGATGATGGATGACTTCTGGGAAGGCTATTGCTATGGAGTGATTGTTGTCGGCGGTGTCCTTATGGCTGCGACCTGAAGACCTGAAACCCTCAGCTGTGAATGATTGAATGAAGTTGCGGGGCTGTGAAGTGACGAAGGGCATTTGCTTTCGCTTTTCACAGCCCCCTTTTATGAAACAATATGAGTGAAGAGAAAAGATATAGACTTTCGCGCGGCCTGAATATTATGGAGATTGGCCAGGGCAGATATTCTGTATATGTAGAGGCAAAACAGAAAAACTATGTCATAGGAGAAAAAGAGTTCCAGCTGATCAGGGGAATTGAAGAGAATCAAACCCGCGAGGATATCGTCAGAAGCTGTCCGGACTTTTCCGAGGAACAGATTAACAGACTGACAGAGATTTTCCTGAATATGGGAGTGCTGATTCCAGAAGGTGCTATGGAAAGGAAAAACAGGCGCTTTTTTCGCGTTGGATTCCTTCGATATAAGTTAAAGCTGATCAGTGGATATTCTTTCGCACAGACCAAATCATGGCGGCTGAAGATACTGAGTTTTATCTTTCTCTACACGTCTCTGCCCGTTTTAGCCTTTGGTCTATGGATGTGGAGAGACGACAGGGAAGCGATTTTACAGCCGACCCTGTATCTTCAATGTCCCTTTTACTTCTATTTCATACTGTTTTTTCTGATCACTGTGCTGCATGAGTTCGCTCATCTGACCGTCACCAGGAATCTTGGAGTCTCCGTCCCGGATCTGGGGCTGATGGTCTACGGAATTTATCCTGTAGCCTATACGAACATCAGCTTTTCAAGATTACTGCCAAGGCGAAGAGACCGAATGAAGTGCTTGTTTGCGGGAGTTCTGATGAACTGCTTATTGGGAGGCCTGTCGCTTATTGCCGGGAGATTTCTGATAGGCGTGGAAAGATCGATTCTCCTGGTCAATGCCATGCTCAATATCCTTTTAGCAGCCGCAAACCTGGTTGTTTTCTTCAAATTGGACGGATACTTTGTCCTGCAGGACCTTCTGGGGATTCCTCATCTGTATGAGAGGAGTCTTGAAGAGGTTACCCGATTCTTCGGGACTTTTTTCATGAAATGGATACGCAGGGATGACCGCGCAATCAGCAGAATGAAAGCGGGCGTCAAGGTGAGACAGATGAATATCGCGGAGGAGGAGAGAGTATTTTTCTGTATCTACGGTCTCTTATGCATGCTGTATATTCCGATGATGGCGCTTTCCGCGATCGCGGTACTGATACCTTGATTTCTCAGATGAGGGAATGTTATGAAACTCTACTTAAACCGATATCAGCCAATCATTAGGAATGCTTCCGATGAAGTTTATTTTCCCTATATCGACAAGACCTTTTATCCGAGAGAGCAAATCGATGATCTGAGGAGAGAGGAGGGAATTGACGAGGAGGAATTGGTCCGCAGCTATGGGAAGGAGCAAATCGACAAGTGGAAAAAAGCGCAGATATTGCTTCCCTTTCCGATTCATGCTTGTGGCCGGTATTCCAGGGAGTCATCCTTTGAGTACTTTCTGCATATGGACGGGTGCAGGAATAAATTAGAGAGAGCCAGAGTTCTGATTCTGGGCTGTGGAGGAATCGGAAGTCATGTTGCCTGGAACATGGCAGCCCTGGGGATTGGTCATGTTTTCCTTGTGGACAGCGATGTGGTTGAGGAGAGCAATTTGAACCGTCAGCTCCTGTACGACACAGACGATATCGGAAAATCAAAAGAAGAAGTCCTTGGGAACAAGCTGAAAAAAATAAATCCGAATACAAAAATCTATCCGATCCATCAAAGGGTGGATTGTAAAGAAGCCCTGGAGGACCTGCTTGTCAATACAAGACCGGATGTGGTTATAAAGTCCTTTGACTCGCCGATATACATATCCAGCTGGCTGGATGAGGCCTGTGAGAAATTAAACTGTCCTTATGTGTGTGGAATTATGAACGGAACCAGGCAACTTCTCGGCCCGACCTATCTGGGCAGGGGAACAGCGAGATTCAGTGATTTTTTCTATATTGATCCGGACATGGAAAAAGTCGGCGGCATTGCCCCGTCACTGAGCTTTGAGCTGATGGAAATGGCAGCGGGCCTGTCGGAGGAGGTCTTTAAGCTCCTGACAGGATATGGAAATTTGAATTATAAGAACCGAATCATGGAGTCAGAGAATATCTCCAATATCAAAAATGTGATAACGACAGACCTCTATGACGCGAAGAGCGCAAGAGGAAGGGGAGATATTTCTCGCAATCTTTTGATTCTGGTTTTCATTTACTGGATTGGAAGCATCTTTTTGCATACGGGCGGAGCCGCGCTGGCCCTGACGATTCTCTATGCGCTCATCGCCTCAGCCCTCATCAGTGAGGAGGAAAGGTCTGCCCTGCTCTGCGCCAATGTCTTCTCTCTGTTTTGCATTGGGATGAATTACTTCAATCAGACGGTCGCGCGTCATGAACCAATGAATCATCCCGGAGACCTGCTGGTCCAATTCACGACGGTTATTACAGTGGTAAGCGTCTTGCTCCTGCTGTTTACCGCCTTGGAAATCTTCGTGTGGAATAGCAAAAAAAGGATCATCCGCTATATGAGGGGAAAGGGGAATGGAGAATGAGTCAAGACATGAATTTAAGAGAATTGAGCGCGTCCAAACACAAGGACACCACGCCGGATATGACAATTCAGCGGATCCGGGGTATTTTGTCTGAGCTCAAGATAGAGACCCGGGAGTCAGTTCTCGAGAATCAGGAGATCAACACCTGTTCTCTGAGACTTTCTCTTAAGGATTCATCCGCAGGCAGTAATGGGAAGGGGATGTCGAGGGAATTCGCGAGAGCGAGTGCCTATGCCGAATTTATAGAGCGCCTTCAAAATAACAAGATGGCAGCGAACGCGACTTTTAACAATGTTCTTCATGAGAAGGAAAATGATCATTACATTTTCACGGATGAGAGCTTCCTGTCTGCGGAGGAGCTTATCCGGGAGGAAAACGCCTTTCTCAGGTTCTTTTTTCAAACGAGAACAGACGACGAGCAGCAGTGCGATAAGTCAGAATTGCTCAGAAGATATCAGAAGCTCGATTATAATGTGCATCGCACAAGAGATTTTCTCTGTGTACCCTATTTTTCTGTCTGTGAAAAAAAGGACGTGTATATTCCGCATTTCATGCAGAACATGTTCTACGGGAGCAATGGAATGTGCGCGGGAAACACGATCGAGGAGGCTCTGGTGCAGGGGCTGTCAGAAATTTTCGAGAGGCGCGTCCAAAAGGAACTGATTATGAAACAGCTGTGTCTCCCGGACATTCCCGAATCCTACATCAGAAAATATGAAGATATTTACAGGATGTACCAGACGGTAAAAAGGAACAGGGACTTTAATATCTATATCAAGGACGGCTCTCTGGGCGGCAGGTATCCGGTGTGCGTTTTGGTGATCGCGGATAAAAACAGCGGTTGGTTCGGTGTGAAAATGGGATCGCATCCTGATTATCACATCGCGATGGAACGTCTCTTTACAGAGGCAACCCAGGGGATTGACCTGAAAACATTTTCAAAGAAATCCTATCTCCTGTTCAGCAACAGCAATGTGAGCAATGTCAATAACCTGCAGAACAGCTTTAAGACAGGGGATGCCGCCTATCCCTATCAACTGTTTGGAGAGGACTATGACTATCCCTTTGTAAAGCCAAGGGATTTTACAAGAGCCGATAATCAGGAAATGCTTTCCTACGCTGTCAATATCATAAGACAGGAGGGATATGATCTTCTCATTCACGACGCGTCTTATCTTGGCTTTCCGAGCTATCACATCATTGTGCCGGGATTTTCAGAGATGAATGTGGCGACAAAAAATGATTTTGAGGCGGATAATACGCGCTATCACGTGCAGAAGCTGGTCTATCATCCCGAGCTGATCAACGAGAAGAATGTCCCCTATCTGATCAGTGATATCAGCTATTACCAGCATGCTCTGCAGAGCAACACGCTGACGGATTTCGCGGGATATCATCTTGAGGAATCGTGCACAGGTTCAAAGTATGGTGTCGATCTCCTCTATTTCAAGGCTATGCATACGAGGAGGATTATGAGAGAGCCTTTCAGCTTTTGGAGCTGATCCTGCGAATTCTGGAGGACAGAGAAATCTCTGAGGACGAGATGACCTATTTCAGGGCGGTCAGGTCATATCTGGAGGGAATGGTTTACGTGATGAACCACAGAGAGGTAATCAGCTGTCTTCGAAAACTATATGACGAGCGGTATGTGAATCGCCTGGATGATTATTTCAAGGACGCGAAGCAGGCGCTGGTAAAACAGTATCGCGGCTATGACAGGGATTACAGAACAAGAAGCTATCAGATGCTTCTGGAATTGACTGAGAAGTATGTCCGCAGTCAGGAGAAAAGCCGCAAGAGGGGCAATGAAGAGATAAGGGCTCTGGGGATATGCTGAGTAAAAATAAGAAGCTTGATTTTACTTTGTTGGACGACTGTTTCATGGTGAAGAACTGCGGGACGGGGAAGTATGTAAAACTGGGCAGCAGGGAAACGCGGTTTCTCTATGATCTGATCGGGGAAGAAGTGATTCCGGTTCCGGCGGGAGAGGAGATGCCCTCTCTTCGTCCGGAGGAAAAGCGCTTTCTGCAGTCAAAGTTTGAGCAGTTTGGTTTCATCGGAAAAAGCGTTGATGTCAGAAGAGAAAAGAGGAATGTGTTTGACTGTTCGATTGTGAGCTTTGGGAACAGCAGGATCTGTAAAAAATGGATCGGCTTTTGGGCGGGCTTTATTTCAAAGGGCGGACTGGCGCTGCTTTTTCTTTCTCTTGTCGCGATGCTGTCCATGATTAAGCTCTTTTATCCGGTCTATCTGCGCGCGGTCACCACAGTCGTTACAGAGACGCGATGGTCTGCGATGATTGCGATGTATCTGATTTATCTGATCAGCGGGATTTTTCATGAGACAGGCCATCTCGCCGCCTGTTGGAAATTTACGGGAATGTACGGGCGCTTTGGGCTGAAGCTTTACTTTGGCTTTCCGGCATTTTATTCCGATGTGAGCGATATCTATCGGAGCTCTAAGAGAATGCATGGGATTGTCACCGCCCTGGCAGGTGTCCTGATGAATCTGGAGCTTTTTTTCCTCTCCCTCTGTTTGATTCCGGCCTTTGCCAAAGCTGAGAGCCTTATGTCCTGCCTGCTCATGTTTGGAGCCTTCAACCTGGGCAGTTTCATCGTAAACCTGATTCCATTCGCTAAATTTGACGGCTACTGGCTGATTCGAAACATCAGTGGGATCAACTTTGTATGATAAATCGGTCTCGCTCGCGATGCTCTTTCTCTTGAGACATGGGTCCTATTCCATGCTGCAAGAGAAGAAGAAGAGCCTTCTGGTCCTGTATGGGGCTGCCTGTCTGGCCTATAGCGTCTGCCTCTGGTATCTGTTCGCTAGGGCCCTGATGACCTACCTGGAATTATTGAAGCTGTCAGACACTGGCATGCAGATCGGCCGAATCTTATTATGGATCGTCGTTCTTGCCGGAGAGGGCA
>ERZ772945.62-NODE-62-length-78324-cov-8.437811_pt1 | contig 78324 bp, 95 predicted proteins | sample MGYA00511681_ERZ772945 | MGnify/ENA primary metagenome ERZ772945 (study PRJEB29015, sample SAMEA2737943) | human oral metagenome | biome: human oral; feature: human-associated habitat; material: dental | place: China | collected 2143 ...
CCCTGCTACACTGGCGAGAGATATGAAGCTTTTACATCAACTTGGCTATGCCCCGGAGAAGATCCAACCCGTCGATCTATTCAGTCAGACCAATCATGTCGAGACGGTGGTACTGCTGTCGCGGATTAAGGATTAAAAGTACATCATAAGGCTTGAAATCAAGGGATTCCGAGGACATTGCTAGTAACAAGCACATCGCCGGAGTCCCTTTCTTTGCACCTTTTGATGGTAGTTCTGTAGCCTGTACAAACAGGGTGTGTAACAAGAAAACTGCTTTTCGCTTTTGGCGTAACGAGGGAACTACTGTTCTTTGAGGTTTCAGAGGGTGTGTAACAAGGGGACTATTGACAGCCTACTTGAAATATCTATTGGTTTCAAAAAAGGGAAAGAAAATATACCAAAATTTATCCTTGTTATATTGAATGATGGGGAAGTTTCTGGTATACTGGGAAAGAACTGATATAAATTTAATCCCCATAAGGAGGCGCAGACATAAATGGCCAAGCAGATACATATCAGACTGGATGATGCAGTCTATGATGCTATATCAAAATACAATGAGGATACAAATATTTCGATGCAGGATGCGGTTTCTAATGCACTTATGCAGTTTCTTACACGGGAGATGAGAGGCTCGGATTCAGATTCGGCTGCGTTTACCTTTATTGACCTCTTTGCAGGGATTGGCGGTATGAGGATTGCCTATGAGCGGGCGGGAGGTCATTGTGTGTATTCCAACGAATGGAATAAGTACAGTCAGCAGACCTATTTTGCAAATTTTGGTGAACAGCCGGACGGTGATATCACCAATGTGGATGAAAATAGTATTCCTGACCATGATATTCTTGTCGCAGGTTTTCCCTGCCAGCCGTTTTCAATTGCAGGAGTATCAAAGAAACAAAGTCTCGGAAGAGCGACCGGATTTGAAGATAAGACGCAGGGAACGCTCTTTTTTGATATCTGTCGGATTCTCAAAGCAAAGAGGCCTAAGGCATTCATGCTCGAAAATGTCAAAAATTTAAAGAGTCATGACAGAGGCCGGACATTTAAGGTGATTATGGAGGCACTTGAAGAGCTGGATTATGAAGTGTTCCATGCAGTGCTTGACGGGCAGAACTATGTTCCGCAGCACAGAGAGCGTATTTTAATTGTCGGATTTGATCGGAAGAGGTATGGCCGTGATCTTGGATTTCGCTTTAACATTACACCTGTGGAGCCAAGGCCGGTCATGAAGGACATTCTCGAACCAGAAGTAGATGATAAGTATACGCTGACAGATAAGCTTTGGACATATCTTCAGAACTATGCCGCAAAACATCGTGCTGCTGGTAATGGGTTTGGATATGGCATAGCAGATCCGGATGGTGTGTCGAGAACGTTGTCCGCGCGTTATTACAAAGACGGTTCCGAAATTTTGATAGAACAGGACGGGAAAAATCCAAGAAGACTGACGCCGAGGGAATGTGCGAGACTTCAGGGTTTTCCGGATGACTTTGTTATCCCTGTTTCAGATACGCAGGCATATAAGCAGTTCGGAAATTCTGTTGTAGTTCCATTAATGACCAATGTTGCACAGCTTGTAGTTGAAAAAATGAAAGAACTGGATGCCGGTTCTTTGAAGGGACAGCCACATCAGAAATCTGTGGCTAAGTATGTTGCTGACGAAGTGGCTGACAGAAAAGCGGCGGTGATGGCATGAATAAGGACATTACGACAAAGGCAATCGGAGCGGTGTTGAATGGTGGATCTTCATATTGCAAGTTTCTTTCGGCAAATGACAGTGGTGAGACGGGAGGACATCAGTCGGGAATACTGATTTCAAAATCTGCCAAGAGTATGTTCTGGTCAAATGCTGAAATGCGTGAAAACCATATATTGAAGAAATATGGACGAATCCGATGGCAGGACGATTACGATACGGATTGTACTTTTACCTGGTATGAGAGCAAAAATGAACTGAGGATAACAGGCTTTGGAAGGGGTAAGTCTCCGCTTTCCGCAGAATTTACCGGAGCTCTTTTTGTACTGGTAAAAGATTCTGAAGAAGACTATCAGGGATATATCCTGAACACGGATGATGACATCGAACAGTTCCTTGATGCATTTGGTCTGACGCCAGCAGAGACGAACAGACCGATAGAGATCAACCGTATAAACCCGGAGATTCGGGAGAAGCAGGCGATAGATTCGTTTATTGAAACGTTGAAGGTGGATTTCCCGGCATCTGCGGAAATGTCACAGGCAGCTCGTATGATCCAATATGAAGTGTATTTAAACAGACCACTTGCTGTTAAAGATCCTGATTCTATTCTTCTGCGGTGGACAGATCAGGAATACACGCTTTTCCGTGCAATAGAACATGCAAGATATGGCGATATTGTTGCACGGGGATTTTCGTCTGTAGATGATTTTGTTATCATAGCCAACCAGGTGTTGAACCGACGCAAAAGCCGTGCCGGAAAGAGTCTTGAACATCACCTCGCAGCTATTTTTGATGAAAACAAAATACGTTATACAGCACAGGCTGTCACAGAAGGAAATAAAAAACCTGATTTTATGTTTCCTTCAGAGGAAGCTTACCATGATATGACATTTGCTGTTGAAAAGCTCTGCACTTTGGCGGCCAAGACTACATGTAAGGACAGATGGCGTCAGATATTGAATGAGGCGGATCGCCTCCGTGATGAAAATAAATATCTTTGCACCATGCAACAAGGAATATCCGCTGCACAGATGGATGAAATGCAGGCAGAAAAAGTTATTCTCGTTGTTCCTAAAGCCTATCACTCAGCATATCCGAAAGAAAAGCGTGACCGCATCTGGACTCTTGGAAAGTTTGTAGACTACGTAAAAGAAATGGAAGGGATTGTCTGATGGCAGATATCAAATCTCCAGACGCTCGAAGCCTTAACATGTCGAAAATCCGGAGCAGAGATACAAAGCCGGAGATGTGGTTAAGAAAGAGGCTGTTTGAAAGAGGATATCGATATCGAAAAAATGCAAATAATATTCCTGGGCATCCGGATGCATGGCTTGCAAAATACAACACGGCGATTTTTCTCCACGGCTGCTTTTGGCATAGGCATCGTGATTGTAAGTATGCATATATGCCGAAGAGCCGAGTCAATTTCTGGCAAGATAAGTTTCAGAAGAACACAGAAAGGGATCAAAAGGTTCGCGAAGAACTGTTGGCCAGGGGCACGAAGATGCTGATTGTCTGGGAATGTACGGTAAAGAAGATGATGAGGCAGGACGAGTACTTTAATGAGATGATTGATAAGATAGAAGATTTCCTGCATTCAAGAGGAAAGTTCATGGAAATATGAGTGGTGTTTTCAAATGCCGGGGATATCATATCCCCGGCATTAATTATAAATAGGCTGAAACAAATAAAATGCTACGAAAATAACATAAATGCTACGAAAAACGGAGCAATGCTACGATAAATATTGACATTGCTCCGGATAATTGGTATTGTATAATCAGCCGAAAGGAGGCCTCTATGTACTATACTGAGATTACTAAAATAATAGAAGCCGGCATGAGAAAAGATTCTACGAAGGTAGCCAGTTATTCCCGCCTTCTTGCCAAAAAGCTAAGTGGTGATGGTGAAAAACGAGCAAGCAACCGGATATTATCCGTGTTGGAAAAGATGGGGAATGGTAATGCTGTTATGGATGCATTGACAGCTATGCCAGTAGATCAGGAAAGCCGACTTGATATTGCAGATGTTGACTATGCACCTGATGTAGATAGTCTGATCTTAAGCGAGTCTGTGCAGGATATGCTTAATGATTTTAAAGATACAATTCAGAATAAAAGCAAGATGATGTCTCTTGGACTTGAATTCCGGAATACGCTCCTGCTATATGGTCCTCCGGGCTGTGGAAAAACGAGTGCTGCAAAGTATCTGGCATCGGAACTTGAACTGCCACTTGTGACTGCGAAATTTGATACTCTTATCTCTTCTCTTCTGGGGAATACGGCGAAGAATATTCACCGTATTTTTGAGTTTGGCAAGAAACAGCCGTGTGTATTATTTCTTGATGAATTTGATGCAATTGCAAAAGCAAGAGATGATGCCCACGAACTGGGCGAATTAAAAAGAGTAGTTAACAGTCTGCTACAGAATATTGATGATTTTTCGCAGGACGGTATTTTGATTGCAGCAACAAATCATGCCCAGATGTTAGATAAAGCAGTGTGGAGAAGATTTCAGACTGTGATTGAACTGCCTAAACCAGGAAAAGATGAGATAAGAAGATACATTACTCAGTTTCCGAAGGTGGCAGATGAAAGTGGAATCAACGAACCTCAATGGAGGACCATAACAGATTCAATGTCTGATCTGTCTTATTCTGACATCAAGGATGTTGTTCAGAATGTATTGAAAAAAGCTGTTCTTAAAGAGAAAAAGGAAATCGAATGTGCTGATTACCTTGTTGAGGTATTCCTTTTTAAGAATCACGGTAATTATAACCAAGAAGAAGTAGTTAAGTTTTTATATGAGAGTGGTGTTGCACAGAAGCAGATTGCAAGATATTACTCCATATCCGAAAGGCAAGTTCGGAACTTTCTGGGAAAGGGAGTGAATAAATAATGGAAAAACTATTACCAATCAAATTTTTTGAAAAAAGGAAAATAGATGAGCAGCTTACAGAGGCTGGAGGAAATAGTGAACCGCCAAAATGGCTTCTGAAGGATGATGATCTTGCCGTCCGGTCTCAGCATCTTACGAGTGGTCTGTCCCAGGTTGCAGCTAATTTTGAGATGTATAAAAAAGAAGAACACACGCTTCCGATGGTTATGACCACAACTGTGACTGAAGAAGCACTCGCGAAGACTCACCGAAAAGCTATCGTAGACCTGCTCAATAGTGACAGCAATGCCAATGTTATAGGGATTGAGCCTGTTAGGAAGAAAAAATCATCGAGTACAGATGGCGAGGACTCTCAGACGGAGTCACAGGCGGAGAAATCGAAAGAAATCAGAAAGATCATGTCTATCGTTACAACAGACGAACTGATTTCAAATATTAATAGAGCCTTGCAGGATACGCAAGGTTTAGCAAAGCTGATCTCATCGATTTCCGACATTCAACCTTTCGAGGCTTGGAGTAGTGATTATAATCCGGATAACACAGCATACCGTGTCATTCTGATTGATTATCAGGATCCCCATAGAAATCAGTTGGCGCAGGCTTTGTTTAAAAACCAGTGTGCAGCACACAGGATTACAATAGATCGGGAAACACGATATTCCTCTGATATGTGGCTTTACAGAATTGCACTTGATAGCCTGTCAGATATGGAAATCGTTCGTAATTTTGAGGGTGTGCAGTCTATTGAGGAAGCAATCCCGATTCGTGCAGAACTGGATTCTTTTGATGATATGTCTGTCCCTTCCCCAAAGCAATCTGTTGATGGCGAAGAATATCCTGTTGTGGGTGTCTTGGATAGTGGTGTTCAGAAGAATAACTATCTCGCGCCTTGGCTTCTTAACCAGTCTGAAGAATATTATGAATCCAAGCTACAGGATAAGAGTCATGGATCAATGGTTGCTTCGATATTGGAATACAGTGATGAACTGAATGGAACAGATTATTTCTCAACAGATGGCGTAATGATGCTTGAGGCAGTGATTGCACCGAATTTGAAGAAAGAAAATGCATATCCAGAGGATTTGATAGATAATGTCCGTAACGCAATAGAGAGGCATCCGGATATAAAAATCTGGACAATGTCCGCTGGAACAACTGAAGAGTGTGAAACCGATGCTTTCTCGGAATACGGAATGGCTCTTGATAACATTGAAGAAGAGAACCATGTCCTTATCGTCAAATCAGTTGGAAATACTACTGAGTTTATGAAAGGTAGAAATGAAAGGGTGGCTAAAATGGCCGACTCTGTTCGTTCCCTTGTTGTTGGTTCGATTGCGAATGAGAAAGGCAGGTTCGATCTTGCAGAGATTGATATGCCTTCCCCATTTACAAGAACGGGACCCGGACCGTCATATATTATTAAACCGGATCTTGTAGCTTATGGCGGAAATGCAGGAATACGTCCTGATGGTCATATGACAACAACTGGCGTTAAGGCCTTTGATTTATTCGGATCACCGACCAGAGCACTCGGTACGAGCTTTTCTACTCCTTGGGTTGCAAGGATTGCCGCTGAATTGAATTTTCTGTTAGACGGAGATTTTGATCCCCTTCTTATAAAAGCGCTTATGATTCATAGCGCTGGGTATCCTGCTGGGGACAAAATGACAATGGCCGATAAGAAAAAATACATGGGGTTTGGCATGCCCAAGGGTACGGGAGACATTCTTTATAATTCAGAAAACGAGATAACTCTTGTTTTGAGAGACACTCTCCAGAAGGGAATGTTCATAGATATCCTTGATTTTCCATTTTCCGAAAGCCTTATAGGAACCGATGGCAGATATCACGGTCAGATTACTGTAACGCTGGTAAGTTTACCCATCTTAAGAGCATCACAGGCAGCAGAATATTGCCAGTCAAACATCAATGTAGCTTTCGGTACAATGGAAGATATTAAGGAGAGGGATACCACAAAGCGAACTGTAAGAAATCCATACGGTGCGAAAAACGCTAAAAATATTATTCAGGACAGCCTGTATAGCAGTAAAGTCTTTGATGTTCTTGAAGGTAAAACTTTTGGCAGAGAACGTACTCTTCTGAAACTGGGTCAAAAATTTTATCCGGTAAAGAAGTACGCTGTCAATCTTGATGAGATGACTGAGTCCAATCGCCGTAATTTTCTTGATGGCAGCCGAAAATGGTATATGAAAGTCGAAGGTCTCTTCCGAGATGCCGTGGAACGTGAAGCGAGGGATACTGGAGAAGTACTTGAACAGGAATTTTGTATTCTGTTGACTATTCGCGATCCAGATGGAAAGGCACCCGTTTACAATGAAATAACCCAGCAGCTACAGCAAAAAGGATTTGTTTATTCGAATGTGCGTCTCAAGAATGAAATCAGAGAACATGTTCATATTGAGGAGGATAGCATAGGTTGATATCCAAACAGGAGAAGTCATGTCAGGCAAACAACGTAGGACGTGGCAAGATTAAATATAGGTTAGATGAATCTGAGGTTCTGAATCTGTATTATTCAGAGCCTCGGCTTGCCGCACTTATAGATCTGGATGTCATTCGTTTGATCGACTGCCATTTTGTGGTTAATCTGAAAGAATTCATAACTCCGAAAACAAATCATCTGACAGCACATGCAAAAAGGCATATCCCTGCTTGCTGCGTAGGAATTCAATATGCATATGAAGACAAGAATCAGCCGCATACCAGAATCATAAATAGCACTCTGGATATTTTAATTCAATCTGCGGGTTTCCTTGAAAACAGCACTCCTGCTGACGGCGAACAATCGGCAGCAGAACAAAACAAAGAGTCATCATTGATTAATAGAGAAATTGACAGACTTAATAAGATTATGACGGAACTTCCGGGAAGTTTTTCAGGATCCTTAAAAAGGCATATGGAGAGAAAAGGATATACAGAAGAATTACTGGCACAGGAGTCGTGGATCAGCCTTAGCACGATCAAACAATATCGTCAGAAAGAAGATAAAGAAAAAACATTAAAAACAGTGACAGCACTTTGCGTAGGTCTCCACCTTCATCCTTGGCTGACAGAAGATCTGTTAAGAAAAGCAGGTATTTTCCCGAAAGCTACAAGGCAGGATGGTGCTTACAGATATCTGTATACGGTTCTATATAAAGGATCGATCGAGGATTGTAATGTATATTTACGATCACAAAAATTGCAGGAGTTTAAATTACGTGAAAAATCGGCATAGCAGATCAAGGCGAAAACAATATAAAAAATATGGCTCAGGCCGGGGATGAAAGTCCTCGGCCTATTTTTTTTGCTTTTAGGGACATTTTTAATGTCCCTTTATGAATCCTGAATTTGTAAGGGAAATACATGTAATAACGAATGGAAAAAAATTCAAAAATCCTTGATTTATAAGCTTTTGGAGGTGCTAGGGGACATTTTGAATGTCTGTTGATTCAGATATCTGACAAGTATTCTAAGTTACAGAGAAGTGAAAAGAGATATCGCTCCAGGGGTTGATTTTTTTGGTAGACAGTGAGGGAGTGATGCACCCGACAAGGTATCAGCCGCACTGCGGTTATACATAGAAAAACTTAAATCTCATTTAGTCCGAGATGGCCATTAGGACGATGGGATGCATAGAGAACTTAGACCACTGCAAGAAAGACAGTGATTGAAGCGAAGATGCACCCACCGTTAGATTTCTGCGCCCATTTTCGGATTTCAGGAGTCTGTGGTCATCTTCGACCGCAGGCTCTTTTTGTGTCCCACCGTCCGGTGGTCAAAGGACGGAAAGGACACAGACGTGAAATTAAAGATTCGTTACGAGAACGAGTACCAGACGATTGAGCTGGATGAAAAGGCAACCAGAGAATTGTGGATAAGCCTCGGCTTTGAAGGCGAGGAGCCGGAGCAGGAGGAAAAGGAACGCCGTATTCAGGATGCCTTTGAAGAGAAATATAACAGGTCTGAATACAACATCTGGCACCGTGAGACACGGCACATTGATCCGACGCCAAAGCGTAAGCGAATGGACGGTCGAAAAGGATATATACAGGGAGATCCAGAAGACGCAGCTTTTGACATTATGGATTATCTCCTTACGACTACAGACACAGAAGAGCATGAAAACGGGGAAAGCTATAAGGAAATCTGCAGATGGATTCGCAAGGTTCTGACCAATAAGCCGGAGTGGGCTGATGCCTTTATTGCAGTTTATCTAAATGATGAAACGATCCGTGACTATGCGGCGAGGATCGGAGCGGATGAGAACAACATCACGCAGAAGCTGAAACGGGCAAAGAAAAAACTCAGAGAAAATTATAAAAACCGTCAGATTCAATCGCTTCCCAAGGCTACCACTTAGGAGGCAATGACGTCCTCCTCAAAATTTTTAAGGAGGTAATTCTTATGAATGAATTACAGGTATTTAAAAACGCGGAGTTTGGCTCCGTCCGAACAACCGTTATTGATAGAGAGCCTTTCTTTGTTGGAAGGGATGTGGTGGAGATACTGGGTTATAGCAATTCCAGAGATGCCATCAGTAAGCATGTCGATGAGGAAGATAAGGGGGTAGCGAAATGCGACACCCTTGGTGGAATGCAGGAACTGACTCTGATCAACGAGTCAGGGTTGTACAGCCTAATTCTTCGCAGCCAGCTTCCGAAAGCACGTCAGTTCAAGAGATGGGTAACAGCGGAGATTCTTCCGGCAATCCGCAGGCGCGGTATGTACGCCATCGATGAGATTCTGGAGAATCCAGATCTTGCCATTGAAGCTCTTACTCAGCTGAAGGAAGAACGTAGGAAAAGAAAGGCTCTGGAGCTTACAGCGGCGGTGCAGAAACAGCAGATTGCGGAGCTTTCACCGAAGGCAAGCTACTATGATCTGATTCTGCAGAACAGGAACACGGTTCCGGTTACACAGATTGCCAAGGACTATGGTATGAGCGGGCGCAAGTTTAATGAACTGCTTCACGATCTCGGCGTTCAGTACAGATTCCGTAAAACGTGGCTACTTTATCAGCACTATGCGGATCTGGGCTACACACAGTCAAAGACCTTTGCAATTGATGCGGAAAAGAGTGTCATGCATACCTACTGGACACAGAAAGGCAGACTTTTCCTATATGACCTGTTAAAGGGAGAGGGAATTCTGCCGCTGATTGAACAGGAGGCTTAAGCATGGAGAAGATTATGAGAAGAACAAATCAACAGAAGGAGAAGGCAGCGTCAAAATCTGCCTTCCGCCCTCTGGTGTATATCTGTGCGCCATATTCCGGCGACGTCGAAGCAAACAAAAAGAGAGCTGCCGATTTTGCCGAATTTGCATATCGGGAAGGCAACATTCCCGTGACTGTGCATCTGCTTTTCCCATTTATGGATGACACGGAGGAAAGTGAGAGGAAGACAGCCCTATTCATGGACATCGTCCTGATGGGCAAATGTCAGGAAGTGTGGGTGCTTGGAGATATCCTGTCCACTGGAATGCAGAGAGAAATCGATGTGGCGAAGAAGCGCAGACAGACAATCAGGTATTTCAACAATGAGTTTCAGGAGGTGAGATCGTAATGAGGGATCTTGCTATCGCCTACGGCAACAACCGTCAGGCAAAGAAATGGGTCAATAAGACCATACGGTTCGATGATCTGAAGGAGCGGCTCAAGGTGACCATACGCACTACTGAGTCCGCTGAAGAATACGCAAAGATGTCAAAGGCTCAGAGGGACGCCGCCAAAGACCACGGAGGTTTTGTCGCGGGCGTCCTGATCGGTGGCCGCTGAAAGGTCGAAACTGTGGAGAAGCGTTCCATGATCGCACTTGACGGTGACCGCATCACAAAAGAGTTCCTTGCCAATTACGAGGCAACCTGTCCGTATACGTCCGTTCTTTATACCACGCACAGCCATACGGACGAGAACCCGAGGGCAAGGCTTGTGTTCCCGCTGACACGGGATCTGAGTCCGGAGGAGTTCGTTGCGGTGTCCAGGTATCTGGCGCAGATGCTCGGGATCGACTTTTTTGATGAATGCAGCTATCAGCCCAATCAGCTGATGTACTGGCCGTCTTCTCCGCAGAACGGCGTATTCGTATATAAGGAAACGGACGGCGGCTGGCTTGACCCGGACGATATTTTGTCCGCGCATCCGGAATGGACGGACCCGACAAGGCTGCCGACCTCATCCCGTGAGAGCAAGGCAAATACGACCACGCAGCAGAAGGTGCAGAATCCGCTTACGAAGGAAGGCACAGTCGGCCTGTTCAACAGGGTCTTCTTCCCTGTCAGCCGCGCGCTTGAAACCTTTCTCCCGGATGTGTATGAGCCTACGGACAACGAAAACCGCTGGCATCTGATCGAGTCGCACAGCATGGCGGGCGTGGAGATCAAGGATGACAAATTCGTTTATTCCCACCATGCGAAAGACCCAGCATATCTGAAACTCTGCAATGCCTTTGATATCGTCCGTATCCACAAGTTCGGCGATCTGGATGACAAGGCGTCCTTCCGCGCGATGTGTGATTTTGCCATGCAGCAGGACGAGGTGAAGGTCGCGGCGGCAAACGAGAGGCTTGCGGAGGCGGAGACGGATTTTGCCGATGCCAGGGACGATGATTGGAAGAAGAAACTGCAACGGAACAAGAACGGCATCCTGGAAAATTCCCTCCATAATATCCGCCTGATCATGGAAAACGATGCGTACATGAAAAACATCCGCTTTAATCAGCTGGCGGACGGCATGGAGATCTGCGGAGAGGTTCCCTGGAAACATCCGGCGAAGTTCTGGCGGGATGCGGACGATGCACAGCTTATCTGCTATATCGATGCCTGCTACGGCAGCTTCTCGGCAAGAAACTATGACATCGCCGTGACCAAAGCCGCCGATGACCGTTCCTACCATCCCATCAAAGAGTATTTCGAGTCACTGCTTGTCTGGGACGAGATACCGAGAGTGGATACGGTGCTGATCGATTATCTCGGCGCACAGGACAATGAGTACGTCCGGGCTGTGACACGCAAGGCGCTCTGTGCCGCTTATATGCGTATCTACCATCCCGGTATCAAGTTCGATTACATTACCGTGCTGAACGGCGAACAGGGCATCGGCAAGAGTACGCTGATCGCCAAACTCGGAATGGAGTGGTTTGCGGACAGCCTGACTCTTTCAGATATGAACGACAAGACGGCGGCGGAGAAGCTGCAGGGCTACTGGATACATGAAATCGGTGAAATGGCGGGCATGCGTAAAGCCGACCTTGAGAAGGTCAAAGCCTTTGTGTCCCGCTGCGATGACAAGTACCGCGCCTCCTTCGGCAGAAGGGTTACTCCCCATCCGAGGCAGTGCATCTTTTTCGGCACCACAAACAGCGAGAACGGCTATCTACGTGACATCACAGGCAACCGCAGGTTCTGGAACGTGCGTGTGCCGGGGACTGGGAAAATGAAGCTCTGGGATCTCACGCAGGAGGCAGTCGACCAGATATGGGCAGAGGTCATCGTTCTTGCCGATGCCGGAGAGGAGCTGTTCTTAAGCTACGAACTGGAGGAGTTTGCCAAAAAGGAACAGTCCGAGGCAATGGAGCGGGATGACCGCGAGGGGCTTGTTGCCCGTTACCTTGATATGCTCCTGCCGGAAACCTGGGATACGATGGACGTCTTTCAGCGCCGTGAGTATGTCCAGGATCCGGATGGTCTCCTCAATGTAAAAGGGACGGTACGCCGCGAAACGGTCATCAATATCGAGATATGGTGCGAGTGTTTTGGCAAGGCGAAGGAGGACATCAGGCCGTCTGACAGCTACGCTATCGCATCGATCATGACAAGGTTCGGAGAGTGGGAGCGGACAACGAGATCGGTGAGACTCCCCATCTACGGAAAGCAGCGCGTCTATCAGCGCAGATAAGCGGAACAAGGCGGTGGAACAACCGCACGACCGGAACACGTCAGTTGTGCCTGTTCCACCGTAAAACCTATTGAATACAGGCAGAAACGGAGCGATTCGGAACAACAGAACATCTTTTTCTATATAGTACAAAACAAAACAAAAATATAAAGAAAAACCGTATCACGACACGCATTTTTGCGCGCGTAAGGAAATTTTGCGGCTGTTGTTCCATCCGGGCGGAGGAATTGAAATGATCAAAGAAATCGTAGGCAGCGAATTCATGGACTGCCGGAAAGTGCAGGATATCTGCCGGAAACAAGGATTATCAAAATACGCCGTCAGACGCATCAAGCGTGAAGAGGGCATAAAAACAGTGGAGGTTGACAATGGCGATGGAGAGAAAATATGGCTCTGGTTCGATCCGGAGCAGGTCTGGGAGAAATACAGTGAATGAAAAGTATATCGAGAGAAAACTGGTCGAGGCAGTCAGGCGCTCCGGCGGCCTTACACCGAAGTTCGTATCTCCAGGATGGGATGGCGTGCCTGACCGCATCATCCTCCTCCCTTCCGGACGCATAGCATTTGCAGAATTGAAAAGTCCCGGCAAAAAGATGCGTCCCCTGCAGGTCAGGAGAAAACAGCAGCTGGAGACTCTCGGCTTTAAGGTCTACTGCATCGACAGTACGGAGCAGATCGGAGGTGTCATTGATGAGATACGAGGCACATGATTATCAGAAATATGCTACAGACTTCATCCTGACACATCCCATAGCTGCGGTATTCCTGGAGATGGGTCTTGGCAAGAGCGTGATCACGCTGACGGCTCTGTTTGACCTCATCCTGGATCAGTTCCTTATCCGTAAAGTGCTGGTGATCGCGCCGCTGCGAGTGGCGAGGGACACCTGGCCTTCGGAAATCAGGAAATGGGATCATCTGTCGGGGCTGACCTTTTCTGTTGCAGTCGGAAGTGAAACAGAACGAAAAGCTGCCTTTATGCAGACGGCGGATATCTACATCATCAATCGTGAAAACGTGGACTGGCTTATCACGAAGAGCGGCATTCCCTTTGACTTCGATATGGTGGTCATCGATGAACTGTCATCCTTCAAGTCCTGGCAGGCAAAGCGATTCAAGAGCCTCTTAAAAGCACGACCAAAGATAAAGCGGATCGTAGGACTGACCGGAACGCCGTCAAGCAATGGTCTGATGGATTTATGGGCGGAGTTCCGTATTCTTGATCTTGGACAGAGGCTTGGAAGGTACATCTCACATTACCGTAGCGCCTACTTTACGCCGGACAAGCGAAATGCGGAGGTCATCTTCAGCTATAAGCCGCTGCCCGGAGCGGAGCAGCAGATCTATGACAGGATATCCGACATCACGATCTCCATGAAATCCTGCGATTATCTGAAACTGCCGGAATGCGTGATAAACGAAGTACCGGTCATGATGGATGACAAGGAAATGGCGATCTATGATCAGTTCCGCGAGGATATGGTCGCAAAACTTAAGGATACGGAAATCGATGCGGCCAATGCGGCGGTCCTTTCGGGGAAACTCCTGCAGATGGCAAACGGAGCCGTTTACGACGAGGAGAAAAACAGCCATCTCATCCATGACCGCAAGCTGGATGCCCTGGAAGACCTGATCGAGGGCGCAAACGGAAAACCTGTCCTCATTGCCTACTGGTATCAGCATGATGCCGACCGCATAAAGGCAAGATTCCCGGTCAGGGAGATAAAGACATCGAAGGATATCGAAGATTGGAATGCGGGAAAGATTTCTGCGGCAATCATCCATCCGGCATCGGCGGGACACGGGCTTAACCTTCAGTCCGGCGGTTCCACGCTCATATGGGTCGGGCTTACGTGAAGCCTGGAACTGTATCAGCAGACGAACGCAAGGCTCCATCGCCAGGGTCAGACGGACACGGTCGTTATCCACCACATCATTGCGAAAGGCACGATCGATGAACAGGTCATGGCCGCACTCCGCAAAAAGGAGAAAACCCAGGATGCCCTTATCGATGCGGTCAGGGCAAACCTGGAGGTGAGGCGATGAATGACCCTTATGAAAATCTCGCCCAGGCAGTGATCCTGCAGGCGGTCAAGGATTACCGCACGGCGAGAAAGAAACTGAAATACCATCCGAAGAACAAAGACGCGAAGCTCATGATAGAGGATTGTGAGAGGTTCTTTCGTTCCGACTGGTTTGGAGTGCTGACCTCAGTAGATGGTCAGATGCTCCTGAGAAAATTACAGGAGGAAGAACTATCATGACAGCAAAAGAATACTTACGGCAGGCATACCGCTTGGATCACAGAATAAACTCAGATATTGCGGAAATGGAACGACTGCAGGAAATGGCGGGATCTGTCGGCTCTCCCGGATTTGAAGAACACTATAATCCCAACCGTCCGAGCAAGGCTCCCTTTGTACGGTGCCTTGAGAAGGTATGGGATCTGGAGCAGAAGATCAATTCTGAAATCGACCGGCTTATTGATCTCAAAGCACAGATGAGGGAGGTCATCGCAACGGCATCCAATGCGGATGAGCAGATGGTTCTCCGTTACCGTTATATCCACAACATGACCTGGGAGCAGATCGGGGATGAACTGCATGCCGACCGCACGACAGTGTATCGCTGGCATAATTCAGCTCTGAACCATGTAACGCTCCCGGAAGACCCTATAAGGATATAACTTGCACGGTTTGCAACACTTTGCAACAAGTAACCACAGTGCCATCTATGTTATAGTATAATCAGCAAAAAGTAAGATGAACCGAGCCTCGGAGGAGCGATCCTTCCGGGGCTTTTCTTATGCGCGGAAAGGAGGCGGCTATGCCAAGAAAACCAAAAAGATCGTGCCGCTTTCCCGGCTGCCCAAACCTTACGGACGGCGTTTATTGTGAGGAACACGCAAAGCAGATGGAGCAGCACTACGAGAAGTTCCAGCGTGGCTATTCTCCCGGCAAACGTTACGGCCGTGCCTGGACACGCATCCGTAATCGGTACGCAAACAAGCATCCCCTCTGTGAGATGTGCATGAAAGAAGGTCGGTACGTTGCAGTTGAGGAAGTCCACCACATCGTGCCGCTGTCGGAAGGCGGAACGCACGAAGAGTCGAACCTTATGAGCCTGTGCCGTTCCTGTCACGAGAAAATACACAAAGAGCGCGGTGACCGCTGAACCCCAGGGGCGGTCAAAATCTCTGCAAGGGGCTTCTGCGGAAAACGGCGCGGGGTCACGTGTGCGAAAAAGGCGAAATCAAAAGGGTAATTAAAGGCGGCCTGTTCGGGCTGCTTTATTTTTGTGCGGAAGGAGGTGTGAAAATGCCGACAAAATCCAACAACACAGGCGGTCGGGGCGGTGCGAGACCCGGTGCGGGAAGGAAGAAATCCGCTGTTAAGGAGAAAGCCGAGAATGGCAATCCGGGCGGACGCAGGCTGGAAGTGCTTGATATTCCCGAAGTCGAGGGTGTCGATATGCCGAAGCCGCATGATTTCCTGTCAGCCGAGCAGAGGGACGGAAGTACCCTGCAGGCGGAGGAAATTTACAAGGAAACATGGGAATGGCTTCAGAAGGTCGGGTGCGCCGCAAAGGTGTCTCCACAGCTTTTGGAGAGGTATGCCATGTGCAGCGCCCGCTGGATACAGTGTGAGGAGATGACGAACCGCATGGGTTTCCTCTCCAAGCACCCGACGACGCAAAAGCCGATACCGTCGCCGTTCATCAATATCGGCATCAACTACATGAACCAGGCGGTGCGGCTCTGGAATGAGATCTTCCAGATCGTAAAGGAGAACTGCAGCACCGACTACGGGGATGTGTCCCCGCAGGATGACCTGATGGAACGACTGCTCAGAGCAAGGAAAGGATAACGATATGTTTGAAAAAGTAAATCCCGCGCATCCCGACAAGCTGGCTGACCGTATCGCCGGGGCCATTGTGGATGCCGCATACAAAAAAGAAAAGAATCCGAAGATCGCCGTGGAAGTCCTGCTCGGTCACGGGGTGTGTCACATTATCGCAGAGGCTTCTGTACATATTCCGAAGGGCGAGATCACGGATATCGTCCGCCGTATCGCCGGGAATGTGAAAATCAGCGTCCAGGAAGTTCCGCAGGACGGGCACCTGTCTAAGAATCAGTCTGCCGGGTTTCGCTGCGGTGACAACGGCATCTTCAAAGGCATGCCTGTGACGGATGAGCAGAAAAAGCTGACAAAGATCGCCGCAGATATCTACAGAGCGTACTACGCTGACGGAAAATATATTCTGGACGGCGAGAGCCTGACCATCTGCCAGAGCAAAGCTGACACGCAGCAACTGAAGAAAGCCTACAAGAAAGCCGTGGTCAATCCGCTCGGTGACTGGACGGGCGGTACGGATGTGGACGCGGGAGCTACGAACCGCAAGCTCGGCTCCGACATGGGAGACAGCGTGACCGGCGGCGGTCTGCACGGTAAAGACCTGTCAAAGGCTGATGTGTCTGTGAACGTCTGGGCATGGCTTAAGGCGCAGGAAACCGGCAAGCCCGTGGAGCTTTCCTGCTCCATCGGTGATGAGAAGGTCGGCGGCGTGCCATATACGGAGATCGTGGAGACCGCAAGGAAATACATCGAGGGTCTCGGAGGTTTTGAGAAATTTGCGGAATGGGGGTTGGTGCGATATGAAGACAACGACTGAAATGCAGCTCGTTCCGATTGCAAAACTGGTACCTTATGTGAATAATGCGCGTACCCACTCCCCGGAACAGATAAACAAGCTGCGATCCTCCCTACGGGAGTTCGGCTTCATCAATCCCGTCATTATCGACCGTGACTTTGGCGTTATCGCCGGCCACGGTCGTATTCTTGCGGCGAAGGAGGAAGGAATCACGGAAGTGCCTTGTGTCTTTGCCGACCATCTGACAGAGGCGCAGAAGAAAGCATATATCATCGCCGACAACCGCATGGCGATGGATGCCGGATGGGATGAGGAGCTTCTGCGTGTTGAGATCGAGGCTCTGAAGGGCATGGACTTCGATCCCCTGCTCACAGGCTTTGATGAAAAGGAACTGGCTGACCTGTTTGGCACTGAGTCTGACAGCGATGCGAAGGACGATGACTTTGACCTGACCGCTGCTTTGGAGAAAGCCTCCTTTGTGGAGCGGGGTGATATCTGGACGGTGGGCAGACACAGGCTGATGTGCGGAGACGCTACGGATGCCGGCGATGTCGCATTGCTGATGGGCGGCAAGAAAGCCAACCTTATCGTGACAGATCCTCCGTATGGCGTATCCTTCAAGAGTTCCAGCGGTCTTACCATCCAGAACGATTCCATGAAGGACGAGGAGTTTTACAACTTCCTGTTCGCTGCGTTCAAGTGCATGGCGGATGTTCTGGAGAAAGGCGGCGCGGCTTATGTGTTCCATGCGGACACCGAGGGACTGAACTTCCGAAAGGCGTTCATTGACGCCGGGTTCCACCTGGCGGGCGTGTGTATCTGGGTGAAGAATTCCCTGGTGCTTGGGCGCTCGGATTATCAGTGGCAGCATGAGCCGGTGCTTTACGGATTCCTGCAGAACGGCAAGCATCCGTGGTACGCCGACCGCAAGCAGACCACCATCTGGAACTATGACAAGCCGAAACGCAATGCCAACCATCCGACGTCAAAGCCGTTCGATCTGCTGGGATACCCTATCGGGAATTCCTCGCAGGAAAATGCTATCGTGATCGATACCTTTGGCGGCAGCGGCTCCACCATGATGGCGTGCGAACAGATGAACCGCATGTGTTTCACTATGGAACTGGATGAGAAGTACGCATCGGTCATCCTCCGCAGGGCTGTGGAGAACGGCATTGATCCCGCCGACATTTATGTTAAAAGAAACGGAGAAAAAATGATGTACTCCGACCTCGTGAAAGAGGTGGAGATTCCTGATGAATAAACTGACGCTTGGCAGCCTGTTTGATGGTTCCGGCGGTTTTCCTTTGGGTGGCTTGATTTCCGGCATCACTCCCGTTTGGAGTTCGGAGATCGAGCCGTTTCCCGTTATGGTGACCTCGAAGCGGCTGCCGTTTATGAAACATTACGGTGACGTATCCACGCTCAAGGGCAGTGAGCTTGAACCGGTGGATATTATCACCTTCGGCTCGCCCTGCCAGGATATGTCTGTGGCGGGAAAGCGTGAGGGACTGGACGGCTCCCGTTCGAGCCTTTTCTATGAAGCCGTCCGAATCGTAAAGGAAATGAGGTGTGCAACCAATGGAAAATATCCGAGATACATCGTCTGGGAGAACGTCCTAGGCGCGTTCAGTTCAAACAAAGGCGCGGACTTCCAGTTCGTCCTCGAAGAGATCTGCGGCGTCAAAGGATACGAGATTGATCCTGCTCGACCTGCGAAATGGCCGAACGCGGGAGAGATCGTGGCAGACGATTTCAGTCTCGCATGGCGGGTATTTGATGCTCAATACTGGGGAGTCCCCCAGCGCAGAAAACGTATCTACCTTGTCGCAGATTTTGCAGGCGGGAGTGCCGGAAAAATACTATTTGAGTCAGAAGGCGTGTCTGGGTATTCTCCGCAGGGCTTCCGCTCGTGGGAAGGAGCTGCCGGAGCTTCTGAAGAAGGCGCTCATGCGTCAGGCATCGGCATAGACGGATACAACGGCGCTGTATCCGATGAGGCGGCTACCCTCGGCGAGAACTGCGGGATGTCCACGGGCAGAAACGGCGTCATGGTATTGAACGACCAGGGCGGCGAGCGCCTGGATGTGACGGAGGACGTGACCTGTACGCTCCGCGCCGAGGCGCACCATCCACCCTGCGTGATGGGAGCGGCGAGGTTCTGCACGGAGCATTCGGCGGATTCCAGGGGCATCAGGTATGAGGAGGAGACATCTCCCACGCTCCGTGCCTGGACAGTTCCGGCTGCGGTCTATGAGAACCACAGCCAGGACACCAGATACACGGGACCGCTCGATGTGGCTCCTACGGTGATGTCCACCTACGGCACGGGCGGAAACAACCAGCCGTTCGTGGTGGAGGACACTCCGAAAACGCTGAAGATCCGCTCCGGCTGTGAAGGCGGCGGCAAGGGCGCGCTGATACAGGATAATAAATCGGCAACGCTCGGCTGCAACAATGACCAGACCGTTTTTGTGCCGTTTGTGAAGGGTACCCGTCCGCATTCTGCCGAAGAGGGACAGCAGTGGAAGGAATCCGATGTGGCAAACACGCTGAATGCCCATGATGTCGGCGAGACAAGGTGCAACGAGCTGGCGGTCAAGGTCTACGGTATCTGTTCCAAGGATTCAAACGCCATGAAGTCCGATAATCCGAAAAGCGGATTCTATGAGGCGGATACCACACGGACGCTTGACGCAAACGGCGGCAATCCCTCCTGCAACCAGGGCGGCATGGCTGTCGTGGCTCTTGAGGGCAACGGTGCAAGACCGTCCCATAAGGGCAGCGGCTATTCCGAGGAAGATGTCAGTTTCACGCTGAATGCCACAGAACAGCATGCCGTCGCATACGGCATTGACCGTGCTACCTATAACATGGGGCAGAACGCCAAGTTTGGGATTGCGGTCGAGGAGGAAGTCGAGCCTACTATGGTAGCGAAGGGACCGGGAGCGGTCGGACAGCCTGTGTATCATTCCAGCAAGAGTTCGTTTCACACGAATTTCTCAGATGAAGCTGTATCTGATACGCTTGTTGCCACTGACTTCAAAGACCCGCCGACAGTATCTGAGGAACCGTACTACATTGTCCGCAGACTCACGCCTACCGAGTGCGCAAGGGTGCAGGGCTTTCCTGACTGGTGGTGTGACGGGCTTGAGACGGAAGAGCCGACCGAGGAGGAGATCGCTTTCTGGACGGATGTGTTTGAAACGCACCGAAAGGTCATGGGGACATCCTCCAAACCGAAGACCAGGAATCAGATCATCAAGTGGATCAAGGAGCCGCATTCCGACTCCGCAGAATATAAGATGTGGGGCAACGGCGTGGCTTTGCCGAATGTCTGCTTTGTGCTTTCGGGGATCGTGTACTATGCACAGTTCCCGGAGTTTTTGTTGTGAGTAATTCTACACCGAAATGTGCGGAAATCGCTTGATATTCCTGGGGTTCAGAGTGATTAATGTACTACCAAAAACAAAGGAGGTTTTCGCACATGGAAATCAGGTACAACGTAACAGGCGCACAGCGCAAGGAACTGGTGAAGGTCATTGCCGACACTACGGGAGCAAAGGCAAAGTACATGGGAATGCCCACGGCAGCCTACGAGATCGACTATTTTTCGGTCACGAAGGATGGAACACTCCTCTTCGATGACCGGGCAGACAGCGAGGAGGTTGAGCAGGTGCTTGAAGCCATCGCCGCCGCAGGCTTTGAGTGTGAGCCGCAGGACGGCGGGGATTCCGAGGTCGAGGAAGTATCCGAATCCGAAGAAAACGCGCCACAGGCGGCCACGGAGGGGCTTACGGTAGCGGTTCCGAGGAACAGCCTTTCGGATGCCGCTATTGAGAACCTGCAGAGGATTGTTGAATCAAAAGCGGCACTTATGAAAAAAGCACTCGGCTCGGACAGCCTTACCATCGAAGTGACGGAAGAGAAGGTATCCTTCCCCTGGTTCACAGAGATGGACGGCGATTCCGCAAGGGCATACACGCACCTTGTTTCCGCACTCTGCGAGATGGCGAGGAACGCCAGGCGAGTGACCGCCACGGAAAAGGAAGTCGACAACGAGAAATACGCATTCCGCTGCTTTCTTCTGAGGCTTGGCTTCATCGGTGCTGAGTGCAAGACGGAACGAAAAATCCTGCTGAAGAACCTCACGGGCTCCTCGGCTTTCAAGAACGGAGGTGCTGACCATGAGATTTCCGAATAAGGAGACTGTTGACCGCATCCGCAGGGAGTATCCTGTAGGCACACGGGTGGTGCTGGTCAAGATGGAAGATGCCCAGGCTCCGCCAATCGGCACGGAAGGAACAGTCGGTGGCGTGGATGATACGGGATCGCTCCTCATGCATTGGGACAACGGCAGCGGACTGAACGTGGTATACGGCGAGGATATCGTAAGGAAAATCGAGTCGTAATCTACACAATTCATGCCGATTTTACGGGCAGATATTCGTGTACATTATGGCGAGAAATAACTTGATATAAGTGTGCTTCAGAGTGATATATAGACACACCGAAGGGAACGAAACCCTCGGAAAACAAAGGATTTCAAGGAGGCACACACCATGAACGCAAAGACAGAGAGACAGATTACCGAGATGAAGAACCAGACCATAGGGGTCGAGGTCGAGATGAACAGCATCAAGAGGAGCAAGGCAGCGAAGATTGCCGCCGACTTCTTCGGAACAGGCAGATACGAGAACACAGCAAGCCGCAACGGGTACTACACTTGGTCGGCTTGGGACGGCAAAGGCCGCGAGTGGAAATTCCAGAGGGACGTTTCCATCAGCGGACCGGACGATGAAAAATGCGAGATGGTCACGCCGATCCTTACCTACAGCGACATCGAAACCCTGCAGGAACTTTGCAGACAGCTTAGACACGCGGGCGCGAAGAGCGATGCAAGCCGGGGATGCGGAGTCCACATCCACATCGGAGCGAACGGCCACACGCCGCAAACGCTCCGCAACCTCGCAAACATCATGGCAAGCCATGAGGAACTGATTGCCGAGGCTTTGAAACTCGACCGCTACCGCATGGACAGGTACTGCCGCACGGTGGACCCGAATTTCCTGCAGGCGGTCAACCGCAAGAAGCCGAAGACCATGAGCCAGCTTGCGGACATCTGGTACACCTCGCAGGGAGCGAGCTACGGAAGGACGCAGCACTACAACGACAGCCGCTACCATATGCTCAACTACCATGCGACCTTCACGAAAGGTACCATCGAGTTCCGGCTCTTCCAGTTCGATGAGCCGACTGCAGAGCGCAAGGGCGGCATCCACGCGGGACAGCTGAAAAGCTACATCCAGCTTTGCCTCGCACTCAGCCAGATGGCGAAGGACGTGCGGACGGCAAGCCCGAAACCGCAGCAGAACGAGAATCCGAAATACGCCATGAGGACTTGGCTCCTCCGGCTCGGATTCATCGGAGAGGAATTTGCAACGGCGAGGGACCTCCTTACCCGCAAACTTTCCGGGGACACTGCATTCAGGCATGGCAGAGTCGCTGCTTGAAGGACAAGTAACCTAAGTCCTTCAGAAAGGACGGTAACGACTATGGCAAAGAGATACTACATCGCTTACGGCAGCAACCTTAATGTTCCGCAAATGCGGATGCGATGCCCACGCGCCACGATCCTCGGAACGGCGAACCTTACGGGCTGGGAGCTGCTTTTCAAGGGAAGCAAGACAGGCTCCTACCTCACGATTGAGGAATGCGAAGGCGGTACGGTTCCCGTGGTGATCTGGGAAGTGACGGAATCGGACGAGGCGGCGCTTGATCGCTACGAGGGATTCCCGACCTTCTACTACAAGAAGGAAATCAAGCTGAAGTACAAAGGCATCCGCACGGGAAAGCGCAGGACGGTGACGGCGTTCGCCTACATCATGCACGAGGAGCGTCCCATCGGTGTTCCGAGCAATTTCTACATGAGGACTTGCCTGCAAGGGTACGACACCTTTTACTTCGACAAAAACATTCTGATCGATGCTTACGATAAATGCAGGGAGGTATGCGGCTATGAAAGATAATGTGATAAGGATGGCGGTCTGCCCGCTGTGCGGAAAGACCTACCATGGCGCTCCGGCTCTTTCGAGGACGGACAACAAAACGCTCATCTGCCCGGACTGCGGAACAAGGCAGGCACTCCAGTCCATCGGTGTGGATGCCGATGAGCAGGAGCAGATCATCGAGACGATCCACCGTCACACGCAGGAGTAACATACACAATTCCTGCGGTGGATATTTGTGTAGTTTATGGCTTGGATTTCTACAGAAATAGCTTGCTATTATCGCCGTTCAGAGTGATATATGTACATACCAAAAGGGAAAACAAAGCAAGCGGAGGACAAAGACCATGACAATCAACGATGCAATGAGAACCTACAGATTGCCGAACCCCACCACGCCGGAAGACTTGGGATGCCGCTGGAGCAAGGTACTGAACTTCGGAGACAAGGTGCTTCTTGCCGGGTATTACTACAACGGGCAGAACAAGCCTTCCTACTTCGGAGCGGTCTACGAATACCTTGAGGACGGAAAGCACGATTGCGAAAGTACCATCGGGCTTTATGCGGCAAGTGAGGTCGAGTTCGAGGATGACGGCCACGCGATTGCCTGGGCGATGCAGCAGTAAGATACAGAAAAACGAATAACCAAAGGGACGAGCCGAAAGGCTCTGTCTCTCGTACAGATAGATTTATGGACGGCTTGCCATTGGCAGGTCATTTTTTATGCCATTCGGGAGGTGAGCATTACGAGGAAACTGAAGAAATACAAACCGACACAACTTATGGCGAAGACCTCCCGCTATGATAAGGAGGCTGCGGATTATGCAGTCATGTTCATCGAGTCGCTCTGCCACACCAAAGGCACATGGGCGGGAAAGCCCTTTGAACTGATCGACTGGCAGGAGCAGATCATCCGCGACCTATTCGGCATCCTGAAGCCTAACGGCTACCGCCAGTTCAACACGGCATACATCGAGATACCGAAGAAACAGGGCAAGAGTGAGCTTGCGGCAGCGGTGGCTCTGCTTCTTCTCTGCGGAGACGGCGAGGAAAGAGCCGAGGTGTACGGCTGCGCCGCAGATCGAAATCAGGCAAAGATTGTCTTTGATGTGGCGGTCGATATGGTGCGGTTCTGCCCGGCACTTGCCAAGAGGGTAAAGATACTGGAGTCACAGAAAAAGATAACCTATCTGCCCACCAACAGCTCCTACCAGGTGCTTTCGGCGGATGTGGCGAACAAGCACGGTTTCAATACCCACGGCGTTATTTTTGATGAGCTCCACACGCAGCCGAACCGAAAGCTGTTTGATGTAATGCTGCAAGGTTCCGGTGATGCGAGAATGCAGCCGCTTTACTTCCTGATCACCACTGCCGGGAATGATACGAATTCCATCTGTTATGAGGTGCATCAGAAAGCCCTTGACATCCAGGCGGGACGGAAGGTCGATCCGACTTTCTATTCTGTTATCTATGGCGCGGCGGAGGACGAGGACTGGACGGCCCCGGAGGTCTGGAAGAAAGCCAATCCCTCCCTCGGCATCACGGTGGGCATTGATAAGGTGAAAGCAGCATGTGACTCCGCACAGCAGAATCCGGGCGAAGAGAATGCATTTCGGCAGTTAAGGCTGAATCAATGGGTGAAACAGTCGGTCAGATGGATGCCGATGGAAAAGTGGGACGCCTGCGCGTTCCATGTTTCCGAGGACGATCTGGAAGGTCGCATCTGCTACGGCGGGCTTGACCTTTCAAGTACCACGGACATCACGGCGTTCGTTCTGGTATTCCCGCCGCAGGATGAGGAGGATAAATACAGCATTCTTCCGTTCTTCTGGATACCGGAGGAAACCGTTGACCTTCGTGTAAAGCGAGACCATGTTCCCTATGATCTGTGGGAACGGCAGGGACTTCTGATGACCACGGAGGGCATGTGGTTCACTACGGATACATTGAAAAATTCATCGAGCGGCTGGGCGACCGCTTCAACATCCGCGAGATTGCATTCGACCGCTGGGGAGTGGTGCAGATGGTGCAGAATCTTGAGGGCATGGGTTTCACGGTTGTTCCGTTCGGACAGGGCTTCAAGGATATGTCCCCGCCGACCAAGGAACTGATGAAGCTGACTTTGGAGGAGAAGATCGCGCACGGCGGACATCCCGTCCTGCGGTGGATGATGGACAATATTTACATCCGCACCGATCCTGCCGGGAACATCAAGGCGGACAAGGAGAAATCGACAGAAAAGATCGATGGCGCGATTGCGACCATCATGGCACTCGACCGGGCGATCCGGTGCGGCAATGAATCTCACGAGAGCGTGTATGACTCCCGTGGGATTTTGTTTATATGAGGAAGGAGCGTGATGAGATATGGGAATATTCAGCGGTTTATTTCGGTCAAGGGATAAGCCCACCGACAGCACGGTCGGTTCGAGGTACGCCTTTTACATAGGCGGCAGCTCATCCGGCAAGGTGGTGACGGAGCGGAGCGCAATGCAGATGACGGCGGTGTATGCCTGTGTGCGTATCCTGTCGGAGGCAATCGCGGGACTTCCGCTCCATATGTACCGCTACAAGGATGACGGCGGCAAGGAAAAAGCACTCGACCATCCGTTATACCTTCTGCTCCATGACGAGCCGAACCCGGAGATGAGTTCATTCGTGTTCAGGGAAACACTGATGACTCATCTTTTGTTGTGGGGAAACGCTTATGCGCAGATCATCCGCAACGGCAAGGGCGAGGTCGTGGCGCTGTATCCGCTGATGCCGAACAAGATGACTGTCAGCCGGGATGAGACAGGACAGCTTTATTACACCTATCAGAAATCCCAGGAAGAGCTGCCGAAGGACAACACCTACACGGTGACGCTCCACCCTTCCGATGTGCTGCATATCCCCGGACTCGGCTTTGACGGACTGGTGGGCTACTCGCCGATTGCGATGGCAAAGAACGCCATCGGGCTTGCGATTGCCACAGAGGAGTACGGCAGCAAGTTCTTTGCAAACGGCGCGGCGCCGAGCGGTGTGCTGGAGCATCCCGGCACGATTAAGGATCCGCAGAGGGTCAGGGAATCGTGGATGAGCCAGTTCGGAGGGTCGGCGAACAGCAACAAGATCGCCGTTCTGGAGGAGGGGCTTAAATACACGCCTATCTCCATCTCGCCGGAACAGGCGCAGTTTTTGGAAACAAGGAAGTTCCAGATCAATGAAATAGCCCGGATTTTCAGAGTACCGCCGCACATGGTGGGCGACCTTGAGAAGTCGAGCTTTTCCAATATAGAGCAGCAGTCCTTTGAGTTCGTGAAGTACACGCTCGATCCCTGGGTGGTCAGATGGGAACAGTCCATACAGAGGACGCTCCTGACGCCAGAGGAGAAGAAAACATACTTTGTGAAGTTCAACGTGGAAGGGCTGCTCCGTGGAGATTACCAGAGCCGTATGAGCGGATATGCCACGGCAAGGCAGAACGGCTGGATGAGCGCAAACGACATCCGGGAACTGGAGAACCTTGACCGAATTCCTGCGGAAGACGGCGGCGATCTCTACCTCGTAAATGGCAATATGCTCCCGCTTAACAAGGCGGGTGCTTTTGCAGATACAACTACTGACCAAGGGAAGGAGGAAGAAGCCAATGAGTCAGACGAAGAAGTTCTGGGCGTGGAAGAACCAGGCGGGCGAAGGCGGAACCGAGGCAAGGGTGCTTGAACTGTACGGCACGATTGCCGAGGAGAGCTGGTTCGATGATGACATCACACCAGCGCAGTTCCGTGAGGAGCTGTTTGCCGGGAGCGGTCCCGTGACCGTGTGGATCAACTCGCCCGGCGGAGACTGCATTGCGGCAAGCCAGATATACACCATGCTGATGGATTACAAGGATGACGTGACCGTCAAGATCGACGGCATCGCGGCGTCTGCGGCTTCCGTCATCGCAATGGCGGGAACCGAGGTGCTGATGGCTCCCACGGCGCTGATGATGATCCACAATCCTGCGACCATCGCTATGGGCGACCATGAGGACATGCAGAAAGCCATCGAGATGCTGGACGAGGTCAAGGAGAGCATCATCAATGCCTACGAGATTAAGACCAGCCTGACAAGGGCGAAGCTGTCACACCTCATGGATGCGGAGACCTGGATGAACGCAAACAAGGCTGTGGAGCTGGGCTTTGCGGATGGCATTCTCGAAGATGAGAAGGCAGCTGACATTGCCGTACCCGCCTATGCGTTTTCAAGGAAGACCGTACAGGCGGCACTGATGAACAAGATCACTGCCAAGGCAAAGCCTGTGCAGAAAGCCGATATCCCGGCAGACGCGCAGACCGACACACCGGCACAGCCGGAGGAACCGGCGGGACGCTCGGTTGATGAGCTGAAAGCCCGCCTCAACACGATCAAAAACTTTATTTAACGGAGGTAAATCATCATGACTATTATCGAAATGCGTGAGAAGAGAGCAAAGCTGTGGAATACGATGGAGGGCTTCCTCGATACCCACAGAAACGACAAGGGTGTGCTGTCCGCAGAGGATGATGCCACCTATTCCGCTATGGAGCAGGATCTGAACGACATGTCCAACGAGATCCGCCGCATGGAGCGCAGGGATGCCATCGAGGCGGAACTGAACAAGCCCGTGGGCAAGCCGCTCACCGGCATGCCTGAGAAGCCCGGTAATACCGAGGAGAAGAAGGGTCGTGCGTCCAATGCCTATAAGGAGGACTTTGGCAGACACCTTCGCGGAAAGGCTCCCATCCACAACGTGCTTTCCGAAAGCACCGACGCGGACGGCGGCTATCTCGTGCCGGAGGAATTCGAGCATGATATCGTGACCGGGCTTGACGCAGTGAACGTGGTTCGTTCCATTGCCAAGGTCATCACGACTCAGAATGACAGGAAGATCCCGATTTCCGTTGGCCATTCGGTAGCCAACTGGACTGCTGAGAATGCAGCTTTCACCGAGAGCAATCCGACCTTCGGCCAGAAGGAGATCGACGCCTATAAGCTCACCGACCTTATCCGCATCAGCGTGGAGCTCCTGCAGGATGCGGCGTTCCCTCTTGAGGAGTATATCGCCAATGAGTTCGCCAGGGCGTTCGGTGCTGCCGAGGAAGAGGCGTTCTGCGTGGGTAACGGCACGGGGCGTCCTACAGGCATCTTTACCGCCAACGGCGGCACAGTCGGCGTGACCGCTGCGGCAAACAACGCCATCACTGCAGATGAGCTTATCAACCTCGTGTACGCACTCAAGGCTCCGTACCGCAGGAACGCAAAGTTTCTCATGAACGACGCGACCATCTCTGCCATCCGCAAGCTGAAGGACGGCAACGGTGTCTATCTGTGGCAGCCTTCCCTCCAGGCGGGAGAGCCGGACAAGCTGCTCGGCTACGACCTTTACACCTCGCCTTATGCGCCTACTATGGCGGCGGGCGCGTATACCGTTGCGTTTGGCGACTTCCAGAACTACTGGATCGGCGACCGTGCGGGCAGAACTGTTCAGCGTCTGAACGAGCTTTACGCTACCAACGGACAGATCGGCTATGTGGCAACGGAGCGCGTGGACGGCAAGGTCATCCTCGCCGAGGGCATCCAGCTCCTGCAAATGAAGGCATAAGGAGGACGAAGCTATGAGCGAGTATAACGCAAAAAACTATACCGAACAGGGTGGCGATGTCACCCATATCGGCGGAACGCTGATCATCGAGGAGGGAGCCTCTGTGGAGGGGCTCCTTTCCACGCCTGCGGAAAACCAGGCAGACAGCGAGGCAACGACTGTGGTTGCTCTGAAAGAGGACTTCAATGATCTGCTGGCAAAGCTGAAGACTGCCGGGCTTATGGCTGCGGACGAATAATAACCGGGCAATCGAGCCGTCCGTGGGAGCAATCCTGCGGGCGGCTTTTATGAAGGGAGTGAGACTATGGAAATTATTACGCTTGATGAGGCAAAAACCTATCTTCGTGTGGACTATTCCGATGAGGATGACCTTATCACAAGTTTTATATCTACGGCGGAAAAGCTGGTACAGGATATGTCACGGCTCTCGGATGACGACTGGGATGCCGCCGATGAGGATACCCTTGCCGGTGTGCGGATAGCCATCCTTTTTACGGTCGCATATCTCTATGAGCATCGTGAGGAGGCAGACCACAGCGCACTGAACCTGACGCTGCGCTCCCTTCTGTTCGGCATACGGGAGGAGGGATTCTGATGAATATCGCAGCCATGCGGGTGCGAGTCACCTTCCAGAAAAATACGGTCATCGTAGACAAGTACGGGAACCACAAGAACGGCTGGGCGGATTATTTCTCCTGCTGGGTGACCGCAGGCTCCAACAATGCGGTAAGCGGCATGGGGATCGGCTCCGAAAGCACGGGCGTTGTTATCCGCTCCGAAGAGTCCCTTTCCTTTACTTGCAGGTGGTGTTCCGAACTTGCCGCCGTGGAGTCCACGAAATACAGGATCGTCTGCGAGGGCAAGACCTACAACATCATCTATGTGAACCCGATGGGCTTCAAGCATAACAGCATCAAGTTTTCCTGCGAACTGGAGAGCAAGTCATGAGCCGCCGGGTATCCGTGGACGGCATGGCGGACGCCATCATGGAGGAACTGACGAAGTACTCCGAACTTGCTGCTGATGAACTGAAAGCCGCTGTGAAAGAGACAGCGCAGTCGGTACGCAAGGACATCCAGGCATCCGCTCCGTCACGCACGGGAAAATACAAGAAATCGTGGTCGGTAAAGACCATGAAGGAATCCTCGGAGACCATCGACCTGGTGGTGCATTCCAAAAAACGCTATCAGATAGCGCACCTTCTGGAACACGGCCACGCCAAGCGCGGCGGAGGAAGGGTGGCGGCAAGACCGCATATCGCTCCCGCCGAACAGGCAGGAAACGAAAAGCTGGTCAAGACCATCGAGCAAAAACTGAAGGGGTAACATGGGGTCCCCGGCAAGCCGTCAGGCTTGTTGGGGAGAGGACGAGCAACGGAATGAATGAGCTTTTCGCACTTTGTGCGGAAACGAATGATATGGAGTTTGCGAGGACGATATGACACACGAAGAAATCGTAACCATGCTGGAGGAGGCAAACCTTCCTCTTGTCTATGACCATTTTGCGGAGGGAGAAAGTCCCGATCCGCCTTTTTTAATCTTCCTTTTTCCGGGGACGGACAATATGTTCGCCGACAATAAGGTGTGGCAGAAGATCAAACAGCTGAACATCGAACTGTACACGGACGAGAAGTCGCCGGAAACGGAAGAAACAATCGAGGACATCCTGGACTCCTACGAGATTCCTTATGAGAAGTCGGAGTACTGGATCGAATCGGAAAAGATGTACGAAGTGCTTTATCAAACAGAAATTTTAGGAGGTAACTGACTATGGCAACGAAAAAGAACAAAGTCAAGTTGGGTCTGAAGAACTGCCATTACGCCCTGGTCACGCTTGCGGACGACGGTACCGCCACATTCGGCACGCCCGTGGCTATGCCGGGTGCCGTTTCCCTTTCGCTTGACGCGGAGGGTGAAAACGAGCCGTTCTACGCCGATGATTCCGTGTACTACATGGTATCGGACAACAACGGCTATTCCGGCGATCTGGAACTTGCGCTCATCCCGGAGAGTTTTCTTACGGACATCATGCACGAAACCGAGGACAGCAACGGCGTTCTCTATGAAAACAAGGACGTGGAGCCGGAGCATTTTGCCCTGCTCTTTGAATTCACGGGTGACCAGAGGAAGATCCGCCACTGTATGTATTACTGCTCGGCGAGCCGTCCTTCCGTATCCGGCAATACCCGCGAGGACTCGACCGAAGTGCAGACGGAAACGCTCTCGCTGACTGTTTCTCCTCTGCCGAGCGGACTGGTGAAGGTCAAGACCGGGACGAACACCACGGCGGCTGTCTATGACGCATGGTACAACTCGGTATATGAGATTTCGACCGAAAGCAGCGGCGAGTAAGGAGGGCTGAATCATGGCAGTAACAAAAACGATCGCCGTTGGCGGCAAGGACGTGACTTTCCGTGCGTCCGCAGCCATTCCACGGCTTTACAGAAACAAGTTCCACAGGGACATTTACCGTGACTTGAATGAACTTCAGAAAGGCATCGATGAGAACAGTGCCGGGGAATCCAACCTCGACACTTTTTCTTTGGAACTTTTCGAGAACATTGCGTGGCTCATGGCAAGGCACGCCGATTCCGCCGTTCCGGACTCTCCCGAAGAGTGGCTGGACGGCTTCAACACTTTTTCTATCTACGAGGTGCTTCCGCAAATCATTGAACTGTGGGGCATCAACACGCAGCAGCAGGTCGAGTCTAAAAAAAACGTCCCGCCACGGAAAGGGAGATGACAACGCCGCTGTTCCTGCTCCGGTGTGTGCAGATCGGGCTTTCCATTTCGGAGCTCGACCTGCTCACCATCGGGACGGTGAACGATATGTATGCGGAAATGTCAAATGACGACTGGGACTACGCGCAGGTCGCTACCCAGGAGCAGATGGACAGATTTTAACGAAGGGAGGCAGGACGCATGGCTGACAGAATTAAGGGCATAACAGTCGAAATCGGCGGCGATACGACCGGCCTCTCGAAAGCCCTGTCCGGCGTAAACAAAGAGATAAAGTCCACGCAGACACAGCTGAAGGATGTAAACAAGCTACTGAAACTTGATCCTACGAATACAACGCTCCTTCAGCAGAAACAGCAGTTACTCAAGACTGCCATCTCCGAAACGAAGGACAAGCTGACGCAGCTGAAATCCGTGCAGGATCAGATGGATGAGGGCTTGAAGAACGGCACGGTCACACAGCAGCAGTATGACGCCTGGCAGAGGGAAATTGTAGAAACAGAAAACGAACTGAAGAACCTGCAGAAGGAACTGGATAACTCCTCTACGGCAATGACGAAAATGACTGCCGCCGGGGAGAAACTCCAGTCTGTGGGCGATACGATTTCCGGCGTAGGAAAGAAAATGATGCCCGTGACCTTGGGCATCACGGCTCTCGGTACAGCTGCTGTCACTACGGCGGCAAACTTTGAATCTGCAATGAGCCAGGTACAGGCTACGATGGGTATCACCAAAGATGCCATGTCCGAAGTGGACGGGCAGTCTGTCAATACGATGGATACCCTTACCGAACTTGCTAAGGAGATGGGTGAGACTACGGCGTTCTCCGCCACGGAGTGCGCCGAGGCGTTAAACTACCTCGCACTCGCCGGATATGATACGCAGCAGATGTGCGATACACTGCCCACCGTTCTGAACCTTGCTGCCGCAGGCGGTATGGAACTTGCCATGGCGTCGGATATGGTGACGGATGCCATGTCCGCTCTCGGCATGGAAACTTCCGATGCGGATATCATGGTCGACCAGATGGCGAAAACGGCATCCAGCACCAACACCTCCGTGGAGCAGCTTGGCGAGGGCATCCTTAAGATCGGTGCGACCGCAAGAAATGTAAGGGGCGGCACGGCGGAACTGAACACGGCGCTCGGTATCCTCGCCAATAACGGTATCAAGGGAGCCGAGGGCGGCACACACCTTCGTAACGTCATCCTCTCCTTGCAGGAGGGCTGTGAGAACGGCGCTATCGCTGTGGGCGATATGTCTGTCCAGGTCTATGATGCCGAAGGAAATATGCGTTCCTTGAATGATATCCTCGGCGACATGAACACGGCGATGGACGGTATGACCGCCGAAGAAAAGAACAACATCATCAGTAAGATTTTAATAAGACCGACCTTGCGTCCGTCAATGCGCTCCTCGCCAACACGGGTGATACATGGGATGATTTGCAGGATTCCATCACCAATTCCGCAGGGGCGGCGCAGCAGATGGCGGACACACAGCTTGACAACCTGCAGGGACAGCTGACGCTTTTGAAATCTGCCCTGGAGGGACTTGCCATTTCTATCGGTCAGATTCTGATGCCGTATATCAAGTCCATCGTTTCTCACATTCAGAGTTTCGTGGACTGGCTGAATAACCTCGATGAGCGGACGCAGAAGATCATCGTAACGGTGGCGCTTGTCGTGGCGGCGATCGGTCCCGTGCTGATTATCGTGGGAAAAGTCATCTCATCGGTCGGTACGATCATGACGATCATTCCGAAAGTAACATCTGCTATGTCCACAGTCAAAACGGCAATGATGGGGCTGAATGCAACGATGGCGGCAAATCCGATAGGGCTTGTCATTGCTGCTATCACTGCGCTTGTGGCGGCCTTTATCTATCTGTGGAACACGAACGAGGATTTCCGCAACGCCATCACTGAGATATGGAACGGGCTTGTCGAGAAATTCAAGGCGTTCACGCAGGGCATCGTGGATAAGCTGAATGAGCTGGGATTCAGTTTTTCAGATATCGGAGAGGTTATAAAAGCAGTATGGGACGGCCTTTGTTCCATCCTTGCTCCGATGTTTGAGGGCGCTTTCCAGCAGATTGCAAACGTGTTATCCTATGCCATGGATCTGATACTCAATATTGTTGATATTTTTGTTGGCATCTTCACAGGTGATTGGGATCAGGCGTTGAGCGGAATCAAGGGGATTTTCACTTCTACCTGGGACTTTATCTGCAATACCTTCACCAATATTACGAATACGCTGAAAGGCATTCTGGACGCATTCCTCGGTCTGTTCGGGACTTCATGGGATGAGGTCTGGACTTCGATAAAGGATTTCTTTGTAGGAATCTGGAACGGCATTAGCAGCTTCTTCTCCGGCATTATTACGGGAATACAAAATACAGCGACCGCAGTATGGACAGCCATCAAGGATTTCTTCGTTTCAATATGGCAGGCGATCAGTAATGTATTTACCACTGTTGTCAACGCGATCAGCAGCTTTGTTTCTGCAGCATGGGAGGGCATAAAAAATACAGTAACTACTGTAATGACTGCCATCCAGACGGCAATCTCTACGGTTTGGAACGCTATCCAGATGGCAATTACAACCGTGGTGAATGCGATAAAGACCGTAATTTCTACGGCTTGGAATGCCATAAAAACCACAACCTCCACTGTTTTCAATGCTGTAAAGAGCGTGGTCACTTCTGTTTGGAACGGCATAAAGACGGCGGTCATGAATGTGGTCAACACGATGAAGTCAGGTATCAGCAATGGCTTTAATGCGATCAAGAGTACCGTCTCCAATATCGTGAACGGCATCAAAAGTACCATTTCAAATGTGTTCAATACTATCTGGAGTACGGTTTCCGGCATTGTGAACAAGCTGAAATCGGTGTTCAACTTCAGCTGGAGTCTGCCGAAGATCAAGTTGCCGCATTTCTCCATTTCCGGCAGCTTCTCGCTGAACCCGCCGTCCATTCCGCATTTCTCCGTGGACTGGTACAAAAAGGCCATGTCCGGCGGCATGATCTTAAAGGACGCCACAATCTTCGGCCAAAGCGGAGGAACACTCCTCGGCGGTGGAGAAGCCGGAGACGAGGCTGTGGTGGGCGTGTCCTCACTGCGCTCCATGATACAGGATGCGGTGCAGGGCGCGGCTCTGTCGCTTTCTGGTGACCAGCCGCTTATCAACATACAGGAAATGAGCGTAAGGAGCGATGATGATATCCGCAAGATATCTCAGCAGCTGAACACGCTCTTAAATGCCGGCAGACGGGCGAAAGGATATATTTGATATGGGATTTTCATTTAATGGTACGACTTCCCAGTCTATGGGGATCGCCACAAGAATTACAACTGAAAACCGTATGCCGGACCTGCGGAACAATACCATCACCATGCCGGGGCATGAGGGCGTTTTCGATTTCGGGGAGACCATCGGCGAGAGGAAGATACAGATTTCCTGCTTTATCCCTCCGGGGAAAAGCGATGAGGACTTCCTCTCGCTGAAGGACGATATCATTGCGTGGCTCAATCCTGACAACGGGCTGTGTCCGCTTGTCCTTGACAAGGAGCCGGGGCGGGTATATTCCGCAAGGCTGAACGAGGGCTTTTCCTTTGACAAGGCGGTGAGGAATTCCTGCACCTTTAACCTGACATTCTTATGTCCCGATCCGTATGCCTATGCAGCCACGGATGAGACATACGATATTGGGAGCGTGGGAACACATACGGTTTCCCGCTCCCTTGGGAACGCTTACTCCCTGCCGGTGTATTCGCTGAAGGGAGTGATCCTCTCCGGTACGGACACATACATCACGATAACCACGAACGACAGCGAGTTAAAGATCGTAGGGAAACTTTCTACCGGAGAAACGCTGGTCATCGACTCGGCTTTCATGACGGCAAAGGTTGTAGACTCAAACGGTGATACGCTCCGGAATGGTCTGCCGCTTTTATCAGAACTTAATTTTCCTGCTTTGGACGTGGGAGAAAATACGGTCACGGTGGCTATTTCCGGCAGTACGGTGACCTTTACGGAACTTCAAATATCGGCGAGGAGCCGCTGGAGGTGATTTTGTATGGCTTTAAAAAATACGATGAACACACAGGATGCCTTTACCGGGCAATTCCCTACATCGTGGGGAAAGGACGGACTGTGGCGCTTCAATGAATCTGAACCGGATGCGAACACCTGCACGGCGGACTCCTCCGGGAACGGACGCAACGCCTACATCAACAAATGGAGCGGAACGACCGCCGATTTTAAGACAGGGCATCTCGGTAATTACTTTCAGATGAACATCAACAATCCGTCCTCAGAGCAGACCTATCTGCGTGTGTCTAATGACGGGAGTATGTTTTCAAATATCGGGGAGCGGATTATCGTGGGCGGATGGATGCGTCCGACCACCTATTCCGTAGGCAACACATACACGCCTATCCTCTCTACCAGGGGCGGCACGGGACAGCCGATCTTCTATCTGTCCCTTATCCGTGGCAAGCCGAGACTGATGCTCTACAATTCTTCCGGCACTCTGATATTGGATACTTCGGTCACACCATCGTTCAATCTGGAAAATGCCAAGTGGTACTTCATCGCGGCTGTAATCGAGCCGGATAGCAAGAGAGCCTGGTATGTACTCGGCAGCAGGGAAAGCGGCGCGGTGTGGAAATCATTCGCATTGACCTTCACGGGTGAACTGAACCGTTCCTGTACGGCAGACCTTATATGGGGAATGCTGAACAGTTCCTACTGGTATGCGGGCTGCTTTGACGACTGGTTCTTAAATTGTGATACGGATCTGACAGCGGATGATCTTGCCGAGTGGTTCCTGAAATCCCTCTCTGCCAATGGCGCGGATACGGATTCTGATGTAGATGGTCTGACCGCAGAGGATACGGTCACGCTCAAAGCAACGGGCGGCATCTATGCTGAAAGCGGTGTGCTTGTGACAGCTGCCACGGAATGCGGGATAAGCGGCACAGGCAGAGTTTCTGTCAAGGCAGAGACATCTCCGGGCGTGACGTCCGTATCGCTGGTCGAGACATCGACCTCGGATGACCTTGCCACCTGGACGGACTGGATTTCCCTCGGCACGGGCGGAGCATTGCAGTCTCCGTCAAAAAAGTACATCCGATACCGCATCACGCTTGCCACCACGAATACGGCAAGGACGCCGGTGCTGACGGCTGTCAGCCTGTATGACAATTCGAAACCGCTGTATTCGCAGCTTGGCTATGCGCGTCCCGTTATCCTTGGGGATGATGATACCGCAGAGGCTGTGCTTGAGAACGCCTACGACATCATTGTCACCAGCGAGATCAACGGCATCGATACGCTGGAATTCAAGCTGCCTTTCAAGGACAGCAAGCGTGAGTATGTAGAGAACGAAAAGCAGGTGCGCATCGTATCTGATACCTACCGCATCCGTACTGTCACGGATGATAAGGACGAGAGCGGCAAGGCGATCACCTCCGTGTATGCGGAGGTCGGCGTGGTCAATGTCAGCACCAAGAGGACATTGACATCGACCGAGAATAACGCGCTCTCTATTCTTCGCCATGTGCAGAACATCCACGGCGGCGACCTGATCTTTGATAACGCCAACAAGCTGGTGAACCTGTTGACCTTCTCCGGCACGGACTCCGGGGCATTGTTCTGCTACAGGAAAAATATGAAGTCCATCCAGAGGGTGATCGACACCACGAGTCTTATCACGAGACTTTACGCTGTCGGTGCGGACGGCATGACCTTTGCCAATATCAATGACGGAAAGCCTTATGTGGAGGACTTCACCTATACAAGTGAGGTACGCATTAAAACGCTGGATTGCTCCAATTTCACGAATCCTTATCAGATGTTGGAGTTTGCCAATATGCGCCTTGCGGACTACGCGGCGCCGCGAATTTCCTATGTGCTGAAAGCGATGGATCTGACCGTGCTGACGGGCTATGAGTATGAGGCATGGAACCTTGGCGATACGGTTATGGTGGTGGATGAGGATTTAGACCTTTCCATCAAAACGAGGATTGTCCGCCGGGAATACAACCTGCAGGAGCCTTGGAACACGGTGCTGGAGCTTTCCACAACGCTCCGTGAACTTGGTGATTCCACGTCACAGTGGGACGCTGCCGCAGATGTCCTTGAGGGTGCGAACTACATCGACAACCAGCAGCTGCAGAACTTTGTGCCGTTCAACCATCTGAAAAACTCCCGCGGAGACGATGGCTTTGCCTATTGGACGAATTCCGGCTTTTCGGTGGATGGGGATAACGGCGTGACAGGCACGGCATCCTTCAAGTGCGAGGGCACGTACAACGCCACCAAGTACATGGAGCAGACGGTCATTCCCTCTAACCGTGACAGCTATACATTTTCCGCGCAGATCGCGACGGAAGACCTCAGTCTTGGCAGCAGCGGACAGGTCGGCGTGGAAATCGTGATCGAGTACGAAGACGGCAGCACGGAAACGAGGACAATAGACCTCATATCCTCGTCAGATACGGAGGTGTGACGCTATGGCAAATTTTACCCATGTGCATGGCACAGTGAGTCCGCAGTACGGCAGGGTCGCAAAGATCACCGTCAGGATATATGTGAATGACTGCACGGGGACGGTATACATCACGGATATGAATTTGCAGGACGGCTCCCTTGCCTCCGGCTGGGTCGGTCATGTAAGCGAAATAAAATGGACGCAGGACGGTGATTAAATGGCTGATTTTGAACGCTTTGTAGAAGTCATATCGAAGAAAGAGGATAAGCGGGTCGTGAATATCACTGTCCGACCAGTGGTCGCAGACTGCGAGGGCAATGTATGGTTTACCGACCTTATGCTCCAGGAGGGTGATATGCTGTCGGGATATACACCTCACACGAAGGGATTATTGAAGGAATCAGAAAATGATCCTGTGTGGTTTAATGGCATCGTCCGTTCGGAAGAAACCGTGATCCTCTTAAACCTTGGCGGCACTTCGGCGGGGCTGGATATCCACCTCTATCCGAAACAAAGGATGGACGGTGGCTCAGTCACGCTGGCGCAGGGTGTCGGTGGTCAGAAAGCCACCTTCCCGAATGCAATGAACGCCGGAGACGATGTGGCTCTTTTGGCATCGACAAGAAAATGCACAAGGAACGGTGTGAAAGAAACGAAGTACGGATTCTATCAATACAGTGCGGCGTGGGATTCCAAACACATCGTATCCCTCCCGCAGGGGAAATCCGCACAGCTTTTATATTCAATGCAGGAAATGGACGATGGAGGTGAACTGCTCTGATGGACACATTAAAGGGAAAGAAAATCATGGTGTGGACTTTCATGGGCAACACCAGAATGTATAACGCTCTGCGGGACTATGATGACCGCATCAGCCAGATCGGACTGTTCTCTTTCAAGGTCAGGGCTACCGGGGAGATTTACGAGACAGGCGTTTCCATATCGTCAATGATGACCTACATCAACCGCTATCCGCATATCAAGTGGCTGCTGACCGTGGCGAATGACGGAACGAACAGCATCTTCCGTGCCTTGCGGGATAACACGAACGGCGCGCAGGATATGTTCCTCTCGGAGATCGTCCGTATCATGCAGAAATATCCGTGGTGTGACGGCGTGGACATCGACCTGGAAAAAGGTGATGGCTACTCTACACATGAAGCGTCCACTGCGATGTTCCGCAATATCTACAACATGGTCAATGCATACGATTCCTCAAAATTGATGAATATCTGTCTGCCGGGTATGACTTCGGTCAACGGCTCGGTCGGCGGCGAGAACTGGTGCGTGTATGCCGATCTAAATAATTACTGTGATACCGCATCTATCATGAGCTACGGCATGGCATGGGCAGGCTCCGCGCCGGGACCGGTGTCCCCACGTTCGTGGCTTGAGGGTATTTACGATTACGCATCGCAGGTCATGGATACAGAGAAGGTGTTTCTCGGAATGCCGGCTTACGGATGGAACTGGCAGATATACGACAAGCCGGAGAACATCGGCAAGACCTATCGCGGCACTTCGCAGACCTACTATGCCGCGCAGAATTGGCTGAAGGGCGTGTATAACTTCACGGACGATCAGCCGCCGCAGCCCTTTATCCCGTTCGTGGGCTATTGGGATGATAACAACAAAGTGCCGTGGGCGCTCCCTCATGTATATGACTACATGGAGGGACGGGACGCTGACAGCTACGAGTATCCGCAGATGTCGGGGACATATAACGGCAGGCACTATCTGACCGCATATAGCAAGCAGCAGAAAACGGAGTTTGAAAATATCATCATCGACCATGACGGCGGCAACTACGCCAGCGCATCCGGCATTGTATCCATCGAGAACGGCATCGCCACACTCGGCGATGAAGGCTCGGTAACCTATAACTTTACTGTCAGCACGGCGGGAACTTATGACGTAGCGGTGCGGCTCTGTTATCCCTTCTGGGATAAGAACGGTATCTATGTTTCGCTTGACGGAACGACCAGGCACTATACGGAAAGCCGCTTGTGGTGGCCGTATTGGAGAACTACCTTCTGGACTACGCTTGCAAGCGGCGTGAGCCTTTCAGCTGGAACGCATACCATAAGGATTTCTGTCGATGTCAAAGGCGTACAGTTTTATGGTTTTCGTGTCTGCTCATCGTTTTCCGAGAAACCGTCCGCAGGAGAAGCGACCTATTCCTTCTCTCCACGGCAGTTCAAGGACGTGGATGGCAGCATGGTCGGTCCCGACCGAGGATTTCGTCTGACGCTTGAAATGCTCCGCCGAAAGCCCGATTCGGCTCTTGTCTGGTATGAGGACTTCCGGGACTACGGAGTTCTTGAAACGAACTACTGGACAACGCTGTCCGGCTCCTTTGAGGTATGGAGGTCGGATGAATACTCCACGGAGCGAGTTTACTCCCAGCTTGACGGCAAGGGACAACTTGCCTAGAAGTATGACGGCTTTTCCGACATCCACTTGCGGGCAAGGCTGGCGTTCCCTGCAAGCGGCAGCGGCAAGGCAGGCATATTCTGCGGAGCTCTGTTCTGCTGTCTGAATTATGATAATCAGGCGGTGGAGCTATGGGGCGGCTCCACGCTCCTTGGCAGCTACAGTCAGGAAATCACGAGGACGCCAAACGCAGACCTTCGGACTGATCCGTCCATGTACACGGTGGAGATGCGTATCCGGGGAAACAAGGTGCGAGTGTATTCCGGCTCATCCTATACGCTGCGGTTCACGGCAACGGTGAGCGGCTTCTCCGGCGGTTATGCCGGATATCGCTCCGACAACAGGACAATCTGTGAACTGGTGCGCCTTGGGGATGCCTGGACATATGAGCCTTATGAGCGGTTCGATGTAGTGATGCCGAACGGGACGCAGAAATCCTACGGCCGTATCAGCAGGAGCAACTGTACATGGGACAGCGAGTTCCAGGTATTCACACTGACGGCTGATGTGGAGGAAGCGTCCACCAGGAGCGAGGACATTTCGATGGACTATGACTTTTTCCATTCGGATGATATGACTTCACTATCCTGCGGGAACGACTATCAGGCAATGGTCATCCCCGTGGATATCAACATCTGGATATCCCGCCTGTTCCTCGGCGACGCGGACGGCTTCTCCATCCTCTACTACCAGGATGTGGACTCCCTCGTCTATTGGGCGAACGAGGCGGCTTATCGGTGGAATCTCAGGGGGATGTGTATGTGGTCCCTTGGGCAGGAGGATCTGCGGCTCTGGGAGTGGCTGCCGAAACAGGTCTGACGATACAACACAACTGAAAACACTATCTTTCGGAGATCAGCGATTGCTTTCGGGCAGTCGCTTTTTTCATAAAAAATTTCAACCAGAGAAAGGAAGGTACAAGCGTATGAAAGAATTCTGGAACACCATTCAACTCATCTTTACGGCAATCGGCGGATGGCTCGGCTACTTCCTCGGCGGCTGTGACGGTCTGCTCATTGCTCTTGTGGTTTTCGTGACCGTGGACTACATCACGGGCGTCATGTGTGCCATTGCGGACAAGAAGCTGTCCAGTGAGGTCGGCTTCAAGGGTATCTGCCGCAAGGTGCTTATTTTCCTGCTTGTGGGGATCGCCAACATCCTCGATGTGCAGGTCATCGGTACGGGCAGCGTCCTACGCACGGCAGTGATCTTTTTCTACATCTCCAATGAGGGCGTGAGCTTTACAGAGAACGCCGCGCACCTGGGTCTGCCTATCCCGGAAAAGCTGAAAGCGGTGCTGGAGCAGCTCCATGACCGCAACACCGATGGAAAGGACGGTGACGAGTAATGGCATACACAAACAGTTCTATGGTGGCTTACACCAAACTCAGCCCGAACCATTCCGGGCAACGGACGCACTCCATCGACCGTATCACTCCACACTGCGTGGTCGGTCAGTGTACGGCGGAGGGGCTTGGTGGCTGGTTCGCCAAGTCCTCTACACAGGCATCCTCCAATTACGGCATCGACAGGGATGGCCGTGTCGGGATGTATGTGGAAGGAGAAGAACCGCTCCTGGTGTTCTTCCTCCAATGCCAACGACCAGAGGGCAGTCACCATCGAGTGCGCGTCCGATACTACGGAGCCGTATGCATTCCGCGACATTGTATATCAGACGCTCATCAAGCTGTGCGTGGATATCTGTAAGCGTAACGGCAAGACGAAACTCCTGTAGTTCGGCGATAAGGACAAAACTCTCGCCTATGAGCCGCAGTCGGGCGAGATGGTGCTGACCGTCCATCGGTGGTTTGCAAACAAAAGCTGTCCCGGCAACTGGATGTATGCCAGAATGGGCGATCTTGCCGAAAAGGTCACGGCGGCTCTCGGCAGTGGTACCAGGGGTACCGATGGTTCCGCCACTACACAGGGAACACAGGCTACGGCTTTTTCTTCGCTTTCTGAGGCGGATGTTGTAAAGAGTGTAGGCACATTGTTTACGGCAGACCAGAAGAAAACGGGCATCCTCGCATCGGTTTCAATGGCTCAATTCATCCTTGAGTTGGGCTACGGCAAGTCGAAGCTGGCGCAGAACGCCAATAACGTGTTCGGCATGAAATGCTCCCTCTCCGGCAATAACTGGAGCGGTTCGACCTAGGACGGAACGAGCAAGTATACCAAGCAGACGAAGGAGCAGAATACGGACGGCAGCTATGAGACCATCACGGCGGACTTCCGCAAGTACTCGTGCGTGGAGGATTCCATCGCTGACCACAGCGCGTATCTCCTCGGAGCGAAGAACGGCAGCAAACTCCGCTATGACGGTCTGAAGGGCTGCACCGACTACAAGAAGGCAGTACAGATCATCAAGGACGGCGGCTATGCCACGAGCCTTACTTACGTGGAGAAACTCTGCTCAATTATCGAGCGGTGGAACCTCACGCAGTTCGATGTGAAAGAATCCGAGACAGCTGTCGCATGGTACCGTGTCCGCAAGACCTAGGTGGACAGTAAATCCCAGATCGGAGCTTTCAAGGTGCTGGCAAACGCCAAGGAATGCGCGGATAAGAATCCGGGATATAGTGTGTTTGATGTAAACGGTGTAAACATCTACACACCGAAAACAACTACCGCCGTGCCGTTTCTCGTGAAGGTCAGCATCACCGACCTTAACATCCGCAAGGGACCTGGAACGGACTATGACAGGACGCAGTATATCCCCATCGGCGTGTACACCATCGTGGAAGTCAAGTCCGGCAAAGGCTCGACCGAAGGATGGGGACGCCTCAAGAGCGGTGCGGGATGGATTTCGCTGGATTATACAGTCCGTGTATGATGCAGAATATCTGAATTTATCTGAGAGCCTGTGGGCATTCCCGTTCGTGGAGTGTTCACAGGCTCTTTTTTTGCTTGAGGGTAGAAATGTTCATGAATTTGTAATATAATAAAATATCCGATTAGTGAAACAAGATTGCACGAAATGGAGCTAAGATATGATTAAGAACAATCTTGAGATCGATGTAAAAGTAAAATGTCTGGAAGAAGGTGTCACACAGGCACAGCTGGCGCAGATGGTTGGCACCTCCGCACCGTATGTTAGTAGGCTGATAAACAAGAAAGAGGGCATCATCAATAAGGTCTTTGTGGATATGCTTGATAAGCTGGGCTACGACATCCAGCTTGTCTATGTGAAGAAGAAAGGGGCTGCTGAAAAATGAGCAAAGAAAGACTCAGTGCATTTACGGATGCGATATTGGCGATCATCATGACAATATTGGTGCTGGAACTTAAGAAACCGGAGGCAGCTGACTGGGCATCGTTTTGGGCACTCAGGTCGGATTTCTTCTCCTATACGGTTTCCTTCTTCTGGCTTGGCGCTATGTGGGTGAATATCCATAACCAGTGGAGCAGGATCGAGAAGATAGACAACAAGGTGATCTGGTGGAGCATCATCATGCTGTTTTTTGCCTCTTTCTTCCCGTATGTGACATCCTTTGTGAGTGACCACTTCACAAGCCTTTTTGCACAGATGTTTTACAGCGTGGTAGTGATATGTGTTTCACTATCCAACATGGCGCTTGGGCGAGCGGTCGCAAGGGCTAATGGTTCGACGAGCGCGTTGGACTATAGTTCCCGGAAAATCGTTGCGGCTGACCTGATCATTAAGGCGATTGGCATTGTTCTTGCGATCTTTGTTTATCCGCCGATTACCATGTTTGCAGTTATTCTGGCAGGGTGTGTGGTGACCTTCCTTCCACATATAGTGAATCGAAAAAACAAGAAACGAGGTGAGATCGATGCTGTATGATCCACATCTGGATTTATTCCTGCAGGTGGCGGAGCTTGGGAGCTTCTCCAAAGCGGCCGAAGCCGGGTACATCACGCCGTCTGCGGTCATCAAGCAGATAAATCTATTAGAGGATGAACTTGGCGTTCGTCTTTTTGAAAGAACACACAGAGGGTTAAAGCTGACAAAAGCCGGTGAATCCTTAAAGAAGGATGCGCCGGAACTGATCAGGATGAGCCGTGAAGCCGCATCAAGAGCCATCTCTTCCATGAAGAGTGACGGACACATTATCCGCATCGGCACGTCGCCTATGACACCTGCGGAAGTACTTGTGGAACTATGGCCGAAACTGTCCGAGATCTTGCCGGGGCTGAAATTCCAGCTTGTACCTTTCGATAATACGCCTGAGAATGCCCGGATGATCCTGAAAAATCTCGGCGAAACCATCGATGTGGTCGCGGGTCTGTTCGATGAGGAACTGTTAAAGTACCGCGAATGTAATGGCATTGAACTGACCCGGGACAAGCTATGCGTGGCTTTTTCGGTCAATCATCCTCTTGCACAGAAAAAACGCTTGGCAATCAAAGATCTGTATGGGCAGGAACTAATGATGCTCTCCCCGGGCAGTATGGGCAGCATGGATGCACTGCGTGAATACCTTGTCGCCAATCATCCGCAGGTAAAAATCGTAGATTTTCCGCTCTATAACACAGGTGTTTTCAATGAATGTGAGAACGGCGGCAGGCTTCTTATTACCACTGAGCGATGGAAAACAGTACACCCACTCCTAAAGACTGTCCGCATGGGCTGGAAGCATGATATGCCATACGGTTTGATATACTCTAGAACCCCGGATAAAAAAGTGAAACAATTCCTAAAAGCATTAAAAGAGATCGTTTAAGTTTATACCTTTTGGTATAAACTTCGTTCCAAAGAGAGACTTCTGGTTGAGGTCTCTTTTTCTTATACTTAAAACAGGGTTAAGGAATAAACCGCTATTTTTGACAGGAGGACTTTACGATGGAATATGTAACACTTTCTAATGGAATCAAGATGCCGATCTTAGGCTATGGCGTATATCAGGTGACAAAGGATGAGTGCGAAAGATGCGTACTGGATGCGCTGAAAGCAGGATACCGCAGCCTTGATACGGCTCAGAGTTATTTTAATGAAGAAGAGGTCGGTGCGGCAATCGAGAAGTCCGGCGTTCCCCGTGAGGAAATATTCCTGACCACCAAGGTGTGGGTGGAGCATTACGGGTATGATGCCTGCAAAAGGTCTGTAGAAGAATCTCTGAAGAAACTGAAAACCGATTATATTGACCTGATGCTTTTGCATCAGCCTTTTTCGGATTACTACGGCGCATGGCATGCCCTTGAGGATCTGTATGAGGAAGGCGTGCTCCGTGCTATTGGCGTTTCCAACTTCTATCCCGACAGACTGGTAGACATCGCGTCTTTCGCCCGTATCGCTCCGATGGTGAATCAGGTGGAAACCCATCCGCATAATCAGCAGACAGAAGCTAAAAAGTGGATGGATAAGTATCAGATCCAGCACGAGGCATGGGCTCCGTTCGGTGAGGGCAGGAATGGTCTGTTTGAGGATCCGACGCTTGCAGAGATCGGTGCGAAATACGGAAAGACCACGGCGCAGGTCATCCTTCGCTGGCATATCCAGAGAAATACGGTGGTGATTCCGAAGTCCACGCATTATGAGCGTATGATTCAGAACATCAATGTGTTTGACTTTTCCCTTACTGATGAGGATATGGCGAAGATCGCCTCACTTGATAAGGAACAGAGCTCTTTCTTCTCACACTATGACCCTAACATGGTGGAGTGGTTTGTGAAGATGGTCGAGGAGCGTAAGACCAAGCATAGGAGCGAGGAGGAGAAAAAGGCATGGTAAAAAATAAAAGAAGTTTCTTCGCTGTAATTCTCGCATTCGTAATGATCATTGCGCTGACAGCGTGCGGAAGTTCCAGTAAGACTGAATCGGATGGTACAAACGACCAGACGGTAAGTGTGCAGTCTGAAACGGAGAATGATTCAGAGATAACATCTGAATCTGAGAAGACAGCAACAGAACCGCAGGACGGCAGCAAGGAATTGGATAGCTCAGATATAAATACGGAGGATACAAATAAAATACTTGTCGTTTATTTCTCATGGTCGGGTCATTTGGACAGCATGGCGCACTGGGTGGCTGATGAGACAGGCGGTGACCTCTATCGTGTGATGGCGGCAGATCCGTATCCGGAGGATTACAATGCTACAGCCGACCGCGCCAAGCAGGAGCAGGACGATGGTGTTCGTCCGGAAATAGTAGTGGATATTACACCGGAACAGATGTCAGAGTACGATACCATATTCTTTGGTTTTCCGGTTTGGTGGTACGATCTTCCGATGCCTATGTGGACATTCCTTGAAAACTTCGATTTCTCCAGCAAGACGATCATTCCGTTTTTCTCTCACGAAGGAAGTTCAAATGGGGCGAATGCTCTGCCGACAGTAGAACGTTTGGCCACCGGTGCGACCGTCAGATCCGATGATGCCTTATCGATACGCGGTGGCAATGTGGACGGCTCGGAAAATGATGTCCGTATGTGGGTTCAGGGTTTGGATTACTGAGATGCGTATGCCCTGATATGCCAAGGAGGTTAAAAATGAGAAAAATATGGCCTGTTCTATTAGCCATCGTAATGATGCTTACATTGGTGGCGTGTGGAACTTCAAACAACAACAATTCGGAATCTGCCAGAAAAAGCGAAACGGAATTTACCGGAAAAGCAATTGTGGTTTATTATTCCGGCTCCGGCAATACGAAGAGAGTTGCAGATTTTGTTGCAGACGAATTGAAAGCTGACACCTTTGAGATTGTTCCTGTCGATTCTTACTCCGATGATGACCTGAACTGGAGAGACCGTTCAAGCCGGGTAAATAAGGAGCATGACGACACCTCACTTCAAGATATCGAATTGGTTTCTACAGATGTGCCAAACTGGGACGAGTATGATGTGGTGCTGTTCGGTTACCCCATCTGGTGGCGCGAGGCTTCTTGGGTGGTAAACAACTTTATTAAAAACAACGATTTCACCGGGAAAACAGTGGTTCCCTTCTGTACTTCCACAAGTTCAGGCCTGGGAGACAGCGGAACCAATCTGGAAAAGATGGCAGGAACCGGTACTTGGATGGAAGGTATACGCTTCAATGAAAAGCCGAGCGAGGATAGCGTCAGAGAATGGGTACGAGGGCTTGACTTGGAATAACTGACTCCGTGCAGACAGGCGTCATCGGCATGGAGAACGAAATCCCGGCGCCGACAGAAATCGACTTCGGAGACGAGTATATTCGAGGCTTTCTCTTCGACAATGTACTGCACAGTGAAAATGACGGAGATATCCATTTCGGGCTGTACATGCCGGAGAGCTACGACGGCTCCGAATCATATGCGCTGTTCGTGACTTTGCCTGGTTACGGAGGATTGTATTTCCAAGGCGTCGGCGCGAATATCCAGACGGAAGATTACGGAACCCTCGCACAGAAATATAACGAGAGAATGATCATCGCCGCTCCGCAGCTGAATGACTGGAAAGAAACATCTGCGAGACAGACAGTTGCACTTACCAGATACCTGATAGGGCATTATAACATTGACTCCGAGAAGGTTTATCTTAACGGCTATTCCGGCGGAGGCGAGACCGGGTCCCTGGTCATGGAGATGGCACCGGAGCTTTACACGGCATTCCTGCACTGCTCCTCGCAATGGGACGGCGATCTTACGCCTTTGGCAGAGGCAATGACGCCTGTGTATATGGTTACCGGTGAAAGCGATAGCTATTACGGCAGTTCCTCCGTTAGGGAAACCTATGAAAAGCTCGTACAGCTCTACCGGGGCAAAGGCCTTACCGATGAGCAGATTGAAAAGCTGGTCGTGCTGGATTTAAAAGATCAGACCTGGTTTGATGAGAGGGGCATTCGAGATCAGCATGGAGGCGGAGGATACTTTGCCCGCGAAGAGGACATCATGAACTGGCTCTTTGGAGGACATGAGTAATAAATGCTGAAAAGGAAATCAATGATGAAGAAGCTGCGAATGACAATAGATATCGCGATGACTGTTGTGCTCATCGAGCTGATGGCATATTCGCTGATCGGTGAGTTGACGCACGAAATCCTCGGAACCGTGATGATTGTGTTGTTTGTCGTTCATCATATTCTGAATCGCAGATGGTTCGGCGGACTTCTAAAAGGCAAGTACCGAGCTTTCCGTATATTTCAGACAGTCCTGGTACTTCTAATGATTGTTTCGGTTTTTGCGTCTGCGGTCAGCGGGATCGTCCTGTCACAGCATTTATACAAGTTCCTGAACATCAGTCAGGGAGCTTCTATTGCCCGGAGCGTACACATGGTATGCGCGTACCTGAACTACATCCTGATCTCGCTTCATCTGGGATTGCATTGGAATATGATGCTCGGTGCGATGCAAAAAGGCAAAGACAGGGAAAAAACAACTGGTTGGGTACTGCGAGTTGGTGCGATCGCCATAGCGGCATACGGCGTATATGCGCTCATCCGGAGGCAGATTGGAGAGTATCTGTTTTTACAGACACATTTTCTGTTCTTAGACCCTACGGAACCGATCATCTTTTTCTTCATGGATTACATGGCGATTATGGGACTGTTCGTTTTCTGCGGACATTATCTTGGAAAAGCATTAAAGTGGTTTGACAGCCACCTAATTATTAAATCAAAACAATAACAGGAGGTACACTCATGAACACTCAGAAAGTCGTATTCGTAAACAAGGAACTGAACACAAGGATGGCGGGACTGCTTCGTTTGCCGGATGGCTTTGATCTCAGCAAGGACTATCCTGCAATCGTTCTTACCGGCCCCATGCTCTCCGTCAAGGAGCAGGCGCAGTCGGTTTATGCCGAGAGACTGACAGAAGCCGGATATGTGACGCTGGTATTTGACGGCACTTATTTCGGCGAGAGCGAAGGAATGCCGAGAGGTCAGGAACTGCCCGAAGTCAAGGAAAGTGATATTGAGCGCGCAGTGGATTATCTTTGCAGTCTGCCTTATGTGGATAAGGATCGTATCGGCGGACTTGGTATCTGTGGCTCCGGCTCCTATATGTCTGTCGCAGGCGTCAAGGAACCTCGTATCAAGGCGGTTACAGCTATTGTTCCTGCGATTTCCGATATTTCCACCTCCCCGATGATGGGCTTCTTTAAGCCGGAAGAGGAAGTAAAGGCTGCCAAGGAAGCCTATGACAAGGGCGAAGGCGGGCTGGTGTATCTGAACTTCATGCCCAGAGCCTTTGACGAGGGTGCAGCATATTATTACAGCGCAAGAGGCACACATACCCGCTGGTCAAATCAGGTCGTTGCATGGAGCCAGCTGGAGCTGGTGAAGTACAATGTCACCAATATCATGAAGGATATGCAGAAACCTTACTGCGTGATTACGGCGGAAAATGCATGGTCAAAGCCATCCTCTGAAGAAATTTTCAATGCCGTTCCCACAGACACAAAGGAAATGTATGTAATCCCAGAGGCAAGCCACTTTGATATGTACGATCTGGCTCCGTTTGTCTCCGAAGCATTTGAGTATATTATTCCATTCTTCGGAAAGAACTTGTAAGAAAGTGAGGACAGGCGCATGAAGAGAGTATTGGCTTTGATATTCATGATGGTTTTAGCTGTCAGTTTCTCTTCCTGCGCCGACTCTTCGCAGGATGTAGAGGTTGTTCCGAGACTGAATGAGGATGTACAGACAGATGAAGCGTCCCTTATGCCTGACACAGAGAAGGAAACAGAGGAACAATCTATGACAGAACACTATACAATGAATACAAAAATTGAAGATGTGATAAACGATCCCGTTTTTGGCGATTACGGCAGACTGATTTTTCCGGTGGACTCCGGCTATTATGGCGGTAGCACACTCGGCAATCTGTCGCTTACCTGGTACAACTACATAGATTCCGATAAGACAGTGGAGATCTGCAATTACATGAGAAATCAGGCGGAAAACGGGGACACCATCTTTTATGACATTTATACGGAAGAGGAAAAGGCTGCAGATCCGGCGAAAAGAGATACGGGTTTGTTCTTCTTTAAGGGAAATCCCGGCACAAAGTTCGCTATCGTAAACGCCGGCGGCGGTTTTGCCTACGTTGGTGCAATGCACGACAGCTTTCCCCACGCGTTGGAACTTTCCAAGATGGGATACAATGCCTTTGCGCTGATTTATCGTCCCGGCGCACAGACGGCCTGCGAGGATCTTTCGAGAGCGATCGCCTTTATCTCCCGGCATACAGATGAACTTCAGGTTGATACGGATGGCTACTCTCTTTGGGGCGGATCGGCAGGCGGAAGAATGGCAGACTGGGTAGGAACATACGGTACGGAGTATTTCGGAGAGAAAGCCTATCCGCATCCTGCGGCTGTCATCGTAAATTACACCGGACTTTCGGAAGTGACAGGCTACGAGCCACCGACTTACAGCGCCGTAGGGACAAGCGACGGTATCGCAAGCTGGCGGACGATGAAATCAAGACTGGATACCATGTCTGAGATGGGCATTCCCACGGAGTTCCATTCCTACGACGGGCTGCCACATGGATTCGGACTTGGAACAGGAACTGTTGCCGAGGGATGGATCGATGATGCCGTGGCATTTTGGGAAGACCAGATGTGACACAGAAGAAAGCGAGGAATTCTATATATGAAAAAGCAAACAGCAGGCAGAGAACATTTGGGAGAACTGGCTCCTAAATTCGCCGAATTAAATGACGACGTCCTTTTTGGAGAGGTATGGTCGCGGGAATCACAGCTGTCGCTCCGTGACCGCAGTATGATCACGATCGCGGCACTCTTTTCCGCAGGGCTGTACCCGCAGCTGAAAAGCCATCTGATCCTTGGCAAGGAGCATGGCGTGACAAAGGAAGAAGCAATCGAAATTGCTACACAGCTGGCATTTTACTGTGGGTGGCCGAAGGCCTGGAGTACCTTCCCGATGATCACAGAGGTCTGGGGAGAGGAAGATACGAAGCCGAACCTTGCATTCCCCATCGGTGAGCCGAACACGGCGTTTGCACAGTATTTTGTTGGACAAAGCTATCTGAAGCCTCTGACGATGGAGCAGGTACCGACCTTCAACGTAACATTTGAGCCTGGCTGCCGCAACAACTGGCATATCCACCATGCGGACAATGGCGGAGGACAGTTGCTTATCTGCATTTACGGAAAAGGCTGGTATCAGGAGTGGGGCAAAGAGGCGCGTGAGCTGTATCCCGGTGATGTAGTCAATATTCCTGCAAATGTGAAGCATTGGCACGGTGCGGCAAAGGACAGCTGGTTCCAGCATATCGCACAGGAAATTTCCGGAGAGAGCACCGGGACTGAATGGTGTGAGCCGGTGGATGATGAACAGTACAATAAACTCAAGTAATCAAGGAGGAGCAGAATGGAATACTTTACACTGAACAATGGAATCAAGATGCCGATGGCAGGCATCGGCGTGTTTATGATGAGTCCCGCAGAGGCGGAAAGCGCAGTAGAGAGCGCACTGAAAAGCGGCGTCAGGCTGATTGATACAGCAAACGGATATATGAACGAGAGCGGCACCTGCAGAGGTATCAAAAAGAGCGGCGTGGCAAGAGAGGGCATTTTCCTTGTAACGAAGCTGTGGCCGACTGTTTATGAAAAGGATACAGCGGTAGATGAAACGCTTAAAAGGCTGGGTACCGATTACATTGACCTTCTCTTCCTGCACCAGCCAACAGCTAACTGGCGTGAGGGTTATAGGCAGATCGAAAAAGCCTATAAAGAAGGCAAGGTCAAGGCTATCGGTCTCTCCAACTTCCCGGATGATCTGCTGCGTGAAGCTATCGAAACTATGGAGATTAAGCCCCAGGTGGTGCAGGTGGAGGCGCATCCTTACTTCCCGCAGACCGAACTTAAGAAGATTCTTGCCGAAACCGGGATGGGACTTATGGCGTGGTATCCTCTCGGACACGGTGACAAGACTCTTATTGAACAGCCTGTATTTGGAGAGCTTGGAAAGAAATACGGCAAAACAAATGCCCAGATTATTCTTCGTTGGCATGTTCAAAGCGGAAATGTTGTGATCCCTGGCTCCAAGAATCCTGATCATATCCGTGATAACTTTGACATCTTCGATTTTACGCTGACTGATGAGGATATGGCAGAAATCGCAAAGGTGGATAAGGGAGTCCGCTATTATACGGCAACACCGGAGATGATCGCGGCATATCAGACGATGGAGTTGAAAGAGGATCTTTAAGGAGGGGTGCATCATGGCAAAGAATCTCGTTTTATACTTTTCCGTTTACGGTACTGCAAAAGCCGTGGCAGAGGAGATCGCAAAGCAGGCAGGTGCTGACCTTGTTGAAATAGAGCCGGAGACTCCTTACGACAGTAACAGAGATCACTATAACGCGCTTGCTGCCTATGCCAAGAAGGAACATGATGAGAACCTGCGTCCTGCGATCAAGAACGAATTAAATATCGCAGCGTATGACAATATTTTCATCGGTTATCCCATGTGGTGGTATACGTTTCCTATGATCATCTATACGCTGTTTGACAAATATGATTTCAGCGGTAAGACGATTGTTCCATTCAATACTCACATGGGTTCGGGTGACGGCGGCACTTATAAGACCATCCGAGAGCTTGAGCCGAATGCAACGGTTCTCGAAGGACTGCCTGTTGAAATGAAGGCTGCAGAAAGAGGATGCGAGGCGGCAGTCAGCAGATGGCTTGCGAAGGTGGGAATATGAGAACCTGGCTTATTACAGGCTGCTCTACCGGAATTGGAAGAGGCATAGCGAAGGCAGTGCTTCATTCCGGCGATCAGGCTGTCGTTACAGCAAGAGATATCCAAAATACAGGAATTTGAAACGGAATACCCGGATACCTGTGCGGCTTTACCTCTTGACCTGACGGATGGGAACAGCATGGAGAATGCAGTGAAGGAGGCATACAGCAGATTCGGCAAGATTGATGTTCTTGTCAACAATGCAGGATATGGCTATCGTGCTGCAATTGAGGAAAGTGAAGATGAAGAGATTGATTTGCTGTTTCGGACGAATGTATTCGGCCCGGTAAAGCTGATGAATCTGTGCCTTCCCAAAATGCGGGAGGATAACTCAGGAATCATCATAAATGTTTCTTCTATCGGTGCAGTAAGGGCAGCAGTCGGAAACGGCTTTTACTCCGCCTCGAAGGCTGCATTGGAGCTTGTCAGTGATGCCGTAGAGAAAGAAACCGAGCATCTTGGAATCAAGGTGATGATTGTAGAGCCGGGGGCATTTCGCACATCATTCTATGATTCCCTGCATGGGGCGAGTCGGGCGATTTCCGACTATACGCCGTCTGTAGGTTCGATGCGCCTTGAAAATATGGTAAATAATCATGACCAGAAGGGCGATTCTGATAAGGCCGGAAAACTGATCGTGGAGTTGGTATCTTCAGGGAATCTTCCAAAGAGACTGCCTCTCGGCAGTGACGCAGTACGGATTATCTGGGATGAGCTTAAGAGCCGCCTTGCAGAAGTGGAGAAAACAGAAAGCTACAGCATAACAACAGATTATTGATGGAGATATTTATGAAGAACAGAATCTTAGGAAAAGACCTGGAGGTGTCGCCTATTGGTCTGGGTTGCATGGGATTTTCCCACGCATACGGAACTGCAACAGATGAGGACACAGCCATTAACGCGATTCGGCAGGCTGTGGAAATGGGCTATACCTTCTTTGATACGGCTGAATGTTATATCGGTGAAAAGGCAGATGGGAGTATCAGCTACAACGAGGAGTTGGTAGGAAAGGCGCTTGCTCCATATCGGAATCAGGTAAAAGTTGCCACAAAGTGCGGCGTTAAGCATGAGAACCGCCAGCTTGTCCTGGACTCACGCCCGGAAACGATAAAAGCATCCATCGAAGGCAGCTTAAAACGGCTTGGTATGGATCACGTAGATTTGTACTATCAGCACCGCATCGATCCGAATGTAGAGCCGGAAGAAGTGGCGGTCGTCATGTCTGGCCTGATAAAAGAAGGCAAAATACTTCACTGGGGAATTTCCGAGGCAAATGAGGAATATCTTCGAAGGGCACATGAAGTATGTCCTGTGACCTGCATTCAAAACCGGTATTCCATGATGGCAAGATGGCATGAGAACCTCTTCCCGGTTCTGGAAGAACTGAATATCGGATATGTGGCCTTTTCTCCGCTTGCCAACGGCATTCTGTCCGATGCCTTTGCAAAGGGTGAGCAGTTTGATAAAGCGGATTATCGCAGTGCTATGTCGCAGTATTCTGATGAGGCGTTTGAATAGAACAGAGAACTTCTTTCGCTGATCAGAAATCTTGCGGAAGAAAAGAACGCCACACCTGCGCAGATTTCCTTGTCATGGATGCTCTGCAAGAAGCCTTATATCGTTCCGATCCCCGGTTCGAGAAAAGCAGAGCGCATCAGAGAAAATCTTGGTGCGGTGGAGATCACCCTGACAGCGGAAGAGGTCATAAGCATTGATGAAAAACTGAATCACATGGAGATGTCGGCAGTATTCGGCGGCTCTCCTGTGAGGAAATAATGGAGGAAACGAAAAATGAGCATTTTGTTTATCAACGCAAGTCCGAATAAGAACGGCAACACGGCAAAGCTGGCGAAGGAACTGCTTACCGGAAAAGAGTACGCAACCTTAAATCTCATTGACTATAAAATCTATTCCTATGGTCAGGAATATCCGGATGACCAGTTTAATGAAGTTATTGATGCGATCCGCAAGGCGGATAACGTGGTCATGGGTTCGCCACTGTACTGGTATAACATCTGCGGTTTAATGAGGAATTTCCTTGACCGTTGCTACGGACCGATCGGACAGGGCGAGTTTGGCGGAAAGAATCTGTATTTCATCATGCAGGGTGCCTCACCGGAGAAATGGCAGCTTGAAGCATGTGAGTTTACCATGTCCCGTTTTGCCGGCTTGTATGGGTTTGCTTATAAGGGCATGGTAACGAATTCGCAGGAAGCAAAGAAAATAAATGTGGATTAATCGGTGGGCGGGGGTGATGTCGATATGAAAAAGAAAACATTATCACTCCTGCTTGCCCTTGTGGTTCTTTGCACTCTTACGGCCTGCAGCAAGCAGGAGACTGTGACATCTTCAGCGCTTGCTGATGAAGCAGAACAAAACATAAAGGAAACAGAAGCGCAGGCGGGGGAAAGTACAATGGAACCATTTACAAAAAATGCAAGAGATATACCGGAAGAACTGGAAGTCATCTCTGCGGAATATAGGAAGCCTGCCGCACAGGAAGGAACGCTTGTCAAGCTGAATTATGAGACATGGGAGTCCTTTTCTTATGAACAGCACAGTCAGAAGCTGAACAAGACTGCGTGGGTGTATCTTCCCTACGGGTATGATGAAAGTCAGGCGTATAACATCTTCTATCTCAGTCACGGCGGCTGGAGCAATGAAGAGACAGTCCTCGGAACGGACAAGCAGCCGTCAGAGCTAAAGCATGCTGTAGATCATGCCATTCAAGACGGTCGAATGAAGCCGATGATCCTGGTATGTCCGACCTATAACAACACCAGCGGACGGGACAGCTGGGATTACAGCCTTGCCCTGCAGCTGACAGATCAGTTCCACAATGAGTTACTGAATGACCTGGTCCCTGCCGTGGAGGGTAAATATCATACTTGGGCAGACTTCGATACATCTCTTGAAAACATAAGAGCTACCCGTGACCACAGGGGCTTCGGCGGTTTTTCAATGGGGAGTGTGAATACGTGGCACACCTTCCAGTATTGTCTTAACTATTTCCGTTACTTCATGCCTATGAGCGGCAATATGGGAGACGGAGCATGGATCGATGCCGTGGTTCGTTCGTCTGACTGGACAGATGAGGATTTCTTTATCTGGACGGCAACAGGAACGGAAGACTTTGCGGCGTCCGGCTTTTCTTATCAGATAAACAGTATGGTGAATGAGTACAGCGATACGTTCCATCTGGCAAATAACGAGGTCGATGGAAACGTGTCTTACAGAATATATGAGGGCGGCACCCACGAACCGGAAGCAGCGAATCAGTATACCTTCAATGCGCTACTATGGTTCTGGAACGACTGAGGAAGGAGAATCAGGAATTATGAAAAGAATACGGATATCAAGCATGTTGTCTTTGGCGCTTGTTGTTATCCTGTGCATTGCGCTGACTGCGTGCGGAGGCACATCAGATATGGGATCAGATTCAAACACATCTGCTATATCTCAGACTGATTCGGGACAGAGCGATGACTCACAAAAGGATCAGGATACTGATACAAGCACACCGGAAATGCCCAGTTCCGGAACGTCGAGCGTATCTAACATCTCTTCGGTTGCAGATGTTCCTCTGATAACTCTGAGCAATGGAGTACAAGTTCCGTAACTGGGTCTTGGAACTCAGATTCAGCGGTTGGAGCAGGACAGGAGTGAAAGCGGACGAAAACTTTTGAATGATACTTCACACGATGCCGTAGTAGCAGCGCTGCAATCAGGATACCGTCACCTGGATACTGCACATGGATATTTCAACGAAACCGGCGTGGGACAAGCTATCGTTGACAGTGGAGTTTCCCGTGAAGAAATATGGGTCACCAGCAAATTGTGGCCGAGTGAATACGGCGAAGGAACCACAGCGAAAGCAATTGATGACATGCTGGAGCGACTGCAACTTGATTATCTCGACTGCATATATCTCCACCATCCTGCCGGGGATTATATGGGTGCGTGGCATGACCTTGAAGAGGCATATCGTGCCGGAAAGGTCAGAACTATTGGAATCAGTAACTTCGACAACTACATGGACGCTTTCAATCAGATTATGGAGGAGGCAGAAATTCGACCGCAGATCATGCAGATTGAGTGTCATCCGTTTGCGCAACGTCAAGAGACGAGGGCATTGGCGGCACAGTATGACATGCAGGTGGAGTGCTGGTATCCGATCGGACATGCAGATCCGAATCTCCTGGAGAATGAAACGCTTATGGCCATTGCGGAGGCTCACGGGAAAAGCGTAGTTCAGGTTATTCTACGTTGGCATATGCAGGAGGGTCTATGCGCTGTTCCAGGTTCCACAAATCCGGAGCATATTCAGGAGAATATTGATATTTTTAGAATATTGATATTTTTGATTTTGAATTATCGGATGATGAGATGGAACAGATTCGCAGTCTTGATAAAGGTGAAAGCGGAAGATACTTCAATATCAATTATCAGCAGATGGGAGGGTTCTTTACAACACTCGGTGAATAAGGAGGTCTTATGAAGGATTTTCAATTAAGAAATAATACAAAGTTGCTGTATCGCAGCGATCCTGTGGAAGATATAGCAGGATATGTGAAAGGAAAGCGCGTGCTGTTCGTCTATGGCGGTGGCTCGGTAAAGAAAAACGGCTGCTACGATGATGTGAAGCAAGCTGTTTCTGACGGAAACGGCGAGTTTTATGAGCTTTCCGGCGCATCAAGGGAACTGTCCGATATTGAACGCGGCATCAAGATGGTCAGAGATAATAACATCGAGCTGATTATCGGTGCGGGCGGCGCACAGATCATGGATTGCTCCAAGCTGATTGCCTTCGGCGCCTGTCATGAGGCAGACCTTTGGGACTATGTGAAAGGCAGAAAAAATCCTTATGGGTTTGAAAAAATGCCATTGATTTTGATGCCAACCTATCCTTCCAGTGGTTCCGAATACGGTCTTGGTGCTGTGTCGGCAGATAAGCGCACGGGCGACTTTGGAACGGCATACGGTATTGCGGCTGATTTGGCGGTCTTGGTTCCAAAATACTCCATGTCACTTGGAAAAGAGATGACAGCGTATACTGGTCTTGTGACGCTTGTACAACTCTGTGCTTCGACACTTGGCGATAAGAATCCTGTATCCTACGACATTGGCATCTCTGTGATCAAAAATGTCCTGAAAGCAGTTAAACGCTTAAAGGATAATCCTGACGATGAAGAAGCCCGAGGCGTGATTCTCTACGGTGCATCCATCTCTACTTCCAGCAGGTTAGGGCTTGGAAAGGAAGAAAACTACGCCTATGAGATCTATGAAATAGAGTTTGTGCCGGAGGTGCTCTTCAGCGCAACTTACAGAAAGAGCCTGACATCTGTTTTCCCGCGTTTTCTGAAAGTGATGGCAAAGTACCACGAAGAAGAGATCTGCTCATTTTTACAGGACGCATTAGGATACAAGAGGAATGTTGCTGATTCTGCAGACAGACTTGTGACACTCTTTTCTGAAATGGGCGTGGATATGTATTTTGATGGGGCTGTGTCTGAGCAGGATGTTACGGACATTAATATTGAAACTACGCTTAGCACAGCCGAAGTAACAGCTATCATGAAAGAGTGTATGAGAAAGTAGACGGTGATGCAGATGAAAGTGTTATTGATAAACGGCAGTCCGCACCAGAAAGGATGTACTTATACCGCGCTTTCCGAGGTGGCGTCTGCATTGAATGAGGAAGGCATAGAGACGACAGTTTACTGGATTGGCAATAAGCCTATCGGTGGATGTATCGGATGTTTCCAGTGCGCGAAGAAACAGAAATGTGTGTTTGATGACAGGATAAATGAATTCACGGCTTTAGCGGCTGATTATGACGGATTTATCTTCGGTTCGCCGGTTTATTATTCCGGCATGAACGGGAGCCTGATGAGCTTTATGGACAGAGTGTTCTTTTCCGCATCTGCACAAAATCCGCACCCTTTCCGGTTCAAACCTGCCGCTGCGGTCGTGTCTGCAAGACGAGCTGGAACTACGTCGGCTCTTGATCAGGTGAACAAATATTTCTTCCATCAGCAGATGCCGATTGCCACTTCCCGTTACTGGAACATGGTTCACGGCAACACGCCGGAAGAGGTTATGCAGGATGAAGAAGGACTTCAGATTATGCGCTACCTTGGCAGAAATATGGCGTGGCTTTTGAAACTGAAAGAAGCCGGGGATAATAACGGAGTCGCATTGCCCAAGCAGGAAGAAACCAGACTTGCAACGAACTTTATAAGATAAATACAACGAAATACTGATTATTCAGACCTGTAGGTCATCTCTTCGGAGAGCCTGCAGGTTTTTTTATTTTCTTTTTCAAAAACGTCAGATTTGCCTCCTTCCCAAGGCTACCTGATAGAGGGCAGGGAAACAGACCCTCGGAAAGGAGCGAAAAGCCATGAAGCACAAATTGAAGATCAGTGTTTCAAAGCAGCCGCAGACGGGCGGGATCGTGACCTGCCGCAATCTCACGGTAAGGGAACGGCTTCTGAGATTTCTCCTCGGAGACAAACGCAGAGTGACCGTCCTGATACCGGGAGATTCCGTAGGCGAGATCGCCATCTGCGAGACAAAGGAAGGAGGAAGCACAAATGAGCAGGATCAAGTTACTTCTTGATGTGGTAAACGACATGCGTTCCCTTGCGGAAAGTATCCAGGCGGTCTGCGATGCTTTTGTATCTGACGAACCGGCTGAAACGTCCCAGACTGAAACGCCTGCCGCGGCACCGGAGGAATCACCGAATAAGCCGGAAAAGGCTGAAGCGGAGAAGCAACCGGAGATCATACTGGAACAGGTGCGTGGGGTTCTGGCGGATAAGAGCCGCAGCGGTAAGACCGCAGAGGTTAGAGCCATTATCCAGAAATATGGCGCGGACAGACTCAGCGGTATCGATCCGAAGGACTACCCGGCGGTGCTTGCCGATGCGGAGGTGCTGTGATGAAGAAACATTCCATCCTCCCTCCTTCCGGATCTCACAGGTGGCTGAATTGTACGCCGTCAGCGAGGCTGGAGCAGGAGTTTGACGACAACGAGTCGGAGGCAGCAAAAGAAGGAACCGCGGCGCATGCCCTGTGTGAACACAAGTTGAAGAAAGCACTGCGCATGAGGAGCAGACGCCCGGTATCCGATTATGACTCCGATGAGATGGAAGAATGCTCCGATGCCTATGTGGATTTCATTATGGAGCAGGTCGAAGAGGCAAAGCAGCACTGCAAAGACCCGATCGTCCTGATCGAGCAGCATCTGGATTTCTCCTGCTATGTCCCGGACGGCTTTGGCACCGGGGACTGCATCATCATTTCGGATGAGAAGCTTCACATCGTGGATTTCAAATACGGCATGGGCATCCTGGTCGAGGCGGAGGACAATCCGCAGATGAAACTGTATGCTCTGGGCGCTCTGGAACTCTACGATGCCCTCTATGATATTAAAGAGGTGTCCATGACCATCTTCCAGCCGAGGCGCGAAAACGTCAGCATATGGACGGTTCCGGTAGAAGAACTCAAAACCTGGGCGGAGAACGTGCTGAAGCCGAGAACGCAGATGGCCTATAACGGCGAGGGCGAATATCTCCCCGGAGAGTGGTGTACTTTCTGCCGTGCCGCAGTCAGGTGCAGAGCCAGAGCAGAGGAAAAGCTGAAACTGGCACAGTCGGAGTTCCGGCTCCCGCCGCTTCTTACGGATGCGGAGATCGAAGAGATCCTTTCCGTCCTTCCCGACCTTACCAGGTGGGCAAACGAAATCACAGCTTATGCCACTGATGCCGCCGTAAACCACGGCAAGGAGTGGAACGGATTCAAGGTGGTCGAGGGTCGTTCCGTCCGGAAGTATCGGGATGAGGAGAAGGTTGCGGAGGCTGCCATCGATGCAGGCTTTAAGGACATCTACAGGAAGTCGCTCATCACACTGACCGAGATGCAGAAGCTGATGGGCAAGGCAAAGTTTGAAGAGGTTCTCGGTGGCCTCATCTATAAACCGCCGGGCAAGCCGACACTGGTTCCGGATACGGATAAGCGTCCGGCAATGAACGTAACAAACGCCATAAACGAATTTAACGAAATCAAGGAGGAAATGTAAAATGGCTAACAACAATTCCAAGACTAAGGTTATCACAGGCATGAACACGAGGCTCTCTTATTTCCACGGATGGGAGCCGGTATTAATCAACGGAGGCGCGGAGAAGTATTCCGTATCAGTCCTCATTCCGAAGGACGATATCGCTACGGTGAATGCGATCAACGCGGCCATCGATGCGGCTATCGAAGAGGGCATCGCCAAGTTCGGCGGCAAGAAACTCAACAAGGCCGCCATTAAGCTGCCTCTCCGTGACGGAGATGCGGAGCGTGACGATGAAGCCTACAAGGGGCATTACTTCATCAACGCCAACTCCAATACCGCTCCTCAGATCGTTGACAGGGCTGTCAAGCCAATCCTTGACAGGAGCGAGGTGTACTCCGGCTGCTATGCCCGCGTCTCTCTGAACTTCTATGCTTTCAACAGCAACGGCAACAAGGGTATCGCATGCGGCCTGGGCAACATCCAGAAGGTGCGTGACGGAGAGCCTCTCGGCGGCAGAACGAACGCTGCGGATGACTTCGCTACCCTCGATGACGATGACTTCCTGTCATAAGGAGGGCGCAGATCATGACACATGCAGAGAGTTTGATGCTTGCGCTGTGCTTCGGCGCGGTGATGGGTTCCTTTATCGGCAACATTATCGTTCTGATCAAGTTTGCGGTAGAGGATCACAAGGAAAAGAAACGCAGACGCGCTGAAGAGGCGGCACGAAAAGAAGCATCCGAGGAGTAACAGTGTTCCGGGCGGTGGAGGCAACTTCGCCGCCTGGTTTTATAGGAGGCGTCATGAAGAATATAGAAATTGATATCGAGACATATTCCTCCGTCAGCCTGCAGAAGTGCGGCGTGTACAAATATGCGGAAAGCCCGGATTTTGAGATCCTTCTGTTCGGATACAGCGTGGACGGGTCGCCTGTGACCACGGTCGACCTTGCCTGCGGCGAGGAGATCCCGGAGGCGGTTCTTGATGCTCTGACCGATGATACCGTGACCAAATGGGCGCACAACGCACAGTTCGAGCGTGTATGCCTTTCCAGGTATCTGTCGGACAGAGGCATCAGCCTTGACCCGTTCCATGATAATCATCCGCTCTCAAGGGAATGCGCACGATTCCTTAATCTGGAGTCGTGGCGCTGTTCAATGGTATGGGCGGCCTATATGGGTCTTCCTCTCTCCCTGGAAGGAGTCGGAGCGGTGCTGGGACTTGAAAAGCAGAAGCTGACGGAGGGCAAAGACCTGATCCGTTATTTTTCCGTTCCTTGCAGCCCAACCAAGGCAAACGGCGGCCGCACGAGAAACCTGCCGGGGCATGACATGGAAAAATGGGAGCGTTATAAAGCGTATAACATTCGTGACGTGGAAACGGAGATGCAGATATGTGAGAAACTGTCGAAGTTTCCCGTGCCGGAGGAGATATGGGATGAGTATCACATCGATCAGGAGATCAATGACAGGGGCATCCGTGTGGATATGCCGTTTGTCGAACAGGCTATTGCTGTTGATGAACTGTCCCGCAAAAGGCTGACCGCCGCAATGAAGGAACTGACCGACCTTGAGAATCCGAACAGCGTTTCGCAGATGAAAGAGTGGCTTTCCGGCAACGGACTGGAGACGGATACGCTTGGGAAAAAGGCAGTGGCGGCGCTGATCGAGGAAACGGACGGCGAGGTGTCGGAGGCTCTGTCACTCAGACAGCAGCTTGCCAAATCATCGGTGAAAAAGTATCAGGCAATGCAGAATGCCGCCTGTGCGGATGACAGGTGCAGAGGGATGTTCCAGTTTTACGGAGCCAATCGGACAGGGCGATTTGCCGGCAGGCTCGTGCAGCTGCAAAACCTGCCCCAGAATCATATGACGGATCTGGAGCAGGCACGGAGCCTCGTCCGCCTCGGCAATATGGATGCCCTGGATATGCTATATGATGACATCCCGGATATGCTTTCACAGCTGATACGGACTGCGTTCATCCCGTCTGACGGGCAGAAGTTCTATGTGGCGGATTTTTCCGCAATCGAGGCTCGTGTCATTGCATGGTTTGCCGGATAGGACTGGCGGACACAGGTCTTTCAGGACGGCGGTGATATTTACTGCGCGTCCGCAAGCCAGATGTTCAAAGTCCCTGTGGAGAAGCACGGCGTAAACGGGCATCTCAGACAGAAGGGCAAGATTGCAGAACTGGCGCTCGGCTACGGCGGATCAGTCGGTGCGCTTAAGGCAATGGGCGCTATTGACATGGGGCTTGCCGAAGAGGAACTGCAGCCGCTTGTCAATGCATGGAGGCAGTCCAATCCCCATATCGTTCGCTTCTGGTGGGATGTGGATTCGGCTGTGAAGAAAGCCATAAAGGAACATCAGCCGCAGACGGTTAAAGGCGTGAAGTTTTATTATCAGAGCGGGATGCTCTTCATCCTCCTCCCTTCCGGGCGCAGACTTGCCTATGTGAAACCTCGCATGGGCGAGAACCGTTTCGGCGGTGAATCCGTTACCTATGAGGGCGTGGGCGGCACAAAGAAATGGGAACGTATAGAATCCTACGGTCCCAAGTTCGTGGAGAACATCGTGCAGGCCACCTCAAGGGACATTCTGATGTATGCCATGAAGACGCTCCGGTGCTGTGAGATCGTAGCCCATGTCCATGACGAGATCATCATTGAAGCTGATCCGAAGATGAGCCTGGAAGTCCTGTGTGAGCAGATGGCTCATGTTCCTCCCTGGGCGGACGGGCTTTTGCTCCGTACCGATGGGTATGTTTGTGATTTTTATAAAAAGGACTGACATTTTTCCTCAAACCGTCAGATTTCACCTCCTGCCAAGGCTACCTGGTAGGAGGTGTTTTTTTATGCAGGTGACACAGATACCGGACGGCATCATGAACACGGAAGTGTCGAAGCCGACCAATGAAGAAATGCAGAACGAATACAACTATTTTCTTGCGGAACAGCTAACAAAAAAGCTGCTCGATAAGGGGCTGATTTCCGTTGACGAATTTGACAAGATCATGGCGAAAAACCGCCGATCTTTCTCCCCGTTTATATCGAAGATTATCCCGTAAATGAGTTGCTATTTCGGGCAAAAAGAGTGATGTATAGACTACCCCTATTAAAAAGGATGGTGAGACTATGAAAAAGATAACGAAAATCGAGGCGGCAAAGGACAGCGGCAGGAAGAAACTGCGCGTTGCCGCCTATGCAAGGGTATCCACGGACTCCGATGAGCAACTGGTGAGCTTGGAAACGCAGAAGAACCACTACGAGCGATACATCAAGGCACGGCCTGACTGGGAATACGCCGGACTGTATTATGACGAAGGGGTGAGCGGAACATCGATGGCAAAGCGTGACGGCCTGCTTCGGCTTTTGGAAGACTGCGATACCGGGCTGATCGATTACATCATCGTGAAGTCCATCAGCCGTTTTTCAAGAAATACGGTAGACAGTATAGAGACGGTTAGAAAACTCTGCGAAAAGGGCATTTACATCTATTTCGAGAAGGAAAAAATCGATACCGGAAAGATGGAGGGCGAACTTCTGCTCTCCATTCTTTCGAGCCTTGCCGAGAGCGAATCCCACTCCATCGCGGAGAACAACAAATGGAGTATTCAGAAACGCTACCAGAACGGCACATTTAAAATCGGCTATCCGCCATACGGCTACGACAACGTGGATGGAAAGATGGTCATCAACAAGGAGCAGGCGGATGTTGTCCGATGGATTTTCGATGAACTGCTTTCCGGCAAATCCACAAGGGACATCGCAAGGGAACTGAATGATGCTGGAATTCACACAAAGCGGGGCGGCAGGTGGAACAGCGGGGTCATCAGCGGTATGGTTCGCAATGAAAAATACAAGGGCGATGTGCTGTGCCAGAAAACCTATACGGATGACCGCTTTAATCGGCACGATAATAACGGGGAACGCACACAGTACTATTACCGCGATCATCACGAGGCCATTGTCAGCAGAGAAAAACATGAAGCGGCGAACGCAATCATAGACCTGAATGCAAGTGAAAAAGGCATCCGGGACAATCCGGAAAAGTATAAAAAGCGGTACGTCTATTCTGGCAAGATCTTCTGCGGTGAGTGTGGCGGAAAGTGCAAAAGAGTAAAGCTGTACGGGTATTTCGGATTTGCCTGCCAGACCCATGTGAAAGACAAAAACGCCTGCGGAATGATATCGATCCCAGAAGAACCGATACGAGGAGCATTTGTTACGATGATGAACAAGCTGACCTTCGCAAGGGATAAGGTGTTGATTCCATATTCGGTCATGCTGCGGCAGGGGCATATCAAAGCAAGGGTTGATAGGATTGACCAACTGGATTCCCTTCTCGAACAGAACCTTCAAAGGAGACAGCAGATCCTGCAGTTTTTCACAAAAGGACTGCTGGATCCGGTCGTATACCAGGAAGAAAACGATGCACTACTGAAAAAGGAAGAAGAACTTCTTGAGGAGAAAAAGACATATACGGTCGATGCCGATAAAAAGCGCAGAGATAACCTTGCGGATCTGATGCGTTACACGGCACAGGAAGACACGCTTACAGAATTTGACGATGAACTGTTTGCCGCCTTTGTCGAGCATATTGTTATTTACAGCAGAACGGAAGTTGGGTTTGCGCTGAAGTGCGGACCCACCTTCCGGGAAAGGATTGATTAAGATGAAGCATACACCTATGGGTTATAAAGTCGTTGACGGTAAAATTGTCATCAACGAGGAAGAAGCGGAACTGATAAGAACCATGTATGCCGTTTACCTTCTGGGCGGCTCCTACAAAGCGGCTGCGAAAGCAGCAGGACTGCCTTTGAAACATAGCGGCGTAAAGCACATTTTGCAGAACAAGAAGAATCTCGGGAATGAGAATTATCCGGCGATCATCGACAAGGAGACTTTTGATGCCGCAGAAGAGGAAAGACTCCGGCGTGAGGCTGCCCTCGGCAGAGACAGAAACAAGAGCAAACCTCGTCCGAGAGCAACATACTATGTAGGCTTCTCTGTGCCGGAAGTTCCGAGAAAATATATGGACCCGGTTCAACAGGCAGAATTTGCCTATGGGCTCGTCAGAAATGAGGTGATCAGGTAATGGCAATCGCAGGAAATGTTACGGTCATCCCGCCGAAGCGCACCATCGGAACGCAGAAGAAAACAGAAACAGTTCAGAAAACAAGAGTAGCGGCGTACTGCCGTGTGTCCACAGAATTTGAGGAGCAGGAATCCAGCTACGAGATGCAGGTCGAGCATTACACTTCCTACATCATGAGCAATCCCGACTGGGAGCTGGTCGAAGTGTACGCAGACGATGGGATCAGTGCGACCAATACGGCAAAGCGTGAATCATTCAATCGTATGATACAGGATTGCCGGGACGGAAAAATCGATATGATCCTAACCAAGTCGATCAGCAGGTTCTCCCGGAATACGGTGGATTGTCTGAAATTCACGAGGGAACTGAAAGGACTTAATATCGCCGTATATTTCGAGAAAGAGAACATAAACACACTCGATGCCAAGGGCGAGGTGCTTATGACCATCATGGCGGCACTTGCCCAGCAGGAATCAGAATCTCTGTCGGCGAACGTCCGGCTCGGCATTCAGTTCCGTAACCAGGCCGGGAAGGTGCAGGTCAACCATAACCGATTCCTTGGGTATACAAAGGATGAAGATGGGAAACTTATCATCGTCCAGGAAGAAGCAGAAATCGTTCGGCGCATTTATGCAGAGTATATGGATGGGGCAAGTTTCCTTCAAATCAAGCGAGGGCTTGAGGCGGACGGCATTTTAAACGGCGCGGGCAACGCCAAATGGTATGAGAGCAATATCAAGCAGATACTCACCAACGAAAAATATATCGGTGACGCGCTCCTCCAGAAGACTTATACGGTGAACACGCTGGAGAAAAAGCGTGTGGCCAACAACGGCCTTGCTCCGAAGTACTATGTGGAAGGCAGCCATGAGGCCATTATCGAAAGGGATGTATTCCTTCGGGTGCAGGCTGAGATAGTCCGAAGGGCAAATATTTTGACGGATGGAAAACGGCGCATATACAGCGCCAGATACGCTTTGTCGAGCATCGTGGTCTGCGGACACTGCGGTGATATCTACCGTAGGATCAAATGGAACAACAGGGGCTGCAAGTCTACGGTCTGGCGGTGCGTGAGCCGGGTGTTGAAAAAGAGCAGCGGCATTGACTGTCCGGCACGGACAATCCGGGAAGAAGACTTGCAGGCAGCAGTTGTCACAGCGATTAACGATGCATGGTCAAGACGAGACTCTGTTCTCCCGGTACTTAAAGAAAATATCAGATCGGCTATTGAAGGGGATTCGGAGGCTCAGATTGCTGAAGTTGACCGGGAGATAAAAGAGCGGCAGGCCGAACTGCTCGGTGCCGGAAACGACCAGAAGAAGATTGATAAAATCGGAGATGTCATCATCAGCCTGCGCGAAGAACGGCAGGCCATCCTTGCGGATGCTGCAGCAAGGCAGGGACTTAGAGACAAAGTAAATGACCTGGTCTCCTTCCTTGATGAGCAGACAACGGAGATAACGGAATACTCTGAAACGCTGGTCAGGCGGCTGATCGAGAAGATCACGGTCTACGATGAGAAACTGACGATAGAGTTCAAATCGGGGCTTGAGATAGATGTGGACGCATAACAGAATACAGGCTATATGGAGTTTATTATATGAAAACGAGAAGCGGAATGTGCATTAGTTCCTCTTCTCGTTTTTCGTATTCTGTTAATGATCGATGATACGGTCAATCGCATCAACGAAATCATGATATTCAAAGCTTTGTATTAAAAGAGCTTTATCTTTGTACTGCATGAGATATGCAGGTAATAAATGTATTCCTAAACGCCTGGTAAAAGCCAGATCTTCATTTAAGGCTTTTTCGGCACTGCCATTCTGGTAGTAGCGAGTGAACGATTCTTCATCAATCCCAGTCTCACGGACAACTTTAAGAATAATTTCAAAATGAGTGGTCGGAAGGCAGTCAATTACCGTAGCATGACGCAGCCCAATAAGAAAATCATCCGCTCTATCCGGATTCGTTAATTGTGCTGCTTTATATGCCAGACAGAGCGGTTTTGAGCTGCGATGCTCTTTGTCAAACAGACAGAAACCCTCCATGTTGATCGGAAGACCGCCGATGGATTCTTCGCTCTTATAGATTCCGGCAAGGCGCTTACAGTAGAGAGGGATTCCTTCTTCCGGCCTCAGTGAGTTTTCTTCCGGAGTCATAAAATCAGATACATCCCTGACCAGAAGTCCCATTACATTTCGGAACTCGATTTTATCTCCATATTCTCTTTGCAGACGATCCATGATAGGCTCACTTTCGTAGCTTAAGCCCATCATCGGATCGGTGAAGGTTGTAAGGATTACTTTTTCCATCGTGATCACCTGTACTGGTTTCTGTCGATATACATGCCTTGTACTCCCCATGCGATCATATCTTCATATTTAATGTAGATATGATCCGGACGAATGTGCAGCACTTCAGAAAAGAGATTCGTAATCTCTGCGGTGAAAGTATCATATCCGTAATGTAGTTCATTTCCGAAGATTGCGGCTTCTATGTAGGCAATCGGTTCTTCATTCTCCCCGCGCAGCCAGAGCCGACAGTTGTCCTCAAATTCCAAAAGCAGGTATTCTTCACTTTTCCCGGGAACAAGTTCAATCGCTTTTCCTATACCGGTTTTTAGTTCTGATTCTTGTTCCTGCGATATAGGACAGCTTACTTTTGCTTTTATAAATGGCATTATTTATACCCCCATTCCTGCAGCTGATGAAGAATATCGTCAGCGACCTCTTGGTTTTTCATCTGATAAGTGTGGCCTGTCTTTTCGATGAAAATCAGTTTGTTTTCCTTTGCAGTCGGCATATGGTTATTAAGGTTGCGTAAGAATTCGGATGGATCTCCATCTGTGAAATTGTCATAGGTTCCTACAAGCAGCGCTCCGGTATGAGTGATTCTTTCGGCCTGGGAAAAGTTACCGTCCTTAGCCGTATGCACATTATTAAGCAGCCCGGAGAACTGCCAGTCATAGGCAGTGTCGGCTATGCACTCTACCCATCCCATGAATGGAAAGGGGAGCATTTTATTGCCGTCTCCGCGCTCTACCTGCTCTTTGATGATCTTCTTTTCCCGCTCTGTCACACCGGACATCATGTAGGTCAGATTGGCGGGAGAGAGCAGAAAGAAATGCTCTACACGCGGGTCGTGATTGTGGGAAAGGTAATAGATCACCTTGTTCGCTCCAAGGGAGTGACCGGCAAGGATGATTTGTTCATAGCCTTCTTCTTCGGCAAACGTAAGGTATGCATCAATATCCTCATCCGTATAAGAGAAGCGCTTATTCCATGAACCAATCGTTTCCTTCTGTCCGGTGTTTACATTAACTGTTTCAATCTGTCCGAAAGCGGCGTTCGTCTGAGCATATATAAAGTCGATATTTCCACTGTTTAAGGTATCCCCGATATTGTAATAAAACGGGTTGGAATAAAAGTTTCCATGGATACCGGTGATGGCGATCATAACCGTATCAGCGGACCGTTTTTCCTCTGGCCGGAACAGAACGCCATTCAGGACGGAACCTCTTTTTGTCGGGACATTTAATCGAAACATCATTCCTGCTCCCTCCTTCTGAATACGCACTTGTGTGCCTGTGATGAGTAGCAGGCATTGCAGGAGACGCATTTTGATATAACATTCGGATCGGCTTTCATCTTATTTGGAAGATCCGGTTCTCTTAAGAGCGGTCTGGAAAGGGAGATAAGCTCGATATCCGTTTTGTTCAGAACATCTTCCATTACATCCAAGCTTCTAAAGCCCCCGACTACGATGACAGGACAACTCACTGCTTTGGCAACTGCGGCCGCGACAGGAACAAAGTATCCCTCGTTCACATGCGCTTTGATGCCGCCGACAGACGTTCCGTTTCCGCTTACTTCGATGGAGTCAATGCCGGCCTGATCAAGAAGCTTGCAGATGGCAAGGCATTCCGACTCTTCCAGTCCGCCATAGGTAAAGTCACTGCTATTGATCTTAACCGTGATATGAAGCTTTGGTGCAGCCTCCCGAATGCCGCTCACAATATCCAGAAGGATACGAGAACGGTTTTCTGTTGATCCACCATATTCATCGGTACGATGGTTGACTGCGGGACTGATAAAACGACTCAGAAAGAAGAAGTGGGCAGCGTGGATCTGCACTCCGTCAAAGCCAGCTTTTTCAGCCCGGACAGCGGCGGAGGTGAACTGGCTGATTACGTACTGTATCTCATCAGAAGTCATATCATCCGGTTCCACATGCATAAAGCGTCCTTTGATTTCTCGGTAGTAGGCTCCAAGGGCAAGCTGCGTGATGACGGGAGTTCCTTCTGCGTGAATGATATCCGTCAGTCTTTTATACTGCGGAATGAGGGAGTCATCACAGAGTCGCATCATGCCGCCAAAGTAGTAGTCGTGTAGGCTGGCGCTGGTAAAGCCTGTGATGATGGCGCCGACTCCGCCCTTTGCCAGTCCTTCGTATATTTCGTATGCTTCTTCTGTTACGCTACCGTCAGGGTTTGCAATACCTTCCCAGGTAGCAGAGCGTATGAGATGGTTTTTCAGAGCGATATTTTTCAGCTGTTTTTCTTCAAATATTTTCTTCATGATAGGGTTCCTCCATCTTTGTTATTGTCATTTCCTGAAAGCCATGTATTCCGGGAACATCTGAACGGTCTGTCATGGTATATTCCACCTGAAGCAGCAGGCCATCAGGGCGTTCTGTGAATTTATAATGTGCGGTGTGCAGAAAGAATTCATACTTTAGTGACAGCGTTCCATAGTTGACTGATGTATCTGAACTGGGATCAAAGAACATATCCCCCTCAAAAGCACCGACACGATGTATGAGCATGGCCTTTTCAGATGCCTCGATTCCGACTTTTGTAATCGCGTTCCCGGTAAAGTCAGTATATACAATGGTGTGAGTGCCTTTTTGCGTTTTGTATTCGCCAATGTAGTTATTATTTGTTATTTCTCCATCGAGAGAACTTCTTAACTTTATACGCACCGGATAAATCATCTTTTCTTCCATTTATTCATTCCCCTGGTTCGTTTCTTCGAAAATCTGCTCCATCCTGATGTCCGGCACGATCCATAGAAGTGTCATGGCCAGAAGAAGGATATAGGAGATAAAGAGTAGTGGTCCAATAAAGGCGAAGACAAGAGCAGCGAGTTCGAGGATAATGGTTGCCAGTTCCTTTGTTCCCTTGTTTAATCTTTTATGCGCAGAAGAATCCTTATAGCTGGAAAGGATCGTTCTTTCGACCAGTATGAATGCCAGAGACTCAACGAGATTCACTGCAACATAAGTAATCGTTGGAAGAGATGCGAAGTTTGTCTTTCCAGCCCATGCGGTTGCTACGGGATAGAAGGACAGGGTGAACAGGTAAAAATGGTTTGCCCAGATAATCTTGCCGTTAATATGGTCCGTAACCTTCAGCAGATGATGATGGTTTGCCCAGTTGGTTCCGATCATTATAAAGCTGACAGTGTAAACGAGAACAAGAGGCAGTATCTCTGTAAGGTCTGTGAGGTTTTCGCCCTTGGGCGGTTCTATCAATAAGACTGTTATAGTGATGATAATGGCGATTACGCCATCGCTGAATGCTTCTAATCTGCCATTGTCCATGAAAAAGCTCCTTTACAAATTTGTCAAGGTCTATTATAATGTGGTACAAAGAAAAAACAAGAAGGCATAATATTCTTTGCCACTATAAAAAATATAGTAATGGAGCTAGAGATGAGTAAGAAACCGTTACCCAAAGAAGAAAACATCTATGAAACAGATTGCCCAATCCTCTATGCGATGGAACTGATCGGGCAGAAGTGGAAGCTTCCGATTCTGTGGTATATCGCTGATGCGGAGAATCAGACACTCAGATATCGTGAACTGGAGAGAAAGGTTGTAGGTATTACTGCGACCATGTTGACGAAGTGCCTTAGAGAACTGGAGCAGGACAAGTTCATCACAAGGAAGCAGTACAGTACGATACCTCCGACGGTGGAGTATTCACTTGCAAAACGTGGTAAGACATTGATTCCGGCATTGGAGTCGGTATATCAATGGGCTGACGATCAAATGAAGGAAAAAATTTGACTTCTGGACTGATTTCCTCAAAGCAAAATTTCGTGGACTGTTCTAAATCCGACATTTGCGAAACTGTTGACATTCATAGTGAAGTCCCAAGGCATGTGGAGACGGTAGCGCTGCTAGAAAAAATTTCCTGAATTTACTAAGGACGCTTAAGGAGGGAAGCTTGTGAAGGGTTCAGAAGCTAGGATGACGGTATTCATGGAAGGTGCTGACAAACGTTTTGTGATACCGGTATATCAGAGAAAGTACGATTGGCGATATGAGAACTGCCGCCAGTTATACGACGACTTAAAGAAGATCGTCAAGGATGGCAGAGAAAGTCATTTCTTTGGCAGCATCGTTTCTGCTGTTGTTCCGAATGGAAACAAAATTGAATATCACATTATTGACGGTCAACAGAGATTAACGACGGTCTCTTTATTGCTGTTAGCGATTCGCAATCTTATTGCACAGGGTAAAGTAAAGCCAGTCGAAGATAAGCTGGATGAACAGATCAGTCAGCGCTTTCTTATATCACCTTGGGCGAATTCGGGTGACAAGATTAAACTTCGTCCAGCCAAGAGTGACAGAGAAGCGCTGATAAAATTGTTTGGTGACGAGAAAGATTATGACTGCAGCTCCAACCTGACCATCAATTATCAGTTCTTTTATGATATGGTGATAAAAGAAGAGGTTGCAGTAGAAGATTTATATGCTGCTATTGGTAAACTGGAAATCATCAGCATCACATTAGACAAAGGCGATAACGCACAGATTATTTTTGAAAGCTTAAATGCGACTGGGCTGGCTCTTTCAGAGGGGGATAAAATCAGAAACTATATCCTAATGGGGCTTCCTGCTCAGGTACAGACGAAGTATTACGATACATATTGGGAGAAAATTGAAAAGTGTACGGATAATAATGTCAGTGATTTTATCAGAGATTATTTGAGTATAAGACAAAAGATTATACCGGCAAGAGGGACGATTTATAAAGCGTTTAAGAATTATGCTGTATCTCTTCCCATCGACGCCTTGCTTACAGATCTTCTCCGATATGCAAGATTCTTTGAGAAACTCCTTACGTGTAAGAGTGGATTAAAGGAGAAGAAATTAGATGCTTGTTTGTATCGTTTAATGCGTCTGGGGATTGTCGTTACTCGTCCGTTCTTTATGGAAGTATTCAGATTGCATCAGGAGAAAGAGTTAAGTACAGACGATGTGCTGAAAATATTTTTAATCACTGAGAATTATTTATTCAGAAGAAATATTTGCGAGGTACCTACCAATGCCTTGAATAAGATTTTTTTAAATTTAAATAATGAAATCCGTTGCTATAATCATAAAGCAGATGATTATGTTTCAAAGTTTATATACATATTGCTTTCAAAAAAATGGAACCATCGATTCCCTGATGACAATGAATTTAAAGTATCTCTTTCTGAAAAGCAAGTATATCGGATGCGTGGTAATTATAAGGTATATTTGTTTGAACGTTTAGAAAACTATGGAACTGTTGAAACTAAAGATATTTATAAATATCTTGATGAAGGCATTTATACCATTGAGCATATTATGCCACAGAAATTAACGTTGGCTTGGTGTGATAGCTTGGGAGAAGATGCTGAAGAAATTCATGAAACATGGCTTCACCGCTTAGCAAATCTTACCTTAACGGGCTATAATAAAAGTTTGGGAAACAAAACTTTTGTTGAAAAGCGTGATATGAAAGAAGGTGGCTATAAAAGCAGTGGTTTGCGGATGAATCAGAAAATCGCTGCAAAGCAGACATGGGGATTGGCGGAGCTTAAAGAACGCAATGATGAAATGCTGGAATTGGCGATGGAAATTTGGAAATATCCGATAACAAATTTTACACCATCACGAAAGGCATATGATTCCTGTACGTTAGACGATGAGACGTTCGATCTTGCTGGCAGAGGGATCGCTAGATACAGCTATTTAACGATAGAACATACCGTAAAAAATTGGACGGATATGTTTGAAGATCTTGTCAAATTTTTCTATCAAAAGGATAAGTCTGTACTTATCTCACTTGCCTACAAAAAGAAAGAAGACACAGTCCTTGCTGTATATGTCAGAAACAACAAATCTGATTTGCGCAGTGCACTGAAGATCGATGAAAATCTGTATATCGAAAAGAATACAAGCACAGCAGTGAAAATTTCTATACTCCGGAGAATCTTTGCCTTGTATAAAGCAGATCCTATGGACTTGGTATTCTATCTCAAAGATTAAAAAATGCTGTAAATTTATCGGACAATATCCTTGTATTCCTTACCAAAGGTTTCCATTGCTTTAAGGATGGGAAGCATTTTTTCTCCGAGTTCAGAGAGCGTGTATTCAACATGCGGCGGGATTTCCGGAAAAACGGTTCTCGTAACGATGCCGTCGCTTTCCATAGAACGCAGACTATCTGTCAGGACTTTTTGACTGATGCCTTTAAGATTCTTTTTTAAGTCATTGAAGCGCCATGGACGAATCAGCAGATTTCGGAGTATCAGTAATTTCCATTTACTTCCGATTAGACTAACTGTTATGGCGGCAGGGCAGTCGGGGAGATCGTCTTTTCTCTTCATTTTCTACTTTTTCCTTCCGAAGAAATAATGTGGAATTTACGGTTGAATATTAGCTTAGTATAGTATTATAGGTCTTTTTTGTCAATTAATGGAGCAGCCAGGAAAACGCTGCAGTATCTCTGTATCTATCCAAAAGTTACTAAAAGATAACCTATGTTATAAAAAAGTGCGTGCTTGTACAAGCTCTTCGTATGGTATATAATAAAAAATACAGAAGACAATTGTGTCTGCTGCATTTTGATGAGGAGGTACATGACATGGCATTATCAAATCTTGCTGACTGGGCTGAGGATAAGCTGGTCGTTGGTGGAACTGCCTGCGGCGCATCCGATGATCCTGCGAAAGCACCTGCTGCCTGCGGCGCTGGCGATAAGCCCGAGGAGAAGCCTGCTGCTTGCGGCTCCGCCTGTGGTGCTGGCGATAAGCCCGAAGAAAAACCCGCTGCTTGCGGCTCTGCCTGCGGTGCTGGTGACAAATAAGTTAGACAGTAAAATCTTTCTTATTTTGGAAAACAGAGAATCCTCCGGCTTCAAAAGGGCTGGGGGATTCTTTTTGAAAAAATAACAGCAGGTAGCTGTTTTTAATACAAAGGACAGGAGCAAAGGATTATGAAACCATACTTTTCGTTTCAGTGGCATATAACGGATATGTGCGACCAACGATGTAAGCATTGTTATATCTTTTCTGCTGGCAATCACACATGTCTTGTCTCAATGAAATGGGAGCAGATGGAGAGCACTTTCTATAACTGTCTTGACTTTTGTGAAGTGTATGGAAGAACGCCGTATTTTTATCTTACGGGCGGCGATCCTATTCTTCATCCTCAATTTTGGCGGCTTCTCGAATTCATACATGAACATGATATAAAATTCACGATTCTGGGAAATCCATTTCATCTGGATGAGCAGGTATGTCGAAGATTGAAAGAATATGGCTGTGAAAAATATCAGCTTTCTCTTGATGGACTTAGGGAAACACATGACTGGTTTCGCAAGCCTGGCTCCTATGACTGTACATTAGAGAAAATCGGCTGTATTAATTCGGCAGGCATCCGTAGTGTTGTCATGACCACAGTGTCCAAGACGAATCAAATGGAAGTACCGAGAATCATGGATGTTGTCATAGCTGCGGGAGCAAATGTTTTTGCTTTTTCCAGATATGTTCCGAGCGGCAGCGATTTGGACGTAAGCATGACGGCGAAGGAATATAGAGAGCTGCTCGCTGTCTGCGATAAAAAATTCAAGGAATATAAAGCAAAAGGCTGCCAGACATACTTCAATAAAAAGGATCATCTGTGGACGCTTTATGAATACGAGACGGGCACGTTCGTACTTCCGCAAAACGCTAAGGAAGGCAGGATCTGCAGAGGATGTAACTGTGGAAACTGTCATCTGACCATCTTGCCAAATGGAGATATATACGCTTGCCGCAGGGTGGCAGAGAGTAAAGTGGGCAATGCCTTAGAAGATCGCATAGCAGATGTTTGGGTTACCAGCATGGAGGGATACCGCGAGTATGAACACTTTCAGAAGTGTTCTCGGTGTAAGCTGCTTGCATGGTGCAGAGGCTGTCCAGCTGTGGCGAAGGGGACAAATGGCAGTTTTTATGCGGAAGACCCGCAGTGTTGGGCGGATGAAGCCGGAGAATTATTTCAATAAAATCGAGGAGGGAGCATCAATGAAAACAATGCGGGCCATCCAGATCGACAGACCTACGAAAGCAGAGGAGATTGTATTTTCAGAGGTACCTGTACCGGAGGCGCGGCCGGGATGGGTTCTTGTTAAAATCAAGGCATTTGGGCTGAATCATTCTGAGAAAATATTGCGGGAAGGCGAAATTTTTCGCGACTATATCAAAAAGCCAATCATCCCGGGCATTGAGTGTGTCGGCATTGTAGAGGATGCTTCTGATACCGGTTGGCAGGAGGGGCAGAAGGTCATCTCCCTGATGGGAGGTATGGGTAGAAGCTTTGATGGAAGCTATGCAGAATATGCGCTTCTTCCCAAACATCATGTTTTTCCTGTGGAAACGACACTGTGCTGGGTTGATATGGGAGCGATTCCTGAGACGTATTACACAGCATGGGGATCACTGATGCAGAGACTTCGGTTACAAGCAGAAGACAAGGTGTTGATTCGTGGAGGATCCTGTGCTTTAGGCTATGCTGCGATTCAGATTGCCAAGGCACTTGGCTGCCGTGTAGCAGCCACAAGCCATAGAGATCGGTATCTGTCCTTGATCGAAGACGCCGGCGCGGATGAATGTATTTTCGATGATGGTGAGATCGCCGGCAGAGTAAGCGGAGTGACAAAGGCACTTGAACTGATCGGCTGCAAGACGCTGTTTGATACCATGCAATCTGTAGAAACGGGCGCTATCGTGTGTCATACGGGCGTGCTTGGCCATGTGTTCACCTTCCAGAAATTTTCTCCGCTTAACCATATTCCAAACGGAGTATATCTGACAGGTTTTCATTCCAATAATCCAACAGAGCAGGATGTGCAGGATATCTTCGGATTCATGGATACACATGATTTAAAACCGCTTGTCGGCGCAGTGTACAGTTTCGATGATATGCGGCAGGCACTTATCGATTTTGACGGGCATAAAGTGCAGGGAAAGATTGTGATCACTGTGGAATAAGGGATAGCTTATGGATGTTTTAACCTGTATACAAAAACTGGGATATGTAGGTGTGTTGAACTTTGCGACAGTTGATGAGAATGGAGCACCACAGGTGCGGAATATTAGTGCCATTCATTATGAAGGTACGGATATCTATTTTCTGACCGCACGAGGAAAGTACTTTGCCAGGCAGCTCTATGCAGATGGCAGAGTTCAGATTGCTGGCTATACCCGATACAAGGAAACGATTCGTGTATCCGGAAAGGCAGTAGAAGTTCCGAAGGAGGAACAGATAAAATGGCGTGATGTCCTTTATCAGGAGCAGCCTTACCTTGAAAATGTTTATCCAGGAGAAAGTAAGAACATTGATACGATGTTCGTTATCAAAGACTACACAGTAGAGTATTTCTGTCTGTCTACCAGACCGATCACAAGACTATATTTTGTTGTGGGCAACGTGGTTTTAACGCCGAAAGGTTATGTGATATCTGAGAAATGTATCGGCTGCGGCATCTGTCAGACCGTATGTCCTCAGTCTGTGATCACAGAGGGCAGCCCGTATGTGATCGATCAAAAGCATTGTCTGCAGTGCGGAAATTGCTTTGAAAAATGTCCCGTGCAGGCAGTAAACAGATTGTAGATGGAGTGTAGGTGTGTGTGATGATGGGAAAAGCTAAGAGCGGAGAAGATGCGGACAAATGTTTCTTTTTGTGATAAGATAAAAGTGTTACGGATTATATATACTGCACGATTGACGATCAAAAGGAGAATTGTTTATGAGTACACCGCACATTGCCGCAGAAAAAGGAGAAATCGCAGAGCGCAT